>Ga0307476_10000127_pt1 | contig 78107 bp, 59 predicted proteins | sample atmos_gasesECM2C_2_FD_203314 | JGI IMG/M metagenome (GOLD analysis project Ga0307476, IMG submission 203314) | Hardwood forest soil microbial communities from Morgan-Monroe State Forest, Indiana, United States - atmos_gasesECM2C_05 | ecosystem: Environmental > Terrestrial > Soil > Temperate... | reverse complement strand
TTTTGAGAATTGTTATGCTTCTTCAAGGTCTGATCTCCTTAGCCGTTTTGATTGCACCTTAGAGTGCGTTGATCATCGGTAGCTTAACGCAATCCGTGATCGGGGATCGACCTTCTCATCCCATCTAAAGCGAGGAGTGATTTTCAACCACTAACGGCACGACTGAAAAGTCGTGCCCTTCCCAAATGATCAGCCGCGGGCTTCTGGATTCCTTGCCCAATGAAGTGAGTTGTCATCTCCAAAAGGCCGAGAGTACAGCGTCGCGCAACATGCCGACGATCACACTCACGAGCGAAAACCGCATGGACATCCCTACGAGCATCATCCCGTAAGCGGAACTCCCGAACGCCGAGACCAACGATATGTGCCGCAAGTGCCACATGCGCCTGTAGGGCCTGGATGGGAGCACGGGAAATAAGAGGAACAAGAGAAAAGGGAAGTAGCGCCGATTACCTGCCCCATCCAAGAATTCCGCTCGGCGTGTCTTTCTCATAGGTCGCTCAAAGCCGCCCGTCTCACCAATGTGCTCTGTTCTTGGCTATAAGACTTCATCTGGCCGCACTTTAGCTAAAATGGCCGTGGAAAGTGGAGAGCTCAATCAGAGTCTCCCTAATTATGCATTCGAGCGTCCTCCGAAACGTCTTTTGCTTCATCACTATTTGCGCTCTGGTCGAAACATTTTCCGCGCAGGCCCCACCTTCACCCCGCCGCATTGTGCTTGCAGCCCGCACGGTGTTTGACGGCAAAGGACACATACTGCGCAACACCCGCATCGTTGTCGAAGACTCAAAGATCATCGCCCTCGACCCAAAGGCCACGCCGGTGGATTACGACCTCCGAGGCATGACGGTTCTACCGGGCTGGATCGACGCCCATGTGCACCTCGCCTTCAGTTTCGATAAGAGTGGGAAAGCAATCGCAATAGCCGACCCACAAGAGACTGCCTTGCAAACGGCCTCGAACGCCTGGGTGACACTAATGGCAGGCTTCACGACAGTGCAGAGCATGGGCTCATCTGCCGAAATTCACTTGCGCGATGCCATCGCGCGAGGCCTGCTCCCAGGCCCAAGGATCTTGAGTGCCGTCGAGCCGCTGACAGGACAAGGGGAAAAGACCGGAACGCCCGATGAGATCCGAGCCTACATTCGCAAGCAGAAGGAAGCCGGCGCAGATTTTATCAAGATCTACGCCGCCGGCGGCATGCGGCAAGGTGGGATGACGATGTCGCAGGAGCAACTAAACGCAGCCTGCGACGAAGCGAAAAAGCAGGGGCTGCGCACGCTAGTCCATGCTTACCGCGAGGCGGTGCGAGCCGCGACCCTGGCCGGGTGCACGCAAGTCGAACACGGTCTCGGTGCCTCGGATGATGATCTGAAAATGATGGCCGAAAGAGGGACGTATTTCGATCCCCAAGCCGGCCTGCTACTTGAGACGTATTTGCTGTTCAAGGAGAAGTACGTGGGTACGCCTTTCTTCCCAAAGACCCTCGAGGGCTTTTCTTCGATGAAGGAGATCCTGCCGATGAATCATGACCTCATCCGACGCGCGTTGAAGATTCAGGGACTGAAAATCGTCTTCGGGACCGATGCCGTAGCCGGCGCGCATGGACGCAACGCGGAGGAGTTCATCGATCGGGTTCGTGACTGCGGGGTCGACCTCATGGGGGCGATGGTCTCTGCGAACTCCCTTGGGGCGGAAGCGCTCGGAATGGCCGGTCAGATCGGCTCGATCGCACCCGGCTTCGAAGCTGACGTCATTGCGCTCGACGGCGATCCACTGAAGGACATTACCGCGGTTCGGCGCGTTGTGTTCGTAATGAAGGGTGGAATCGTTTACAAGAACGCCGCGCGAAATGCGATCCCTGCGTATACGGGCATTGCTCCGTGACGGACTTCTAACTCGGGCGACGTCCCTAAGTAATGCTGACTTCCGTGTAAGTGCCGTAAACCTGCCGCAGAGCCTCGCTAATTTCGCCCACAGTAGCATAGGCGCGGACCGCATCCACGATGTACGGCATGGTATTGGCGGGACTGATGTTGCCGTTGGCCGCGGCCCTTGGTTCTTGTGCTGCTGCCTGCTTCAGCGCGTCGAGCGTGCGGCAAACTTCGTCATTCGAGCGGCGTGCCCGCAGGGCCTTGAGCTTAGCCGATTGCTGGCGGGCGACCGTCTCGTCGATGTAAAGGATGGTCGGCGAGCCCTCTTCGATGACGAATTCGTTGACTCCAACGATCACTTTTTCGCGAGCCTCGACAGCGCGCTGGTATTGGTAGGCAGCCTCGGCAATCTCTTTCTGCGGATATCCGCGCTCGATCGCCTTCACCATGCCGCCCATCGCATCGAGTTTGCCGAAGTAATCCCACGCGCCGTCTTCCATCTGCAGGGTTTGGTTTTCTACGAAATACGATCCGCCCAGCGGATCGACCGTCTGCGTGACTCCTGACTCGTAGGCGATAATCTGCTGCGTGCGCAGCGCAATGCGCGCCGCTTCTTCGGTGGGCAGAGCGAGCGCCTCGTCGTAGGAGTCGGTGTGCAGCGACTGCGTTCCGCCCAACACCGCCGCCAGCGCCTGCAGGGCGACGCGGGCAATGTTGTTCATGGGTTGCTGCGCCGGCAGAGACACACCCGCCGTCTGCGTGTGGAAGCGCATCAGCCACGTCCGCTGGTTCTTGGCGCCGAACCGGTCTTTCATCACGCCATACCAGATCTTGCGCGCGGCGCGATATTTTGCGATCTCTTCGAAGAAGTCGTTGTGCGCGTTGAAAAAGAAGCTCAGGCGCGGGCTAAACTCGTCCACGTCGAGTCCGCGCCGCCGGGCCCACTCCACGTACTCAACACCGTCGTACAGGGTGAAGGCGAGCTCCTGTAGCGCCGTCGAACCTGCCTCTCGAATGTGATATCCGCTGATCGAAATGGTGTTAAACCGTGGTGTGAACTTCGAGCCGAACTCGAAGGTGTCGATCACCAACCGCATCGAGGGCGCCGGAGGATAGATGTATTCCTTTTGCGCGATGTATTCCTTGAGAATGTCGTTCTGAATGGTGCCCGAAATTCTCTTCCAATCTGCGCCCTGTTTCTCGGCTACGACCAGGTACATCGCCCACAGCACCGAGGCGGGCGAGTTGATGGTCATCGAGACGGTCGTGTTCTCCAGGTCGATGCCGTTGAAAAGAATCTCCATGTCCTCCAGCGAATCGATGGCGACGCCGCACTTACCGACTTCCCCTTCGCTTGCGGGATGATCGGAATCATAGCCCATCAGCGTGGGCAGATCGAAGGCGACGGAAAGTCCACTGCCGCCATGCTCCAGCAGATACTTGTAGCGCTGATTGGTCTCTTCCGGCGAGGCGAACCCGGAGAACTGGCGCATGGTAAAAAGTTTGCCGCGGTAGCCGGTAGCATGAATGCCGCGTGTAAAGGGCGGCTGGCCGGGGTAGCCGAGATGCGCTTCCTCGCTCCACTCGGTCGGCAGATCGGCCTGCGTGTAGAGGCGGCGAATGGGAACGCCCGAAATCGTAGTGAAGCGCGCGTGGCCGTGCTCGTCGAGATTCACGCCGGTTGGTGCGCCAATCGGCCGCTCGGGAGCCTTTTCCAGTGTCGACGCGAGCGTCTTCTCCGCCCACTCCTTTTCGGCGTCGGAAGGATGGCGGTCTTCAAACTCATCGGCGACCGGACTATCGGCGACTTGCGGTTTGGACGGTTTCTTCACCATGGGAACCCCAGTACCCTCTTCGATCATAGGGAAGCGCGCGGAATCGGGCAAGACGGGAGCATGGGGTAGAAACGACCGGTCGGTCAGGTCCTTAAATCCCGACTGTCATCCTGTGCGGAGTGAGAAGTTCGCGAAGGCGAACTTCTCACGCAGTCGAACGATCCCTACGACTCGCATACGACTCCGACTCTCGAAAGGCATCTCCTCGATGCCTTCTCAGAGAATTCCCAGATGGTGCTCGGCCTAAGCAAGACTGGAGGGATCCATTCGGCTTCGCTCCGGGCAGGCCCTTCGACTCCGCGAGCCCTTCGCTATCGCGAAGTGCTCGCTGCGCTCCGGATGACAATCTGAAAAATGAGCAATGCCTCGGCCCTATCACGACTGCTTGCGCGACAATTCCCAAGCCTTGGCATACTTCCACGAAACATAAACTGCGTGGTAAAGGTGCAGCAGCAGCCCCTCGCGGCCGTCGAGGAAACCGAGACGAACGAAATAGTTGTAAACGAATGTCGCCAGCGGGCGCAGAACGACGTCGGTGAAACTGAAGCTGCGATGCCCTTTGGCAACCGCCAAATTCGCGCCCAGCGACGAATAGCGGTTCATGTGTCCGATGTAAAGGCTGAGGTTGGGATAGGTATAGTGCACCATCGCGTTCTTGAACTGGCATGTCTTTTGCGGGACATCCGGCTTCAGGTCGCAGCGATCGTGCGGATCGTGGCCGGTGACCAATCCCTGCCCGCGGCGGAACAGGCGTAGTTTGGGATCGGGATAGAAACCGCCATGGCGCATCCAGCGGCCGAGAAAAAGATTCTTGCGCGGAAGCCAGTAGCCGCTCACCGCATTCGGATCGGCAATGGCGGCGCGAATTTCTTCAGCAAGGCCGGGACTGATCTCTTCATCGGCGTCGACCAGCATCACCCAGTCCTTGGTGCAGAGATCGATCGCGTACTGTTTCTGCGCCACGTAGCCGCGCCACGGTTCGACCAGGACGCGGGCTCCGTGTTGGCGCGCGATCTCGCAAGTACGGTCTTTCGAGCCGGAATCGACGAGCACGATTTCGTCCGCCCAGCTCACGCTGGCCAGTGTGCGGCCGATGTTAGCCTCTTCATCCATCGCTACGATGGCCACGGAAATCGTCATAGACGGGAACAGCGATGCAGAGTGAGTGCGACGCGGTATTGTCTCACACCGAAATGTTGCTAGGTCTTGAGGCCGCGGCGCCCATCCTCATCTCCGAAAGCAGGAACACGATCAGGATAATCAACTCCGGTTCCATCGGGTGACGATAGCGCGCGTGCGGGTAGACGAAGTAATAGACAGCGGGATACGTCAGGACCAACCCGGCGAAAAGCCCGGCCCCGGGCCGCTTTTGCCGCAGAGCCCGGCCCAGACCCCAGAGGGCGAGCACCGAAGTCGCCAGGAACGCCGAACTGCGAAAGTCGATCCACGAGGCGCTGCTCGTCGGCCGGGGCACTCCGTTCCAGAAATAGAAAAAGCGCTTCAGGCTGATGAGCCCAAAGCGGCCCGGGTGCGCGCGAATCCAGTCGAACGCCACTCGTTTGCATTCGGCGGCGTACGCCAGTTCGCCCCTGCGCTGAAATTTCGCCAGCTCCGCTGGGTCGAGATTCGGCTGCAGGAAAGGCATCAGCATGCCATCGGCGTAGGGCCCGTTGCCTAACCGGAACTGCAATCCGAAATCATCGCGGATGAAAACGAAGCGTCCGAAAACTTCATAATTTCTGATCAGCCAGGGAGAGAGAACCAGGAAAAACGCGAGCGAGGCGAGAGCGACGCCGAACAGCGAGGGCAAGACGCGGCGATATCTCTGCCGCCAGATCCACAGACCGCAGAATGGAAGGAAGGCGAGCATCGTCGGATTGGCGAGCGCGCCGACCGCATACAGCCCGCCAAAGAAAACCCAACCCCGCCAGCCCGGCCACTCCTCTAATTCCAGCGCGAGCAGAAAAATCCACGCCAGAACCAGCGGCGTGAACGTCGTATCCCAAATCCAGTGGATGGACCAGTACCACACGTAGGGGCATAGTGCCCAGCTATACGCGGACCAGAGGGCGTTGCGCTCACCGAAGGTCCGATGGGCGATCCAGAAAATCGGAATCGTGGTGAGCGTCGCGAGCAAGCTATTGATGCCCAGCAGCACCCAAGCCGAGGCGAGGGTGTAAATGCCGAAGATCTTAAACACGCCGCCGATGAGAAATGGATAGAGCGGAGGTTCCCAGGCCGAAGAGCCGGTGTTTCCTTCGTACGGGCTGCTGAATCCTTGGCCAAGCGCAATGGAGCGGCCAATGCGACCCATCTCCCAAGCGAAGCCGAAATTGTCCTGTCCCGGGCGCGTTCGATATTGATGAAGTACTCCAATCGACGCCAGTTGCAGCACCAACGACAGAGGTAGCAGCCAGAGGAAAGATTTGGGCAGGGCAGGCCGGAAGGGTCTTACCATCGGGCGCTAGTTTATCAGGCGAAGGGGAGTGTGGAGCGGGCACTTCTGTCCGCTTGCCGGCAGCCTCGATAAGGCTAGCGGGCAGGAGTGCCCGCTCCCCACCGACCGGCGCTACATTTGTCCTCCAGGCTGCGCCGGCGAAACGGCGGGCTGCACCATTGAGTTCGGCTGCGCTGCAGGCGCCGTGTCCTATCGCGGTGCCGCGTACGGGACGTTCGGCAGATGGGTGACCTGGCCCCGCGTGGCATCGGCGATGTCGATGCCTGCGTGGTCGAGCAGCAATCCGGTCGCGCGATCGAGTTCGATGCGCGACTTTTCATACGCAGCCTTCGCCGAGACCAGATTCGACTCGGACGTGGTGAGCGTGGCGGCATCCTGCAGAATCGCTGTCTGCGTGGTGAGGCCGACTCTCAGTTTCTGCTGATCAGCATCGAGAGTCTGACGCGCCAGGTCAACCGCGGATTGTGCCGCCTGCACCGCGGCCCGGTTCTGCCGCACATCAAACTGGGCGTTGCGGACCTCGATCCGCACCTGGTTCTCGAGTTGGTGCTGGCGGACCTGGGCCTGGCGATATTCCAGTTCGGCGCGCACTTGGTTCGACTGCGCCAGCCGGTTGCGAATCGGGATGGTCAACGTCAGCCCGATACCCTTGTCGGGCGCGGTCGAACTGACGAGTTGGTTCAGGGTTCCGCCATAGCTGACGCTGGTGGACGTCTGAAACGGCGGCGGAGCTTTCGCGGGATTGAAGCAGAAGCTGCCTGAAGTGCCCGAGCAGCTGGGCACGTGCGGATTGACGCTTCCGCCGACTCCAGAGCCGCCATAGTAGACAAACGCGTCGAGCGTGGGCAGCATCGCGTTGCGCACCGCCTTGTTGTTGATATCGCGGGAATTGAGATCAATGCGCGACTCCACCAATTCGGCGCGATGGCGCAAGGCGTCGTTAATCATGTCTTGAATGGGGACTGCCTGCTCCTCTTGCGGAACCTGCATCGTGGAAGTGGGAATTACGTCGGCCTCAGCCAGAACGGGATCTTCAATGCTGCGGCTGAGAGCGTTCTTCATCAGCAGTTGTTGCAACTGCAGATTGTTCTGGGCCACGATCAGGTTCTGCTGGTCGGTGGCAGCAGTGCTCTGTGCGCTGACCACCTGAATGGGAGGCACCGTGCCGACCTGTGCCTGTCGTTTTGCGTCCTCCAGCGCTTTCTGCGCGTAGGTCAGCGATTCCTGCTGCACGCGAACATTTTCGTAGGCGTAGACCAGGTCCCAATACATGTTCTCGATCTGGTCGACGGTCGTGATTACCTGCAAGCGGAAGGCGACGTCAGAAATCTCGAGGTTGTTCCTGGCGATTCGTATAAAGCGCGTGTTGGGCAGGAATCCAAAACCTTGTAGAAGGTTCTGCGTGACCCTTAGCTGAAAGTTCGAGCCTAGCTGCGGCGTCAGAAGGCTGGTCGGGTTGTTGGTGGTGAGATGAGTGTTGTTGAACCCTGCCGTCACGATGGCTCCCCACTGAAAGCCTTGAGTGTAGGCGAAGTCGCCGGTGTACGTATTTTGCGCCACCACTGGGACGGGGCTGAAGACGCTGACTGATTCAGTTTGATTTTTGTCGAGCTGGAGTGTTCCGGTCAGTTGGGGATCGAAGCTGGTGATGGGCGACCCGACGCCGAGAGTCGAGCTGACGAGTCCGTTGGTTCCGGTGCCGGCGCCTCCGGCCGCAACCGTTGTGCCGCCCGTTCCCGACCCGACTGTGCCCCCGAGTCCGCCGACGCCTCCGCCGGGTGTGTTCTGCACGATCCCGGTGTTGACGCCAAGCACGCTAGCCCCGGACTTGGCGCGCAGCAAATCGGCTTCAGCGATGTTCAGGTTGTAGCGGGCGATATCGAGATCGAGGTTGTTCTCGAGCCCCAGTGCGATGGCGTCATCGATCGAGAGATAAATCTTTCCATCCCGCATCAGCGAATCGATGCGCGCCGAGTTGCCCAGGTTCGGCTGCGCCAGTTCCTGCGGCATGTAGGGTTGCAGGAAATGGGGAAACGCAGGGCGCGGGTTGGAATAGTCCTTGAGATGAACGGGCTGCGCCTGCGCCGGCTGCGGCGCCGCGGGGGGCGTCGTTTGGGAAGCGGGAGGCGCCGGCGATTGTTGCGCGTGCACTGCACTGGAAACCGTCGCCAGTAGGATGACGGAAGTCATACGCCAAAGCGCTACCCGGAACAGGAAACTCAAACGCGGTAAGGACATGGACATTCTCCTTGCAATGAGAGCGTGCGCGTGCGCACACAAAAACCAATGGATGCCAGACTTGGATGCAGAACAGGATAAAGCGTCACTTCATCTTAGCGGGAGAAGCGGCCACGGACGGGCTGGGGATTGTAAAGAATTGTGAGGACGTCCCAAAACACGTAGCCCCGGACGCATTTCGTCCGCGGGCTAGTTATATCTGACAACGTTGTTAGGGCGGGCCAAGCAGACTGACAGTCAAGCTATAATTTCGTCGCTAAACGGATGGAACCCAGAGATCGAGTCCCATCCCTAAAAACCCGCGAGGGGCTAATCGTGGACCGCCACGCAATTCGCACTATCAAACGTGGCTTGGCTACCGTAAAAGCTTTGAGCGTTAACATTTGCAGTCGTGGTTGTCTTGTTCGTAACGTAGAGTAGCCAGTTGAACGCGCCTGGCGTGCAAACAACGGTATAGTTAGTGTCCGAAAAAGCCGTCCCCGGCCATGTCACGGTGATCGTACAGTGCCCGAAGCTGCCGGTTGTCGTGCAGGAAGTTGTAGGGTGAACGTCCTTGATGACTTGGGTAGCTAGGGGAGGCTCCGTTTGAGCGTTCAAGCGAGGGTTCCAATTGGATCCGACGGCGAAGGCTAACATCACCAGGACTAGCGTCCCTGCGAACGTGAGAATTCGGTACATTTGGTTCCTCCAAAACTCGTTAGTTTGCTTATCGCGTATTACACCTCCAACTGGCAGTAGGGATAATACCCAGCGGGTTCAGTCTAGCAGGCGACTTTTTGTTCGTGAAACTCACAAGTGCAAACCTTGTGGGCTTTTCGTTACAGTCCGGGAAATCTTGCCAAGAGGCGTGTACAAAACAGTGGCATCGTTGTCGCGACGCAGCGGTGCCACTGAGCTGTCGAAGAGCTATTGTTGCACCTGCTGCGCGGGAGCCGTCGACGGCAGGTCCTTGCGCGGCGCTACGTACGGAACGTTTGGCAGTCGTGTGACCTGACCACGGGCAGCATCTTCAATGCTGATGCCGTTGTGGTCGAGCAGTGTGCCGACGGAGCGCTCCAGTTCAACCCGCGACTTTTCGTACGCAGCCATCGCCGACATGAGAGTGGATTCGGCCGTAGCCAACGCGCTGCGGGTTTGCAGAACCGCGGTCGTGGTCGAGGTGCCGAATTGATATTTCTTTTGTTCGGCATCCAGCGACTGTTTCGCATATTCCACGGCCGCTTTGGCCGAAGCCACGCTGGCTTGATTCTGCTCCACCGCGAACTGGGCTTGGCGGACTTCAATGCTTACCCGGTTCTCGGTTTGTTGTAGAGCCAACTGGGCCTGACGATATTCGAGTTCACCGCGGACTTGCACTGCCTGAGCGGCGCGGTTTCGCAGCGGAATGTTGAGCTGCAAGCCGACGCCCTTGTCGGGCGCGGTGGAATTGATGAGCTGGTTCAGCGTGCCGCCATAACCGACCGTAGGGGTAATAGGGATCAAAGTCTGGCCCCCTGCAGAAGCGTTGGGACCAGCGCAGAGACCGATCTTCTGTTCCTGGATCGGCTGGCTCGCACAAAGATTCGAAGAGTTCTGCGAACCGCCAAGGCCATAGCCGCCGTAGTATGCATAAAGGTCGAGCGTTGGCAGCAGAGCGCTGCGCAAGGCCTTGTTGCTTTGGTCCTGACTGTTCAGCTGGATCCGCGACTCGACGAGTTCGGCCCGATGGCGGAGCGCATCGTTGACCAGATCCTCGGTGGGCTGAACCTGCTCGTTTTCCGGGACCTCCATGGTGGAAGTCGGAACCACATCCGCTCCGGCGAGCGCGGGATCATGAAGAGTGCGGCTGAGCGCGTTCTTCATAACCAACTGCTGCAACTGTAGGTTGGTCTTGGCAACCGTCAGAGCCTGCTGGTCGGCGGCCACCGTGCTCTCGGCGCGCACGGCTTCGATCGGCGCCAGACTGCCGATTTCCACCTGTTTCTTGGTATCGGAGAGCGCCTTCTGAGAAAAAGCCAAGGACTCTTCTTTCACCCTCTGGTTCTCGTAGGCATAGACCAGATCCCAATACATGTTTTCGATCTGATCGACAGAGGTGATGATCTGCAACCGGAACGCCACATCCGATAGCTCACGGTTGTTTTTGGCGATGCGGATAAAGCGAGTGTTGGCAGAGAATCCAAATCCCTGCAGAAGATGCTGAGTCAGCCGGAAATTGAAGTTGGAATTGAGCAGCGGACTGAGGGTCGTAAAGGGTGCATCCCCCAGCGTGGTGCGGGTATTGCTGAAACCGATGTTGAGATTGGTACCCCACTGAAAGCCCTGCTGGTATGCAAAATTGGCGGTGGTCGTGTTTTGCGGAGATGCCGGGCTGAAAGTGCTGGAGGGCAGAATGTGAAACCGGTCATTCTGAAATGACCCGGTAAGGACCGGGTCAAAGCTGGTGATGAGCGGACCGAAGAGTCCGCCCGCAGTTGAGCTCACCAAACCACCGGCGCCCGCGCCCGCCCCACCTGCGCCGAGGGTGGTCCCGCCGGTGCCGGAACCGACCTGTGTTCCAATGCCGCCCACCCCGCCTCCAGGCGTGTTTTGCACGATCCCAAGAGGCACACCAAGGATCTGAGCACCGGCCTTTGCGCGCAGCACGTCCGTATCGGCGATATTCAGGTTGTAGCGCGCGATGGCGATATCGAGGTTGTTCTCGAGGGCAAGGGCGATGGCATCATTCAAAGAAAGGTAGAGCTTGCCGTTGTGCATGAGAGAATCGACGCGCGCCGTATTGGCCAAGTTGGGCTCTGCCACACTGCGAGGAGTGTACGGGCCGATCGGATTCGGAAAGTGCGACACTGGTTGGGCGTAATTCAAAACCGGCAGCGGCTTCTCCGGCTGCGGGGCGGGCGCGTCGGGCGAATTCTGGGCCCAGCAGGCCAGGGTCAAAGTTGCGAACAAGCTCGCAACCAGCGCGAGCCGGATAGTCAGGGTTCTACATGCGAATGGCATCTACTCGTCTCCGTTCGTTAACACTAGCTCGTTAAGACCGATGGATTAAGGCATTGCAGGCAAGAGCCTGGGTTTCGCCTGATAGGGCCAAATCGCCGAAAAAGAAAGTCCTACTCAGGCATTGGTACGCAAAGGACGGTCTGAAGGTTCCTGAAAGCTATGGAAAAAATGACCTTCCCGCCGCTCGGACATAGTCCTCACTGTTCAATTCTCGCCCGCTTTGCGTCGCGGGCTGCAGCGGCATGAATGCTCCAGACTCCGGCGGACCTTGATTCCGTAGAAAACCATACAGTATAGGCCTCGCCTTCACCGTTGCGCTCGTGAAACTGTTACATTGCTGCGGAGGCAGGAAGCGCCCCGTCAGAATGACACAAAGCTTGAAATCGCTTGGATGACTGAACCGCCGCGCGGGACTCCAAAGATCGCAGCATGCGAAATCTCAAAGTTATCCTCACTTATGATGGAGCGGAATTCTCCGGCTGGCAGGTGCAGCCCGACGCCCCCACGGTGCAAGGCACACTAGCCTCAGCCATTGGACGCGTTACCGGAGAAAAGGTATTGCCCCAGGGATCAGGGCGCACCGACCGAGGCGTGCATGCGCTGGCGCAGGTCGTGACATTTGTCACAGAGTCTTCCGTACCCACGGAAAATTTCGTGAAGGCGCTCAACGACATTCTGCCGCCGTCGGTGCGGGTCTTGGAAGTGACCGAGGCGCAGCCGGAGTTTCACGCGCGGCACTCGGCGCGGGCCAAGACCTATCGTTACCGGATCTATCGGGAAGCGATTTGTCCACCGTTTCTGGCGAGATACGTGTGGCATTATCCCTATCCGCTCGGCGAAGTGGCAATGGACCGGGCAGCGGCACGGGTGGTGGGCGAGCACGATTTCACTTCGTTTGCGGCGGTCGATCCCGAACGGGGCGACGACCAGGAACCCAAACCCAATGTGCGACGCATTTTCTCCTCGGCGTGGGAGCGCATAGGAGAAGAATTCATTTATACGGTGCGGGGTTCCGGATTCTTGCACCACATGGTACGGAATCTGGTCGGCACGTTCATTCTCGTCGGCCGGGGAACTTTGGAGGGTGAGGATGTGACCCGCATCCTTGAAGCGCGGAGCCGGTCGGCAGCGGGAGCAACCGCGCCCGCGAGTGGGCTTTATCTGGTCGATGTCGAGTACTAGGGCTTACCTGCGAGTTTGTGGCGACCGAAACCAGACGTAGCAAGCTCCGTCTCTACGGACTAAGATTTGTTTGAACCTAGATTTCTTTATGGCTACTGATCTAAAAATCGCGGCGCGGAAGGTTGTTCCGGTGAATCCGGCGACCGGTGAAGTTCTGCGCGAACTTGAGTGTGCGGGAGAGGACGAAGTCCGAGAGGCCGTGTTGCGGGCGCGTTCAGCACAGGCCGGGTGGGCGGAGTTGGGGCTGCGACGGCGGATTGGCATCATCCGTGAGTTCCAGGGAAGGCTGTTCTCGAAGAAGTCTGAGATCGCGGCGGCCATTACCCGCGAAGTGGGTAAACCGCTGGTGGAGGCCCTGGTCACCGAAGTGCTCGTCGTTCTCGATGCGGCACGATTTTTGATCGACAACGCCTGGGCACTGCTGCGCGATGAGCCCGTGCCGCATGGCAATCTGGTGACCAAGTTGAAGCGTGGATGGCTGGTGCGCGAACCGCATGGTGTGATCGGGATCATCTCGCCATGGAACTATCCGTTCTCGATTCCCGCGACCGAGACGCTGGCCGCGCTGGTGGCGGGCAACGCCGTGGTTCTGAAGCCCTCCGAGTTGACTCCGCTGGTGGCACTGGAACTGGCTTCATTGCTGCATGCGGCGGGCGTGCCCGAGGATGCGTTTCAGGTGGTGGTGGGCGAGGGGCCGGCGGGGGCGGCGCTGTTGCGTTCGCCGATCGACAAGTTGGTCTTCACCGGCAGCGTTGGGACCGGGAAGCGGATCGCGGCGGCTGCCGCGGAGCGCATGTTACCGGTGGTGCTCGAACTTGGCGGCAAGGATCCCATGCTGGTTGTCGACGATGCCGATGTGGACGTCGCCTCGAGCGCGGCGGTTTGGGGTGCATTCGTTAACGCAGGGCAAGCCTGCTTGTCAGTCGAGCGCTGCTACGTTCATCACCGTTTGTACGAGTTGTTTGCCAAAGCGTGTGCGGAAAAGACGAAGCAACTGCGCGTGGGCAACGGCATGGACGCGCATACCGATGTCGGCCCGATGATCCAGCAGCGGCAGGTGGGGATTGTGGAATCTCACGTGGAAGACGCAAAGGCGCGCGGGGCGCGGGTTCTGGCGGGTGGAATCCGGCTGCCGGAACTGGGTGTGAATTTCTACGCTCCCACAGTGCTGGCCGGCGTGACCCAAGACATGCGCATCATGCGCGAGGAGACTTTTGGTCCGGTGCTGCCGGTGATGGCCTGTGCCGACGACGAAGAAGCCGTTCGCCTGGCCAATGACTCCGAATACGGTTTGGCAGCCAGCGTCTGGACGCGCGACCCGAAACGTGGCGAGCGTCTGGCCCGGCGTATTCATGCCGGCACCGTCATGGTGAATGATGTGATTTCGTGCTTCGGTATCAGCGAAGCTCCGCACGGCGGCGTGAAGGCCAGCGGCGTGGGCCGCACCCACGGCCGCTTCGGCCTCGACGAAATGGTGCGGGTGAAGTATCTCGACATAGACCGCATGCCGGGGATGAAGAAAGTCTGGTGGCACGACTCCGGAGAGAGCTTCCGCCGCCAAATGGAAGGCTTCCTGGATATGCAGTTTGCCCGAGGGATGGGGAAGCGGTTACGCGGGGCCCTGCGAGCTGCAGGCATGGTCCGGCGCAAGCAGTTGTGATCCGTTCCGCCGTAGAGACCTAGCAAGCTACGTCTCTACGAATCCGTGGGATTACTGGTGGGCCGTTGGAGCTTCTGAGGTGGTGGAGGTCAAGGGCGGCGCGATCGGCTGCGTCCCTTCTTCGTCGATCTTCGGCGGCGTTGATTCCAGCGCGAGTTGCAGGACCTGGTCCATGGTATCTACGAAGTGCAGCTTCATCGCAGTGCGCAGATTCTCCGGCACCTCGGCCAAGTCTTTTTCGTTGTCCTTGGGCAAGATCACTTCAAAGAGTCCGGCTCGGTGAGCTGCCAGCAGCTTTTCCTTGAGCCCGCCGATGGGCAGAACCTTGCCACGCAGCGTAATTTCACCGGTCATCGCGATGTCGCGACGGACAGGAATTTTGCTGAGAGCGCTGGAGATGGCCGTGGCGATGGTGATTCCGGCGGAGGGGCCGTCTTTTGGAATGGCGCCTTCCGGCACGTGCACGTGCAAATCTAAATTGCGGTAGAAATCGCGGCTCAGTCCCAGCCGGTTGGCGCGCGAACGCACATACGACATGGCGGCTTGGGCCGATTCCTGCATGACGTCGCCGAGTTTGCCGGTCAGGGTCAGCTTGCCCTTGCCGTCGACGACCGTGGCTTCGGTGCTCAGGATGGAGCCGCCGACTTCGGTCCAGGCCAGGCCTGTAACCAGGCCGACTTCGCTCTTTTCGTGAGCTACCGTGTCGCGGAATTTGATCACGCCCAGGAAATCGTTGACGTTTTCGCCATTGATGAGGATGGAGTAATTTTCGCCTTCTTTGACGACTCGGCGCGCCACCTTGCGGCAGACGTTGCCGATTTCGCGCTCCAGATTGCGTACGCCCGCTTCCCGCGTGTAGGAGCGAATGAGGCTGGTAATGGCGTCGTCGGTGAACTTGATGTTCTTTTCCGACAGGCCTGCCGCCAGCATCTGTTTCTTCACCAGGAACTGCTTGGCGATCTCGACTTTTTCCTGCTCGGTGTAGCCGTGGAGACGCAGCACTTCCATGCGGTCCTGCAGCGCCGGAGGGATCGTGTGCATGACGTTGGCGGTGGCGATGAAGAAGACCTGCGACAGGTCGTATTCTACGTCGAGGTAGTGGTCGACAAACATGAAGTTCTGTTCGGGGTCGAGCACTTCGAGCAGGGCGGCGGAGGGATCGCCGCGGAAGTCCATTGACATCTTGTCGACTTCGTCCAGCATGAAGACCGGGTTCTTGGTGCCGGCTTTCTTCATCATCTGGATGATCTGCCCGGGCAAGGCGCCGATGTAGGTGCGGCGGTGGCCGCGAATCTCGGCTTCATCGCGCACGCCGCCCAGCGACATGCGGACAAACTTGCGGCCGGTGGCCTTGGCGATCGACATTCCCAGCGAAGTCTTGCCCACGCCTGGAGGGCCAACGAAACAGAGAATCGATCCCTTGGGATTCTTTACCAACTGGCGCACGGCGAGGAATTCGAGGATGCGCTCTTTAATCTTTTCCAGACCGTAGTGATCTTCGTTGAGAACTTTTTCGGCGCGGGAAATGTTGCGGATTTCCTTGGAACGCTTCTTCCAGGGAACGGCCAGCAGCCAGTCGAGATAATTTCGGGAAACCGTCGACTCGGCCGACATGGGCGGCATGGCCTCGAGCTTTTTCAGTTCCTGCAGAGCCTTGTCCTTGACATCCTTTGGCATCCCGGCGGATTCGATCTTCTTTTTCAGTTCGTCGAACTCGCTTTTTTCGCCGCGACCTAATTCCTTCTGGATGGCCTTGATCTTTTCGTTGAGGTAGTACTCTTTCTGCGCCTTCTCCATCTGGCGCTTCACCCGCGACTGGATGGTGCGGTCGACGTTCAGTTTCTCGATTTCGATGTCGAGCACATCGGCGATGCGGGTCAAGCGCTCGGAGGGATCGAAAATCTCCAGCAGCTCCTGCTTCTCTTCGATGGACAATTGCAGGTTGGCGGAGATCACGTCGGTCAGCTTCGCCGGATCCTCCATGCGCACGGCCGAGATCATGGTCTCGTAGTTGAGGGCTTGGCACAGCTTGACGTACTGCTCGAACAGGGAGGTGACACGCTGCATGCCGGCTTCCTGCGCCGGGTTGCCCTCGGTCGAGTAGCGCGCGACCCGCACCGTGGCCTGCATGAAGCCCTCAGTGTCGACGACCTGCAGAATCTTGCCGCGCTCAATGCCTTCGACCAAAACTTTAATGTTGCCGTCGGGCAGCTTCAGGCTTTGGACGATATTGACGATCGTGCCCACCTGGTAGATTTCGTTGGCCTTGGGCTCGTCGATGGAGGCGTCGTGCTGGGTGGCCAGGAAGATCTTCTTATCCGCTGCCAGCGCTTCCTCCAAGGCGCGCACGCTGGACTCCCGGCCTACCACGAACGGCGTCATCATGAAGGGAAAGATGACCACGTCCCGGATGGGCATCATGGGCAGCTTTCTGGATTCGAATTTTTCCTTGGATGTGGTCACTCAGTCTCCCTGGGGTAACGGCCAAACAATAAACAGCCAAACGACAAGGCTGTAGGAATTCTACCGCGTCCCGGCGGCCAATGACATGGCTCTTATTTGAAGGGACGCTGCTGTCTGCCAGCGGCACCTGGAACCCTGGGTTCGGGGTGCTGGAGGCAGAGAGGTAGCAAGCTACGTCTCTACGGACGGTTAGCCTGCTTTTTCCAAAGTGGTGGCGAACGACGCGGTGCGTTTCTCCACCATCTCCCGCGTTACTTCGAACTCCTTTACTTTCTTCTGGCTGGGCAGGTTAAACATGAGGTCGAGCATGAGTTCTTCCAGGATCATGCGCAACCCACGGGCCCCGACCTTGCGTGCCATGGCCTGGCGCGCGATGGCGCGTAAGGCATCGTCGGCGAACTTGAGACGAACGTTCTCGAACTCAAACAGGCGCTGGTATTGCTTGACGATGGCGTTTTTCGGACGCGTCAGGATCTCGATGAGCGCGAACTCGTCCAGATCCTCGAGCATGCCGACGACTGGCAGGCGGCCGACAAATTCGGGAATCAGGCCGAACTTGATCAGGTCTTCGGGTTGGATTTCGCTGAGCAGTTCGTAGTTGCGCTGGCGGGAGACGGCAAGGTCTTCCTTCTCGGCGTCTTCACCAGTGCGGAAGCCGAGCGATTTCTTGCCGATCCGGCGGGAGATGATCTTGTCGAGGCCTACGAACGCTCCACCGCAAATGAACAGAATGTTGGTGGTATCGACTGGGGTAAATTCCTGGTGGGGATGCTTGCGGCCACCCTGCGGAGGCACGTTGGCGATGGTGCCTTCAAGAATCTTCAACAGGGCTTGCTGCACGCCTTCACCGGAAACATCGCGAGTGATCGAGGGATTCTCGTCCTTACGCCCGATCTTGTCGACTTCGTCAATGTAGATGATGCCGGTTTGGGTGCGGCTTACGTCGCCGTCGGCGGCCTGCAGCAGTTTCAGGATAATGTTTTCGACATCTTCGCCCACGTAGCCGGCCTCGGTCAGCGTGGTGGCGTCGACGATCGCAAAGGGCACATCCAGCATGCGCGCCAGAGTCTGAGCCAGCAGTGTCTTGCCGGTTCCCGTGGGGCCGATCAGCATGATGTTGGACTTGGTCAACTCGATGCCGTCGCCGGCCTTCTGGCGGTTCATGAAGATGCGCTTGTAATGGTTGTAGACGGCGACCGCCAGCTTTTTCTTGGTTTGCTCCTGCCCGATTACGTACTCATCGAGGAAAGTCTTGACTTCCTGGGGCTTGGGGAGTTGGTTGGGCGTGCTGGCTGGAGGGGTCGCGGTGCGATCGTCTTCGAGGATCGAATTACAGACCGCCACGCACTCGTCGCAAATATAGGCCCTGGGATAATCGCTGGGCGACGAGATCAGTTTGGCTACAGCGTCCTGCGACTTATGACAGAACGAACATCGTAGAATCTCGTCGGTACCCGACTTGTTTTTCACTCGGCTCTACTCCTTAGGTCTTACTTCTTCCTTCTTCGGCATGAACGCGACCCCGGCGTCCATCACGTTTTGCCCTTTCATCCCTCGCCAGGTCGGGCGCGAAGGCCGATCATACCGCTTTTGCCGTCTTATAGATGATATCGTCTATGATTCCATATTCCTTAGCCTGCTGCGCGTTCATGATGAAGTCGCGCTCCACGTCCTTTTCCACTTTGTCCAGCTTCTGCCCGCTGTGCTTCGAGAGTAACTGGTTGGTAATCTCCCGCATCCGCAGGATTTCCCGGGCGTGGATGTCAATGTCGGTGGCTTGCCCCGACAATCCACCCATGGACGGCTGATGTATTAGAATCCGCGAATTCGGCAGTGCCAATCTCTTTTTGGGTTCACCTGATGCCAAAAGTAACGCGGCCATCGAGGCCGCCTGTCCCACGCACAGTGTCATCACGTCGTTTTTCACGTACTGCATGGTGTCGTAAATCGCCATGCCGGCCGTGATCGAGCCGCCCGGAGAGTTGATGTAAAGCTGGATGTCTTTCTCGGGATCTTCCTGAGCCAGAAACAACATTTGGGCGATCACCAGGTTGGCGATGTTGTCGTCAATCGGCGTGCCGATGAAGATAATGTTGTCGCGGAGCAGCCGGGAGTAGATGTCGTAGGCGCGCTCGCCCCGCCCGGTCTGCTCGATGACCATGGGTACGAGCATCATTTGAGCGTCGTTCTTGTTCCTATCATTTGGCATTACGTTCACCTGCCACACTCCGCCCCGACACAACCCTGATCTGGCATGGGGAGGATCGAAAGTGGTCCACGTCTTTCTGAATTACGCGGACTGGTGATACAAAAATTCGAGGGTCTTTTCGCTGCGGATTCTGTTCCGGATTCTATCGAGGCCCCCATCCTGTGTCAAACGAGCGCGGACCGCCTCCGGAGTCTGTTTTGACTGTGCGGCGAGCGCTTCGAGCTCATGATTCAACTCGTCTTCGCCGACCTCAATTTTTTCCAGATCCGCAATGCGTTCCAGTAACAACGAGGACTTTACATCCTGCACCGCCTGATCATGCTGGCCCGCCCGTAGACGGGGCAGGTCCATTTTCTTCATGTCTTCCATCTTCATGCCCTGCGCCGCCAGCGCGCGCAGACCGCGTTCCAGGCGCAGGTCAATCTGCCGGTCGACGAGCGAGTCGGGCACTTCAAAGTCATTGCGCTTGACCAGTTCGGCCACCAGCTTGTTTTTGGCTTCGTGCTCGGCCTCGTGTTTGCGCTCGGCCAGCAGGTTCTCGCGAATCTGCTTGCGCACCTGGTCAAGGCTGGAGAACTCGCCCAATTCCTTAGCGAATTCGTCCGTCAGTTCGGGAAGATTCTTTTGCTTGATGGCCTGAATTTTGACGGTGTAGACGAAGGTCTTGCCCGCCAGGCGTTTGTCGGTGGCATCGGCGGGATAGCTGACTTCGAACTCGCGCTCTTCACCGCCATTGGCCCCGGTCAGGTTCTGAGTGAACTCCGGGACCGTATTCTTGCCGCCGATTTCAATCAGTACTTCGTCCATGTGTACGGGCTGGGCGGTGGCGTCGTCATCGTCATTCTTGGGCTTGCCGTCCATGGAGGATTGCGCAAAATCGCCCTCGGCCAGGGGGCGTCCTTCGACGGAGGTGAACGTGGCGTGTTGCTCGCGTACGTTGTTCAGCGCCGCTTCCACTTCTTCGTCGGCGACTACGATCTCGGGGTGGTCGGCGCGCAGTTCTTTGTAGCCTGCGACGACGATGTCGGGCATGACTTCAAAGCTGGCCTTGAAGCGCAGCGGTTCGCCGTCATGAATGTGCAGGTCGGTGACACGGGGCTGGGACACTGGGATCATGCCCAGCTTTTCAGCTTCTTTGCGGAAGTACCGCGGAACCAGCGCCTCGACCACGTCGCTCTTGAGATCTTCTTTGAACCGCTGCCGGATGATGGAGGCTGGAACGTGGCCAGTGCGGAAGCCCGGCAAGCGCGCGACCTTCTGATACTTCTGGATGATCGTTTCGGTTTCGCGCGCTACTTCCTCGGCAGGGATTTCGACTGAAATCTCCCTTTTGACGCCGTCTTTCTTCGCCTCATCGTTCTTAGCGCCGACTGTTTCTGTGGGGCTCACGTTTTCCTTTCGGCGTACGCTGCAACGTCTGGCTGGGTCGAGGTTCCTTCGAGCGAAAGAACCTGACTTGATTCACACAACGTTAATCTTGAGTGTAAAGACAGAGGCAGAGCAGCGTCAAACGGAGAGAACGGTCGTTGGTCGTAAGCCTCGGCTCGGTGGCCCAGAACCGGAATCGTAGAGGCGTTGCGGGCAACGTCTCTGCGGGCGTGGGCTTGGTATTTGGGGTTCACGGCGTCGCCGGCAGAGACCTAGCCAGCAACGTCTCTACGATGTGGTGTAATGGGCGGGTGTCTTGGCTTGCCATCCTGAACCACGAAGTTGTGGCCTGCACCCGCTGCCCGCGGCTGGTCGCTTACCGGGAGCAGGTTGCCCGCGAGAAGCGACGCGCTTACCTCGGCTGGGATTACTGGGGAAAGCCCGTGCCCGGCTTCGGCGATCCCGAGGCGCGGGTGCTGATCATGGGGTTGGCTCCCGGCGCGCACGGGTCGAACCGTACGGGGCGTCCATTTACCGGCGATGCTTCCGGCAACTTCATGTACCCGGTATTGCACGAGACCGGATTTGCCAGCCAGCCCACCGCTACCGACCGCAACGATGGCATGAAATTGCAGGATCTGTACATCACCGCCGCGGTTCGCTGTGCGCCGCCGGACAATAAGCCACTGCCGCAGGAACTGGCCGAGTGTTCGTATTTTCTGGATCGCGAAGTGCAGGGGTTAGACAAAGTAAAGGTAGTCGTGGCGCTGGGCAAGATTGGATTCGACGCTTACCTGAATTACGTGAAGCGCCGCGGCTTGCTGGCCAGCAAGAAGGGCTTCATCTTCCGCCACGGCGCCAGTTACCGGATGCCCGACGGTAAGGTGTTACTAGCCTCTTACCATCCATCGAACCAGAACACGCAGACAGGCAAGCTCACGAGGAAAATGTTTGTCGAAATCTTTCAAGAGGCGGCAAAACTTGCCGATAGATAAAGGAAGGCGCCGCTCGTGCCGGATCGCTCGACCCTTCCCTCGCACGGGCGCACAGCCTACAAAGCAGGGTCACGAACCGGGGCGGCTCCCATCTCGGTTGTGTGGGGCGGACACTGCCTTTGACTCCGCTCAAGCCAGGCCGGTCCGCCGCACTTGATTTTGATTTTGAATTTGCACCCACAAACCCAAGACCAAAAGCAACATCAACATCAGCTTCAAAAGCGGCGGACAGGAGTGTCCGCTCCACACAAAACTAGCGCAACTTCGTTACCGTTACTTCGAGCTGAAACTCGCGCTTCGAGTTGGGATCATCTGCACTGCCGATGACGACCGTCTTCGTCAACGGCAGCAGGGCGGTGCCGCCCATTTTTAATTGCCGGATGATGGGATGTAAGTCACGCTTCTCCGAACTCGACTCCGGCATGGCGAAGCTGCTGGTCTCGGCTCGCACGGTCAACTCGGTCTGTCCCCGCATTTCCCCGATCCTGGCAAAGAGGCTGGTTCCGACATCGAGATATTGGAACTCGCCTTCCTTCGATTCGACTGGGACTCGCGTGCCAATCTTGATTTCGTTTCCTTCGTTGGTGGCCAGATTCGTGGAGTATTGGCGGGAGTTGATCTTCTTTCCATCCTCAATCTCATTGATGGAGAAATCCAGATGATACTCTTCGAGCGGTTTATCCCAGCCCTGCGATTTGGGTTTTCCTTCCGAACTCTCCGGCTGGGTCGCGGCCTTGGGCTGAGGCTCCTGCGCGTAAGCACCCGCCCCCGACAGCATCGCCCACCCCAAAGTGACTGCCAGCAAAATGGTGCTCTTTCTCATTCTCATTTTCGATTCTCCTTTCGGTTGGTAGTTTCCTGATCCCCGCGTCCTGCACTGCCTGAGGGACCTTGCGCCTTGTCGATCAGTTCTGCTCGATCCCGTTGAAGTTCTTCGTTCGCAACCCGCGCAATCAACACCGCCTGTTCGTGGAACTGTGCGACATAGCTCGCCAGAATTTCTTCCTGCTCGCTCAGCGGCTGCGGTGATGGAAATTGGTCAAGCTTGGGATTCACGGCCGCCACGACGGCGGGTCGTCGGCTGCGATCGGTTGCAGCTCGCTTGGATACCTGCCCTGCCGATTGCAACGGCTTCGCACCGTCGTTTGCCGCGACCTTAGGTCGGGGATCGTTCGGGACTGGCGCTGACGGGGAGGGACGCTTCACCAGCAGTGGAGGGGATGACTTCCCAGGCCTTGAGCCCACGACCAGGGCCGCGACCACCACGGCCGCCAGCACGATTGCTACGCTCCAGCGTCACCCGGCAGGGTTCGTCACCCTTGCCTGTTCAGCTCGCAGATTGGCCAAGATTCGTTCTTCGAGTCCTGCCCTCGGCTCCACTCTGGCGTACTTGGCCAGGGCGTCGTCGAATTCGCAATCGGCCTGCTGGTGATGGTTGTCTGCCATGTTTCGACCTCTACTTCCTGGTAACTCGTTGGGCCAGCTTTTCCTTGAGGATCTGCCGCGCCCGAAAAACTCTGGAGCGTACCGCCGCTTCGTTGATCCCGAGGGTCGCGGCGACCTCTCGGGGCAGCATCTCTTCAATCGTCGATAAGATCAACGGCTGGCGCAGTTTGTCGGGAAGCGCCGCAATCAGCCGTTCCAGCGCCGCGCCCGTTTGGACGCCGTGCACGGTCTCGTCGGCGGGCGTCTCCGGAGATGCGATTTCTTCGAACGGCCTTTCCGGATCCTCCAGGGCAATCTCCCGCTTGCGTCCATGCCGCTTGGCCCGGTCCACAGCCACTCGCCAGGCGATCCGCGCCAGCCAGGTCTTCGGATCTTCGACCGCGGCCAGCTTTGAGCTGTAACGCAGCACGCGCAGAAACGTTTCCTGCGTGGCGTCTTCCGCCTCTTGGTGGCGGCGCAGTACCGCATAGGCGATGCGGTAGACCAGCCTGGAGTGATGCCGGACCAGTGCCTCGATCGCCTCCTCTGTGCGCTCCCGATGACTGCGCTCGCCTGGTCTGCGATCGGTCGTCGCTGCGCTGCTCAGGATCGCCTCTCCCGCCACCACTCGTGTGCCCTCGATCATGAAGACCGTCCGGAGGTCGGTTGTGTTCAGGAAAATCTGGAAGGAGAACGTTCGGGAGAGAGACGGCTTGCAGCATTCAAGAAGTTTGTCATTCCGAGCGGCTTGCTTTTGGCGCGAGGAATCGGTTGTGCGGCGGGCAAGGCAAGCAGATTCCTCCCTTCCCTTTACTCAGGGTCGCAATGACAACTTCAATTGGGGTGCGGGCAACCGGGCGTACTGGCAATTGGGCCGCAGAGTCCCACTCGGCTGGCCTTAGGGTCCCACCATCACCGGCTCGGGTTCGAGGTGCAGGCCCCAGATTTCTTGCACGCGCTGCTGGATCTGGTCTTTCAATGCGAGGACTTCGGCGGCGGTGGCTCCGCCGCGATTCACGATGGCCAGCGCATGTTTGCTCGAGATGCCGACGCGGCCGAAGCCATATCCGCGCGCGAAGCCGGATTTTTCCACCAGCCACGCTGCTGATACTTTCTTGTTCTTGTCGAGTGCCGGGTAGCTGGGGAGAGAAAATCCCCTTGCGCTCGCTCGTCGTTGCAGGTCCTCGTGCTGCTGTTCAGAGAGCACGGGGTTCTTGAAGAATGATCCCGCACTCTGGCAATCTGGATCGCCCGGAACGATCAGCATGCCTTTGAGCGCTCGAATGTGACGGACCGCCTCGCGGGTCTCGGCGAGGTTCGGCCGCGTCTCACGGCCCTCGAAGTGCCGCTTCAGGTCGGCGTAGTCGAGGTGCGCGTCTCCCCCGGGCACCAGTGCGTAGGTGACCTGCATTATGATGAATCGCTCGCGCTCGGTCGTATTGAAGATGCTGGAACGGTAGGAGAATCCGCAGGCTTCGCGGCACAGTTCGCGCACCTGGTTGTCTTTGCGATCGAAGACTTCCACCGACTCGATCGTCTCGGAGACGTCCTGCCCGTAGGCGCCCACGTTCTGCACCGGCGTGGCCCCCACGCTGCCTGGAATACCACTCAGGCACTCGACGCCCGCACAGTGAGCGATGACTGCATGGGAAACGAAGCGGTCCCAGGATTCTCCTGCACCCGCGTCGAACAGAACTTTGCCTTCATCGTTGGTGCCGGGACGCTGCTCGATGCCGGGGATCGCGATTTTCAGAACCAGGCCAGGCCAGCCTGCGTCGGCCACGACCAGATTGCTGCCGCCTCCCAGAATGAAGAGAGGGAGGTCTCTCGCTCGCGCCAGGCGGACTGCTTCTTCGACCTCGGTTCGCGACCGTGCTTCCACGAAGAACCGCGCCGGGCCACCGATGCGAAACGTAGTGAGCGGCGCGAGGGAAATGTTTTCCTGAAGCAGCATTCGCTTTCACTATACACACGGAGAGCGGGTGTCGAGACGTTGCTTCGAACCTCTGCTGACGGCACAATCGGGATCTCACGCTACAATGGAATACAGACTCACGAGAGGACTAAAGACATGCCGATGTATCCCGAAATTATGGTGATTCCCATGCGCGAGGAGTTGACCCGACTGGGAATCGAAGAACTCCGCACTGCCGAGGAAGTCGACCTCGCGCTGAAGAATCGTCCGGGCACGACGATGTTGGTGGTGAACTCCATTTGCGGCTGCGCCGCCGGACGAATGCGACCCGCGGTGCGGATGGCGTTCGAGAATTCAATTCGGCCGGACAAGGCATTCTCGGTATTTGCCGGGCAGGAAACTGAAGCGACCGAACGCGCCCGCGGGTATTTCACGGGATACCCGCCCTCCTCGCCCTCGATTGCGATTTTGCGCGATGGGCAACTGGTCTACATGATCGAGCGGCGGGACATTGAATCGCGGGAGGCGCCGGCTATCGCCGCCGATCTGAAGGCGGCGTTCGACCGGTTATGTGGCAAGCCCGTGCCGGCGCAATCGTAGCAGTTCGTGGTGAGAGAGACGTTGCAAGCAACGTGTCTACGGGCCATGCCGTTAGTGTTTCTTGCTGGTGACCATGAACGATTTCACCACAATCGCGTTCGGCTGCACTCCTACCGGAATGAGCGTGAGCAGGGAATACTCGGTTGGCTCAAGTTTGCGCGGCTTGCGTTTCTGGATCACGGTGACGTCCCCCGACTGCGTGTCGAGCACCAGCAGGTAATTCTGATCGGGCGTGAGCGCCAGACCATCCGGACGGCTGCCGACGGTGAGCGTGAAGATAAGCCGGCCCATATCGATGTCGTAGACGGCGACGCTATTGGAGCCGAAGTTCGTGACGTAGAGCCGGGAGTTGTCGAGCGTCACCACGCCGCGCGACGGATGCTGGCCGATCTCTTGGCTGCTGCCCACTTCGTCATTGCCGGTCTCGATGATCGAGATGCTGTCGGAATCGAAGTCGCACACTATCAACTCGCCGCCGTCGGGCTTCAGCGTGAGACTGACCGGCGTGCTGCCCACATCGAGCAGGGCCAGCACGCGGTCATCTTTTTTTTCGATGCCTTTGGCAGCGTCGTTTCTCAGCGCGATGGACGCGACTTGGGATGAACCGGAGCACGTCACGAACGCCTTGCTGGAATCGGGGAGGATGGCGATGTCCTCCGGTTCGCGGCACACCGGAAGCGTTGCGCGCACGCGCAGCGACTCGGCGTCGATCAGGGACACAGTGTTATCGTTGCGATTCGAGACCACGACAGTCAAACCATCGGGCGAAACCCGCGCCAGTCCTGGGGCAGCACCGACCCTGACGTTGCCGATCACAAACCGCTTCTCCAGATCAATCACGCTGACGTTGGATGAACCAGAGTTCGCCACGTAGGCGCGCTTGCCATCTTCGGCTACATCAATGAAGTAAGGCTGACCATGTACGCCAATCGTCGCCACTACCGTATTCGTCTCGGTGTCGATGACGGTGACGTTGTTCGAGCCGGTGTTGACCACGTAGATCTCATTCTTTTTGCGGTTGGTCGCGGCGCCGGTGGGTTCGCTGCCGACCGGGATGGTCTTGGCCAGAGCGAACGTGCGCAGATCGATCACGCTCACGGTGTTGCTCTTGCCATTGGTGACGTAGGCGTACTCGCGGTAGGCGGGGCCGTAGTCGGGCAGGGCCTGTGCACGAAAGTACCACCAGCCCAGTCCGGCTAGGATCGGAAGCAGAACAGCGATGAAGAGGAACTTTCTCAAGGTCGCATCAGATCGGGAGAAGAAGAAAGATTAGCAGAATTGATGGCGCTGGGTGTGCCCCCAGTTCGTAGCGGGACCTGAGGTAGTTTCAAAAGCTCGCTCGTCAGCGTATGCGGAAGGAGACCTCGGCTCGCACGTGCACGGCCACCCGATTTCCGTCTTTGGTGGCAGGCTCAAAGGTCCAGGTCCTTACTGCAGCGATCGCCTGCTGGTCGAGACTTCGTTCCAAACTCTTGATGAGGGTGACGTCCCGTACTTTACCGTCGGGCATCACGACCATGGCAACCACGACTGTGCCCGAGATTTTCTTCTTGCGGGCTTTCTCCGAGTACTCCGGATCGGGCATGTAGGTTCCTTTGGGTGGAGTCACGCCGTTTCCAATCTCGTAAACGCTGTCGTTCTCGGTGGTCTGAGCTTTCGCGTCCGGGGTTTCCTGTGCCGCCGTGACAGGGCAACTCAGCATAAGGATGACAGCGGTTGCGCATGCTGCACGCTTTCCACGAATCCGGTTGAGGGAGGGCTTTGTCGCCATGATGTCCACCTCCGTGAAGAAGGCCAGACGGTCCTTTTCTTGCGGTCTTTTTGGGGGGCTCTTAAGCTTCACATTCGAAGGACCTCGATCTCGCAAAAACCCGCGGGTGCTGAATTCCCACATCTCGGAAAGTACGCGAGATATGGGGCACCCGGGTTCTTGATTCCCATCGTCTACTTGCTGACGGCGACGGTTTCCCGCACTCCGATCGCGGGCACGGTCCTTCCCACCACCGCGGCGATCTGGCGGACCTGGACCATCAGTTCGTCGAACTGATCGGGGAACAGCGACTGCGGGCCGTCGGAGAGTGCCTGATCCGGCTGGGAATGCACTTCGACCATTAATCCGTCGGCGCCGACGGCGACCGACGCGCGCGAGAGTGGGGTAACTTTGTTGCGCTTGCCCGTGCCGTGACTAGGATCGACAAGGATCGGCAGATGACTCAGGCGCTGCACCGCTGGCACCAGGCTCAGGTCGAGCGTGTTGCGGGTGTGGTCGGCGAAGGTGCGAACGCCGCGCTCGCACAGCGCCACGTTGTAGTTGCCTTCGCTCAGAATATATTCGGCGGCCATCAGGAACTCTTCCAGCGTGGCCGACATGCCGCGCTTCAGCAGCACCGGCGTGCGGGAGCGTCCGGCGCGCTTCAGTAGAGAGAAATTCTGCATGTTGCGGGCGCCAATCTGGATCACGTCGGCGTACTCCTCGACCAGGTCGAGCGATTCGTGGTCGATGGCCTCGGTGATGATCTTCATGCCAAAGTGCTGGCGGATGTCCGCCATGATGCGGAGACCGTCTTCGCCCAGCCCTTGAAACGAGTAAGGCGAGGTGCGGGGCTTGTAGGCGCCGCCGCGGAAAAACTGGGCCCCCGCCCGACAGACGCGCTCGGCCACGGAAAATGCCTGTTCGCGGCTCTCAATGGCGCACGGCCCGGCCACAATGGCCAGTCCGGGACCGCCGATGGTGGCTGCCGTTCCCGGAAAACGGATGACGGTGTTCTCTTCCTTGATGTCGCGGCTGACCAACTTGTAGGGTTTCGAAACCTGAATGACTTCCTGCACGCCAGGCATTTCTTCGAGCGTGCCCTGTTCGACTTCTCCCTTGTTGCCGGTGATGCCGATGGCGGTGCGAGTGGCTCCCGGCATAGGGTGGGCGCGATAGCCCAACTTCTCGATCTTCTGGCAGACATCGCGCACCTGCTCATCGGTGGCGTGCGCCTTCATGACGACTAACATAGGATTCACCTTAGGAACTTGATCCTGTGAGGACAGCCGCCCCCGGCTGTCCCTCGAGCGCAGCTCGATTTCCCACGGCCGCAGGACAAGCCGCGTCCTCAAGTCTACCGTTGCGCGGTCATGCCCGCAAATGGCGCGCGTGGATCGCGTGGATCTTGCGACGGGCGAGCCGAAGCCAGATATCCTAGTCAGGCCGTTATGCGAAACGCTGAGCAGGAGAAGAAACTCGGAGACCTGTCCAAACCTGCCGCTACCAGCCTCGAAGAATTGCTTCAATTAGAGGAATTGAACGGCGAACAGTGGCTGATGCGACTTTCCGTAGGCGGTCGTTCCGGTAGTTGGCAGCCTCTGACCCTTGACTCGGCAGCCAACGATCGGATGATCAGAGAAAGAATTGAAGTGAGCGACAAGCCGATCACCGACCTGGTGCTTGCGTTTGTGGGAATGGTGGAATGGAGGGCGAAGAAGCAGTTGATGGCTTACCTCCAGGTTTTCAGATCAGATTACAAGGAGGGTCTCATGTGCCTACGCCACCTGAAACAGAGACCGAACGGGCCGAAGTACGAGGCCAGCGGAGGGTTTCTCGTGATTGGCTTCTGTCAGAATATTTGGATTTAAGCCACGTTTTCGCCTTGCCGCATCCGTTTAGCGCGCGGCGCATCCAACCCTCGTCACCCGTAAAAATCCCTCAGGAGCGTTCTTCATGAAAGCAGCGGTCGTCCCTTCCGTCAATGGAAAATGGGAAGTCAAAGAGTGGCAGACGCCCAAGGCCGGTCCGAACCAGGTTGTCATCAAGATTCAAGCCAGCGGTTTGTGCTACACCGATGTACATATCACGCACGGCATGATCCCAACGCAGTTCCCGCGCGTGCTCGGTCACGAACCGGTGGGATAGATCGTAGAAATCGGCCCGGGCGTGACTTCGCGCAAGGTCGGCGACCGCGTGGGGGTGGGGTGGGTGCAAAAAGGCTGCGGGCGTTGCGAGTTCTGCCTGCGAGGCAAAAAAGAATTGTGCCCGAACGCGATCTCGACCGGCATCGGGCTGGAGGGGAGCCACGCCGAGTACATGCTCGCCTACGCCGATGCCACTATGCTGATTCCTGACAACCTCAGCTACGAGCAGGCCGCTCCCATTTTCTGCGCCGGGTATACCGTGTGGAGCGGGCTGCGCATTGCCGATCCCAAGCCGCACGAGCGCATCGCCGTGGTGGGCATTGGCGGGCTCGGCCACCTGGCGCTGCAGTACGCCAAGGCTGCGGGATTTACGACCCTCGCTGTGACCAAGTCGAAGGACAAGGAGAAATTGATTCGCGATCTCGGGGCTGACGAAATCGTCGAAAGCGGCGCGGCCTTGCTGGCGGCCGGCGGAGCCGACGTTCTGCTGGCGACTTCCAACTCATGGGCGGCGACCGAAGAGGCGGCGCAGGGCATGCGTCCCGATGGCCGGGTCGTCGTGATGGGCGCATCAGCCGAGCCGCTGGGCTTCAACATGGCCATGATGATCAAGCGCGTGCGTCTCATCGGCTCCAGCCAGAACGGACCGGAGTACCTGTACGAGGCCCTCGACTTCGTCGCGAAAGGGAAAGTCAAAGTGATGGCCGAAAGCTACAAGCTCGATGAAATCGGCAAGGCGTACGATCGCGTGGCTGATGGGAAAGTGAGATTCCGCGCAGTCATTACGATGAACTAAGCGTCGTGACGTAGCGGCGTTGCGGCCCTATCTTTATACTGGACCGCATGCGTCGCTCCATGGTCCGCGAACAGGACATCCTCAAGCGGTCTCCACCGAAACGGCCGCCACGCCTCACTTCTCGGCGCATCGGAATTCACACCTCCACCGCGGGAGGCGCCAGCAATGCTGCCGAGCGTGCCTACCGGCTAGGGTGCAACGCGTTTCAAATCTTCTCGTCGAGCCCGCGGCAGTGGGCTCCGTATGAGTTGGGAGAACCACAGTGCGCCGCCATGAACCGGCTGCGGGCGAAGTACGGACTGACGCCGCTGGTGATTCACGCCAACTATCTGGTCAACCTTGCCAGCTCGAATGAGCTGTTTCTCAGGAAATCGATGGAAGCATTTCGCGGTGAGGTGGTGCGGGCGCTTTCTTTGTGCGCGGAGTATCTAGTCCTGCATCCCGGATCATTTCGGGGAAGCGACCGCGAGCAGGGATTGCTTCGCACCGCTCGAGGCATAGCCGCCTCGACGAGCGGACTCGATCTCGCCAAAGGCGGGCTGACGATTCTCATTGAGAACACCGCCGGGTCCGAGTTCTCTCTCGGCGGCAGCTTCGAGCAGGTTGCTGAACTGTTGGATCGGTTGCGGGGAATCGTCCCGGTCGCGGCTTGCATCGACACCTGCCACACTCACGTCGCGGGATACGACATCGTCAGCGAGGAGGGTTTGTACGCCACGCTCGAGCATCTGGACGCTACGGTCGGCCTTAATAACGTCAAGGTCTGGCATTCGAACGATGCCAAGGCCGCTCGCGGTTCTAAGCTGGACCGCCACCAGCATATCGGGAAGGGAATGATCGGCCGAGAGACCTTCCGCATCCTGCTGAATGATCTGCGCCTGGCCCATGCCGCCTTCATCGCCGAAACGCCGATCGACGAACCCGGCGACGATCGCCGAAACGTCGAGGCGCTCAAGAGGCTGGTGGCGTAGGAAGCCAATTTCGCTTCGAACCCTCATCCCCGACATGGCATCTATATCGCTCATGAATCGGATGGGCGTGTGCGTTTTCTCCCTGGTTCTGCTGTGGATTGCCGGGACACCAAGTCCTTCGCCAGGTCAGGCCGCGCCAAGTCATGCAGAAAATGGATCCCGCCGACCCTCCGACAGTGGCACGGTGCAGGTGGCGATGAAGAACGTCGTGTATCACTTCAGCGAGCCAGTCACCGTTCACATCATTCACCTGCAAGGGACGCTGACGCCGACCAGACCGGGAGCAATGGTGGTCTTCGACGATAAGAATTCATTCATCCTCAATCTCGCCTCAGCCGAAATCACGATCAGCTGCAACTCGCTGGCGGAAGTAATGAACCAAAATGTCTTCGGGGCTGCGGACGCGCCCATCAAGAACGTGACCATTGCGAGCAAAGAGAATCAACTCATCGTCAAAGGTGAACTGCACAGCCAACATGGGGTTCCGTTTGAATTGTCAGGCACGCTTGCGGTCAACGGTGACGGGCGAATCCGCCTTCATGCCGAACGCGTGAAGGCCGCCCACCTGCCGGTGAAGGGTCTGCTCGATCTGCTCGGCGTCGATCTCGCGAATCTCATCAACACCAGGAAGGTTCAAGGTGTCTTTGTCGACAAAGATGATCTGATCCTTGATCCTCAGGAAATACTTCCTCCGCCGCACATTCGTGGAAAAGTCACCACTGTCAGGCTGCAAGGCAATGAGATCGTGCAAGTCTTCGGAACAGCGCAGCGATCGAACTTCGCAGCCGAAGAAACAGGAAACTACATGGCCTATCGCGATAGCGATCTGCGTTTCGGCAGGCTGATCATGGATCAGGCCGATCTGACACTGCTCGACATGGACCCGCAGGATCCGTTTGATCTTTATCTGGATCATTACAAGGAACAGCTGGTGGCGGGTTATACGAAAACGACGCCGGAGTTTGGTCTGCGTGTCTACACCCGTGACTACAACAAGCTGCGGAAACACGCTGCCGACAATCGATACCATTGACAAGCCGGTGAGTCTCTCATCGTAGAGACGTAGCTCGCTGCGTCTTGCTGGCAACATTTCGGATGATGGAGAGAGAGAGACGTTGCAAGCAACGTCTCTACCGTCGATACTCTTCATTTATGAAGCTCTACCGTTCGGGGCGCGGCATCCTGGCTGAGGACGCTGGGCGCTTTTACGCTTTGAATGCGCCCTCGTGGGACGATTTGGTGACTCGCGAAGACCTGCATGATTATTTGAGCCCGCTCATTCGCGAAGCAAAGCCGGTGAATGGCGCACCGCACGACCTGCTTCCGCCTATCGGCAGCCAGGAGGTCTGGGCCGCGGGCGTTACCTACTATCGCAGCCGCAATGCGCGAATGGAGGAGTCGAAAGGAGCCGGTGGCGGCGATTTCTACGATCGCGTCTATCAGGCCCCGCGCCCCGAGCTGTTCTTCAAAGCCACGCCGCATCGGGTGGTGGGGCCCGACTCGAAGGTCGCGATCCGCGACGATGCCGCCTGGTCGGTGCCGGAGCCGGAGTTGACTCTGTTCATTACGCCCGGCGGCAAGATCGCCGGCTACACCATTGGCAACGACATGAGTTCGCGTGACATCGAGGGCGAGAATCCGCTCTATCTTCCGCAAGCCAAAGTCTACGACCGCAGCTGTGCGCTCGGGCCTTGCCTGCTGATTGAGGACGAACCATTGTCCGCCGCCACAGAAATCGCGCTGGAGGTTCGCCGAGCCGGCGTGGCGGTGTTTTCAGGTGCCACGACGCTCAAAGAAATGAAGCGGAAGCCGGAGGAACTCGTGGGGTACCTCTACCGCAATAACAGTTTTCCGCACGGGTGCTTCCTTCTGACCGGCACCGGCATCGTGCCCCCAGATGCGTTTACGTTGAAGCCTGCCGACGAAATCCGCATCACCATCCCGCCGATCGGAACTCTGGTGAATGTGGTCGGGTGAAATTCCCCAAACGATCGGAATGTGGCGGTTGTATCGCTCTCGAGCTCCAGACTTTTACGCTGCGCCGTGTAAAATAAAGGACTGTTCACTCGGTAGGTTCCCGCTATGGCGATTGGTGAAAAAACGGTCAACGGTGTGACCAACGGCTCTGAAGCCGCACTCCCCCCCTCTCGCCCGAATGACGAGCGTTATGACCCCCAGCGCGTGGAAAGCAAGTGGACGCAGCGCTGGCAGCAGGATGCTTCGCTTTATGCCGCCGAGCCTGACTCGGCGAAGAAGAAATACTATGTGCTCGAAATGCTGCCGTACCCTTCGGGTGCGTTGCATATGGGGCACGTGCGGAATTATTCGATCGGCGACGCGCTCGCCCGCTACATGTGGATGAACGGCTACAACGTGCTGCATCCCATGGGATGGGATTCCTTTGGCTTGCCGGCGGAAAATGCGGCCATCCAGAACAACACCCCGCCGCGGGAGTGGACGTTGCGCAACATCGCCAATATGAAGGCCCAGATGAAGCGCATCGGCTTCGCCTACGACTGGTCGCGCGAAGTCACGACGTGTTTGCCCGATTACTACCGCTGGAACCAGTGGTTCTTTCTCAAGCTTTACGAGCAGGGACTGGCGTATCGCAAGAAGAGCAAGGTCAACTGGTGTCCCAAGTGCGCGACCGTGCTCGCCAACGAGCAGGTGCTTGCCAACGGATGCTGCTGGCGCCACGAAGACACTCTCGTCGAGCAGCGCGAATTAGAGCAGTGGTTCCTGCGCATCACCAAGTACGCCGACGAATTATTGCGCGATCTGGAAAAGCTAGGCGGCTGGCCGGAGAAAGTGCGCATCATGCAGCGCAACTGGATCGGCCGCAGCGAAGGCACACTGATCGATTTTAAACTCGACTACGCGGAGAACCATCAAGGCTTCGGTCCCGGCGGATCAACCATCAGCGTGTTTACGACCCGCGTTGACACGATTTTCGGCGCGACCTCGGTGCAGTTGGCTCCGGAGCATCCCATCGTCAGCGATCTGGCGGCGGAAAATCCCGAGCTGCGGGTGAAAGTTGATCAGCTCATCGCCGAGCAGCGCAAAGCTAAAGAAGCCGGCGATATCGGCGAGATCGAGAAGCACGGTGTCCCGACCGGGCGGTACGCGATCAATCCCTTTAACGGGGAGAAACTACCGGTGTGGGTGGCGAACTACATCGTCATGGATTACGGGACTGGCGCCATCATGAGCGTCCCCGCGCACGATGAGCGCGACTATCAATTCGCGAGGAAATACCGGCTGGAGATCCGGCTGGTGATCCTTCCGATGTCAAACGACCCGGAACAGACGATGGCCGAGCCGCCCTTGCCTTTCGTCGCACATGAGGGATTGCTGATCAACTCCGGAAAATACAGCGGCCAGACTTGCGAAGAAGCCATTCAAAAGTTGTCCGCCGAGGCCGAGAAGAAAGGCTTCGGCAAGGCGACCGTCACTTACCGGCTGAAAGATTGGGGCATCTCGCGCCAGCGTTATTGGGGCACGCCGATTCCGATGCTGTATTGCGAGAAAGACGGCATTGTGCCCGTGCCGGAAAAAGATCTGCCGGTGATCTTGCCCGACAGTATCGACGTCACGCTCACCGGGGGATCGCCGTTGAGCCGAGTGCCCGAGTTCGTCAACGCCACGTGCCCAAGGTGCGGAGGTGCCGCGCGCCGCGAAACCGACACCATGGATACGTTCGTGGACTCTTCCTGGTATTTCTACCGTTACACCGACGCGCACAACGACCGGGCGCCGTTCGACGGGAAGACGGCACAGTACTGGTTCCCGATCGATCAGTACATTGGCGGTGTCGAACACGCCATTCTGCATTTGATCTACTCGCGCTTCTGGACCAAGTTCATGCGCGATATAGGCTTGATTACCAACGACGAACCCGTCGAGCGGTTGTTTACCCAAGGCATGGTGATCAAAGACAGCGCAAAGATGTCAAAGAGCCTGGGCAACGTGGTGTCGCCTGACGAGATGGTCGCGCGCTACGGCGCAGACGCGGCGCGGGCTTACAGCCTGTTCGCTGCGCCGCCAGACCGCGATCTCGACTGGCAGGATAGCGGCATTGAAGGTATCCAGCGATTTTTGGGGCGCGTGTATCGGTTCGTATTGCGAAATTCATCAGCCGGGTCCTCGTCAGCATCCGTGGCGCCGCCTGCAGAGACGTTGCCAGCAACGTCTCTACGACCGGAGGCGCGGGCGATTCAGCGCAAGTTGCATCAGACGATCAAACGCGTCAGCGACGATTTCCAGGGACGCTGGCACTTCAACACCTGCATCTCGGCCATCATGGAATTGGTGAATGTTTTGTATGGCGCGGAAGAAGCAATAGCGCAGAATGCGATTCCGGCGCCGTTCCTGGCAGAGGTACAACGGAATCTTGTGCTCTTGCTGGCGCCGTTTGCTCCGTACCTGGCGCATGAGTTGTGGGAGATGCTGGGCCAGACGTCGAGCCTTCTCACGGCGCCGTGGCCCAGGTATGACGCGGAGTTGGCCAAGGAAGAAGAGATCGAGATTCCGCTGCAGATCAATGGCAAGCTGCGCAGTCGCGTCGTTGTGCCGGCCGACGCTACGGAAGACTTCGTGCTGGAGCGGGCGCTCGCGGACGAGAAAGTACAGGCAGCCATCGCCGGCAAGCGGCTGGTGAAGAAGATCTACGTTCCCGGCAAGATGGTCAATCTTGTGGTGCAGTAACTCCTGCCTTTCTGTCATGCCGAGGGGCGAGAGCGACGAGGAATCTGGGGTGTTCCGGCGGCAGCAGAAAAGCAGATTCCTCGCCTGCGCTCGGAATGACAAAACGTTTTTGTCGTTTCCCTTTTCAAGTTACCTTTTTGGCCCATTTTGTGAGGACGAGAGCACTTTGCGTTATCCTGAGCGGTGGTCGGGTGCTGGCAACTGACCACTGGCAACTGACTTATGGTCATCTCGCCTACGGTGGAAGGATTTCGCGCGGCGTTTCGGCGGCCGTCGCTGACGCTGGCCGAGATCGCGTGGCGCTGGACCGTGGGCCTCTCCGCCATCGCGCTGTTCTGCTTCGGCCTCTTCGAATACCTCAACACCCTGCCGGTCACGACCGGTGAGCTCTTATTCCTGCGGAGCCGCCAACCTTACCTTGTGTCGCAAGCGCTGGCGCACATCTTGCGCGGGAGCCTGAGCCGCGCGGTGCTGTCGACCCTGGTCGCAGTGCTGATGCTGACCTTGCTCTGGATCATCGCGGCGGCGGTGGGGCGGTTGGCCACGGTACGCGCTCTGCTGGATTACTTCCGTCGAGACGCCAGTGGCTACGTCCCGGCCGGCGGCAACACGGAGGGTGGCGGGAGAGATGCTGCCGGCAAGGTCTCAACCAGTCGCGTGGCGGAGAATGAGCCATTCCCCGCGCTGGTTCGGCTTAACTTCCTGCGCGCCGCTGTGGCGCTGGCGGCGGTCTGCGGGTTGCTGGGAGCCGCCATTCTTGCGGGTTTCGCGTCTCCGGATGCTCATCCGCGGCCGGGACTAGCTTTTCTGTTGTTCTTGCCGCTGGCGGGGCTGGTCTATCTCGTCTGGAGTTCGCTGAACTGGTTTCTGTCGCTGGCTGGGGTCTTTGCCGTCCATGGCGGCGAGGACGCGGCGGGGGCGATCTCCGCCGCTGTCACTCTCTGCCGCGAGCGCGCCGGTGCGGTCAGCGCGGTCAGTACCTGGACTGGAGTCGCCCACCTCGTAGCTTTCGTGGGCGCGACCACAGCGGTGTCGATGCCGCTGGGCTTCGCGCCTTTGGTGCCATGGCGGCTGGTGGTTGCTGCCATGATCTTTGTCACCTTGGCCTACTTCGCCCTTGCCGACTGGCTCTACATGGCGCGGCTGGCGGGATACGTCTCGATCGCCGAAATGCCCGAGGCTCTGCTCGCACCAGTTCCGCCCACGCCTCCCGTTTCCTCCGGCGAATTGCAGGTTGCACCTGCCATTCCGCTCGAGACCAGCATCGACCGGGATGAACCCATTTTGAGCGACGTACCGAATCTCGCTCTAGAGACGTAGCTTGGCTAAGTCTCTTGCCGGCGGCATTCCGGACAATGGGGAGAGAGACGTTCGAAGCAACGTCTCTACGACTCCCTTTACACTTTCTTGCCGAATCTGAGAAACTCATCCGTGGCGACCCAATCCCCGCACAATCCATTGCAGAGTCAATCTATCGTTATCCTTGACTTTGGCGCGCAGTACACACAGCTCATCGCGCGCCGCATTCGCGAACAGAATGTTTTCTCTGTGGTGCTGCCCTGTACGGCTTCGCTCGACGAAGTCAGGAGCTATTCGCCGGTCGGCATCGTACTGTCGGGGGCGCCGTGGTCCGTCTATGACAAAGACGCTCCGCCCGCCGACGCCCGTGTCTTTGAGATGGGACTGCCAGTGCTCGGCATCTGCTATGGCCTGCAATTCATGGTGCACACTCTCGGTGGCAAGGTGCGGCCGGCCGATAAGCGCGAGTACGGCCGCGCCGAGGTCGATATCGTTTCGGATTCCCTCCTGTTTCAAGGCTTGGCCAAAAAGCTTGCCGTCTGGATGTCGCACGGGGACGAAGCGCTCGAACTGCCTCCCGGCTTCGAGTTGATGGCGAAGACCCACTACGCGGTAGCCGGTATTCAGAACGTTGCGAAGAAGTGGTACGCCGTGCAGTTTCATCCCGAAGTGCATCACACGCCGCAGGGCACGCAGATTCTCAGAAACTTCGTATTCCAGATCTGTGGGGCGAAGCCGACCTGGACTCCGAAGCATTTCATCGAATCGACGGTCGAGCAGATCAGGCAGCAAGTCGGCACCGGACGCGCCATTTGCGCCCTCTCGGGCGGGGTGGATTCGTCGGTCGCGGCGGTGCTGGTCGATCGCGCATTGCGCGACGCCAAGGGCAAGTCGCGACTGACCTGCGTCTTCGTTAACAACGGGGTGCTGCGCAAGAACGAATTCGAGAAGGTGCAGAAGACGCTCCGGGACAAGCTGGGGCTGCACCTCGATGCGGTGGATGCCACGGATCGCTTTCTCGGCAAACTGGCCGGCGTTACTGAGCCCGAGAAGAAACGCAAAATCATCGGGAACGAGTTCATCAAGGTTTTCGAGAAGGAAGCCCGGCGTATCGAGAAGAGCGAAGGCAAGGTCAAATGGCTGGTTCAGGGGACGCTCTATCCTGACGTGATCGAGTCGCGGTCGGTGCGCGGTCCGTCCCAAGTCATCAAATCGCATCACAACGTAGGCGGGCTGCCTGCGAAGATGAAGCTGAAGCTCATCGAACCGCTGAAAAACCTGTTTAAGGACGAGGTTCGAAAGATCGGTCGCGACCTCGGCATACCAGAAGAAATCCTGCAGCGGCAACCTTTCCCGGGCCCCGGCCTGGCGGTGCGGGTGCTGGGCGAGGTCACGCGCGAGCGCCTGGCGCTGCTGCGCGAGTGCGACGACATCGTGGTCGGGGAGGTTAAAGAAGCCGGCCTTTATACCAAGATCTGGCAGTCGTTTGCGGTGCTGCTGCCAGTGATGTCGGTAGGGGTGATGGGCGATATGCGGACGTATGCCAACACCTGCGCGGTTCGGGCGGTGAGTTCGGAAGACGGCATGACCGCCGACTGGGTCGCGCTGCCGCCCGAAGTGCTGAAGACCATCTCCACCCGCATCGTGAATGAAGTGAAAGGGGTGAACCGCGTGGTTTACGACATCACGTCGAAGCCTCCGGGCACCATTGAGTGGGAGTGAAAGAAGCTTCCAGCCGCTACCTTCTACAGTCGCCTCGGCTGCCCAGCCGAGTGAAGCTCCGTAAATTGCCTCATGACCTACTGTGATCCGCCGATCCGGGGCGTGCGGTTACTTCCGTTCGTTTCATTGGTGATCTTTTCTTGCCCGATTCCGCGATTCGTCCTACAACCACAGTGACGACGAGAGCTACTAATTTAGCGCAACCTCGTCGTCCATAGATCGATAGAAGGTTGGACGGTGCCTGCCATGTCGCCCAGGGTGAGAGCGGTCTGTTTCCACGTAATTTTGTTTGGCGTTTTAGTCTTTGCAACCGGCGCTGCCCTGGCCCAGACAGCCATTGGCGACGTGCACATCATGCCGCGGGAGAAGCCAGTGAGCATAGCTGTCGCGGCCTACGCCCCTGATGCCGGCGAAAGGCTCACGGCGGGACTGATCCGCACCAGCGTTGACCTGGTGCTGGTGCCGGTGTCTATCACCGATGGTTCCCATCGGCCGGTGATCGGGCTGGACCAGAATAACTTTCAGCTGTTTGAAGGCAAGAAGCCGCAGGAAATCAAGCACTTCTCGAGCGAAGACACCCCCGTGTCGATCGGCATTCTGGTCGATACCAGCGGCAGCATGTCATACAAGCTGGAACGGGCGCGCGAGGCGGTACGCCAGTTCTGTGAGGCGGCGAATCCCCAGGACGAATTTTTCCTGATCACCTTCGCCAACTCACCCCGCTTGGCGACCGATTTCACCAACCGCCCGGAAGAGGTCGAGAACGACCTGCTGACGGCACAGTCGAAAGGCCAGACCTCGCTGCTCGATGCAATCTACATGGGCGTGGGGAAGATGCGCCAGGCCCGTTATGTCCGGCGGGCGCTGTTGATTCTATCCGATGGCGGCGATAATCATAGCCGCTACAGCGAAGGCGACGTCAAAGCCGCCATCAAAGAAGCCGACGTGATGATTTATGCCGTCGGGACCTACGAGCGCTATGTCAGCACCCAGGAGGAATTGCTGGGCCCGGAACTGCTGCGATCGCTGTCGGAAATAACGGGCGGACAGGCATTTAACCTGACCAATCTGAAAGAACTGCCGGATGTGACCCGCGCCATCGGCACGCAACTGCGGCACCAATACATGCTCGCCTACCAGCCACAGTCTGAGCGCCACGACGGAAAATGGCACAAAATCAAGGTGAAGCTGCGGCTGCCTAATAAACTTCAAGCTCTTTTGCACGTTGATGCGCGCGCGGGATACTACTCGGGCGGGCAATAAAACCTGCGACTGATTCTGCGCAGAGCTCCTCAACCAAAGTTCGCGTGCTGCTTCGGAATTTGTGTGGGGACAGCCGTCCACGGCTGCCCGGTCGAGCGAAGCCCCCGGAGTTTTCGCCGGGTCCGGAGCCTTTTCGCCCAAGCAAATGCTACTGCGTATCCCGATGGACTGTTTCTATCGAGAACGCGGGCAAGCACACCGCGATGTACTCAGCACCACCCTCCCGGGGCGTGGAGTAGCGGATCCACTCGCCGGCGTGGGCGACGACGGCTTGCCCAGCCTGTACGTCCAGGGAACCGCCTTTGTGCTCGACTCGAAGGGTTCCTTTCAGAACAATCGTGAACTCTTCGAATTCCGGAGTCTGTCCGGGTTCGAGCCATCCCTCGGGACTGCGCATGTGAGCTACGCTGGCGGCGGAGGTCTTGGAGTTGACGCGTCCGATATATTCATCGACTAATTTGGGTTTGTTGCCGGCGGCCTGGATGCGTGTGGGTTGGGAAATCAGAGTGGGCATGGATTCGGCATCGGTCCCTCAGCGGAATTTACCGACATCAGAGTACAACATAATTCTGAACGTGAGGTCCACGAAGAACGTCGCAGAGACGCAGTTTCGCTACGTCTCTGCTTGAAGCGTCGAACAGCAGCGGTCGGGGCATATAGCGCACGAACGGTACTGGCAGAGACGTTCGAAGCAACGCCTCTGCGAATTCTTACGGACACGGATACGGGGTGCCCGAGGTTGGCGGGGTGTCGGGAATGATCGTCGACGGCCTTGGTATGCCATCGGGTCCGGGTGGTCCCGGGATCACCGTCGGTGGCGTGCCTGGTGTGCCCGGGGTGTAACAGGTGCCGTGGTCGACTGGTATGGTGGGCGGCGGCAGGGGCCGCGGGCGCGGTGCGACTGGCGGCTCCGCCAGCGGATGCTGTTCCGATTCGCGGACTGCGTCTTGGACCTGCTTTTCCTCCAGCGACACCGGTTTCTGCAGCACCATATCGACTGGCGAGCCCACGTCGAGGAAGAACTGGTGCGAGCTAAACAGCAACGCCATCGAGCTCACTGCTCCGATCGCGCCACCGATACCCGCGCCGATGATCGCGTCCTTGGTCTGGGTCCCGAAGACGGGCGTAGTGATCGAAGTGCAGAAAGGAGGGGCTCCGATGCACCCGGGAGGGAAGTTGGAGCTGACTTCGGATTGCGGCTTCCCGATAGAGTGGCCAATGAGCGCGCCCAGGCCGGCTCCCGCCGCAGGCAGGGCGAACATTCCCACCATCCGTCTGCTGCCGGGATCGGTCAAAGCATAACCCTCGACGCTTTCCAGAGCCGCGGGTCCGGGCACGGGAGCCACGTATCCATCGGGGAAGGTGATCGACAGGGACTGTAGTTTCAGTCGCGCACGACCGCCTCTGCGTTCGAGTTTGTCCACTTTTCCATCCACCAATGTGCCAGGCGGAATTACGACTTCGTTGCCCATAGTGATGGGAGCAGTAATCTGGGCATAGATGTCATCGCCACGGTGCATGTACCGGCTTTGGATCGGATGGGTGAGGACCAGGGCGATCCGGGTTCCGGCTGGAATCGTAACCGTGCTGATTTTGATTTCCGCTTGCGTCTGGCTGGGCGGCGAATTTGGTGGCTGACTGGTTTGCGGTTGATCTTGTGCGAAGCAGTTCAGGGTCAGCAGGAGTACCGGAACGAGGGCAGCAGCTGGCTGCGTTCTTCTTTTGGTGGTTGTGAAAAACTCTGAGACCGAAAGAGCATTGCGACGATCGAGGTACGGCACTTGGCACCTCCGCTCGAAAGCTTTGAAGTGGCGCTTTCGATTTCCCAGCGGGTCTATGAGGACAAAACCCGCTTTCCGTCAATTGGACTCGCGATCTGTCACGAACGGTATCTATTCGGTTGGTAAAGGTTTGCAAAACTCCGGTAGGGATTTGTAAAGGCCCTCGGCACACGGGATCTGATGCGAAACGCTACAAGGACCGGCAGTTCAGAGATGAACCAAAGGCGAATTAGGCGATTCCCAGGACTTGGTTGAGGAATCCGACGATGTATTTCCACACTAGGTAATACAACACCAATCCCGCAAGGAACCATGGGGCAATTAGATAGTACGGTGCGGTGATGACCTGGAACCAGGTGATGCCGTGGACGCCGACGGTGAGGAAGCCGAGCCAGCAGGCGGCGACTCCCCCGACCGGCGCCATGATCACCGGCAAGAGCGCACCGTGAAACCCGATGGGCAAGTGACGCCGCGGCCGCAGCCAGACATACAGGATATTCCAGAGGCCGAAGAGATTCGGAACCAGCGCCATGGGGAAGACGATCACGCGTTCGAGAGGAATCGGTACCTGGAACACCAGGCGCGACACGATGAACGCCGTCAGGACGACCAGCAAAAAAAGACTGGGAGCGAAAATGCCTGCCATGTAGGCGCGGAGATAAGGATGTGGGTTCATGATGCCTCCAATTACAAGTGATAGAGCAAAACCGGAATCGCCCGAGGAAACAGTGCGACCCACAGGACCAAAGCGGCGAGCAGAGCCCAGTCGAACCACGGCACGGCGATCGAACCTTGTTCGAGGCGCTGCCGCAGGGCGGGCCACAAGTCGCGCTGCAGGGTGGCTCGGGGTTGAGTGTTCGTCGCTGGAAGCGCTTGCTTCAGCAAATGTTCGATGCGTTCGCGGTCGTGAGTAGTCATGGTTCGATTCCTTGTCGTTTCAAATCTTTTCTTAGCATGCGGACAGCCCGGAAAACGCGCAGCTTGACCGCTCCGGCGGATACGCCCAGCGCTTCCGCGATTTCCTGGTAAGGCTGCTCTTCGATCACGGCAAGGGTCGCCGCGATGCGCAGTTTGGGCGGGAGCCGTCCGAAGGCTTGCGCTGTTTTCTCGCGTAGCTCTTGCGAGATGCCGGGGTCGGGTAGCGCAGGCTGCGGCAGATCGTCCGGTAACTCGCTCTCGGGCCGTGTGGATTTCAGCTGGTCGAGAGCCGCGTTGGTGGCGATGCGCCGCGCCCAAGCCTCAAAGCTGCGAGACGGATCGAAGAGTTCATGAGCGCGGTGGATGCGCCAGAAAGTCTCCACCGTGACGTCTTCCGCGATCGCTGGATCGCGCACGATGCGGAGGATCCAGCGGTAGACGTCGCCCTGGTGCTGCCGGAACAGCGCCTCGAACGCATCGACGTTGCCCTGGGAAAACTGTTGCAGCACGTCGGTCGCTGGTTCGAGCGCAGGCATTTGTCCACTTCTGTATACGCTTACTGCTTCGAAGCGAGAAGGGTTACAGAGTTGCTGATTTTTCGTAGAGTAGCCTGCTACGTCTCTGCTTGCGCCGTAGCGGCCGCAGGTTTGGAGCGTAAAGGCGCGACGCCGCCGGCAGAGACGTTGCAGGCAACGTCTCTACGAGGAGAAGGTGGTATTCACTGCGCTTTGTCCCAGCCTGGCGCCCGCGGCCACCAGCGATGGACATTGCGGCAGTACTCCTCGTAGTCGGCCCCAAACTTCTTGCGCAGGGTCGGCTCCTCGTAAAAGAGCACGAACAGATGAACCCCGAGAGCAGCCGCTGCGACGGCAGCGATCAGACCCGGGTTAGGATGGCCGAAAATCACCCAAAGCCCGATCCACCCCGCCGCAAAGCCGACGTACATCGGATTGCGCACGTAGCGGTAGAAACCCACTACAACCAATCGTTGCGGCGGAGCGATGGGGGCAGGCGTCCCGCGACCCGTCCATCCGAAGTCCCAAACACAGCGCAGGGCGACGGCGAATCCCAGCACCGAGAGAATCGCTCCCAGCCATCGCCAGCGAGCCGCGCCCGCCATTTCCACGCTGAAGCCGAGCCATTGCGGCAGCAGCCAGAACCACAATGAAAAGAATGCAGCGCCTACCGCGAGCGAGGCGACCGCCGTGAGCGCGCCGTTGCCATGTCCGTCCCCCGCAGCCCTAGTCGACTGTGCATGTGTCGTCATCTTCTTAGCCCTCTGTATACGCTTACGACGCCACTCGGTCGAGGGTTACACGAATATTGTAGGCGCGACAATTTCCTCGTAGAGACGTAGCTCCGCTCGGTCTCTGCTTGGAGCCTCCAGCAGCCGGAATCGAAGCATAGAGTAGGGATGGCGCCGACAGGAGACGTTGCAAGCAACGTCTCATCGAAACTTGAGGGCGGCGGCTGGCCAGGAAGACGATTATTCCAAAAAGACGGCGACAATGGTGGTCACGGGCGTAGCGTCCAATTGGAACGCGCAGCTTATCGCGATTCCCAGAGTCGAAAGCCCCACCCTGACGTCGCAAACGGCGCGACGTTGGGATGGGGCACCCGCTTTCTCTCTAGTAGTTTCACGCTAGGCGTGTACGAGCTCTACACCGTAGATGGAGTGCCAACTGGTCGCCGCTTTCAGCTTGTCGTTGACGTTGTGAATGTTCTTGACGCCTTCGGTTTCGAGCCACTTGCGGAAGGCGGCTGCGCCCAGCTTGGCGTAAACCGGGATGCCATCCTTCCAGGTGGCGCGGCCACAGAGGACGCCGTTGAACTTCACGCCGGATTCTCCGGCCAGTTCGAGCGTCTCGCTGAACTCGGCGTTGCTCACGCCGGCAGACAGATAGATGAACGGCTTGGTCGCCACATTGGCGGCCTTGTGGAACAGGTCGATCGCTTCCTTCTTCGTATAGGCCTTTTGGCCGCCGAACGACTTTGTGCCTTCGACGAACTTCATGTTCACCGGTACTTCGACTTTGAGCACGTCGACTCCGTAGCGGTCTTTCGAGAACTCGCGCATGCTCTCGGTGACGATGTGCGGTTTTTTCTTGGCATAGTCCAAGCCCTTTTCATCCGCACCCTCTTCGTAGCCCACGAATTCGAGGAAGAACGGAATGTCGTTGGCGCGGCATTCGTCGCCGATGCGCTCGACCCAGGCATGCTTGATCTCATTGACGTGCTTAGGATCGTCGGGCGTGTAGTAGAGCAGAATCTTGACGCAGTCAGCGCCCGCTTCTTTCAGGCGGCGAGCCGACCACACATCGAGCAAGTCGGGCAGGCGGCCGGGGCCGGTCTTGTCGTATCCCGTTTTTTCATAGGCGAGCAGCAGGCCGGCATTCTTGGCGCGGCGCTTGGAGGCCGGCAGTCCCCACTCAGGATCGAGCAGGATGGCGGTGGCGTGCGGGGTGAGCACTTCGCTGACCAGGGTTTTGAATTCTTCCATCATGGCGTCGGTGACTTCGCCACCTTTTTCTTTGGCCAGCGATTTTTGCAGGGAGCCGCGCTGATCCATGGCAGCGGCGGCGATCACACCGCGTTCGTTGGAGACTTTTTTGAGGCCGGCGAGTTTCCCGGGGGTGAGTTTCATGAGAATCCTCCTGATACCAATGAAGATGAGTGCTGGAAGTACCGATCATTGTAAACCAAGGCGGAAGGAAAAGCGGCGTTGCCCCGGCGCGTTCAGGCTCGAGAATTCCGAGTTTAGGAACCGAACCCCAAGGCGACGCTCGCTCGAACTGCGGAGTGGAGCTCGACGGACAGCCGGGGAGGCTGTACACATTTATAACAGCCTTCCATCTCAGACAGCGGCGGCACTGTTTGCGGCACTGTCGGCACTGTTAATTTGCTGGTAAACGTCGCGGATTGGCGCTAGGCTAGAAGTGTCTCCTCTTGCAACCTTCCGCCGAACCCCTTCTCGGTGACGGTTCCTTGCGAAATCAGACATCGTTTCTGAGGCGTAAGGAGCCCTTATGGTTAGCCAAGCGTTCCGCTTGCGCGAGATACCCTACGTCGGTTCCGCTGCTGCAGACGATGGAATCTGGGTGGAAGGTCAGTTTCGCTGCAGCCGCCGATGCCGCCGGGACGGTGCGGCAGCGTACCTTGCTGTGCCTTCCCCGGGACAGACATTGTGCACCGCGGCGGGTAGTCTCTTCCGCTCTCGTCTAGCACGTTTCCGTCATGGCCGACCGGGCAGCGGTTCCCTGCGAAATTGGACGCGGTGTGCGCAGAAAGCGGAGAACCGTCATGCGTAGAAAAACCGTGGGTGCGCCCAGCAGACGCGGTCAAGAGTGGACGCACTCCGATGGCGACGGCAACCGGATTCACAACGAAATCCTGCTCAGCCTTCCCCTCGACGAGAGCCGGTTGGTTTTTCCCAAACTGGAACTGGTTCGCCTGAGGCCGCGCCAGGTGCTGCACGAGGTGGGAGATACGCTGAAGTCGGCGTATTTCTGTAACGGCGGGTTGATCTCAATTTTGACCTCGTTCCCCAACGGAAAAAATATTGAAATTGCCGTGGTCGGCACCGAGGGCTTCGTCGGGCTGCCTCTGGTTGCCGGGTTCCAGAGCGCGGCCACGCGTGCGATTGTGCAACTGGAAGGCACAGCCTTTCGGATCGACGCCTCGACCCTGGACCCTCTCCTAGGTCAATGCACCGGCCTGGAGCGCCGCCTCCAACAATTTTCACAGATGAAGTCCGCGCAGATTTCCCAGATTGCGGCCTGCAACCTGCTACACGAAGTGAAGGAGCGACTGGCGCGCTGGCTGCTGATGTGCCACGACCGGAACGGCTCCGACACCATGGCATTGACCCAGGAATTGTTGGCCGAGATGCTGGGCACGCGCCGTTCCAGTGTGACCCTGGCCGCCGGCGCGTTGCAGAAGGCAGGATCCATTGCGTACGGGCGGGGTCAAATACGAATTCAAAACCGGACCCGTCTTACCTCTGCGGCCTGTGAGTGCTATGAGGCGATGCGGCGGCAGGCCCGAGTGTGGCGTAACGAAGCGAGGGACGGCGTCGGGGGGTGAGCTTTGTGGCGAACAAATTAATGTGCGCTACAGCACGCAGTCGGATATAAAACCGCTTCGATCTATCCACAGCCTTCGCGTCCCCCCGACGCAGGTCCTTGTGAACAGATGAGGTCGGTTTGCAAGGAGGCACGCCCTGACGCCCCGGTGATTCCTCCTATTTCATTCGCTTTCCCCTCTGGGAGCGGGAATACCGGCCGGTTTTGACGGCAACCGACAGCTCCACATGTTCAAGCGCCTGGAAGCCGCGGAGGCTGTTGTTCGGATCCGCCGGGCCGCCCTTCAGGGCGGCTCCGACCACCAGGCTGAGCTGCTAGCAATTGAAGACGCCCTGGCCGATATCAAGAACACCCAGCGCCTCCTCTAGAATTTGCCCCGCGAACCGTTCCCTAACAGTCAGAGACCAGTGGTATAGTGGTATGACCGCTTTTCATCTGTGTCCAGAAGCGGAAAACCATCATCGTTGTTTAAGGGCGAAGCCGAGCCGGCCGGCCAATGCGACCGGCCTCAATGAAAGGGAACTGCCATCATGGCGATCGCGACGATTAATCCAGCTACCGGTGAAGTCATCAAGACATTCCAGCCACTTGCTGAAGCGGAGATCGAGAAAAAACTGCAGCTTGCGGTCAGGGTGTTCAAGTCCGAAGCCAAGACTTCGTTTTCCGTGCGCGCCCAGCGCATGCTGAAGGCGGCCCAGATTGTGGAGCGCGACAAAGACAAGTTCGCGCACCTGATGACGCTAGAGATGGGCAAGACCTATAAGTCGGCGGTCGCCGAAGCGGTCAAGTGCACAACTGCCTGCCGCTACTATGCCGAGAACGCCGAGCGCTTCATGGCCGACGAAGTGGTCGAGACCGGGGCCAAGAAGAGCTTCATCCGGTATCTTCCAATTGGCCCGATTCTGGCGGTGATGCCGTGGAATTTTCCGTTCTGGCAGGTGTTCCGGTTCGCCGCGCCGGCGCTGATGGCAGGCAATGTCGGGCTGTTGAAGCACGCTTCGAACGTGCCCCAGTGCGCGCTGGCGATTGAGAGCATTTTTCTCGAAGCCGGATTTCCCGAGGGTGCATTTCAGACCCTTCTGATCGGCTCGGGCCAGGTCGATGCGCTGCTGAACGATCCGCGTGTGGTGGCCGCGACCCTGACTGGCAGCGAGCAGGCGGGCATCCAGGTAGGAGTGGGCGCAGCCAAGCGGATCAAGAAAGTCGTGCTCGAACTGGGTGGCAGCGATCCATTTATCGTGATGCCATCGGCTAATTTGGACGCGGCGGTTGCCACCGCGGTGCAGGCTCGCGTGCAGAACAATGGCCAGTCCTGCATCGCGGCCAAGCGTTTCATCATTGCCGAGCCCATCGCCGATGAGTTCGAGCGCAAGTTTGTGGCGCGCATGGAGAGTCTCAAGATCGGCGACCCTTTCGACGAGAAGACGGAACTGGGCCCCTTGTCGACCCCGGACGGAATGAAGGACCTCGACCGCGACGTGCAGACGACAATCAAGGCCGGCGCGAAGTTGCTGACCGGCGGGCATCCGCTCCAGCGTCCGGGGAATTTCTATGCGCCGACGGTGCTCACGAATATTCCCAAGAATTCTCCTGCGTACGGCGAGGAATTCTTCGGACCGGTGGCATCGGTATTTCGGGTAAAGGATCAGGATGAAGCGATCCGGCTCGCCAACGACGTTCGCTTCGGCCTGGGCGCCAGCGCGTGGACCAATGATGAAAAAGAGCGCGAGCGCTTCATCAATGAACTCGAGGCCGGGATGGTATTCATCAACAAAATGGTCGCTTCCGACCCGCGCATTCCTTTTGGCGGCGTCAAGGCGTCCGGCCACGGACGGGAGTTGAGTGCGGTGGGTATGAGGGAATTTCTCAACGCCAAGACGGTGTGGGTTGAGTAGCAGTAATCAGTAATCAGCACTCGGTCTCCAGGAACTCTGCCTGGATTTGTCCTTCAAGGGGCCGGAGTGCTAAGCGGTGCAGGCGCGGTTGCGGCGGCCTCGGCCTGTGCCAGTAAGTGCTGCCACGGTCAGATGTCTGGATCGACGCGGTGTACAGCCACCTGCATCTTGTCGCCGTATTCGTCGTAGCGAACCCATATGACGCGGTAAACGGGCTTCCTGCCGCGTAGAGAATTCCGATCACATCGCCGGACCGGACGTTGGCATCGACTCCCGACAGGGGTGAAGTTGTGCGACGTCCTTCAGATTCGTGGCTTGCGAGAGGTTATGGCTCGTATCTGCTAAGAACGCTCGCGTGAGCAGCGTAAGCTGGATGTAATTGTGATCTGCCCCGAGCAGGTTTCGCCTGTTAAGGGCCCAGCTGTAGAGGAGGAAGAGGACGACCGGCAGGCAACACATGTTTGTATTCAGGGCAAAGATGAAGAGCGATCCGCCCGCCGTCGCTATATATTCTCCTGCCCAGCCCAGGGCTAATACGGCGACGCTGATCGAAGTGCTCCGAGCAAATCTGAGCTGCTCTTCATGCTCGGTTTCGGTGAGCGTGTTCATGCTGTCGAGAGAGAGTACGAAGGTAAGAATGGCGACGAGAAATGCAGGGGATGGCTAGGGATAACCATCGCCCAAGGCTGGTTACGTCGCATTCCAGCGCAAGCGCGACGGATGCCGCGAGGCCAACGGTATAGTAGGGCGACTTGGTTGGGTGAAGTAGTTGCGGATCCTACTCACGGATCCAACTCACGGATCCTACTGAGAGTGGACCACCCATAGGAACCTCCGTTTAGCTGCGCAGGGAACCTTCAGGCGAAGGGCGCCCATATCTTGAAACACATTGGTTACGGCGGGCCAGGGGTGAGTCGCGCAGACCGACTCCGAAATCACTCCTGCGCTCGATAAATCGAGAAAAGGAGTAGCAGAAGAGCACTTTTTTAGGAATTTCAATCAGATTGTTTGTGCGTCAGAATGTTTGTGCGTATGACGTCGCTGCCTGAGGGTGGCTCACGACGATGCTCCCAGTGCCTCGCCCCTCAAACTATTGCCGCAGCGTGAGCCCGCTCAGCACCGCTTGCTGCTTGGCGATCAGTTGATGCACGCCTTGCTTGGCCACGGCCAACATCTTGGCGAACTGCTGGTCGTCAAAGACCTGATGTTCGGCGGTGGCCTGGACTTCGACCAACTTGTGGCCGGCTGTCATGGCGAAGTTCATGTCGACATCGGCGCGCGAGTCTTCCTCGTAGCAGAGATCGAGCAGGATCTCTCCCTCGACAATTCCCACACTCACGGCGGCAACAAAGTCCTTCAGGGGAACCGCGGTCAAAGTTCCGGCGTCCACCAGTTTTTCGAGAGCCAATCCCAGCGCGACGAAGGCGCCGGTGATCGAGGCGGTGCGCGTGCCGCCGTCGGCCTGGATGACGTCGCAATCGATCCAGATGGTGCGCTCGCCGAGGCGGGCGAGGTCGGTGACAGCTCGCAGGCTGCGGCCGATCAGGCGCTGGATTTCGTGCGTACGCCCGCTGGCGCGGCCCTTCGTGACTTCGCGCGGCGTGCGCGTCAGCGTGGAACGGGGAAGCATGCTGTATTCGCTCGAGATCCATCCTTTGCCGGAATTGCGCCGGAATTGCGGTACCGCTTCCTCGATCGAAGCGGTGCAAATAACGCGCGTATTGCCTACCTCGATCAGAACCGAACCTTCCGCGGTGGTGATGAACTCTGGGGTGACGAGAACGGGGCGGAGTTGGTCGGGCAAGCGGTTATCGGAGCGGTAGAACATAATCCGGATTGTAAATGACTGAGAAAAAAGAGAGCCATCCATGTTGACAGTAGATATATCTATAGATATAGTTAACGACAGATCGAATGAAATATCGATCTCGAAAGAGGAGTTTCTCAGATATGTACGGAAAATGCGGAAGTTGGTGGCGGGGCGGCGTGGCAATGCCATTTATGGGTGGAAGTTTTCCATGGGGTCGTGGCGGTCGCTGGGGCCGGTTCTTTGGGCCGGGAGAAATCCGGCTGGCGCTGCTTTCGATGTTAGAGAGTGGACCGAAGCACGGCTATGAACTGATGAAAGAGTTGGAGACAAAATCGGGCGGCATCTACAAGGCCAGCGCCGGAGCGATTTATCCGGCGCTGCAGCAACTGGAAGACGAAGGTCTGGTGACCTCCGACCAGCCGTCAGGGAAGCGGACGTACTCGCTGACCGACGCTGGCAAGGCGGAATTACAGCGCGAAGCCGAAACGGTAAAGAAGATCTGGCAGCGCGCCGAACAGGCCGGAGACTGGGCTCCGTGGATCGGCATGGAGGGCGCCGAGGTATTCCGTCCCGCGGCTGAACTGATGAAGACCGCGTTGCGGGCCGCGACTCGCGGGTCTCACGACTCGGCGAAGATTGCCAAGATCCGCGAGATTCTGGAGCGGACTAAACACGAAATCGAGGCCCTGGACAAATCGCAGGCGTAAATCCCTGTCAATGGCCCAAGCCCACCAACCCGTCCAGCGGTGGGCTTTTCCTTTGCGGCTGGGTGCCTAACCGTTGCGGTCTTTGCAAGGATGTCATCGATGAGCATATTTGCCGGCGAAAGCAAGTTCAAATCAAGAGTGTGGCTCCTGCCGGCAAGACCTAGATCCCTCGCTGTTCTCGGGATGACAAATCGCTCCTGGGATACCGCAATTGTGAAACTGGCCTACGTCCGAGGATCGATCTGCGACGGGCTTACGGGGCTAGCTGCGTGGCGAGTTGGTTGACCGCGGTCACGTCGTAGAAATCAGAGATGTCGGCGTGTCCGGCTAGCGTGTCGCGCTCTTTGCCGTCGACCAGGATCTTCACCCGGAGAATGCCGGGCGTGTTCGCGGAGACGGTGTGGATCAGCGACGCCACGGTGAGTTCCTCGACCAGCACGCCGGAACGGTGCGTGTCGGCGAAGGCAGCGTTCACGTCGATGACGGCCACACCCGGGTCCACCAGGAATACACTGCGGACCTCGGCCCCGGCCCCGAGCACGTGCGGCGACGCCTTGTCGAGATAAATCGACAGCAGGTCGCGCAGCAGTTCTTCGGCGCGCTGCTGGCGCCCGGATGGCATGGGAATCTGCGCTGCCCGGGGGCGCAGGCTGCCATCCTCATCGTTCGCGACGAACAAAGCCACCATCTCGGTGGGTCCTGCAACCGGTGGCGCCAGGGGCCGGGTATCGACCGAGGCGGCCGGAGTCGCGGCGACCGTCTTCCGCATATTCCACGCGTAGATGCTCATCCCCAGCACAGCCACAAGCAGCACCGCCAGCGCAATCAGTAGGTGGCGTGGGATCATTGGTGGCTCCCGATGACGGGCTTTATCGTCATGGCGCGGCTCCCAACTGGTTATGTGCGGTCGCGATGGCGGTCGCCACTGCGCTGGTGACCAGTTGCTGGTAGTCGGGGGCGGTGAGCTGCGAAGAATCGGCTCCCTGCGGTGCGACCTCGACGGCTATGGCGGCTCCGGTCATGTTATTGAGCGGGCGGAGCGGCGCAGCCAAAGTGCGAACCGGGATCTGTCGCTTCTGGAATTCGGCAGCCACCGCCGACGCTGCGCTTTGGCTCAGAGCCAGCGCTGAATGCTGGGCAGTGGTCCAAGAACGGAACGGACCACGGTCGTCTTCACTATAGGGAAGCAATGCGGTGTAAACGCGCACGCCGTGGCCGTTGGAAGCGGCATGCAACGCAATGTAAATCGCTGCATGGTCGGCGTTGGCAAAAATGGCTCGCTGGTCGAGTGAGAGATTCGCATCAGAGTCGCGCAGCACCAGGGTCGTGATGCCGCGGCTCTCCAGTTCCTCGCGCAGGCCGCGGGCCAGAGCGACGGTGACGTCTTTCTCCAGCAGGGAAGAGTTGAGGGTCTCTCCATGATCGTCGCCACCATGGCTGGCGTCGACCACAGCAAAATAACGGCGCCAGACTTGCGGCGTCGGCCCTGCGGGTTGGGCTGGCGGTTGGGGCGAGGCGGCTGAGGTCCCGGGGGCAGGCGTTGTCGCTGACGGCGCCGGTGAAGTTGCCGGCGTGCCCGGAGATGTCTGGGCGATGGTAATCGTCCGACCATCGTTGCTGAAACTGGCCATCACCGGAATGGTGGAATGCACCGTCACGACCGCCGTTCCGTTGCCCTCGCTGTAATTGGCTGAGGGAATGGCCTTGCTGCCGAAAGTAAGAGTGGGCGAGGCTGGCGACACGACCGGTTCGCGCGCAAACGTCATCCGCAGCGTTCCCGGTTCGGTGGCCACGGTGGGATTCACCGGCGCGGTGAAATTGAAGACCAGGCGCGGAGGATTATCCCCTGCCAGGGAAGCCGTAAAGTGCGTGGCTACGCTGCCGATGAAAAGACGGCCGGAATCCTCGTGCAAAGTGACAGGTCCGCCCAGAATCTTGGGCAGCAGGGTACTCAATGAGGAGACCGACACAAGCCCGCGATTGTTTTCCACGAGGAATTTGCCCGGCAGCTCCAGGTCGCGTCCCTGGATTCGAGCGCGCGTCTTGCCCACCTGAAAATCATCCTCTTCCCGGTAGTACTTCAGGTGCCAGTGCGTGCCGTCGGTGCGCGCGCTTACTTTGCCGAGAGGTTCGAGCACTTCGAGCAGCCCGACATAGTCGCGCCCATCCCGCTGGACCAGGGGGAGAGAGTAATTCGCCGCGACGGAATAGACGGAAAGGTGTTTTTCCGGCCCGGCGCCGGACAGAATCATCGCCCAGAGCAGGATCAGGATCACCAGCGCCCCCAGATTCCCGAGACTGAGCCGGTTAGTCCAGCGCATATGCGGTCAACCCACTCAACAGCTTGGGGTAGAAATCAGTCGACTTCTGGGGCATGACTTCGCCCGCGAACGCGATGTCGCGAACCTGCTGCACACGGCACGGATTCATGAGGAATGCAATGTCGGCGGCGCCTTTGCGAACCTGCGCGAGCGCCTCGGAGGCCTCGCGCAGATAAGCCAGGTTCTGCTGGTTGCGAATGGATTCCTCCGAGAGCTTCAATACTCCTTCCAGCAGGCATTTGTGCAGTCGCACGACATCGAGGGATTGCTGCCGGAGGGAGAGCCCGTCAAAGAATTTTGCCCCGGCAGGCTTGGGCGAGTGCAGCACGAAAGCCCGGTTCGCAGTGATGGCCAGCAGCGCGGTCCCGGCGCGGCCGCGCTCGCGCAAAATCGCGGTGGCGCGCGCGGCGTCAAGCGCGGGATCGATTTCTTCAACCTCAAAGAAATTGCGGCTGGAACTCTGAAATTCATCGACGGAAAACGACTTGAGCGAATGCACCAGGCGGTGCGTGGGCAGTACCAGCAAGCCCGGATCGTTCATGTTGACGAAGGTCATCATGACAAATTCGTACGGAGCCTGGGCATCGGCCGGTGCGGCGGCGCGGCATTCGTCGCGGAAATTAAGCGCCGTTTCGTAGCGGTGATGGCCGTCGGCGATGACCAGTTTCTTGTCGCGCATTCTATCCTGAACCGACTTAATTACCGCGGGATCGGAAATCTGCCAGATGCGGTGCGCCACTCCGTATTCATCCACGACCTCGATCGTGGGCTTAGCTGCCGGACCCGAACTCAGCAGGCCGTCGATCTCACCGGGGTCTTCGTAGAGGAGGAATAGCTGTTCGTAGTGGACGCGGGTCGCGCGCATCAGGTCAAGCCTGTCAGCCTTGGGCTTGGCCAGGGTCTGTTCGTGGCGGAAAACTACCTTCGCAGCATAGTCTTCGACACGGCCGAGCGCGATGAACCCCCGCCGCTCAAACCTCGCTCCCGAGGGCGCGGTAAAGGCCTGAGAACAGGCGTAAACTGAGGGCAGGGAATCCTGCCGCAGGATTCCCTCTTTGCGCCACTGCCGGGCATTGCCAGCGGCTCGCGTATATACATTATTGGTTGTATTGTCATCGGCCTCACCGCGGCCAAGAATGATCCTGACAAGGTTGTACGGGCTGGCTTCGTAATACTGCTGTTGCATCGCCGGAGTGATTTTGTCGTAGGGTTGAGTTACCACCTGCGAGGCGGCTACCCGCTGCAGGTCGTACCGCAGAGCACGAAATGGAAGTATGTCAGCCATAGGAAACCTTTGATTGTAACAAGATAGCGGAGCCGCCCGCGGGCGCAGGCCAGACGGGTAATCCCGCCTGATGAAAAGTGGGTGTGCCGTTTGGACATTTGTCACTAATTTTTGACAAAAAGCCTGCTGCGCGCGGTAAAAGCTGTGGTAACATCCGGCCCATTGAGGTACTTATGGCCCGCCTGAACGATCGGCGTTGGTCATCTCGCCCTGAGACCCAAGTTCGAATCCCCCGGCCGGGTTCCGCCCCGAATCCGACCACGATAGAGCTGCGCCAGAAACCTCGACTGGGGAACTCCATGCGGCTTTGGAACCCGATCCTTCTCGCGGTATGCGTTCTCTTGTGCCTTTGTCTCCCATCTGTGGGGCAAACCGACGTCAATGATGTGCACGTGCTGCCGCGCGAAGTGGAGAAACCAAAAGAGCCACCCAAGCAGGACCTGGTGTCGTCCACGTCCGGGCTGAGCGCACACGTGCGCCCGATGAAGGTCGACGTCGACCTGGTGCTGGTTCCGGTGACCATCACCGATCCCATGAACCGCCTGGTCACCGGCCTGGAAAAAGAAAACTTCCAGCTCTTCGAGGGCAACTCCGCCCAGGATATCCGTACCTTTTCGAGCGAGGATGCTCCGGTTTCTTTGGGCGTGATCTTCGACTCCAGCGGAAGCATGAGCAGCAAGATGGATCGCGCCAAGGATGCGGTCATCGAGTTCTTCAAGACTGCCAACCCGCAGGACGAGTTTTTCATGATCACCTTCTCCGATGAACCGGAGCAGGTCAGCGATTTCACTAATTCTGTCGATGAGATTCAGAACAAGCTGGTCTTCGCCGTCCCGCGCAAGCGCACGGCGTTGCTCGACGCCATCTACATGGGCGTGAGCAAGATGCGTCAGGCGAAATATCCCAAAAAGGCTCTGCTCATTATTTCCGATGGAGGCGACAATCACAGCCGCTACACGGAGAACGAAATCCGTTCGGTGGTGAAGGAAGCCGACGTGATGGTCTATGCCATCGGCATTTACGACCGCTACGCCTCCGCCATAGAAGAGCGACTGGGACCGCAACTGCTGAGCGACATCACCGAGCTCAGCGGAGGACGAGCCTTTACCATCGACAATCCCAACGACCTGGGGGATGTGGCGACCAAGATTGGAGTCGAACTCCGGAATCAGTATGTGCTGGGGTACCGCCCGAACAAAGTTGTGCGCGACGGCAAATGGCGTAAGATTAAAGTGAAGCTTCTGCCACCGAAAGGATTGCCGCCTCTACGGGTGTATGCCAGGACAGGATACTACGCGCCTGCCGAATAGAGCCACGCTTCTGCTTCTCTCCACCGTTGTGATCTGGGCCGGGATCCTGGCGGCTACGCCTGCCCGGACACAGTCCACCCCAGCAGCGAGCGACTCCAAACCTGCTGAGAAGCAGCCTGTTCAGGTTCAGACGTCTCTGGAAAAGCCGGCCCCGGACCAGAGCAAACTTGCCGAGCCTTCGCCGGAACAAGGGAAGAACTCAGACGCTCCCAAAACGCAAGATCAAAATAAAGATAAAGATAAAGACAAAGATAGACAGGACTCGAACCTGAATGACCAGGGAGTCTTCGTCTTTCAGAAGCACGTCGACGAAGTCCTGCTTCACGCCACCGTGCAGGATGACAAACAGCACATCGTGACCAACCTCGACCGTGGCGCTTTCACAGTATTTGAAGATGGCAAGCCGCAGAGCATCATTTCGTTCCACCACGAAGACATTCCGGTGGCCATGGGTATTGTCATCGACAACTCGGGTTCGATGCGGGAGAAGCGCAACAAGGTGAATCAGGCCGCACTGAATCTGGTGCGTTCCAGCAATCCGCGGGATGAAGTCTTCGTGGTCAACTTCAACGACGAATACTATCTCGACCAGGATTTCACCAACGATCTTTTGAGGATGAAAGAAGCGCTGGAGAAAATCGACGCCCGCGGAGGCACAGCCCTTTACGATGCGGTCGTGGCCTCGGCTGAGCATTTGAAACACAACGCCCGCCTGGAAAAAAAGGTCTTGTTCGTGGTGACCGATGGCGAGGACAACGCGAGCAACGAAACGCTGGAGCAGGCGGTCAAGCAGCTCCAGGAAGAAAACGGCCCCCAGGTATATGCCATCGGAATCCTGGGCGACGAAGAGCATCCCAAGCGCGCCCGGAGAGCGCTGGAGATCATCGCGCAGCGCACCGGAGGGATCGCGTTCTTTCCCAAGACGCTGGACGAAGTGGATGAGATCAGCCGCACCGTGGCGCGCGACATCCGCAATCAGTACCTGATTGGCTACAAGCCCACCAATCCTCGGGGCTCCGGCGGCTTCCGCCTGGTGCGGGTCGAGGCCAAGGCTAAGGGCCACAGCAAAATGACCGTGCGCACCAAGAGCGGTTATTACGCCGGGGCCCAGCCGGCGGGCGCGGCCAGCAAATAGATTTCTTGTGAAGCTAGGCCTGCTGTCCTTTGCCATCGAGAGCTCAGCCGCGGAGCGGCTATTTAGCCCACAACTCGCCTATTTTTCCACGACATCTGGGGCAGTTCGGGAAGGTGAAATCGATTCTTGTATTTCCTATGCGTCACGATCACTTCGCGTTTCCTCTTGTGGGCGCTTCCGATCCAGCCCTAAGACCTCCGGGTCGGAATAAATCCGGACCGTACCGCCGGGAAGGTTCATTCCAAGGTGCCAACCCCCACCGTAGCAGCGGCTGCGGAGCCGTTTATCGCAGACGACGGGGATGTTGATTCTAAGGTCGTGCGATATCCTCACGACTCCTACCCGATCCGTTAGCTTTCGAGGCCGAGACCTCTCCCGTCAGCGGACCGCATTTTACCCTTGACAGTGAGTTGCCGCGAAAGTAAAAGTTACGAAACGTAATGTTGCGAAACTATGCTTGGCTTGTCCTCGATCCTCGTCTTTTGTAAGCGCAACCGGTTACACATGTCTCACAAGTCTCATTCCGTCGCAGTTGCCTTGTTGCTGCTATCTCCGATTCTGAAGGCCAGTCACAATTCGATGGAACAGGATTGGACTCATTACGTACGCATTGGGGCGTACGGGCTGCGGAGCGACAACGCCGACCAGATCGTGCGAAGCGCCCAGGAAGACGGCGTGTTCGGCATCGAAGTCGACAACGATGTCCCGGGGCGGTATGAAAGCTTTGTCAATCCTGAAGAAAAGCTAAGAGCCATCCGTGAAGTGGCGGAGAAGGCACACGCAGCGGGCAACCGGGCCTTCGTATACATCGCCGGAACCGAGTGTATTACGGCAAACGCCGATAAAACTCCACACACGCTGGCCAAGGAACATCCGGACTGGCTCCAGCGGAAGGTCACCGGAGAGCCCGCGGTTTTTGGAGGTGGCACCGCCTTCTGGATCAAGAAAGGCGATGAGGATGTATGGGTCAGTCCTTACGCGCCGGACTGGCGCAAGACCTACATGGAACGGGTGCGGCAGATTGCAGCCACGGGGATTGATGGCATTTACGTGGACATTCCGTATTGGATGACTCATTTCGGCGGTTGGGAAGACACCTGGGCGAGCTTCGACGACTACACGGTGGCAGCTTTTAGAAGAGCTACAGGCCTTGATGCGAAGAAAGATCTCAAGCTGGGAGACTTCTCGGACGGCAATTTCAGGAAGTGGGTCGATTTCAGAATTCAAACTTTCACCGATTTCATGCAGGAAATTGATAGGAACGCGAAGGGTGTAAATCCAGCGATCAAGACGATCCCGGAGATTTACCCGGGCTTTGAGGAAGAGGCAGTTCGGGTTGGAGCGGATGTGTACAGTTTGTACGGAGTTGTCGATGCCGTTGCCCATGAATATGAGTTCGGCAAGGGTGACCATATGGCGTCATCGCGAACGCCGCTGGATTGGTTCAATTATCAAGTGGGGATGCACTCGTTTCGCGCCTTTGCGCAGGGTAAGGCGACATGGATATTGAATTACTCATGGGACGGCGACAAGAAAGTCGATCGGCGGGAGGCGATGATGAACCTGGCCGCCTCGGAAATCATGGCCGGTGCAAACTTTTGGGATGCGCCGGGACATTCCATGGCGGGATCGAACGATCCTGCGACTCGGAGGAGAATCTTTTCCTGGATCAAGGCTCATGAAGACACTTTCTACCGGCGACGCGCAACGATCGCTCCCATAGGCGTCTACTTTTCTCCCCAGACGCGAAATTACTACGCCAACGAATTCATCTCTTCCTATCGTGGGGTTCTCATCCTCCTCATGCAAAGGCACCTGGAGTTTCAGGTCGTCATTCCCCGCACGCTTGCCGACTTCTCGGGACAGACCTTGATCCTCCCCGACGTGCGGGTGATGAGCGAGGGAGAAAGAGCGTGGCTGCGCCAGTACGTGGATGGAGGTAAGACGCTGGTGGTCACGGGAGAAGACGTGACCCACATCGGCGCAGGTGCGAATGTGATCCGGTTCGGTAAGTGCCCCGGGAAGGATTACTACGCGGCATTCGAAAAGAGCGTCGAGGAATCCCACCCTGATCGAGAACACGAATTTCTGACCAGCCTGAAAACCGAGGCGCGGGTTCGGGTTGTTGCTTCGCCCATGATCGCTACGTCGATTGCCCAGGTTGACGGAAAGACCCACGTATTTCTTGCCAACTTCGCGGGCCTGCAGGGCGGAGTGAATCCGATTCAGACGCCACAGACCGGCGTTCAGGTCACGGTGTCTGGCGCAGCTAACGGGCATGGATTCTTTCTTCCGTTTCTTGGAGAAGTACAAACGCTGAATGGAACGGCTGTCGACGCCGGCATGAGTTACAAGCTGCCTGCGATCGAGAAAGGTGCGGTGTTTTGGTACGAGCCGTGACGGGCGATCGCCCGGCCCGAGCGGGGTGGCGAAATGGAAGTTTTCATGATCTATACAGCAGGCTAATAGTCTTTGTTGCGGCAGTTCTCTCGAATATGCGTGCGCGCCGCGGAAAACGACGTCTACCGGCGAATCAAACGGGGGCTCCTTATGGGAACGACTAGACGACTTCTATCTCTGGTTCTAGTGACTTGCTTTTTCGGAAGCTTTCTAAACTTCGCAGTCGGACAGGGTAGTTACAAGGCCCAACTCCGAGGTGTTGTCTCAGACCCTTCGGGAGCAGTGGTTGCCAACGCGACCGTGACCATCACGGACGTAGGAACCGATATCTCCAGCACGGCTCACACCGACGACAGGGGCGCATACTACTTCTCCGGTTTGCGGCCTTCAACGTATTCGCTAAAAGTTCACGTGCCGGGTTTTCGGATCGAGGAAAGGACCGGTGTGGTGCTCGCCGTCGATCAGGAAGCCACACTCAACTTCAGACTAATCCCGGCGAGTGTTAACGAGAAAATGGAGGTCACGACGACGGCTCCGCTGTTGGATACAGAGAGCGCGACGCTCGGAACCAACGTCACCAACGAGTACGTGAAGGACCTCCCTTTGCTGAACCGCAGCTTCTTCGGTCTCACATTCATGTCGGGAGGAGTAACCGAGGTTGCCGGAGCCGGCACGCAGGACAACTATCCGGCGGGAACCAATTTCGTGTCCAATGGTCAACGGAATGCGACGGCGGAGGTACGGCTGGACGGCGCATTGATCAGCGCGCCGGAACAGGGCGAAGGGGCGACCAGCAATGTCTACTACGAGCCCTCGGTGGAGATCATTCAAGAGTTTAAAGTTCAGAACAATAGTTTTTCCGCGGAGTTCGGCAACAACGGCGGCACCGTGGTGAACATGGTCCTGAGAAGTGGAACGAACACCTTTCATGGAAGTGGGTGGTGGTTCGGGCAACGCTCGGGAACAGATGCGCGTGACTTCTTCAACCCGGAACCAGGCGCAAAGCCTAACCACGAACGCGACCAGTACGGCTTCTCGGTAGGCGGGCCGATTCGGAAAGACAAGACGTTTTTCTTTTTCGATTTGGAGAGGGTGAGAGACAACGAACCGATTAACCTTGTAGCCACCGTGCCGATGAACGGGAAGTTTCCTGGGACGTCGAATGAGCGAGCCGGCGATTTCTCAGCCGCAGCGAATCCGATTTATGATCCGATTAGCTGCAGTGAGACCGTTCCCCCCAACTGCTCGACGAGGAATCAAGTCGGATCCCAACCCGGCGGGGTTTTGAACGTAATACCCGGGAGCGAAATAGACACAATTGGACAGGCCATCATCAATCAGTACCCGCAGCCCAACCTGCCCGGGGAGTTCCTCAACTATCGTAAGACCACTTTGTCACATTCTCCGGGCTATCAGTTCGATATCAAGCTGGACCATCAGATCTCGAATAAGCACCAAGTGAACGGGCGGTACAGCCGGCTGCACAACAACTCTACAACTCCAGCCGACCTGGGAGACGGCGGCGACAACACGGGGGATAACGGCGGGTACGGAAATGCTCCCCTCACAGTACAGAACGGCTCGTTGGAATACTCATGGACACTGAATCCCAGGATTATTTGGACCAACCATATTGCCGTGGACCGGGCCGCGCAGCGTGAGACAACGAACTTGCCCACCCTGGAAAGCGCTAATTTACCGACCGTGCTGGAAGCCAACGGAATCGACCGAATGCCGACGATTCAAATGTCCGGGGCATCGCAATGGAGCAGCCTCTACGATCAGTGTTGCATCAACACGACCTTTGCCCACACCCTTTACAGCTATTCCTCTCAGTTGGTCATCTCCAAGGGATCCCATCTAATGAAGATGGGAGGCGAACAACGGATATTCTTCAACAATTTCTTTCAGCCTCCGAACCCCACCGGACTGTTCAACTTTACTGACGACGTTACGTCGCAGGTTCCGAACAGTGGCGCCGGAGGTGGTACACAAGGAAATCCCTTTGCCAGCTTGCTGTTCGGCTATCCGGATAACAGCAGTGTGATCAACATTTACCCGGCAGTGGCGAACAAATCGAAGGAAACTGGTTTCTACTTCCAGGACGATTGGAAAGTGAACTCCAAACTGACGCTCAACCTGGGATTGCGCTATGAATGGAGCACGCCGTATACCGAGCGTTTCAACCGGTCTCAGTTCAGCGATTTCACGGGCAACAGCGGGATAACCCTCGATTTGAGCAGTGGCGGCCGCACTTCGGGACTGGGCACGGTAGCGTTGACGGGGACTACATTGTTTGCTACGTCTGGAATGAGAAATGTCCCAGTGGACCGGAATAACTTCGGGCCCCGCCTCGGCTTTGCTTACCAGCTGGATTCAAACACGGTCATTCGGGGCGGCGCCGGGGTCTACTACGGCATGAGCGTGGCTACGAACTTCCAGTATCCCGGAACCGCTTTCCGCAAGAGCGCGACGATGTTTTTTACGCTGGACAACTTTAATTCGCGGTCCGCGAGCCTAGCCAATCCGTTCCCCGGCGGCTTAACCGGGCCCCAGGGAAAACAATACGGCTCCTTGGCCGAGTGGGGCTATGGCAACGGAAATGATCTGGGAACGACAGCGGCGCAAAATGGGGACATTTACCAGTGGAATCTAGGAATCCAGCGGTTGCTGCCAGGCCAGATCGTCCTCGGGATCGACTATTCGGCCAACCGGAGCACGCATCTTCCGTGGGGCGGGTACACTAGCACCCGCAACCGGGATTTTATCTCGTCGAAATTGCTGGCGCAGATTTCGGCTCGGCGGCACGCGTTGGACCCAGTCAATTGCGACCTTCTGGACAGTTGCGTGAGCAACGATCTGGCAAACACCGTCGCAAACCCCTTTTGTCCGATGTTCGGCGGAACAGGATGCCTGACCTCCGGCCGCGCTATTTTCAACGAGCCTGACTCCCGCTACAAAGAACCGATGCTTCCACTGGTGAACCTGCTCCGGCCCTTCCCTCAGTTCGACGGTGATTTTGAGGGGCTGCCGGTGCTCGAGGCCAGCTCGTGGTACAACTCGATGCAGATTCGCTTCCAGAAGCGCACAACTCACCACGTAAGCTTTGAAGGAAGCTACACATTATCCAAACTGACAGATGACTCGTCGGTGGGCGCGAATGCATTTGTGGGTACGTTGAACAATGGGAACCCACAGCAGTTGGACAATCTGAAAGCGGAACACAGCATCGGCGCCAATGACACGCCACAACGGCTGGCGGCGGCGGTCATCGTCGATCTGCCCTTCGGGCGTAAGAACTGGATCGGCGGCGATATGAATCGTGTTCTCGACGCGGTCGTTGGCGGCTGGAACATTTCCGCACTAATCACGGAGCAGTCCGGACAACCGTTGTCGATCCCCATGGCCAATCCCCGCTTGATGGACGGCAACCAGCGGCCCGATGTGCTCTGCGGTGGTGGCATGGGAATCAGCAGTAACAGGGCTGCGATCAATCAGACACCCATTCTGAATGTCAACTGCTTCGCGGACCCGGGTGACCAGATGCCGGGCAATGGCCCGCGCTACTTCTCCGGTCTGCGCACCGATGGCATTCATAACGTAGATATGAGCTTGTACAAGGAATTCACGCCGAGGGAATCCATGAAGCTGCAATTGCGAGCCGACGTGTTTAACGGCTTCAATCACCCTCGCTTTTTTCCGCCTAACACGAATTGGGCTCCCGGCGACCTAACGTTCGGTATTATTAGTTCCACCGCAACCGGATACACTCCGCGCCGACTGCAGTTCGGAGTCAGGTTCGAGTTCTGATGGTGTAGCGTAAGCCGGCAACCAGAATCGATACCAATTTCGCCCAATCTGAACCGAGAACGTCCGGGAAACCAGTCGTCAATGAGGAAGCGCGAAGCTGAAAACGTCGCTTTCAACCGAGAGCGCGACGTACTGGACCCCATCGACTGCATACGTCATCGGTGAAGCGTGCATCGTCTGGCCGGTGTTGAAGTGCCAGAGGGCGCGTCCGGTGCCTGCGTCGACCGCCTCCAGAGATCCGGTGTCATCCCCAAAGAACACCAATCCCCCCGCCGTTGTAAGGGTCCCGCCCCAGGAATCACCTTGGCCGGCCTGGGGGTAACGCCAGACGGCTTTTCCGTCTGGCAGGGAGAGCGCCACCAAGATCTTCTGAGCGTGCTCATCTGGCGGAAGCTTCGTACCTGTACCGTAGTAGGTCTCGCCTTGTGCAAACGGTTTCGGGTTCGCGAAGAATACGTTGCAGCTCTCCAGCGCCATTACATAGAAAAGCTTGGCGTCGGGATTGTAAGAAGGCGAAAACCAATTCGTGGCTCCGTTGATACCCGGGCAGATGTAAGTGCCTGCCGCAGTGGGTATTCGTCCTGACAATATCGGGCGGCCGCTTGGGTCGACGCCCTTGGCCCAGTTCAGCTTTTCCACGAATGGTGCAGCATTCAAGAACTTGCCGTTGGTCCGGTCCAGGACATAGAGAAAACCGTTGCGGTCGGCCTGGACCAACAAGCGACGGGCTACGCCATTCTCGTCGAGATCCAACAATACAGGCGTTTCGTTGGCGTCATAGTCATATAGGTCGTGAGGTGTGAACTGGAAATACCATCTCAATTTCCCGGTGTTGGGGTCGATTGCCAGGACGCAGGCCGTGTACAGGTCGTCGCCCGGGCGGGAGTCTCCCGCAAAATCAGGCGCAGCGTTACTGGTTGTCCAGTACAGCGTGTCGAGTTCTGGATCATAGGTGCCAGGCATCCAGGTTGTGCCGCCGCCATGCAGATAGGAATCGCCGGGCCAACTGGAGGATCCGAACTCTCCCGGAGCCGGGATGGTCCACAAACTCCACTTCGGCTTGCCCGTCTGCGCGTCATAGGCGGCAAGAAATCCGCGAACGCCGGAATCGCCGCCTGAAGTGCCGACGATCACTTCGTCTTTCACCACGAGGGGAGCGCTGGTCGCACCATAATGTTTCGCCTTGTCGGCGTATTGGATGTCCCAGCGCAGACCTCCCGAACGAGCGTCTAGGCAGAGCAAGTGGGCATCATCGGTTTCCATGTAAACAAAGTTCTGCCACACCGCCACCCCACGACTTTTGTGAGCTGCAGCATCGTCCAGTAAACCTAAACTCACTGGCCGTTGGTAATGCCACAATACCCGTCCGGTCCGGGCATCGAGCGCGAATGCATCGTTGGCCGAGGTGACGTACATTATGCCGCGGATAACCACGGGCGTGGCTTCTAGCCGCTGGGAGTTGCCGGGGTGGAACACCCACGCTGCGCGCAGCTGAGAGACATTTGCGGCATTGATTTCATGCAAACTGCTGTAACGGCGCCCGGTGTAGTCGCCATGATAGGAAGTCCAGTTGACGCCGACCGGACGCGCCAGCAAGTCCTCTGCGCCAACGCTGCTGACGGCAGTGAGAGGAGATTTCCCTTGCGCCGCCGCCGTGGGCAATCCCGGCAGAGCGCAGACGGCTACGAGCAGGAGCAGCATGCGTGCCTTTTCACACGACGTCATTTCAGCGATTCTCCCCGGTTACTTGAACTTCCGAGAGAGAACCGCGGTCCACCCCATTTGAATCTTCCAGGTGAAGGGAGAGTCGCGCAGGTTTTCCGGGAGGAGCGATTTCGGTTTCGAGCGACACCGCCTCGGCTGGACTCACATCGACCACGGGCACAGTTCCAAGACTTGCTCCATGATCGTCGTAGAACCGCGCCAGCAGGCGTCCGGAGAAGAACAATCCGAAAGAACCTGAAAGCTTGATCTTGCCATTCTCCAGACGAATGCCTTGCAAGGGCCGTATCACGACAGCCGCGTCAGTTACGCCGTGGAATTCACTCCCGACTCGGGTGGGAAACCATTCGGTGTCGAAGCTACAGGCCTCTCCGGGACGCAGCCGGCAGAGAGGAGAATTGAGTTCAGCTTCCAGGTAGTAGGGCGATGCGTCATCCCCTGAAGGCATGGACGGAACGCCGTCATGACTCAACTTCACCTCGGGGCCATTCGTCCAAAAAATGACCGATGCCTTGCCCGGGTAAGTTCGGGACCCTTCAAATTGGAAGCGCTCCACCATGCCATATCGGCTGCTACCGTCCACCACCGCCAGCCAGCCTGCGGTCGAGTCCAGCCAGAGTTCGGCGGCCATGTGAACGTAATGCAACATAAAGAGTCCGTCGTCCCGTATCGATGCAGAGGGGTTTTCCGCTGGTCCGAAGCGGACGTGGTAGCGGCTAAGATAGCTGCTGGCAGGATTCGCCGGGGTGAAGGTGCCGAAGTCGTGGTTGAATCCCGAAGGAGCGGACCGATCCGCGGTGTCGTATTGCGAAACGGACTGCATCGACCATTCCAAACTGTGACCAGTTATATTCCTCATGGTGGCGTGAAACCGGATTCGCGGAGAATCGACATCGAGTCGAATGGTGCGGACAAACTGAACTCCCGTCTGGGGATCGGCTGGGCCGGTGAGCTCGATCTCACACTCTTTCCCTTCCGAAAGTTTCCGAAAGTCGAATGGCCCGTCGTCCAGCACGTCGGAGTTTCCCGCCCAATGTTGTTCGTCCTTGTTCCCCTCGGGCAACAGCCACAGCTTGTCGCCTCCGTAGTTGAACCATTGGCGTGAGCTTGGAGGCAGATACTTGCCTTCATATTTTGGATTGACAAAAAGGTACGGGTGTCCGGCGAAACTAACTTGCATCAGTCGTCCGCCATTTTGCGGCACCACAATGAGCTGAACCCATCGATTGGAGAGTTGTTGCGCGTGCCAACCCTTGTAGTCCACGGTTTCGACCCGGCAGTCGGAGGGGGCCGATGGTTTTGGTGAACCGTTGGCTTGAGCATAGGCCATCTCTAACCCCATCGAAATGAAAAAGAAAAACATGACGAGATCTCGCATCAGATTCGTCGGCCGAAACTTTCGTGCCATGGTTGCGCCTTTCTGAAAGCGGACCCGCATCGAGGGTACGATGCACCCGGATATGTTCAAACCGTCCTCGACTGCGGAAACGAAACGAAACTCAATAAAACGGAAGATTTCGATTTGCGTCAAGAACATTCTGTGGTATACGGAAATTCGCGTTAGGCCAGTGGACTGTCCTGCCGTCTGGCCAAAATGGGAGACGCCGATGCGTATCCGTAATTCCAGTCGTCGATCATTCGTGAAATTGTTGGCCGCTGCTCCACTGTTAAGCCAGATTGCCGCACGCGATCTCTACGCGCAGGCGGCAACGGCGATGGGTAGGGACCCGCGCCAGAATGTATACACTCGCCTGGGGGTGAAGACAGTTATCAATTGCCGCGGCACCTGGACCTATCTCAGTGGATCTCTGGAGTTTGCGGAAGTTCGCCAGGCCCAAGTGGAGGCGGCGCATCACTTCGTTAACATGCTCGAGTTGCAGCGCGCCGTAGGCCGGCGCCTGGCGGAGTTGACGGGCGCCGAGTCCGGCATCATCACTTCCGGTTCGGCCGGCGCAATGGCCGCGGCAACAGCCGGATGCATGGCCGGCACCAATGACAAGTATATCTGGCAACTCCCCGATACCACCGGCCTGAAGCACGAAGTGATCATGATGGGAGGCAGGAGCGCTTTTGATAGTGCCATTCGGCTGACCGGCGCCAAACTGGTGCTCGTGTATTCCCCTGAAGAACTCGCCAACGCCATCAACGAAAATACGGCCATGATTTATACCACGGATCTGGGAGAAAAACTTCAGCGACAATTGGCGATAGCGAAGGACCACAAGATTCCTATATTGCTCGATGATGCGGCGGGAATTCCCCCCGCCGATAATGCCAAGCTCTACGCCCGGATGGGGCTTGATCTTTACTGCTTCTCAGGCGGAAAGGGTCTCTGCGGGCCGCAGTGCAGCGGCTTGCTTCTGGGGCGAAAAGATCTTATCGAGGCGGCCCTGCTGAATTCCAGTCCGCGGGAAGGAGCTGTGTGCCGTCCCATGAAGGTTGGAAAAGAAGAGGTCATTGGTTGCCTGACTGCGCTCGAGACCTGGCTGAAGATGGACGAGAAGAAGCTGTACGCCGAATGGAACGGGCGGGTGGATCGCATTCGGAAACTGGCGGATACAGTCCCCGGCGTCAAAACGGACATCTACATTCCCGACGATGGGAATCGTTATCCAACTTTGAAAGTTTCGTGGGATCAAAAAGCATGGGGCTATAGTTTGGTCGACTGTGTACGGGAGTTGCGCCAGGGCGATCCTGTCATCGAAGTTGTTGGAGTGGACAACCCAAGCCTGGTGACGGCGGTTCGCGAAGGGAATCCGAATCCCAACCGCAAAGAACACAAAGATCCCGACCATATCGAATTGGTGTCGATGACCATAAAACCGGGTGAAGAAATTATTGTGGGACAAAAACTGCGGGCGATTCTGGGCGCCGCCCAAAAAAAGTCCGGAGCATAAGCGGGAAGCGGAGTCTGTTTTGAAAAGAATCCACCGGAAGGCCCCAATGCGATTGCTATTGGGTGGATTGCTGCTCTCGCCGGCGCCAGCAACGCTGGCGCAGGTGCGAGCCCTCGTTCCGGCCGAGACCTCTGCTCCGACGAATCGTGTCTACTCGCCAGGGGTTGATGCCGGAGACTACGTCTACATCTCCGGGCAGGGGCCTCGTCGTCCAGACGGCAGTTTGGCGCCTACTTTTTCTGCACAAGCCCGCCAGGCGCTCGACAACGTTGAAGCGATCGTCGAATCCGCCGGTTTGACCATGGAGCACGTGGTCTACACCCAGGTTTATCTGGAGGACATCAGCAAGTTCGGAGAAATGAACGGAGTCTTCGCCGAGTACTTCGGGAAGACTCCGCCGGCTCGGGCTGTGCTAGGAGTTGCCAAGATTCCCGAGCCGCCGATTCAGATCACCGCGGTTGCGGTACGCAGTCTGGCGGACAAGCGTGCCGTCTATCCGCCGAACTACAAGTCGGACGAGTCCGCCGCACCAGGCGTCCTTACCCACGACAGGCTGTTCGTGTCCGGCATGCTCGGCAGCGATCCCGCGAGTGGCAAGATTCCTGACGATCCGGCAGCGCAAGTCGATCTGGCCCTCGACCGCGTGCAGGCAGTCGTGAAAGCCGCCGGCCTCGAGCTCAGCCACATGGTTTTCGTCAATCCGTACTTGACTGCGGAGATCCCGATGCGGGTCATGAATGAGCGCTATGCCCGGCGGTTTGAATTTGGCAACACGCCAGCGCGCGCCACGATCGAAGTAGCGAGCCTGCCCGGTGGCGTTCGGATCGAGTACACGGGCGTGGCTGTGCGTGATCTACAGCAAAGACGAGCTGTGCGTCCGAAGAACATGCCACCCAGCCCGACGGCGAGTCCCTGCGTCTTTGCCGGTGATACTTTGTATTGTTCGGCGAAGAGTGGCTTCATCCCGGGGCCGCACGGCGGCGTCTATGCCTCTACCACACGGCATCAACTTCGCCAAACCATGCGCAATCTTCTCGACAACCTTGAGGAAGCAAGCATGAGCTTCGACGAGGTTGTAGCCACGAATGTCTACCTCGATGATATGCAGGATATGGAGGCGTTCGACGAAGTGTATACCCAGTATTTCAGACCTGTGCTGCCATCCCGAACCGCCTTCCAACAAATTGCCTCCACGGAGCGCAAACCCGACAAAGAGGACCACTACCCTGACCTGGAGCAGGTATCGCTCATCGCAGTCCGGGGCCGCCCTGGGCACTAATGGACAAGGTGGGCTGCAGGTCAGGCCTCTGGCGGAGATTCTTCCTAACCCTCAGCTTGCGGCCAGCAAATCACCGCATCGTTCGTAAGGAATTGGCAATATAATTGCCATTTTATGCTCGGAAGTACCATATCCTCGGGTGGGAAATTAGCAGGGTTCCTGATCATTGTGCTGCTCACTATTGGAGTACTGGTGCGAGGGCCGCGGCTGCTTCCTAGGTGGTCCAGCGACCAGGTGCACTTCAGCCGTGATATCCGTCCCATCCTGAATCAAAACTGCATGCACTGCCACGGCGGCGTGCGGCAAAAGAATGGGGTCTCGTTTCTGTTTCGTGAGGAAGCCCTGGGCATGGGCAAGTCCGGACGTCGAACCATCGTTCCGGGAAAACCGGACGAGTCAGAACTCATAGCGCGAGTCACCTCCACGGACCCTGAGACCCGAATGCCCTATCACGCGCCGCCTCTGCCTCCCCAGCAGATTGCCTTGCTGCGCCGCTGGATCAAGGAAGGGGCAAAGTGGGAAGATCATTGGGCCTTCGTCGGTCCGAAGCCGCAGCCCTTGCCTGTGGTCAAACGTGGCCAATGGGTTCGCCGGCCACTTGACCAGTTTATTCTCGCGCGTCTGGAGAAAGAAGGACTCGCACCGTCGCCTGAAGCTGATAAGTCTGCACTACTTCGCCGGGTTTCCCTCGACCTCACCGGACTCCCGCCGACACCGGAGGAGCAAGCGGCATTTCTGTCTGACCGCTCAGCTGATGCTTATGAAAAGCAGGTCGATCGCCTTCTGGCATCGCCCCGTTATGGCGAGCGCTGGGCCTCATTGTGGTTGGATCTGGCCCGCTACGCAGACACCAAAGGGTACGAGAAAGATATGGAGCGTCCCGGTGTTTGGCCATATCGCGACTGGGTGGTCGATGCTTTTAACAGCAACCTTCCCTACGACAAATTCGTGATCACTCAGTTAGCCGGCGATTTACTTCCTGACGTCACGTTTGAGGATCAAATCGCTACTTCCTTTCACCGCCAGACCCCGGTGAATGACGAAGGCGGTACGGACGACGAGGAGTTCCGCATGGTGGCGGTGATGGACCGGTCGGCGACGACATGGTCCGTGCTGAACGGCCTGACCATCAATTGCGTGCAATGCCACTCGCATCCCTATGATCCCATCCGCCACGCTGAATACTACAAGTCGCTTGCATTCTTCAACACCACTGAAGATGCGGACCTTCCCGAGGACACCCCTGTTCTGCGCGTTCCAAAGGATAGATCGCGCTACGCTGAGGTTTTTCAACTTCAGCGGGAGCTTGCGCAGGTGAGGCAAGCGGTCGTGTCCCAGGGCCGCTTAACCGAGGCGCAATCGCAATGGACGCCACAGCCAATCAACGCGGCCTCAGCCAGCGAGGCACTCGCGTTGCAGTGGGAAACATCGGAACTGGAGCGGCAGTTGGCCCACCTGAAAGAAAAGAAGTTGCGGCCGAAGAAGGAAGAGTCCGTGCGTAAGAATTTGGTAAAGGCCATTGCCGAGACCAGAAAGTCGGCTCGAGCGAAGGCAGGCAAGGTGACTACGCTCCCGATCCACGATGGAGGTGTTCAAGCCGGTCCCAACGTTCCGGGTAAGGTGGTTTACGAGCTGACGGCTGAGATCGATGTGCCGGTGATGACTGCACTCCGCATCGAGGTCGCGCCGGCGAATAGCGAAACTGCGCGCCATACGCCCGAAGCGGGGTTCATCGTCGATCGCATCGATGCCTGGATCGTGCGGCCGGACGGGCAAGAGAAGAAAATCGCCTTTCGATATTTCGTCCCTGATTCCGAAGCGAATCTGGAAGCTGCTCTGGCCGATGCTGTCGAATCGAAGCGCGAGCTCACTGCTGATCCGGGGGCGAACGGATTCCGGGCGAATCCCAATTTGTTCCGGGCGCGCTGGACGGTAGGAGTTCCGGCCTCAGCCCTCGAACTTGTTCGCGGCAGCCGGCTCAAGCTCCGCCTCACGCAGACGCAGGAGATCACCGACAAACCGGCTCCCCTGCGACGCGCGCGTTTGTCAGCGAGTGGTGATCTGAGGTGGCGTGACCTGGCTGACGATCTGCAATTTGTCGCCAAGCTTCGACAACTCACAAGGTTGACTCGGCAATTAGCAAAGATCCCCAGAGTTGAGCTCCCGGTCATGGCCGAGGAACCCGCTTACGACCAGCGGACAACCCTGGAGTTCGAGCGCGGTAACTTTCTCACCAAGATCGGCCCTCCACTGGACCCCGACGTCCCGGGCATATTTCCAAAGCTCCCCGCGGACGCACCCCGCAATCGCTTGACACTTGCGAAATGGTTCTTTTCTCCGGGCCAGCCGCTGACTGCGCGCACGGCGGTCAATCGCTATTGGGAGCAGCTGTTCGGGATAGGAATCGTAGAAACCCTGGAGAATTTCGGCAGTGTGGGCGAGGAGCCAACCCATCCCGAACTACTCGACTGGCTCGCACTCCATTTTCAGAACGACCTGCATTGGGACATGAAGGCGCTGTTGCGCGAATTGGTGACGAGCGCTACCTATCGTCAAAGCGCTGTGTCAACTCCCGCCCTGACGGAACGAGATCCTCGCAACCGGCTCCTGGCACGTGGACCACAACAGAGGCTTACGGCAGAAATGATCCGCGATCAGGCTCTGCTGGCAAGTGGATTACTGAGCAGTGCCATGGGTGGCCCTCCAGTAATGCCTCCCCAGCCGCCCGGCGTATGGAACACTGTCTACAATGACAGCAAATGGAAGGATGCGACTGGACGAAATCGCTATCGACGCGCGGTTTATACGTACATCAAGCGCACCAGCGGCTATCCCAGCTTTCTCACCTTCGATGCTTCAGACCATGATACGAGTCTGGCGCGGCGCATACCGACCAACACACCACTCCAGGCATTGGTAACGTTGAACGATCCCGTGTACGAGGAAGCTTCAGAAGCTCTTGCCAAGCGAATGATGAAGGAGAAACAGGGTCTCGACGCCAGGCTTATCTACGGCGCACGCCTGGTATTATCCCGCGACCCGACCGATCGCGAGCTGGCAACATTGCACTCATTCTTTGAAAAGGCTGCTGGCATGCCGACTCTCCAGCTGGCTGCTGTGAGACCGCAAGAAAGATCCCGGGACTTGGCGGCCATGACTGCCGTCGCAAGTGTTCTCTTCAATCTTGATGCAGCTTTGACCAGGTGATCGTTATGCCAGATTCCGAAATCCGTCCGAGCGCTCCGAGCGATCTGGAAGTCGACGAGAGTTTGCACCCCGGAGTTGAGTTGGCGCTGCTGCGAGCGCGAACTCGCCGCCATTTCTTACGCACATTGGGCGGCGGGCTGGGCACGCTTTTCATGGGGACGTTGGCGGCGAAAGTTGCAAGAGCTGCAGGAGTGTCGCCCGAAGGCGAAGCCCTCGACTTCACACGCGATGCCTCAAGTCCCCTAGCGGCGCTGCCGCCGCAGTTTCCTGCAAAGGTCCAGCGGGTCATTTATCTGCACATGGCTGGGGCGCCGAGTCAGTTGGAACTCTTTGAATATAAGCCTGAATTGAAACGGTTCGATGGCCAGGACTGCCCGGCTTCGTTTCTCGCGGGAAAGCGCTTTGCTTTCATCAGCGGAGTTCCCAAACTCCTCGGATCACAATATCCATTCCATCAAACCGGAGAGAGCGGCCATTGGATCTCGGATCGCCTGCCCCATATCGAGAAACACATTGATGATCTTTGTTTCATCAAGTCCATGCGCACGGAGCAGTTCAATCACGCCCCGGCTCAACTTCTGGTGCATACCGGCAATCCGCGCCTCGGGTATCCTTCGCTAGGGTCGTGGGTCGTTTACGGACTGGGCACTGTGAACCAGAATCTGCCCGGCTTCATCGTGCTGCTCTCCGGAGGCAAGTCCCCTGACGGGGGCAAGCAACTTTGGAGCTCGGGTTTTCTGCCGAGCGTTTACCAGGGCGTGCAATGCCGCTCTCACGGTGAGCCCGTACTGTATCTGGACAACCCACCGGGTGTGACGCGGCCTTTACGCCGCGGAATGCTCGACACGATTGACGAAATCAATCGACAGACCTATGCCACGTTCGGGAATCCGGAAACCGTCACGCGCATCGCGCAGTACGAGATGGCGTTCCGGATGCAGATGGACGCCACCGACGCCATGGATATTCGCAAGGAGCCCGATTCAGTGCGCGCACAATACGGCGCGAAACCAGACGAAGCTAGCTTCGCGAACAACTGCCTGGTAGCGCGGCGCCTTGCGGAGAGGGGCGTGAGATTCATTCAGCTCTATCACTGGGGCTGGGATTCGCATGGCGCAGACGCCAAGGAGGCTCTGAACCTCGGCTTCACCGATCGTTGTCGTGAAGTAGATCAACCGACAGCGGCTTTGTTGGCCGACCTGAAGTCGCGCGGCATGCTCGAAGACACGCTCGTGGTCTGGGGTGGAGAGTTTGGACGCACACCTATGCGAGAAAACCGCGGCGGTCAGGAAATGAAATATATCGGCCGGGATCATAATCCCAGTGCTTTCACGTTGTGGATGGCCGGCGGCGGAGTCAAACCGGGCATAACTCATGGCCAGACCGACGACATGGGATACGAGATCGTGAAAGACCCAGTCGAGATCCGCGACCTGCACGCGACGATGCTCTACCTGCTGGGCTTCGATCATCACAAGCTGAATTACAGGTTTCAGGGCCTGGAACAGAAACTGAGCAGCGTGAAACCGGCCCGCGTCGTTGCGGAAATCCTGGCATGAGCAATTCCGGCACGCCGTCTTCCGTTTCTTTTTAGAGATCTGATGACTCATGACTCTGCCTCATCGACTATCCGCATCGACTGGCGTCGGACTTCTCGCGGCACCGATTTTGGTCTTGCTTGTTCTCCTGGTGTTCTTGCCGCCTGACGGTACTGAGCGCTCAGCCTGGGCGCAATTCATCGGACGCTTTCATCCGCTGGTGGTGCACCTGCCCATTGCGCTCATTCTTCTGGTACCAGTCATGGAATTGGTGGGGCGCGACCAGCGCTTCCCCTATCTGCGCGCTTCAGCGCCCTTTGTTCTTGTCCTTGCCCTTATCGGTGGCATCGTCGCATCGCTCCTCGGATGGTGCCTGGGGCGAAGCGGCGGTTTTTCTGGGCCGCTGGTCTCGCAGCACATGTGGAGCGGAGCGTCCTTGATAACCCTGTGTTGGCTATGCTGGGTCTTGCACGGGCGCGGTGGTCGGCTCGAAGTCATCTATTGGATCGTCCTTGGGGCTGCTGTCGGTGCCGTCGCCTGGACGGGCTATCGCGGTGGCCAGATTTCTCTGGGCGAAAATCACCTGACTCAACATATGCCCGGGGCGTTCCGCAAACTGCTGGGGGTGCCGGCGCGCACCGCAACGGACCCAGCAATCGGGGGAGGGAACACCTTTTACGGCGCGCGGATACAGCCCATCTTCACCCGCAGCTGTCTGGCGTGCCACAGCCCGGAGAAACGTAAGGCGGGATTGCGGTTAGACAACTACGCCGGGATCATGCGGGGAGGCAAACATGGTGCTGTCGTCAAAGCCGGCGACCTTCGGGGCAGCGATTTATTTCGCCGCGTCACGCTATCGTCGACTGACGACAACTTCATGCCCAGGGGAGGTAAGCCACCACTTTCGCCAGATCAGGTAAAGCTGATTGAACTTTGGATCGCCGACGGAGCGTCAGGTACCGCGTCATTGGATTCCATCAAGGGTGCACCCGCTGGTGTGGAGTCGAGCGCGAGGGCTGAGGTAACCTTCGGGAAAATTGACTTTGCTGAAGTTGCAAAACGCAGGGCCGACGTTGCGTCTACATTGGCGACGCTACGGCAGCGTTTTCCGAATGTTCTGGACTATGAGTCAAGAGGCTCCGCGGATCTGGTGGTGAACGCCCTTGTGATGGGCGACAAATTTAAAGACGATGATTTGGCGGCCTTAACTCCTCTGTCCAAGAATATTGTCATGGCAGACTTCTCGCGCACGGCCATTACCGACAACTCTGCGCCCGTCCTCGCTGGAATGAAGCGACTGCGCACGCTGCGTCTCATGCACACCCGGATCGGCGACATCACTGTGCGATCGCTCACTGATTTGGATCAGCTGGAATCCTTGAGCGTTTTCGACACCGCGGTCACTCCTGCCGCACTGCCGGCCTTGGCGCGATTACCCAAGTTGCAGCGCGTCTATGTCGGACAAACTGCAATAACAGCTACCAGCTCCAATGCGGTGAAAGAGAAGCTCTTGTTCTGAGTTGTTTGGCATTGTGCGTTGAGCGCCGTGGGGCGCCACCCCGGAGCTGCAGCCAGGAGAGCGAGGTGTTTTGCTTTCTAAGCGACTTTGCGAAGTTTGGTGACCCTCCCGACCTCGACCCATTCCACTACGAAAATGTTCCCGGTGTGGTCGAAGCAGGCGCTGTGCGGACAAATGAATTTTCCGGGTACAAAAGTCTCTCGCTCCTGAGTGCGTATCTTGTTCCAGTCGTCCCGTGAGTATTGGCCATCCCCTAATGTAGCGACCAGCTTGTTGTCCCGGTCAAGGACCACCACCTTGCTCCACAAGTCCGGGATCACAACTTCGCCGTTTCGTTCATGGAAGTGGCAAGGCAGTTTGCTGGTGCCCAGAATGAAGTCGATGTGCTTGCCGTCGAGCGTAAATCGTTGCAGACGCTGGTTCGAGCGATCCGCCACGACCAGGACGGCTGAATCCGTACGAGTATCTACCCAAAGGCCGTGAGGGCAATCCAACTGGCCCGGTCCTTTGCCAGGTCCCCCGAAGGTTCGTATGAATTGAGCGTCCTTGTTGTACTGGTTGATGTAGCTGGAACCGTAGCCGTCAGCAACGTAGAAATCGCCGTTGGGAGCAATCGCCACATTGGTTGGTTGGTAATTGACCGGACCGTTGTTGTGACCCTTGTCGTACGCACTCGATTCGACCGGATATCCCAGCGTGAAAACTTCCTCCCCCTTCAGCGTTCGTTTGGTGACAATACCGTGGGCGTAGTCGGAAAGGTAAAGAAACTCCTCACTCCCTTCCTTCCGCAACATGAGACCATGTGCGCCGCCCTTAAACTGTTTTCCCCAGGACCTGACGAACTTGCCTTTTTCATCGAACACCACAATCGTATCCAGGCTGTCACTCGTGGCATGAACAGTGTGGTGGATATAAATGTGACCTTGCGCGTCCTCGCAGACTCCATGAGTGTTCCCATACTTAATGTTGTGAGGGAGTTGCCCCCAGTCATGCGTGGCTTCGTATTTGTGGTCCCCTTCTCCAACAACGGGCGCCTTGAGGCCAGCTTTATCGGCGGTGCCCAGAACCAACGGGCCTACGGCGGCCGCCATTCCAGTCGTTGCGAGAAAACTTCGTCGCGTGACTTTCATGTTTTTGCTCCCGATACCTCTAAACTCTCTTGTCCAACACCCGCAAGCAGCCTCGAGACAACGGGCGCCAGCGCGGGTACGGGTATAAGAGGCATTCCATGCCACATGCGCCCAGCCGAGACTGGTTTTCTCAGGGCCGAGTGTCGTGCCCGAGGTAATGTCCATCCGTGCCGCGCCATTATAGTCCGTGCTGTCAGGTTGCGGCAGATCCGGTCGATTCTGGACGCTTGTTGCCCACTCGGAAACTACGTGAATCTACAATCTCAAGGACCACAAGATCGTCGATTGGGCAAGCTGGAACCGGTCCACATCGCCGTCGTATCGCTGAAAAGATGGAATTCGCTCTCAGAACCATCGCGAGTTGCCAAAGTAATCTTGAGGGTGAGCGGCCACTTGTTGGAGAACCGGCGCACGTACACGATTGGGATTCCCCCAACTGCGCGCCGGCTGTCTATCCGCATTTATCAGTCAGCAACGGGGACATATGGACAAACATCTCGGTAGCGCTAAGTCAACCGTTAGTGTCAGATGCTCCGATGGCTCCAAGAGAAGCGCCAGTGCTCCGAGCACTGCAAGGCCAGTCCGAATGCCTCCGTGTCTCTGATCGCTTCTGTCCGCTACCGCAGCATTCTTGTGAAAAGTGTTCCGTTGTCAGTCTGTTCCGAATGCTTGATTCCATCTAGCGCGGACGCTGCGCAGGAGTAATGGATAGACGATCAGCTTGCGGAACGGGTCGATCAGGGCCATGTAGATCGGCGTGAAGCGACTGACGCTGCGCACGTAAACGGCGAAATAGAAACGGTACGCATCTGCCGTTTCGACAAGGGCGCTCAGCGCTGCGGCGTGGGCGGCACGGTTGATCAGCTCAACGAGTTGCTCGTTCTCAAAGCGGTATACGACACGGAAAAGCCCCTCGCAGGCGTCCGCTGTCGCAAGAGACCTAGGCGATCGGCGGCTGTCATGCGCGTGGTGAAGGTTTCCCACGCCGTTGCGGCCGGCTCGGAATCCCAGCGAAGCCTTGGCCGTCGGGCAGCATCCGGCAATTCCACGGACTGACAATGATGCCAACGATGCCAACTTCTTTCAGGCCATCGTCAACACGGCAGGTTTTCACTTCGCCTTTATCGAACAAGGTGGAACCAGCCTCTACCCTCAGCTGGCGCAGCGAGTCAGCAATGTGGAAGTTCTGCGCATCCTGCTCAGCATCGGCGGAGTCGAGATCGCACACTTCCAGACCTGGCATGACAAGGCCGGTAACGCACCGCAGCTGACCGACGTCGTGGATCCCGTGACAGGGGTAAGGGTGACCTTCCCGGACCTGAATTCTCCACCATTTGGCGGAGAGGACTTTCAAACCAACCTGATCATGCCTGAGCCAACTGTGTTCCTTAGCAGACAGCTACCGGCATGTTCCATTATTCGTCCAACCGAAACCAAAGGCGCGGCCATGGGAGCCCTCCAAAGCCTAACGGCTGACGGGCTTTTCATCGGGCAGTCAAAAGCATTTT
>Ga0307476_10000126_pt1 | contig 78879 bp, 69 predicted proteins | sample atmos_gasesECM2C_2_FD_203314 | JGI IMG/M metagenome (GOLD analysis project Ga0307476, IMG submission 203314) | Hardwood forest soil microbial communities from Morgan-Monroe State Forest, Indiana, United States - atmos_gasesECM2C_05 | ecosystem: Environmental > Terrestrial > Soil > Temperate... | reverse complement strand
TTCGTGGTAGTGGCGGTCGTCGAAACTTTTGAGATCGACTTTGTACAGATCGAGCCAGGGGCGCAGGTATTCGAGAACCTGAGGAGTGGCGTTGCCGTTTGAGACGAAGCCGGTGATGAGTCCGGCGGCTTTGGCTTGCTTGAAGACGGCTACGGCCCATTCGCTGGTGATTAGAGGCTCGTTGTAGGTGCTGACCAGAATCTTTGCGCCTTGGGCTACGGCATCGCGGACCAGAAGTTCGGGTGACGCTTCGAGCGGAGGCGCGACGGCGTCGGGATCGCGCAGAGCCTGCGATGTTACCCAGTTCTGACAGTAGGCGCAGTGGAGATCGCAGCCTAGCATGCCGAAACTGTAGGCAAGAGCTCCGGGATGCGCGTGGAAGAATGGCTTCTTTTCGACGGGGTCGCACTGGGTGCCGGCGGTGTATCCCCAGGGGACGTAGAGGGTGCCGCCGCGATTGTAGCGGACTTTGCAGACGCCGGGCTGGCCTTCGGGGATGGGGCAGCAATGTCCGCAGGCGAAGCAGCGCAGGCGATTATTCTCGAGCTTCTCGTAGAGATGGGGATCGGCTTCGCGGACTCGTTCGTCGAGAATGGTGCGGAGGGTGGGCACTGGATCTCTTGGTCTATTGTAGCGCTGCGGAGTCGGGAGGGGCTTCGGGCTTCGGGCTTCGGGCTTCGGGCTTCGGACGTCGGACGTCGGACCTCGGCTTTCGGCTTCGGGCTTCCGGCTTCATGAACCGGTCCGTGATGGGGGCTCCTTGCTAGTTTGGTGGCGGCGCCGGCGTGCAAGGGGTCCTTCTACTGCGGCTGTGCTTCGCCTTCGCGAAGCACCGCCTTCGCTCTGGATGACAAAGGAGTTGGTTGTTGCTTAGCGGCCGGGGGCTGGTTTGGCGTGGGATTCGTGCTGCTCGTACCAGACTTCGGCTTTCTGTTCGATGGCTGCGGCCTGGGCGCGCGACATGTGGGAAGCCAGGATTGTCGCAAAATTCTTGCTGCTCTGGTCTCCGGCAGCGCGGGCCAGAACGGTCCAGAAGTAGGCTTGGCTAAGACTTGGCGGTACACCGCGGTTTCCTGCGAAGTAACGAGTACCGAGGGCGGCTTGCGCTTTCACGTTTCCGTTCTCGGCTGCCTTGTTGAACCAAATGGCGGCTTCCTTGTCATCCTGCTTCACTCCGTCCCCGGAGGCGTAGCGAAGGCCCAATGCGTATTCGGCGGCGGAATCTCCGGTGGCGGCGAGTTGCCGGAGCTGGTCGAGAGTTGCGGTCTCGATCGGCGGGAGTGACGGGATGTCTGCGGGCGGTTGCGACGAAGCCAGAACTGTAGGTACCCCTCGGTCGCGGGAGTTGAGTCTTTCCTGAATCCACGGCTGGATGGAAGGAGCGAGGATGTAGCCCAGCGCGAGGAAAATAAAGGCGGCGGCACAGATCAGCAAGTAGAGATGAACGCGAGGCAGGCGAATACCGCCCACTTTGTCGGTGTCGGCGGACGCGCCTTTCAGTTCCTCTTCCCCTTGCGTTTTCTCTGCGGGCTCGCGGACAAACAGAACGCTGCCCTGGGGAGCAGGAAAGGGTTTTGCAGGGGCGGAAGGCGGAGTGGAGGAATCGTGCGTGCGTGCGGTTCGAACGACGGCGGCGAGAATCATGTCGGCGAGCCGCTGCAGCACAGCACTGTCGTTCTCAGTAAAAGCGTTGGGTTCGGCGGAAAATACTTCGAGCAGGCCGATCACCCTCTCGCCCAAGCGGATCGGGGTTGCGAGGATGGAACGAATGCCAAGGGCGCGACAACTTTCGCGATCCACGCGTTCGTCGGTCTCGGTATCAACGCAGCGCAACATCCTTCCGGTCCGAACGCACTCGCCGGAAAAACCTGAACCCACCTGCAAGGTTGCGCCGACAGGCGGCGCGCTGGCGCCGGCGCTGGCCTGGCAGATCATGGTCGCAGGCTCTTTTGCTGCAAGGGCAATGGCGGCGCCAGAAGCCCGAAGCAGAGACTGGGAGCGGGAAGCAACCAGGGTAAGAACGGCGTCGAGGTCGGCGCCCAGAGACTCCGCTTCTCTCTGGATAGCGGAGGTGGCAGTGAGCGTATCGGTGTAGCTCGGGCGGAGCACGGAGTGCTCTGGCCTCGGGGATAGCACAGTAGGTGAAGATGCGGCGTTGGCTGCCCCAGCCATTGCATTCAGAAACAGCCATTCCTGTAGACGCTGCCGAGCTGAGCTGGTCAAAGCAGGAAGGCTGAGACCGACGCGTCCAGCTGAGTCGGACCAAACTACCCGGGCGGTCGCAGAAATCGGTCCGCCGGCTTCAGTGAGGTCCAGAGATAGTTCCACTTCGCGGTCGATTTTCATGGGCGAAGCGCACTGCACTGCCATGCCGACTTCGCTGATGTCCAGGACCTCGTAGAGATCGAGCAACTCGCTTTTGGAAACGCCGTTGAAACTAGCATAGGCAGGCGCGTGCACCTTCTGACGCACGCGACGACGGCGGTTGACGGAAGCAGGTCGAGTCGCCTGGAGTGTGGCCGACATAACGGAACCCGGGATCGAGCCCTTGCTGCTACATATTAACCCGATATTGTGGAAAAGTAGCAGGAGAAATACGGGAAGTTACGTCCCGTTCGGCGGCAACCCCGCCGGACACCGACTTAATCTAAGTACCCAGACTATTCCAGCCAAATACAGAGAGGTTCAGACATGTCCGAGGAACGCCCAAGTTCTATCAAGTCGAGGGTCCTGGTGGCAGGAACAGCGCTCGTGATCTTGGTTGCTGCGCTGCCGCTCTGGGCTTCTTTGGGCGGAGACGCCAGCTCGGTGCAGGCCGATCAACTTCACATGCAAGGCACTCGGCAGATGACCACCAGGCAATCCTACACAGTGCACGAAATTCGGACGGCTACGGGAATGGTGGTCAGGGAATATGCCTCATCCGCAGGAACCGTATTTGCTATTGCCTGGCACGGACCCTGGCCGCCGGATATGCGCCAGCTTTTGGGAAGCTACTTCGAGCAGTATGTGCAAGCGGCGAAGGCGCAGAGCGCGGCTCGGATGGGACGGAGACCGCTGATGATCGAACAGCCGGGATTGGTTGTGCAGAGCGGCGGGCACCCCCGGGCGTTCTCTGGCAAGGCCTATGTCCCGGATATGCTGCCTACAGGCGTCCGTGCTGAGGATATCCAATGAAAGAGCTGAGGACGTTCCTAATCTTCTCGGTCAGCGTGGCATGCACCTTTTCAGTTGGTTGTGGAGGCGGCAGCTCTTCCAAGACTAATAACGTGATCACGACTTCCGGGGCGAACGTTGCGCCGATCACGGTGAACGCGGGCCCAGCCGCCGGCGATGGCTTCTCGGCCGTCAATGCAGCCTTTGTCAGCGTAGAGGTCTGCGTTCCAGGAACCTCGAACTGCAAAACCATTGACGATGTATTGGTCGATACCGGTTCTTCGGGGTTGAGAATTCTGTCTTCTGCATTCTCGCTTCCGCTGCCGCCGCAGAACGCTGGTGATGGCAATCCGGTCTATGAATGCTTTCCCTTCGTGAGCGGGTATACCTGGGGACCGGTGCAAACTGCAGACGTGGAGATTGGCGGTGAGAAGGCAAGCTCGACGACGATTGAAGTGATCGGCACGAGCATAACGCCTCCCAGTGGTTGCCTGGATTTCGGGTTGCCCCCCTCGAATAGCGTCGATACGTTGCTGGCGAATGGAATTCTTGGAATTGGTCTGTCTGCGCAAGACTGCGGCCCTGGTTGCCCCACAAGCATTTATTATGAGTGCCCTGCTTCCGGAAGCTGCCAGGGGATAAGTGAGAGCTTGACGCAGCAACTGCAAAACCCGGTTACGTTATTTGCCGCGGACAACAACGGGGTAATCATTGAACTGCCAGCGGTTCCGACTGCCGGGGAGCGGAGTGTGAGCGGCTCACTGGTATTCGGGATCGGAACGCAGTCGAATAACGGGCTGGACGGGGCGAAGGTCTACACGGCAGACGAGAGCGGAAGCTTTACCACCACTTTCAGCGGCACGGCTTACTCCCAAAGCTTCATCGACAGTGGTTCGAACGGATTTTTCTTTCCGAGCACCATAACGCAGTGCCCCGGCAATAGTAATGAGCCGGGCTTTTATTGCCCCGCTACCACTCAGAATCTCTCGGCAACCAATCAAGGAGCTAACGGTGTCAAAGGTACGGTTAATTTCAGCGTGGCGGACGCTGCAACGTTATTCGCAAACCCGAGCGATTCCGCGTTCAGCGATCTGGGGGGAACGTTCTCCGGCGCGTTTGATTGGGGGCTTCCCTTCTTCTACGGCCAAAACGTATTCGTTGCGATTGAAGGCGCGAGCACGCCGGGCGGACCCGGGCCTTACTGGGCTTACTAAACTGAACCTCTAATTGGAAGGGCAGCCAGGCAACGACTATCCGGCCAGACGTGAGAGGCGTGCGAGATGCAGGCTGGAGATGCGGGAGATGGCGGCGACCATCATGCTGGAAAGCAGTTGCATGGTAGCTACGTCGCGTTCATCGAAAGCGCTGGCAGAGGACGACAGCACTTCGAACACTCCGAGAGTCCGACGATAGTAGCGCAGCGGGGAGACCAGGATAGAGCGGACTCCGAGGCGGCGGCAACTGGCGAGATCGACGCGCGGGTTGCGCTCGGCGTCGTGGCATAGCATGACTTCGCCGGTGCGGACGGCTTCGGCGGAGATGCCGGCATCGGTTTGGAGGCGGACTCCGAGGTCGGGAGCGGTGCGGCCGGCGCGGGCTCGGCAGACGATTTCATCGCCGGCACGCAGGGCGATGGCGGCTCCGGTGGCGCCGGTAAGATGCTGGGCGCGCTCAGTGATGGCGCTGATGGCGGGCTCGAGATCAAGCTCTGCGGGGTGAATGTCGACTTCATTTTCAGTAGGTACGCCCGGGTGCACGGCCCGGAAACCCGTAACCGGATGGGCAGCGTTGGCAACGCGGAGCTGGCTGCGAAGAGCGGTCGAAGGCACGCGAGCGTGATGGTCGGCTACGTTCGAGATTTCCCTGTCTAGGGAATGCGGGTCGGGGACGGTACGAAGCAGGTCGCGGACCAGGCTGTCGAGTTCGGAATCGGTGATGAGATGGGCCGTCTGTTGGTGGAGGAGGGATCCGCCGAGGACACGGGAAAGACTGAGCAACGAGGGATTTCCGCAGGCCAGGCAATAAGGCCGGTGATTGGTGGTGATCAGTTCGCACTGGACACAGAACGTGGCCGACTGAAGAGGAACGAAGTGAACGTCCTTGAAAGATGTGCCATAAATCGTCTCGCGAAACATGATTGCCTTTCCCGCCAATACTGAGAGAGATCAAGGTAAACAGGGATACGCCAGGTTAGACAGTGGCCGCAATGGTTCCTGGTTGTGGAAAAGTATTATTAAGGTGCGAAGTTGCTGGCTATTGATTCAGGGTGAGTGGTGAGTTAGAATTCATGGGTTCGCGAGAGTTAGCCTGGAACGGGGGATCTATGCAGTGGACAGCACCTACCTTTGAAGAAGTTTGTTTGAATTGCGAGATTAATTCTTACGTCAGCGCGAAACTCTAGACGCTTAGCGTTTCTATCGGTTCCTCGAAGCCCTTCGGACGGAATCTACATCGGCAAGCATTCGAGTGGCAGATCCCGTTAACCAGCCTGCGCGGCAATAAATCCCTGATCATCCTGACTTGGGAGCTGCTGACCTGGCAGCTGCTGACCCGGAAGCGGAATGACTTGCACCGCGTGTTGAAGAGTGCGGTCCAGAGCATCGGCGAGAGCGACGGGGAATTCCGAAGTTAGAAGATTGATATCCAACTGAAGATCGCGTGCGGAGTAAAGCCGGTGAACCATCATCGCGCCGCGTCGGCGGTTGGACGAACTCATCAGATCAAGCGATAGGGTCCAAATCGCCGAACCTTCAAGGGATGGGACTCCTCGGGGCTTGCCCCAGTGAAGGGATATCTCTCCGCGCCGCGGCTGCGGGCCTGGCTCGGCGGCGTCCGCGGGGCAGGATTCACCGGGAAAGAGTTTGAAGCGAACGTCGAAGCCATCGAAATCGTTGGAGCTGAAGGCTGCCTCTAGAACGCGCCGAATCTGGTCGTAATCACGCGCCACTTTCAGCTCCTCGGTGGCTCGACGGATCGAAAGGTTGTTGATGAAAATCTGACGCTGTTCGAACGTGCGCTGGGCGACGCGGCTGAGTTCCCCCAACTCGAGGTAGCCGAGGCGCTGGACGCCGATCCAGATGCCGATTCCGAGCACGGCGAGAACCAGGCCCAAGGAACTGCCCGTAGGCCACAGCAGAAACAGGCTTAGCAGGGCGAAGACAGCGGAGACCCCGTAAAGCACGATTACCACCTGGCGATGAGTGAGGCCATGTTGCAGCAGCTTGTGATGGATATGCTCACGATCGGCGGTAAATACGGGGCGGCCGCTGATCAAGCGCCGAAGGATGGAGAGCGACGTTTCCAGAATCGGCAGTCCGAAGGAAACGACGGGAATGGCAACCGCGACGATCGTTGGAGCCTTTTGCGCACCGGCCAGAGCCAGCGCGCTGAGAAGAAAGCCGATGAAGAGGCTGCCTGAATCTCCTAGAAAGATCGTCGCTGGATTGAAGTTGTAGCGCAGAAAGCCGAGGATCGCGCCGGCCAGCGCGATGGTCATTACCGTCACCAGGGAGTATCCGTTCAACAGCGTAACTACGAAAGCCACCAGCGTGGAGAACAAGGCGGAACCGGCCGCCAGGCCGTCAAGGCCGTCAATCAAGTTGAAGGCATTGGTGATAGCCAAGACCCACAGAATTGTGAGAGGCAGGCCTACGAACCATGGCAGTTGATGCTCGCCAAACAAGACGGGGACATTGAGAATGCGAAGACCGCCCATGAACAGCATAGTGGCGGCCAGAGATTGAACCGCGAATTTGCTGTACGGACCGATGGTGTAGAGGTCGTCATAAAGACCCAGGAGGAAAACGAGAGACGCGGGCACCAGGATGGTCAGCAAAGTCCTGGCAGAAAAGGCTGCGTGCAGGCGCGGAATGTAGGAGGCGAGGAGGGCAGCCGCCAACATGGTCAGCGAAAAAGAAAGAAAAATTGCCACTCCACCGAGGCGAGGCAGCGGGCTGGCGTGCAGGTGCCGCTCCTGAGAAGGGATCGCGACCCACCCGCGCCGGGTTGCAAAGTCTCGAACGTAACGAGTGAGGACGAACGAGAACAGCAGCGACAGGAAGAAAATCGCAAAGAAAGCTACCGTCAACAATCCCCCCTTCGCCCTATCAGCGCGGGCGAGGAGCATCCTCGTCCGAGAGTTAAGTATTGCAGCCTGCCGTGCCGGCTGGTAGTAAGTGAACGGGTTCCGCTGGTATCCGTCTGCGTTTCAGGGTTATTGGGAATTTAGCAGCCTGGGCGCGGGGTTTCAATTCCCTGCTGTGTAAAACCTGTGGAAAACAAGGCCCAGGAAGACATCCCGGGAACTCGACATCATGCGCATAGAGCTTGCTGTGCTAAACTTTTCAGCGATCCTTCTTTAAGCGATGCTTGTTCCGGTGATCCTTTTTCCGCCCCGAGGCCTGTAAATGGAGTTCGGCAGATTCGGTTTTGTCCGCAGCCGCAGCTGGTTGGTATTTTGTTTGGTTTTGCTTTGCGGTGCAGAGTTCAAGGCCTGGGCGCAGCAAGTCGCCGCGCCGTCGCCTGCCGGAAGTACGGTGTCGGGCCTGCCTGTCTCCCAAGCTGCCGCTGGAAGCGCTCAGCCAGACGGTGACTCTACGAAAACTACTCAGAGTGGCGCCGCGACCGGCGCCGTTGCCTCCGCTAAGGAAAATTCGGCTCCGCAGAAGCTGGGTCCTGGTGATTTGATTGAGGTGGGCGTGTATAACGTGCCGGAGTTGTCTACGAAAGCGAGGATCGGCAATTCAGGCGATATTTATCTTCCGCTGATCGACTATGTGCACGTCGGCGACCTCACGGTGGAGGAAGCGCAAACTTTGATCCAGAAGCGGCTGGAGGACGGCGGCTTTGTCCGCAACGCTCACGTCACGATCTTCCTCGACGAATCTGCTTCGCAGGGAGTGACGATCCTTGGCGAAATCGTTAAACCAGGTCTCTATCCTGCGCTTGGGGAACGAAAGCTGTACGACATGATCTCGGTGGCGGGAGGGTTCACGGCGTCGGCCGGAAGAAAGGTAAGCATCATCCGGCAGCACAGTGAGGCTGGACCGATCACTGTGAACCTTCCCAGAAATCTGGCTGACGATTTACAGGATAATGTGGAGATCCTGCCGGGAGACACGATTACAGTCCCGAGAGCGCCGATCATCTACGTCGTGGGGGATGTCGGGCGTCCCGCGGGATTGCTGATCGATAATGGCACCCTGACCGTGCTGCAGGCGCTGGCGCTCGCCGGCGGAACGAATCACACGGCGAAGTTGGGCGGAGTGCGCATCATTCGCAAGGGCCCGGAAGGAATGACGGAAACGAAGGTTCCGCTGAAGAAGATGCTTGAAGCGAAGGTTCCCGACATAACGCTGCAGGCCGATGACATCCTATTCGTGCCGCTGAGCGGAGCCCGGGTGGCGGCCGGGACTGGGTTTAACGCGGCAGTCGCGGCGGCATCGGGATTGGCGATACTGGCCGCGCATCCGTGAGTGGGAGAGCAAGATAGAGGGTCACGCGGCGAGTTCTGTTCCGCGCCGCTCCGGCAGGTTCAACATGTGTTCGAGCACGCGGATATATCTTTCCGCGGTCTGAGGGCGGGAAAACCTGCGCAGGATATGTGCTCTGCCGTTCTGTCCCAGTTCGCGAGCCTCCTCCCGATTCGCCGCCAGATAACGAATGGCATTCACCAGAGCGTCTGAATTCTCCGGCTCGATCACCAGCCCGGCGCGGGCTTCTTCCAGAATCGCGCGGGCCTGACCGTCTACGCCGAGAATGACCGGGCGGGCACACGACATGAATTCCAACATCTTGGTGGGGATGACGGTTTTGAACAAGTCGGTTTTCTTGAGCAGAACCAGGCAAGCGTCTGAGGCGGAGATGTAGGCGGGAATTCTTTCGCGGGGTTGTTGATCGACGAATCGTAAATTGCTCAGGCCACGCTCCCGCGCCAGGCTTGCGATGCGCTGCTTCGCGGCGCCTTCTCCCAGCATCAGAAAAACGACCTCGGGATTCGTGGCGCGCAACTGCACGGCGGCGGCGATGATGGTTTCCAGCCCGTGCGCCATTCCCATGGTGCCGATGTAGGAGACGACAAACTTTTCCTCGGCGTCCAATTCCCTTCTCAGATTGCTGCCTGTTTCTCCGCCGAATGGTTCGGGAGCGAATAGCTGGGTCTCGACTCCATTCTCGATCACGGAAATCTTTTCCCGAGGAACGTTCCAGTGCTCTACCAAGTGTTCTTCAAAAGCGGGCGTGACGACGACGATTCGATCCGCATGGCGATACAAGAAGCCTGCTATCTTCGCCAGCGACCGGTGGAGCAGCGAGTCGTTTTCGCCCATGCCTACTGCGGCCAGAGACTCAGGCCAGAGATCGCGCACCTCGAAGACAAAGGGTACGCGCTTCCACCGCGCCAGCCACCAGCCGGAAAGCCCGACCAGCAACTGCGGAGACGTGGCAATCACGACGTCGGGCCGCGACAGGAAAAGACCCGTGCTTGCCGCCGATATGCAGAACGAACTGTAGTTCAACATTCGCTCGTGCGCTTTGCGGTTGGGAAAAGGAAGCAGCCAGGTGCGAATGACATTTACACCGTTGGTTTGCTCGTGTGCAACCAATCGCCGGAATTTGTCGCGATACTCGGGCGGAATTACGCCGGTAGGATGATTGGGAAACCCGGTCAGCACGGTCACATCATGGCCCGCCGCGGCCCAATGCCGCGACAACTCGGCTGCGCGCGCGGCCGGCGCACCCATCTCCGGTGGAAAGTATTGCGACACGTAAAGAATCTTCATTGAGTCTTAGTATTAATCGAACCTAGTAATAACAGAGCTTGAATGCGCTCTTGTAGCACAGGGCGCGGGTTCGCTTGCTGCGGCTGCGGCTGTAGCTTTCCCAGCGATCCGCGACACGCGCAAATTTGTCTTCACCCGTCAAACGATGCATCACGCGCAATTGTACGATGTGCAATTGATGATAAAAGGGGCTGGCCACCATGGGCAGGCGTGTGCCTGATTGTTCGTAGAGAGACCAGAATCCCAGATCGTAGCGATCGAGGTTGTGAGTCAGGGTTCGGACGGCACGGGTGAAGAGGTCCTGAGCGGATTGATCCTGGGTCGCGAGGAAATAGTCGTAAACGCCCCACGCTGCCCAGATGAAGCCGTTCAGGATGTGAGTTGGCGGCGAGACTATGTATTCTTCGAACCAGAGGTCGCCTTGTTCGTCGGTGAATGTGACTCCGCCTTCTGCGAGCGGCTTGAAGAAGCTAGCGAGAGCTTGCTGGGCTGCGTTTAGATAGTGCGAATCGTCTTGCTTGGCAAGCTGATGGGCGCGCACCAGGACTGAAATCCCCTGGCCCTGCGCCAGCGCGGAATACCAGGGCGCACGCAGCGTATCGCGGTACTCCCAATCGAAGTGGTGATTCCACACCGCGAGACCTTGCCGATTTTTTTCGAGATGGTCGACTAGCCAGTCTGCAACCTGCCAGAATTTGTCGCGAGACTCCGCGCTGCCGCTGCGGCGGAAGAGGTTGTAGTTGCCTAATCCATATTGGGCGATAGCGATGGGATTGTATTGCCGGCCGGTCTTGCCGCGGTAATCGAGTTGGGGAATGCCGGTCGAGTCGTAGACGCCGGTGTAGTTCGCTTTTTCGGCAAACAGCATGTAGTACTCGCCGAGTTCTTTTACGCTCGCATTCAGGTTCTCTTCCGGGGTTTCATGCCAGAACGTGAGATGGCTCTGGCCTCCAAGCAAATAGGCGCTGGCGATGCGACGGTAATAGTTGAGGCTTGGCAAGAGTGGCATGGGTCCCGGCGAGATTTCTCGAAGGATATCACGAAGGGGAAACGACTCAGAGCTGGACCGCATAGAGCGAGGTGCTCATATCTTCCGATTCGACCGCGATAGTGGTGACCGCCAGATACGGTGTGCGGTTCTCTCCGTCGGGCAGGAAGGCGTTGCCGTATTGGAAGAAGCGCATGGGCCAGCGATCTTTTTGCCAGGCGAGTACGGGACGCCAGTCCCGCCCATTGCGGCCGTTGTAGATGCGCACATAGCGATCCGTGTTCTTCACGCTTGGCTCGACCATTGTCGAGAAGAAAACATCGCGTCCGACGCGGCATCCGTAGATGGACGAACTGCTGAGGGGAGCGAGTTGGGACAGCTTTCCCTGGCGATCCGTTGCTTCTCGATCAAGACGATAGATGGAATTTTCTTCCAGCGGCGTGTCGGAAGAGAAGTAGAGACCGCTCTCAGTTGGGACGAGGGCGACTGCTCGCGCCTGCTGGTTGCCTTGCAAGACGATGTCGACCTGGCGGAAGTCGTAAGACGCGCGGAGGATGCGACATTCGTCGCCGTAATCGCCCGTTAGCAGCCAGAGGCAGCCTCCCCACGGGTCGTGCACGATGTTGTGCACGTGGCGGATCGCGCGCTTGGGGAACGTGTAGGCGACATCCCACTTCACGCCGCCGTCGGTCGAAGCGTAGATGTGAACTTCGTCGCGGGAGGGGTTGTCGAAATACTCTCCCCAGAAAACAGTGCCGGTGGGAATTGCTGTTATATGCAGCGGCCGGGTGCCGCGAGTGATTTTGTGGGTTATCTGGAATCTGGTTTCGTTTGGGGTAAGTGTGATGATCGCTCCGGGGACCGCGGCCACGATCCCTCGCGTAGGGAGAACGGCCAAGGCATGAAAGCCGTCGCGAACCAGGCGCGAGGTTAGATTCGTGCGCGCTGTCCAGCGGCGCCAGTAGACAGGATGGAACGACGCGACCGCTTCCCAGGATTGAGTCTCCGAAGGAATCTGACTTTCATTCTGACTCGGCGAAATTCTGGTGCGCAGGAGGTCGTAGCCGCGCGAAGCGTACAGAACGTCGCCGGCCCAGGTTAACGCACGAAGACGATCGAATCGGGCTACGCGCCGGAGACCTGGTGCGGGCTCTTCGGGATTGGCGGGGAGAGCGCTCATGACGGGACAGAGTTCTCGGTCTTGGACTTCGTCACAAGAAATGGACCGATCGCGAAAACGTCCATGCGGGTGCGCTGGAAGCAGTCGATGGCTTCTTCGGGGGTGCAGACGATTGGTTCGTTTTCGTTGAAGCTGGTGTTGAGGACTACGGGGATGCCTGTCTTGCGATGGAAGGCCGAGATCAGATCGTAGTACAGCGGATTCTCTTCGCGAGTCACGGTTTGCAGACGTCCGGTATCGTCTACGTGGTTGACGGCGCACAGCAGTTTACGTTTTTCCGGGCGGATTTTGTAGACGTGCAGCATGAAGGGGGAAGGATGGTCGTGCTCAAAATATTCGTGCTGATAATCGGCGAGGATGGAGGGAGCGAAGGGACGAAACCATTCGCGATGCTTGATGCGGGCGTTGAGAATTTCTTTCATGTTCGGCAGGCCGGGATGGGCGAGGATAGAGCGGTTGCCGAGAGCGCGCGGGCCCCACTCCATGCGTCCTTGAAACCAGCCGATTACGTTGCCGGCGGAGATTTGCTCGGCTACGGCGTCAAGCAGAGGAGCGCGTTCGAGCTTGCGATAGTCCAGGCCGGCCTTTTTTAGCGACGATTCGATGTATGAGTCGGAGAACTCGGGGCCGAGGTAGGAGTTTTTTAATTCGTGACGGCGGGGCTGCTGGAGAACGGAATGATAGGTGTGAAGCGCGGCGCCGATGGCTAGGCCTTCGTCGCCGGCTGCGGGCTGGATGTAGGTGCGGCGGAACGGGGTGCGGTCGAAGACCATGCCATTGGCTACGCTGTTGAGCGCGCAGCCTCCGGCCATCGCGAGATCGTCGCTAGGAACCTGCTGGTGCAAGTGGTTCAGGAGATGAAAGAAAATTTCTTCGAAGCGGTGCTGTAAGGCGAATGCTAGATCCATGTCGCGCTGGGTGATTTCGGCGTGAGGATCGCGAGGTTTCCCTAGCAGCTCTTCGATGCGGTGGGAAAAATGGCGGGCGAGGCGGACCGTGCCATCGGGCAGGACCTGCATGCCGGCGTTGCTGCCTAGTGGTTTGAAATAGCTGAGATCCAGTTGGAATCCGGGGTTCTTGGGAGTAACGATCTTGCTGAGCAAGTCGCGGTAGGCGTCGTTGTTCTTGCCGTAGGGAGCGAGGCCCATGACTTTGCCTTCGTCACCGTATTTGCTGTAGCCGATGAACTCGCAAATCATCGTATAGACGCTGCCGAGGGAATGCGGTAGGAATACTCGCTCAAGCACTTCGATATTGTTGCCTTCGCAGCGCGCCATCATGGTGGAGACGAAATCTCCGGAACCGTCGTAACTGAATCCGGCGGCTTTTTCCCAGGGCGAGCAGTAGTAGGCGCTGGCGATGTGAGCGATGTGGTGCTCGAGGTGGTGCTCTTGAAAACGAAGCTTCGCGGAATCGACTTCGAGCGCGTGGACCAGAAGAGAGCGGACGTCGCGCATCGATTTCTTGCGCTGACGGAGGCGGATGAAATTCAGAATTTTGCTTGGATTGGCGAGGGCGTACTGGACTTTCTTCGCCAGATTCGCGTCGCTGTCCTGGCCGACGGCGACGTGGTCGACGTCTGAAATCTTTGCGCCCGCTGCGTCGAGACACGCCTTGGCTGCGAGCGCCGGGAAACCACCGAAGTGTTTGCGGCGATTGAGGCGCTCCTCGGCGATGGCGAAGGCCACTTCCCCGTCATGCACGATCGCCGCGGAGGCGTCGGCATGAAACATGTTTAGACCCAGGATAAGCATGAACTAGGGCTGCTTCCCCCGGGCTTCCTGTTCGCGGCGCAGTTCGTAGATTTTGGCTTTGATGTGAAAAAACTGTATGCCCTGGAAGCCGCAATAAATCAGTCCGGGGATGGCGTCGAGAAATCCCAGGCAGAAAATGTATTTGTAGAAAAAAAACACGAGCGGCGAACCCGGAATGGCAAAGAACTTCTTGCGCAGCCAGCGGTGACGTTGGGCCTGCGATCCGAAAAGTGCGGGCGGCAGTTCGCGGGAGCCGGCTTCGCCTTCGAGCCATACTTTGGCGTCCCAGTTGGAATATTCATCGTGCTTGCGGATGTAGTGGGAAAGAGACTCGACGTTGCGGTGTAGTAAGGGGTGTTGGAGCCTGGCGGTCTTGCCTTCGACCACTACGTGTTCGTGGACTTCCATGTCGGCCATGGAGGCGTCCTGCTCGCGCAGGCGGCACTCGAAGCGGCCTTTGCCGCGGCGGAACAGCGAGAGCTTGTCGAAACTGGCGCCGCAGTGGCGGAGTTCGCGTCCTAGAAAATACATGCGAAGGGCGATGTAGTAGCCGTCGAAGTTCGGATTCTGGATTGCATCGTGGATTTCTCGCGCCAGTTCCGGAGTCAGCGCTTCATCGGCATCGACCAGGAAGATCCAGTCGTTAGTCAGAGGCAGCGATTCCATGGCCCACTGGCGCTTCTTGGGCCATCCGCCCTGGTAATGGAACTGCACGACGTGTGCGCCGTAGGATTCCGCGATCTGGGCCGTTGCGTCGGTGCTTTGCGAGTCGATGACGTAAACTTCGCCTACGTCGCGGAGAGATTCGAGGCAACGCGGCAAATTGCGGGCTTCATTGCGCGCGGCGACAATTGCAGTCACCGGGAGCAGCGGCGAAGAGCGCCCGTTCTGCATCTTCTTTGGCTCTTCCTGCTTTGGCTCTTCCAACTTTTGCATCGGGAGTGTGGACAAACTTTGAACATATTACCTGACTGGCGCTTCCAGAGCATAGTTGCGGAGTGCGATGACAGTGGGCTACTTTGAATTCTGATCCTTGCTGGCTAATCCCATTTGATAGGTCCCCAAGGTTCGGCGGCGGCTGCCGCCTTTGCCTCTTCGATGGTCATGTATTCGCGAAATCCGCCCGGCCAATAGAAATAGAGAAAGCCATCCTTCGTTTCAGGAATCGGACTGGTTTCAATGAGATGGTCGTCCTCATCAAAACGCGAACTCGCAAGATGCGCGGGCTTGGCCCATATAGCCAACTCCATCGGCGTGGTTCGGTCATAGAGCCAAATACCGGTAGCCACTTTTCGCTGGCCTCGTTCTTCCATCATGGCGTCTGTACCTCGCGTCATGCTACTCTTCCCGCCCTCCGATGTTCGTAGGCTTCCAAAAGGCTACAAGGTCGTTCACATCCCAGAGCCGATCACTAAGGTAGCTTACTGCCGGTGCGGCGGCTCTACTCGCGAACGGCGCAAAAGGCTAATAACGATCCTCCGAATTCGCGGCGCTGCAGCCAATGAGGAATGGGGCTGCCAAAAGGAATGATCTTACTTGTCGCGAAGCCATGCTTTTTCAACAGGAGGCGAAAGTCCGTTGTGGCGTATTGGTTGTGTGAGTAATCGAGAAACGCACACCATCGCTGCCGGAGCACCCGCCCCAAGCGGTGTGTCGCAAGCTGGGCCTTGCGGACCAGCGAATTGCGATTCGCCACCGAGACAACCAGCAGGCCGCCTGGGCTCAACACACGCGCAAATTCTGCGAGACACGCTGCCGGGTCGGGAACGTATTCGAGAACGCTCGAACAAAGAATTCCGTCGAGCGATTGATCGGGGAGCGGGAGGCGGGCGATCGTGGCGATGTGCTCGAAGCGCAGCTGCGAGTTCGCAACATCCTGACTGGACAGCTCGCGGGCCAGGGTAATCATTTCTTCGGCGGCATCGACTCCGAGCACGCGTGCGCCGCTCTCAACCAGATAGCGCGCCAGCGTTCCTGATCCGCAACCCGCGTCCAGCCAGTCCTGACCGTGCAGGTCGTGGCCGGAGAGACATTCCTCAACGGCTCGCAGACGAGCCTTGAACGCCGGCTTCTTATAGCGCTGTTCCCAGCCGACGGCCAGTTCGCGGTGGTAGGCGACTGCGTCCTGCGCCGCGTGTTCTGGCGATGTCAACATTTACAGGCAGTATAGCTTGTGGACGTTCGGCTGGACGAAGGGCTGTGATGCACTATGCTCTCTTTTGAGCCACGACTAACCAACTGGCTCCGAATTTGTTCTCGCGCCGCTCTCGGATTCCCGCCAATTCGCGCTGTTGGATGCGATTCAGGATTTTCTCCATCAGTCCACTCTTGATCTTATGTTGGCAGGCCATTTTCGTATCGCCGTCTTGAGATTCATGGCGCGCCCTCCATCCCAGCCGGTAAGGCAGGACCCGCATGGCAAGAATTGCCGGAGGCAGGAACTGAAAGAAGCCGGTTGCGAACTCCACTTTCAAACCTGCTCTCTCGATCAAATCTCTAAGAGTCCTTCTCCTATAGCGCCGGTGGTGGCCTGCGACTACGTCTGCCTCGGACCACAGGGCTTGATAGGCTGGAACGGTCAGATAGACCCTTCCTTGACTCGCCAAGTGGGTCTGGATTGTTTTCAGGAACTTGTGATCGTCCTCGATATGTTCCACAACGTCAAACAGACCGACGGCGGCGAGACTTCCGGGGATGAATCCGGCGTCCTCTAATGTGGCAAGCGCTACGTGCTGGATTCCCCGCCTACGGGCGTTCATCGCGCCCGCTGCTCCAGGTTCCACGAGTACTACTTCCAATCCCGCATCCTGCATCGCTTTCGCTACGAAGCCGTTGCCGCCACCGATGTCGAAGAGCGCGCCGGGAGGCGGATACTGGCGTACGGCTTCGAGGATGCAGGCGTTGCGATGCCGGAACCAGAAGGAGGAATCTTCCACATCGAAACACGCCTGGTTTCCCCATTCAGGGTACGAGACGGCGGAGTGAGACTTGGAGCGCCAGCTGCCTTCGGCGGTTTGCTCAAGATTGCGGCTGATTTGTGCCAGATCGATCATTGAGGGAACACGTTCAGTTGAACCAGCGGTGATACCAAAGCTGAAGTCCTGCCGTAAGGAAGCCCATCCGCTGGTACAGACGCTGAGCACTTACGTTTCGTCCTTGCGTGACGACGGTTGCTCGATCGGCTCCGTGCTCCACAGACCACGCTAGAAACGACTCCACCAACTGTTTGCCGAGCCCCATTCCCTGGCATTTGTCCGCGACGCCGACCAATCCGATCTGGGACTCCACACCTTGTGAGCTGCAGGTGATGTAACCGACGGGCTCAGCATTCATCTCCACCACAAAGACTGCTTGCGCAAAGCCGGTGAAGCTGTTCTCGATCCAGGTTTCGTAGAGAAGATCGCACTTCTCCCGTTTAAAGCGGAGGTCGAAATAAAAGCGTGTATCGCGATGACCCGTCCTCGCAATGGCTTTGAGCGCGCTCAAGTCTTCACGACGAGCCAAACGCACGCTATGGCCGGGAGCGGCGCTGGGGGCGCTTCCGGCAAGAGTTCGCTCCAGAGTCAAACGCACGTCGGTTTGCAGGAAGCTGTTTCGCTCGGCTAGAGCGGAGGTCTGAGGATCGTCGGAATCTGCGAGGAAATAGAGGCAGTCAATGCGATTCGTCTTGCACCAGGCCAACACTTCAGTCAGCTTTGCCTCGTCCAGGCGATGTCCGTTGACACGGGCAATCCGGCATTCGAAGAAGCTGGAATCCCAGTCGAGGTAAGTGCACGTCGGGTCGCTATCCGCGCTTGGTTTCACGCTTCAATCCGCTCTTCGCACAGACCGATTCGACCACGAAACGTGGTCACGGCGGCCACTACGCGGGCTTGCTCGGCCTCGGTCAAGTCATTGTAGAAAGGCAATCGCAAGAGGCGGAGGCTCACATCCTCGGTCACAGGACAACGGGTTTCACGAGCCGACCATTTGCGGCCCATTTCAGACGAGTGTAGCGGGACGTAGTGAAATACGCTGAGAATCCCTTGCGCCTTGAGGTGAGAGATAAGCGACTGGCGGAACTCGAACGAGGGCAGCACCATATAGAACATGTGATACGCCTGCTCACACTCGGCCGGCACTACGGGGAGGCGTACGCCGTTTTCGACCGCCCACTGCGCAAGATGGCGCTGGTACGATTCCCAGATGCGACGGCGCTTTTTCTGAATTTCCTGCCTCGCCTCGAGCTGGGCAAACAGAAAAGCAGCCAGGAGATCGGATGGAAGGTAGCTCGACCCGACATCGACCCAGCTGTATTTATCGACTTGGCCGCGGAAGAACTGGCTTCGGTTGGTGCCCTTTTCTCGAATAATCAGAGCGCGCTCGACCAGTTGGGGATCGTTCACCAGCAGCGCGCCGCCTTCTCCACAGGTCACGTTCTTGGTTTCGTGAAAGCTTTGCGTGGCCAGACAGCCGAAGGTACCGGTGAATTTTCCACGATAACGCGCGAAGAGAGCGTGCGCATTGTCTTCCACGACAGCGATTCCGTGGCGCGCGGCGATGGCGCAGATCGCATCCATCTCACAGGCCACGCCGGCGTAGTGCACGAGCACGATCGCTTTGGTCCGGGAGGTGATCAGCGACTGGAGCTGCGCTTCATCCAAATTCATCGTGTCGGGGCGGACATCAGCGAACACAACTCGCGCCCCACGCAACACGAACGCGTTCGCGGTAGAGACAAAGGTGAATGAGGGCAGAATTACCTCGTCGCCGGGACCACAGTCGAGCAAAATGGCGGCCATCTCCAGAGCATGAGTGCAGGAAGTTGTAAGGAGCGCCTTCGGCACGTGTAATTCCTGTTCAAGCAGCTCATTACAGAGACGCGTGAACGGACCGTCGCCGGAAGCGTGGCCGTTGGCAATGGCCTGGGCGATGTACTTGTATTCGTTTCCGGAAAGGCACGGCCGGTTGAATGGAATGGAGAAACTCATGAACGGCTGCCGCCTGTGCTACTTATGTCCTCGCGCACCTCGCCACGCACAACGTAAGGCGGTTTCTGCATACTGCGGAAGTGCATGCGAGCCAGATATTCTCCCATGATGCCGAGGGCAAACAATTGAGCTCCGGAGAACAGGGCAACAATCGACGCCAGGAAGGGGAAGCCAGGAACCGGAGTGCCTTGCAAGAAATAGCGGATGAGGACATAACAGAGCACGCCAAAGCCGAATAGCGTGAAGGCAAAACCAATCAGGCTCGCGATTTGCAGCGGCATGGTGCTGAAGCCGGTGATCATATTCATCGCGTGGATAAAAAGCTTGCGCAGGGTGTAGCCGGAAGCGCCCTGGGCACGTGGTTCGTGCCGAACGGGAGTAGCGGCGAACCGGTTCGTGCCCCATGTTAACAGCACGTCGATCGATACGAACGGTCCTTCGTAGTGACGGAACGCACTCGCAACTTCGGCGCGAAAAGCTCGAAATGCACTGACCTGCCGGGCGATCTCGGCGCCCATCATGTTCTGCAATGCGAGTTTGGTGCTGAGGGAGGCCAGATCGCGGAGCAAACCGTGCTGTAGCTGGGCCGGCCTGCCGTAAACGACGTCACTGCCCTGCTCGAGAATTGCCAGCAACTTCGGAATCTCTTCCGGAGGATGTTGCAGGTCGTCGTCCATGGTGACGATTACGCCGTAGTGAGCCGCCCGAATTCCGCACAGCAGAGCATTGTGCTGGCCGTAATTGCGCATCAGGTTAATGGCGTGAACCCATGGGTAACGCTGTGCGAGTTGGGAGATCACGTCCCAGCTGGCGTCAGGGCTGCTGTCGTTTACCAGCACAAGTTCGTAGCTGGAGGCGATCGCCGGCAGAGTGATGTCTAAACGCCGCACCAGTTCTGGCAAAATGGCTTCGCTGCCGTAGACCGGCACGATTACGGAGAGGCCGGCTAGCGGCTTAGCGGAGTTCGATTGAATCTGCGGATCTTCTTTCATCGCCACTTCATCAACGCCATGGGTTCGTCGTCAGGTTATCCACGCGGCACCGTGGTGATTCCGACGATGATGGCGGGGTCCGGTAAGTTTATTCGCGGGCAGCGCAAAAGACCAGCAAGAGGCGCTGCCTGTGGCCGCGACCAGAGCACGATGCCAACCCAGCCAAGAACGGGATCGAGGATTTTTTCGCTGGAACTCTGCGGATATTGCAACATCAGGTTCTGGATTAAGCCCGTATAGGTGGCGTTATCCGGACTCCCCCACACGAGGATGGCGTCAGGAGACGCTTTTCGGAGGTCGGCGGCGAGGGCGCTCCATTGCGCTGACTGCGGCAGCGAATTCATGGCCGCGATGATTTTCCGGTCGCCGAAGAAAACAGACTTGTAACCTGCCTCCCATCCGACTCCGTGCTCGAGAAAGGGTCCGGAGCCAATGCTTACCACGGTGTCGCCCGCGTGTGCCTTCAGGAGGCTGCCAGCATCGTAGCAACTGGACTGAAAATTTCGTGTCAACAGACGAAATGGAGAAGAAGGATAGAGCAGCGAAGCGATCGTCCCGAGAACGACCAAAGCAACGCTGAGTTGTCGCCATCGGAGATGATCAAATTCATCCTCATCGTTCGTAACCAGAAAGCGCGCGGCGATGGCCAGCAGCAAGGGGATTAAAGGGAACAGGTAGCGCTCGTCGAACACTAACGTTGAGTACGTCGCCACCAAGGTCAGCGCACCGGCTGCGATGACCACGGCGAAACGCCATTCCACGGGATACTGTTGTCTGCGACTGGTAAGAATCACGAGAGTGGCTATAAAGGCGATCAGGCCCCCCAGCGTTGCGACAATCATCATTTCTTTGAGTACTCGCGGGACATTGCGGGCTTCGGCGCGGATCATCTTTGGAACTACCTGCTTGACGCTGAGAGGATACGTCCAGGGCCACGAGCCGGGCGGCATCGGGTCGATCACACCGTACTGATCGACTTGTTTCGAGGTATCTCGCAGAAGAGCGTAGGTTGCGTCGTGGTGCTCGTCATAAGCACGCAGCGTCCACTGCAGAAGATTCACCTTAAACTGGGTGCCGGTGGTGAACACTCCGTACCTTGACTGCAGCACAGCGGCCCAGCTCGCAGCAACCATCACGGGAATCAATGCGGCCAGGACAAGTCGCGCAAGTCTTGTTCTCCAAGGCTTGGTCGGCGCTACCAAGGTGGTCACTCCCAGGGCGACCAGGGTGCAGACCGCCAGCCAAGGCAAGGCAAACGCCTTTGCCAGGAATGCCAGACCGTGAACTGAGCCCAGAGAAAACCAATCCCGCAAGCGATCCTCGCGAAGACATCGCAATAGAACGATGAAGTAAATGAGCGTCAGTGCGGCAAAGAGGAAATCAGGAGTGACCGCCAACACGGCAGAGGCCGCAAGACCACGACCAAGCGCAAACATTAAAACCGCCACCGAAGCGACCAGCCTCGAATGCCACAACTTCTCGGTCAGGACATAGAGCAGCGTCAGAGACAGCAGAAAAGATCCGATGTTGATGAGCTTGCCGATGTGCAGGAAGTTTGCGCCTCCGAAAGAGAAGACGGCGATCAACCAGGAGATTAGAGGGCTACGAAATGCGTTGATAGCAGCGTGAAATTCGCCTTGTCGAAGGTGACGGGCTATTCCTAGATAACCCATGCCGTCGATATCGATTTGGTTGAAGCATGTTGAGGCAAACCACAAGAGTTGAAAGACACAGCTAACAATGGTGGCCGCGATGAACCATTTTGAGGCCTTGCTGTCGTCGTAGATGTTTTGCGAGCCTTTCACACTTACGCGAAGAGTCATTTAAGCAGGAGACCTGAGACAACGCAACCTCGGGTCGCACAACCCTGATCGCAAGAGTGCTACTTCAGCAACGACTCAGCCACTGCAATCACTCGCGCGACGTGATCCTTCCAGGAGAAATCTCTTGAGCGCTCGAGGCCGCGCTCCGACATTTTCTGGGAAACATCGGGCGACTGCGCGACCCGGGATACGGTTTCTGCCAGCAGGTCCGGTGAAAATGCCGGAAAATAAAGCGCGGCGTCCTCGCAGACCTCGCGATGGACTGCCAGATCGGAGGCAACTACGGGCAATCCCACCGCCATGGCTTCGACCAGCGGGTGAGCGAAGGTCTCCACGTAAGCCGGCGTGACATAGAGATCGCAGGCTCGATAAACGTGGTGCAGAAGGTGGTATGGCACAGCGTCCAGTTCAACCAGATTCGAGGCCACGCCCAGTTCGTGCACCAGGCGCGCCGCGGTTTCCGTCCGGAACGATCCTGGATTCGCACCCGGATCGAGCCGGCTGGTAAGAAACAGTTTTACTTGCCGCGGTTCGATACTTTTGCGCAGCTCACTTTTGCGAAGCACGGCGACCCCGCGAATCAGCGTCTCGAAGTTGCGATAGTAGTTGTAATGGCTGACGAGCAGCAGCCGTAGTTCATCGCTGGTCCGATCGAGCTTCTTCTTGAGTTCCTCTGGGAGTGGCTGAGTGTCTCGAAAAAAAAGATTGCGGTCAAAGCCATGGTGAATGGCCAGAGCGTGAACGCCGGTCCAGCGCTGGATCTCGTCCGCAAAGGCCTGGCTCGGCGCGACCGTGCAATCTGCCGACCGCACTGACCATTTCGCCATTTGCCCCTTGAACTTGGTATCGAGCCACAGTTTGTAGTCGCGCCGCTGTATCACGTCGCGGAAGAAATCCCTGGAGGTGTAGAGGGCGTTGCCGCTCAGAAGAATCTGGGGCACGGGAGATCGAAACAAGGCGATGTTGCCCGCCGACAGCAGGACGTTCGCCCCACTGCGGCGAATCAGTTCTGGAATGAGCCTTTGAGCGCGAATGAACCTGGTCGCAGCCCCCATAGATTCGTCTGCGAACTCAACGAAGGACACATTGGATTGGTCTTGAAATTCCTGGCGCAAGAGCCGAGAGACCAGGACCGTGGAGCGCAGATCGGTTCTGGCCCCAAGCTGGGGCACAACGTTGCGCACATACGTGGGGCCGCTTCCGGAACTGGCAGCCGAGGCATCGACGAAGAGATGAATCATCGCGGAGCTTTTGTAGCCAGGTATCCCCATCAGCGGCTTGCCCCCCCGAGGCCGAAAGACGAAGACATCTCGGCAGGGCAGGCAAACAGGTTCTGCAGGGGGGCCGCTGTGTGTGTAACGGGAACTGGCCCTTCCGGACCCAATCGGAATACGCGGTAGCCCACGCCTTCCAAGATGTCGAGGGTCTCGGAAAGATTTGTGCGGGCTAGATACTCGAACATGATCAGTCGGGGTCGTTCCGAGGACAGGCACTGTTTCATTCCACGCAGAACAGCATTCTCATGACCCTCAACATCAATCTTGATGAACCCGAGCGTGCCGACCGGGTGTTGGCGTGAAGCCAGGAATTGGTCGAAGGTCAACCCCTGGACCTTTCGAGTCGGCAATGAGGTTTTGAATCCAGCCACCGTACGGTTACACGTGTCTACGCCCCCTGCATCCTCCAACTCGAGGTCTTGGCACACGTCGGTCAATGCGACTTCGTAGACTTCGAATGGAAGGTTGTTCAGGCGCAAATTCTCGCGCGCACGACCCGCAGCTATCGGGTTGGGCTCGAAAAGAAATGCCTGGTCCACCTGATCGGCCAGCTGCAAGCTTACAGATCCGACGTTGGCCCCGACATCCACTAGCGCGCCACCGTGGAGATGAAGGCGGACAAACGAAATGTCTCGATAATCGGGAATACGCCGGTAAATAATTCCGGCGGATACGACGCAGTCAGGATAGGCGATGAAACGAAGGCCATTGAAGAGGGTGACGATGATCGGAGCCCGCACCGACCGTTTCCACAACTGCCATCCAACGAAATGACAAAGGCGCCGCAGACGCTGGTCTCGATTCGATTCGTCCCGCCAGATCGAGCCCACAACGTAGTTCAGGTCGCTAAGGAACGCCATAACTCCAGAACCGGTGAGGCTGCTCAACGGTGTGACTCATCTTATACGTTCCAGCTCCTGATAGCTTGCGATGGGGCGCTGGGTTGCGGAGGTTGCCGTAACGCGAGGCGAGGCGCCCGCGCCCCCACGAGCTCTGCCTCAGGCCAGACCGGGCACGCCATCCAGTCGCGCAGGGAGAGCGCGAGAACCCAGAAAATAACCGACATGTAGTAGCCAACCGCGAGCATCCAGTCCTCAAAGGACGCATTCACCAGGCCAGCCAGTATTATCGCTGCTGCAACTACCGCGGGTTGGTTCACTTTTCCGGTGCGTCGCAGCCAGAGGAATACTCTCCAGATCTCGCGTATCAGAGCAAGAATCAGTAGAGCACAAGGAAGCGTACCGAGAACCCCGGTAGTCTCCAGCATAGTCAGATAGCTACTGCCACGCTCACGCGTCAGTTGGCCTTGGGTCGCATAGGTGAAGCGCTGGTCACTACTATTGTCGGCAGCGCCAAATCCCAATCCCAGCCATGGGTGCTCGCGAAAAGTGGCTACACTTCTCTCCCAGGGTTTCTGGCGCGAATCCATAACGTTACCTCGGTTGCCCTTTTTGTACATCAGAGTTTCAGAGGCATCCTGAAATCGCTGTGGCGCCACCAGGAACGTGTTCAGTAAAATCGCCGCAAACAGGCTCACTCCGACCAACAGCGCTCGATAGCGCCTGGCGCCCACCAGCAGGAATATCGAACTCAAGGACGCGGCTATCATAGATGCCCGCGAGAGGCTGAGGACGAGGAGCGCGCCGCACACCAACAGGGCGATGAAGCGGCGGGGAGAGCCCTGGCGGCTCGGCGGAAGTATGAAGCGCCATAGCAACAGCGGCCAGCACAGGCAGCCCATGATCAATCCGAGGGAATTCGAACTACCCCACACCTCGAATCCAGCCGCGTAGCAAAAGGCCGAGAAATAAACCAGGCCTTCGGCCATCAGCACCAGTTTCCGCACAAAGGGTTCGGGGTTTCTTGACCAAAGGACCCGTGCGCCCATTGAGGCATAGACAAAGAGCCCGGCCAAACTTAGAGCCTTGAGAACAGTGATTACTGGATTTACAGAGACTATGGCAGACGCAAAGGCAGCAATCACGGTAAATAGTCCCAGCAGATGGAGATAGTTGAAGGGAATTTTGTTCGAACTCCGGACGTAGTAGGCAAGACTCAGGAAGGCACCCAAACCCAGCACCACCCAGCGAAACAGGCTCATAGGGCTGGCCAGGGGCAATGCCGAACCCGCCCAGAAGAAGACTGCAATCATGATCGCCCAGAAATGAGTCTCGTACCGAGAAGCAATGAACCCGGCAACCACGAGGACCAGGAGGGCCAGCACATTGGACTCGCCAAACAGATACGGGCGTCTCACCGACAGATACAACAGGAAGATTACGGAGGCTGCCGCGAGCAGGGGAAAAATCTTGATCGTCCTGGAGCCTTCAATCATAGAGAAACTCAGACGGGTGCTACCGCTGTTGCTAAACCCCCCGCGCAACACTCCGGCGAGAAGTCGTCTATTAGCCTAGCACTGCGCTGGCCCATCCGCGAGGCCAGTTGCGGATCGCGCGCGAAGGTTGCCATGGCCTCGGCCAGTTTGTTCACGTTAGCAGACGGTATGACGTAACCGTTCTCACCGTCGTGTACCAGATCTGCCACGCAACCGGCAGCATCGCTGGCAATGATCGGCAGGCCACAGGCCATGGCTTCATTCACTACGAGGCCCCAAGTATCGCTCAACGTCGGGAAGACCATCACCTCCGCCAGAGCATAGAAGGCCGCCAGTTGGTCGCGCTGCGCAAATCCTGGAAAAACCACGGTACCCGGATAAATCTTGGCGGCGTTCTTCATCAATATCAATTCGTTCTTGGCCGTCTCTTCCCCGACCAGCACCAATCCAACCTGAGAGCGCAACTCAGGCTCCAGTCGAGTGTAGGCCTCCAGCAACTGGAATACGCCTTTCTCCCGGGTGACACGACCTGCGTACACGAAGTAGCGCGGCGGCAGGCCCAATTCACTGCGGCACTGCGCCTCGCGTTCCCTCACTGAGTGGGCCAGATTGGCGAACCGCTGATTGTCTACAGCGTTAGGCGCCGTGTGAATCCGTTCGGGAGGAACTCCCATCGAGGTGACATATTCAAAGGCCGACTTGCCGGGAACCGCGAATGCGCTGCAGTTGTGGATGAACCTCCGCTTGATGAACGCTGCGAGAACGCTGGGACTCCGGTGGTCTCGACTCGTGCTCTCAATCCAAGCAACAAAGCGGGCGGAATGAAATTTCGCCCAGATCAGCGCCTCCCAGAAAGCGGGGTAATTGTATCCCCCGCAAAGGATGGAGTCGGGACAAAAACGTTGCAGCGCCGGCCACAGGCCGCGATTCAGCAGAATGTGCCGGCCACTCCAGCGCCGCCGCCAGGCGGGGAGCACTTCGTACGAAAACTCGATTTCGTCTTTGTAAACCAGCCAGCGCCGCTGCGTGGGGTCCGTCTCCGCAAGAAAGATGACATGGAGTTCAATCCCTTTCTGCCGGGCTAAAGCATTGAAGACTGGAATGCGATAGGGCGAGATGATTTCCGTGAGCAGTGCAACCCTGTTCGTCGTCGAAACAGCGGCCATGGGGGCACTGGTCATGGGAGGGACTCCCGATAGATGGACAACAGTCGGCTGGCCTGGTGTGCGAGAGTGTAGCCTTGCAGCACAGTTTGCCGACCGTTGTGGCCGAGTTTTTCGCGTAGAGGCTCGTCCGATAGCAGCGCGTGCAGTGCGGCCGTCAAGTCAGTGAGATTTTTCGGCTCAATCAGCCAGCCATTCTGTCCGTGGCGGATTACCTCCTCGATGCCCTGACCGCGACACGCGATAGCGGGGCGTTCCGCAGACATGGCTTCCAGATACACGTTGCCGAGTCCTTCGTACCAGCTAGGCAAGGCAAATAGAGCGCACTCCTTCATGGCCGCGGCTACTTCCGCGCGCGGCCTGCGTCCGAGGAAGTGAACTCGGTCTGCGATGCTCAGTTCGCGCGCCAGTTCCTGCAGTCGACCGCGCTCCGAACCATCGCCAATAATCCTACATTCAACTCCGGGGTGGGCGGATGTGATTCCCGCCACCGATCTAAGAAGCAGTTCGTGTCCCTTGATCGGGATCAGGTTGCCGACGCTCAGGATCACGTTCACGAGTGGAGCGTCTCCGGGGGAGAACAACGACGAATCCACGCCGTTGTAAACGACACTGATGTTGGCAGGGTCGCTAAGACCTTCGCGGACATGGCGGGCAACCTGTTCGCTGATGCAGATCACCCGGGCGGCGGCGCGGTAGACATCCTCGCAGACTTCAGAGCAACGGCGTCCAAACCAGCCTGGCACTTGCTGCGTGGAATAGGCATCCAGGCCGTGTACTGTAACGACAAAAGGAATGCCCAGATCTCTTGCCAGCAGCATCGCCGCCTGCCCGCAGGGCAAGGCGGCATGGGCATGGATCAGACTGATTGGATGTTGCGCGTGCATACGCCGCAAGTGCGATTTGAGAGCTGCATGCAAGAATCGTCCGGCGGTGAATAGTCCTGGATTCCCCGGAAGGCAGAAATATTTCTTCCAGGTCGCCGGGGGTGACTTCGGATCGCGACGGTGATCCGGGTGGTGCATGGGATGGACCGCGATCACCGACGACTCAATTCCCTGCCGCCGTAGCTCGCCTACGGACTCGGCGATGAAACAGCCGGACGCATCGTCTTGGTCAGTCGGGTAAAAGGGAGTCAGGGTCAGTACGTGCATCGATCGCAGGCGTTACCAGTGTCCGCAGGACGTAACTTAAATCGTTTTTAATTTAGCCCTTAAAAGTACACCTTAATTCGTCCGAGTGTTGCCTTTGGCGCCGTGCTATTGCTTCGGACACTTGTCCAGCGAACCTTGGGCCGATTTTAGTAGAGCGCCGGGGTCTAGCCTCTGCTATGAAAGCTGACGGAGCATGAATCGTTTGCACGCAAAATTGTGTGGTGGAACCCCAGGCTCTCCAATATGCGCAGACATTTCTCAGTGTCGCACAGATTGTGGTGCAATTCGAAGACTGCGTGCCTGACTTTGCCAAGAAGGTCGCCATAGTTCTCGAGGAAGACCAACTCGGCACCCTCGATATCGCACTTCAGGAGATCGATCGCGACTTTGTCCCGCATGAGCGCGTTCACATCTACAAAGGCGACGTTGACTCCTCCACCGGCAGGAACATCTATGATGGAACTCTTCACATGCACGGCTGATTCACGCATGAGCGCACTGCCGGAGCGCTCGCCAACAAGGCCGTGAACCGTGTGCACGCCGGCTGTGGCGCTGCGCTGCGACCGAACTCGCTCCTCCAGGGTGCAAAATGTTTCAGGGCTGCCTTCGACCGTCGTGATGTCAGGAAGGATGTGCTCTAAATGCAGCTGATGAATCAGGTCGAGAACTCGAAACGTGAAGTAGCCGACGTTCCCTCCGAGATCCAAAACCACAAAGGGCTCCCCCGAGATAGCTCCTAAAGCCGTCTGAATCGGAACATCGTATTCACCGTTTACAAATATTTCGTTGTACGCCCACCACTCTCCCTTGCTAGCAACCTTCACTGTCAGTCCAGAGTTTAGGGTGTGTTCAAGATTGAGTACGCCGTAGAGCGACTGATACAGGAATCTGCTCTTGACGCGCCAGTATCGTTCACGTATCTGGAACTGAGCCGACTCCGGCAGGACACTAACAGCGCGAGTTAAAAGCTTCTTGACCATTCGGCAGGATCGAGCGGAAACCGGTCTGGGCTAGCCTCTGTCGGCAATCATAAACAGTGGCGCAAGGCGCGTCCAACTCCGGGTGGGACCGGAGGGCTACTCCGCAAGTTTGTTCCACACGCGTCAGGCAGTTTTTGCGGCTGTGGCGGCGGAGCTGTGCAGGAAGGAATTCCAGCGCTGGGCGACAATTTGCCAATCGAACATTGCGCGGGACCGCTCAAGCGCGGCGCGTCCAAGTTTAGCTAAGTAATCGGGATTGCCCAGAAGCATGCACATCGCTTCCGCAAAGCCTGCGATGTCTTCGGGATCGATCAATACGCCGGTTTCGCCCAGCACTTCGGGGATTCCGCCTCGTCGTGACCCAAGCACTGGGGCGGCACAGGCCATGGCTTCGGCATTCACCAGACCAAACGGCTCCTGGAAAATCGAGGGACAAGTAAAGAGCGTCGCTTTTTGAAACCACGCTGGCAAATCCCGGTCGTGGTGCAGATAACCTGTGAATTGAATGCTTCCGGGGCGGCTGTTGACGATTGAACTGGCTAGCGATGCCACCTCGCGAACATACGGCGTACGCTCGTGAGTTCCGAAGCCAGTGCTGCCGCCGATCACTAGTTTCGCATCGGGGTGGACTTTCAGGACTCGAGCGTAGGCTTGCACCAATTGCAGCACGCCTTTTTCGGGATGAAGCCTCCCGGCGAAAAAGATCGTCTTGTTCTCACGCAGTTCTTCCCGCGGAAAAAATAAATTGGTATCGACGCCGTTGGGAACGACGCTCGTCTTGGCCGCCAGGGAGGGGGATCTTGCCGCAAATGTGTTGCGCAGGTATTCGCTGCACACCGCAACCGCCTCCAGGTATCGCCCGAGTTCGTCCAGCATACTAGCCGTCCAGTGGCCCAGGTGATCGTTCTGAAGATGCAGGACGATTGCGCCTTCGTAGCCAAGATCGCGGAGCATTCGTACCCATTGCGGCCGGTTGTGAATGTGGATGAGGTCAAATGCTTGAAGCCTCGAAAACAAGGCTCGCAACCACAGGTTGTCCTCATATCGGCGGGCGCCGGGAATGTGTGCGGTGAAGTCGCACAGCCGCCAGACGGAACTGGTGGCATGGCGCATCGGATATACGTCTTCAGGAGCGGTCGGATACCCAAATACGGTCACATCGAGAGGGCGGCCCAGCCGGCTGTACACCTCGTAGGTCCAGCGCGCCAATGCTCCTCCATAATAGGCACTGAATTTTTCCCGGCTCGAGAGGAGTACCGCGACAGTCATCCGTTGTACTGAACTAGGGGTCATGGATTCAGCGATCTTGAATGACGAACTTCATCCCGGGCGTCTCTCACTTCGTGCTTCCCATCACATTCGCTCATGGCGAAGCCAACGCACAAACTTTTCAAGACCTTCTGCCAGGGACGTGGCGGGGCGGTAACCCAGCATGCGGGAGGATTTTTCTATATTGGCCCAGGTGATGGGCACATCGCCGGGCTGCAATTGCCTTTGATCACGAATCGCGATGCGGCCGGTAACGCGCTCCAGCGTTACGATTAGTTCGTTCAGCGAAACCGGATTCGAGTTCCCTAGATTAAATATGTCAAAAGGCGTCTCGGTCGGCGGGAATTGGTATTCGACGGCCGCGAGTACTCCGGCCACAGTGTCATCGACGAAAGTGTAGTCGCGCCCCATGGAACCGTCTCCGAATACGGGGATCGGCTTGCCGGCTTCCATCAAGGTCGCGAACTTCCTGATCGCCAGATCAGGCCGCTGGCGCGGGCCATACACGGTGAAGAACCGCAGGCAAACCGTCGAGAGACCGTAAAGATGAGCGTAGGTTTGGCAAAAGAATTCTCCTGCGAGTTTCGTGGCCGCGTAGGGAGAGATGGGGCGCAAGCAGGGATCGTCTTCCACGAAAGGAACCCGGTTGGTCACGCCATACACTGAACTCGACGACCCGAAAATGAAACGCTTGACGCCCAGTTGCCGGGCGGACTCGAGAAGATTCACGGTGCCGGCTACATTCACGCGCTCGTAGAGTTGCGGGTTTTCGATAGAAGGCCGCACCCCGGCTCGCGCCGCCAGGTGAATGATGGTGTCAGGTCGCAGTTTCGAGATGGCTTGCCGAAGCGCGTCGAAGTCGCAGAGGTCGAGTTCGCAGAACTCAAAATTTCCCACTTTCAGCACTTCGTCCAGATTTGCCCGCTTGGCATCGGGCGAGTAAAAATCGTCGAGATTGTCGACCACAGAGAGCTGCAAACCGCGGCGGAGAAGGGCCTCTGAGACGTGGGAACCGATGAAGCCGGCTCCTCCGGTTAGCAACACATGATTCGTGGTGGGACTCACGCCTGCGCGGCCTTTCGGGCAAAGACCCAGGAGTAAGCGGCGCCACCGCGGCTAACCTGGAAGGAACACGTTTCGATATCCTGAAAGCCGAGCGAACTCAAAGTGTCGCGCACCCAGGTGGCGTCGTAGGTGATGCTTTGCATGAACGGGCTCCACTGGTGACGCGACAACCGGAAGCGGTGATACCAGCCCTTGGTGCGGCGCAGCGCCATGTAGGCATTGTGCGCGCGGGCAAACCAGCCGCGCACCACCGGCTTCAGATTCCCCGGCCACTGGTGCAAAGGCATCTGAATCATGATGGTGCCGCCGGGCCTTAAAGCGCGTGCCATCTCGCGGAAGTAGGCGGCCGCGTGTTCGATTCGGTCAAAGTGCAGGAAGACGATCACTGAGAACACCGCAGTCACGCTGGCGTCCGGGACGGGCAGCGAGATGCCATCGGTTACATACAGGTGCACGTTCGAGCCCACATGCTGGCGAGCATAGTTGATCATGCCCTCGGCAACATCCAGGGCATGCACCTCGCCAAAGTCGCGTGCAATGTGTTGAGTTAATCGCCCGGCGCCGCAGCCGATTTCAACGCAGCTCTCGCGCGCAAGGCCGTAGAGCCGCCAGCGCCGCATGAACTCTTCCCAGTCGCTGCGGCCGGTCTGGTAGAAATCGGCGTCCGTCCATGGAGTGGCTCCGTCCCGTTCTCTCCCGGGTTGAGGAATTACGCCGAAGAGCGGGTCTTTCTCGCCCCAAGCCTGCCACTCCTGGTTCGATTCCGGAGGGCGACTCGCGACATTCCCCGGGAGCGGGGTCTTCATTCAAATCCTCCATGGCGTGAGAACTGAGATTCTAACGCATCCATGTCGAGAGCGCGCGGTTCACGCGCGTTAGAAGGATCACAAAGTTTGACTTCGTGAGCGATTCCACAGCATCCGACCAGCCCAGTAAACAGCGGCATAGACCAAGGCGCCCAGTATGACCTGAACCACCACGTGCAGCGGGAAAACTGAAGCGACTCCCAGCAGTGCAGCCGCCATAATCGCAGACGCTGCCACCGAGAGTGCCAGCGCTCCCAGCAAACTGGGGCGGGGCAGGTCCCGCACAAAATAGTAGTTCATGAAGGCGACCACCGTTTGGCTGATGGCCGTCGTGAACACAGCAGCAATCGCGCCGTAGCGGGGAATCAAGAACAAATTCAAAAGTACGTTCACTGCCGCCCCCGCGACCACGGCCGCCAGATATTCTTTTTCCCGCGCGATCGGGATCAGCTGAGATCCGTAGTAACTCGCCAGCGGCCCGGCTACGATGGTCAGCATCAGCCAGCGAAACAACATTGCGGTTCCGCTGTACTGTGAGCCCAGAACAAACCTGGTCAGCGGCTCTGCCAGGATGAAGCCTCCAGTCGCGATGGGAAGCGACATCCCGATGCTGGCCTGCCCCAGCCAACCCAGGTAGCGCTGCTCGTTCTCATGGTCTCGGCCGGTGGTCTGGGAAAGCAACGGGAAAAATACCTGCCCGAGAATTACGGCGAAAGACATGGAAATCGCCATCATGCTGTAACTGGCGACGTAGAGGCCCAGTTCCCTCTCGCTGCGCATATAGCGGAGCATGACGGTGTCGATCTGGTCGTAGATCATCGACATCATGCTGGCGAAGCCCATGATCAGACAGACGGGAAGAAAACCTCGCCAGACGCCGGGAGAAATGACGGGCGACGGGATGCGATATTCGCGGCGAGCCGGCAGCCAGATGAGGAACAATCCTGCGACCAGCGAGAGAACGCTCGCGACTGGCACGATCCATGCATCGGACGGGCGCCGAATGAAGCCGAGGATCAGCCCGCCATAGATCAACTGGCCTACGGCGCCGCGCAAGGCGACCATCCACATCCGGGAACGGGCCGTGAATACCCATTGCACGTCCACGCTGCTCACCAGGAAAACCAGACCTGAGAGGACGATCAGCAGCCGAGTGGTGAAGTCGTGAGGCGCGAACGTCAGTGCGAACACAATGAGCAGGGCATAAGACAGCACACCAAACGCAATTCTTGCTCCGAGCACGTGCTGGACGAGGAAGCTAACCCGGCTTGCATCTTTCGCTGCTTCGCGCGAGGCGTAAGTGGTGAAGCCAGGAGAAGCCAGCAACCCGAAGAATCCCGCCACGGCGGTGGCGAACCCTACCTTGCCGTAAGCCGTCGGGCCCAGCGCGCGCACGACCGCTGGAAACACAACGAGTGGCACGGCTTTGCTCAGAATGTCGAGCGCCAGCAGGGCCGCCGAATTATTGATCACACGCGCCAGCCGCATAGGTTGAAAAAGTTTAGCCGTGATTCAGAGCTGCCCGGCGCGCCGGATCAGCACCATCCATCGAAAGAGCTGGTCGCTGCAGTCGGCTCCCGCCAAATGTTGGGCGAGAAGCTGGCGGGCCGGCGCTGGATCAAGAATCTCCTTCAAAGCCGCAGGGTAATGCATTAGGTCAGCCTCGACGCGCTCGCGCAGTTCCGCCCGGAGCCACGCCGCCAGCGGAGGCGTGAACCCTTGCTTCTCGCGCCAGCGAATTCCCGGTGGAACCCACGCCGGAAGAGCTTTACGCAGCAAAGCCTTCCCCTGCCCATGAGAAAAGTGGTACTGCAGAGGCAGGTGAGTAACGAACTGAAACAGACTCGAGTCCAGAAATGGGGCTCGACATTCGAGAGCACTGTACATGCTGGCTCGATCCACCTTTACCAGAATCTGTTCCGGAAGATAGCCAGAGAACGTCGCTTCCATCTCCGAAAGAGGGTAAGGCAAGCGGGCGTGGCGGCGGTCGGCAGTTTCCAGATCTGCCAGCCCGGATTGCGCTTCTTCGCGATGCGGAGGAAGAAACCAGGTCACGAGCTTTGTGTCGTTGTGGCCGGCGCGAAGCAGTTGCCAATCGTTCTGACGAAGAAAATTGAGCAAACCGTGGCCGCGGCGACCATTGTGCAAATGCTGGAAGGCGCTCTCCGCCAAGAGATTTACTCCCGGCGCGCGGCGCAGGTGATTCCAGCGGTAGTAGGCAAAAGTCGACCGGTAGCCGGCAAAACACTCGTCCCCACCATCGCCTGAGAGCATCACTTTGCAATCCTGGCGTGCGGCCCGGCACACGGCGAAAGTTGGGAACATGGAAACATCGGCAAACGGCTCGTCGTAGTGATCAATGAGATCTTCGAAGAGTGGCAACAGCTCTTTCGACGAAAAATGAACTTCGTGATGATTGGAATCGAGATGTGTAGCGATGCGCCGGGCGAATGGGGCTTCATCGAGCTGCTTGTCGTCGAAAGACGCGCAGAACGTACTGAATCTAGCTGAGGGTAGAAGTTCTCTGACAGTGCAGGCGATGGCGGTGGAGTCGATCCCGCCCGAAAGAAACGCGCCGACCGGAACATCACTGCGCAAGCGAATACGCACCGCCTGTCGCACGCGGTCTCGAATGCCTTCGACAGCCTCCTCGATGGACGGAACGCGGACGCCTTCATTACCATTTGCAGGAAGCTCCGTAGACCAGAATCGCGTGCTGACGAGGCTCGCGCCGCGCCGCAGACTGATCGCCTCGCCCGCCTGGAGTTTGCGAATGCCTTGCACGTGCGTGCGGGGCGCGGGAACGTACCGCAAGGCCAGGAACTGCGCAATCGAAGCAACGTCCAGTCGCCGATCGACACCCGGCAGCGCCAGCAGGGCCTTCATCTCCGAAGCAAACGCGAGTCCGCCACTCGGCAGCGAGGCCCAGTAAAGCGGCTTCTCCCCAAAGCGATCTCGCGCCAGGAATAGTTCTCCGCATCGCGCATCGAAGAGCGCGAAGGCAAACATGCCTTCCAGATCGTTGAGCAGATCTTTTCCCTTGTCTTCGAAAAGGTGCACCAGGACTTCGCAATCGCTCTGGGTGCGAAACTGGTGTCCGGCCGCGATCAGTTTTTCCCGCAGCTCGATGTAGTTGTAGATCTCTCCGTTGCACACCACCCACACAGACTGATCTTCGTTGGCCAGCGGTTGCGCACCGCCTTCGAGGTCGATGATGGACAAGCGGTTGTGGCCGAGGAGGCAGCGATTGTCCAGGAAGAGCTGTTGGCGGTGACCGTCGGGGCCGCGGTGGGCAAGTAGATTCTGGGCTTGATCCGCCCACGCGAGCCAACGCTCGCCTAGTGGTTCATTCGGATCAAAGATGCCGTAAATTCCACACATTAGGAAGGATCTAGCGCTTTGCGGTCACGGCCTCGAACACCTCCTGCCACTGCAGAACGATGCGATCCCAGTCAAAGTTCAGGGCGTGCAACGCAGCCGCGCGCGACATCGACCGCCGCAAGTTCGCGTCCCGCAAAAGCAGTTCGAGTTTCTCGGCCAGTTCAGCATCCGATTCTACCAAGAACCCAGTCTCTCCATTCAGGATGTAATCCGGTCGATACAGGCTCATCGCAATACTCGGAAGCGCGCATGCGCTGGCTTGCCCGAGCACCTGGGGATGGCCTTCCAGAACGCTCGGAAACAGGAACACGTCGGATCTGCGCATTTCGTCGCCGAGTTGCATCGGCGTCAGATGGCCGAGAAATTCTATGTTGTGGCAATTGAGCTGTTGCGCCAGGGCGCGGCAGGTCGGTTCCGTCTCTCCGCGTCCGACTAATCGAAAATGTACTTGAGGATGGCGCGCCGCTTGCTGGATGATCAACTCCACCCGTTTCCGCGCTTGAAAAGATCCGGCATATAGCACCACCAGCGCGCCCGGCCGAGACGATTCTTCTCGAGGAAAAAAGAACCGGCGGTCGATCCCATTGTGAATCGTCCCGGCCTCAATCCCGAACTGGCTGCGCACGGTCTCAGCAACGTAGCGGGAGTTCGCGAAGACGGCGTTCGCCTCGCGAATGGATCGGCCCGTGATCTTAGCCGTCGACTCATTCATGATCATCACTACGTGAGTGACCACGGCGATTTTCAGTCGCAGCTTGCTGCGCAGCGAGAAGAACAGGTTATCCAGGGGCCCGAATCTCGGGTAGAAATAAACGTCAGGGCGGGCGACCAGCAAACGTGTGAGAAAGCGTCGCGTGTTTCCATGCGCGCTCGCTGGAATGAGCAGTGTATTTGGCCGAGCGGCTATTCGGGGATCAGGCTGCTTCCCCGAGAACATGGCCACACGAAAACGCTCGGGCGGAAGCCTCGCCACAATTTCCTTCACCGTCAGTTGCTGAGCATTGGTGTAGGCCGCGTCGGCGTGGGACGGTGTGAAGATCGTGATGAGTTCTTGCGTTCTTCTCATTCCAGTATGCGACAGCCTAACTTGTTTTCGGGTAAGTCACCTTCTGAGTTGCTGTACCAGCACCAGAAGCAAGTATTCGGCGAAAACCCTCCGGGTCGATGGGCTTTAAGAGACAGTCTTTGGATAACGGCACGGCCGGCTCTGCCACCAGGCGCGGCAGATCCTTGAGCTGTGCTGGAGACTTCAGGATTCGTCCGACTCCAAAGCGGGCATATTGACCGGTATATCCGTAAGGCGAGTAAGTCAACCACTCGCACAGGAAACAGGGAACTCCGAGCAACGAGCAATCGATGACCACGGTAGACTCGACCGTGACTGCGAACCATGCTCTTCCAACCAGTTCAGGTGTAAAGGGTCCATCGAGAACCTCCACCAGCGCGGCGTTTTCGGGTGGCAGTACTTTCCTGACAAGTACCACTCGTTCAGCGCGGCTTTCAAAAGGATGGAGTTTGACTAATAGCTTGCGCTCGAACTCGCTGGCAAGTTTCGCAAGTGACGGCAGAAGCTCCCCGTAGATTTCTTCGGCACGCAGGCCACCAGCTTCGTAAGGCTCCGAGAAAAACAAGATTGGCGAGTTTTCGTCCCTCTCGCGTTCGTGAGCCGAGATCGATTGCGGGAGCGGCGGGCCTGCGACGATCACACGTTCGGCGGGCAAGCGGCAAAGCCTCAACAGGTAGTCTTGTTCCATCTCCCCCTTGGCAAGATAGAGCTCGGAGGACATTTCTTTCATGAGAAAGCGGCCGTCGAGCGCGCCATGATGAAAATCCAGGGTGGGAATGCCTTGCTGGCGGGCCAGAAGCACCGGAAGTCTCGTGTAAATGTTGCTGTCATCGCCGCACATCACAGCCGTGATTCGCTCTTCGGAGAGCACATTCCGCCAGGCATTCCGAACGGCGAGTCCGTCGCGGAGATGGTTCGGGAAGCCCTTCAGCAGGCCCGCGCGGAGCAGCAAGCCGACCTCGGGTAACAGTGCGAGGTTTTGTTGCAGGTTCCGCCACTTGCCAAGAAGCTCCAGATATTCTGTCTTCGGCTCGGGCCCGCCGGCGTAAGTAGCCAGGCTGGCGCAGGTCACGTTCGGAGCCGGATCGAAGTGGGTACCGCTGCGTCGCGTCGCGACGAGCAGAAACGATTTCTCGGGAACCACGCTGGCGTATGCCAACGCCATGCGCGACACATTGGTGTAAGCGCTCGGCAAAAGGACGAATGGCCCTGCCACACCGCGCCGTCGGGCGGCAAACCGAGAGCGCCACCGGTAGCGCACATCGTATTTGTCCAGGAATATCTGTGCCAGTTGGTCGAACGAGAATCTCCGCAGCACATTACGATAGTGGCGAAAGAGCGAGAAGCGCGGGGTGTCCGGGAATGTGCGCAGAGGACGCTGCAGCAGGAGACCGACTCCACTCGCCGGCCACGCTTGCCGCGTTGTGTACAGCTCTGCGGTCGCATCTAACTGTTCTGCCAGGCGCCTTAGCAGAACAGCATCCTGCAGCTCTGGGTAGATAAGAACACTGACCAGCTCCCACCAATCCAACCCTATTTCATCGAGCAGTTGGTTGCGCCTCGCATCCAGGAACTGACGAATCGAGTCGAAATCCTGGATTCCACGTCGCAGCGTGTCCAACTGCAAGATGGGAGAATTCAAGCGCTCTTGCCAGGCGGCTCTGGTGAAAGCGGAGGACTTCCCGAGGTCTACAATCAGGTCCCATTTCTCACCGGCCCAGGGCCCTGAGCACGGGGAGTCTTCGGGATGGACAAGGAGAGTCTTCAAGAATCAAGAATTGCGACTCACTAGTCTAAATGTTTTTCGTTCCAGGAGTGGCTCCTCGCGCCGTCTGCAATCGGCGCAGTAGGCGGCGGACGGCTGACTCGACCTTCGGCGACCGTTTCAACGTGCTGGCGGCGCGGTATCTCACGATTTCTCGCAGGTGTCGGCTCAAGGATTTTGTCATGGTGATGTCGACCGTCTGCCGCGTGCTATTTCCAAATCGTTCCTTATAGCCTTCGGCACCCAGGCCCAAATCGACCACCTTCATTCCATCCATGTCACAGGCTTCGGTCACGATCCTCGAAAGCAGGCAGTGGCCCGGGGAATGCTCCTCCTGACGGCGGTCGAAGGTTGCCTGATAGATGAACCAGCTTCCGAGGAACTGGAAACCATAATTCCACGCAATTGGACGGTCTCCAATCATGAGCATGCTCAAGGTCACGACCTTGCTGCCGGAAAACCACCTCGCGAGTTCCTCCAGAAAGCATTGGCGCTCGGGTGCTGAGAGAAAGCTCGTTCGCTGGTTAGCTTGAAAGCGCGCCACGTGAGCCTCGGCGAAATCAGGCAAGGCCGATTGAATCTCGGCTTGGGAGTGCAGGTGGACAAACCTCACCGGCGCCTCCCGCTCCATCGCCCGAATGTAGCGGCGGTATTTTCTGTAGCCCGACAAGGTGGTCTTCAGCTGTTGGCGTTGTTCACTAGAACCCAGCTCCACTTGGGCGCACAGACATGACGGTCGCGTGTACGCGTATAAACCGTACTTCCGGGCCGCAACCTGAACTGCGGCAGGGGTCACTGAATCTGCTGGCAAGCTCGGGAGCACTACACTGCCCACCTTCAGTTGGCGAAGCTCGGCGAACGCGGCCTCGACGAACTCGGCTCGCCGTTGGGGATGACTTACGAACTCACAGTAGTCCGCAGTAGTGGCGGCGAGAAAGTTGACATCTTTTCCGTCAACTGCTGCTCCCAGAGATGCCACCCCTACCAAATCATCGCCGTCATAGCCGAGAAACAGCAAGGGTTTCTGAGAAGCTTGATAGGCAGACTGCACCGCGAGAGCCCACTCGCAGGTGTAGAAAACTTCGGGCCCCTCCATCTGCAGGACCAAGTCATTCCACTGCCGCCGCAGAGAAGGCTCGTCTGGAATTTCCCTCATCAGGATTATGCGCATGGCGCGCTCGCCGAAGTTTCAGCTTTTCGGAAGACGTAGTAGTACCAATCCGTAACATAAACTCCGCTGCGCCGTGGATAGTCGTCCCCGGCGAGTCGCATCAACTGGAAGCCCTGCTGCTGCACTTCTGCGATCACGCGTTCGGGTACGGCGTAGTGAGTCAGCAGTCCGCCGTGAGCGGGGTCGACCATATAACCGTCGCCGCTCCAAAAAGCGCCCCGCCATACTCTGCGAGACAAACGGAGAGCGGAGCCCATCGCGGAACTTGCTAGCGCCACAACAATGCGCAACCACAACACCAGAAATCTCATGGGTCCGAGTAACCATTTCCTCGGCCCCGCCAACATCTGAGCCACCGCCTCGATTCTCTTCGGATTCCAAGCCGGCCTGAGAAACACTGCGCGTGGATTGTGCGACGAGAAAATCAACACCCCGCCGTCTCTGAGCACGCGGTGGATTTCTGCCAGGCAGCGCCGCCGCGCTTCGTCCGGAACGAGAGCGTCCATACCGTTAAAGGCCATCACGACCGAATCGAAAGTCACGTCGCCGATCTGCGCGAGATTCGTGGCATCCGCCACCAGAAATTCGAGTTGCGGAAACTTCTGTTGACACGCTGCAACCATGTTTGCAGCGTAGTCCACCCCCACGTAACGGGACGCAAGGCGGGAGAGATGTGGAGTCGTGCGGCCGCCACCGACACCCAGATCCAGAATTGCAGCCCCCGTTTTTAGAAACTCGTCGAACAGCAACTTCTCGCAAGGACTGAGATAGTCGAGCGAAGCATAATGCGCCGCCACGTCGGACTTGTTATAGACGGGAAGATTCGGGTCGTCCTGCCTTCCTGAATTGCCCGGTGACGGATCTCCAACAACCTGGGTGGGCGGAGTCATGCGGAGGATGAACTGACCAATGTCATGAATTGACGACCAAATCCCAGCTCAGGGGCGTGCCCCGTTCGATATCGCGGATTGCCCGCTTTCCCAGAACCTGGTCCAGATGACGTGTGTGTAAGCCATAGCCGGGCCGAATCGAGCGAACATTCTCCGCAGTAAACATCTCCCCGCGTTTCACGTCCTCGACCACGAACAGCGAGCGGCGAAAGACGCGGCTGGCTTCTTCTTTGTCGCTCAGGCCGAAATGCACTTCGCCCAACGCTTTCTCCGCGGTTCGCACTGCTTCCACCATGGTCTTGAATTCGTGAGGCTCCAGAGAGAACCCGCTATCCGGTCCGGGAGTGGCGCGCGACAGGGTCAAATGTTTTTCGACGATGCAAGCGCCCAGAGCAACCGCGGCTACCGGTGCCGCGATCCCCATCGTGTGGTCGGACAATCCCACCGGCACTTCAAACCGCCTGGCCATCTCCGGAATCGTTCGCAGATTCATCTCCTCCGCAGGCGCGGGATAAGCGCTCGTGCACTTCAGCAACGCAATCTGGGTAGCGCCCGCCTCCCGAGCGCTCCGCAATGCCTCCTCAATCTCCTCCACCGACGCCATGCCTGTGGACATGATCAGCGGCTTGCCGGTGCGCGCCATTTTCTGGATAAGCGCAATATCCACCAGCTCGAACGAAGCCACTTTGTGGGCAGGTACACCCATCTTCTCGAGAAAGTCCACAGCCGTCGCATCGAAGGCACTCGAAAAAAGATCCATCGCCAGATCCTCTGCCACCTTCTTGAGTCGAGGCTGCCATTCCCAAGGCGTGTAGGCTTCGCCATAGAGGTCATGCAGATTGCGCCCATCCCACAAGGTACCGCCTCCGATGCGAAATTCTTTTCGATCGCTGGCAATCGTAATCGTGCCCGCGGTGTAGGTCTGCAGCTTAACGGCATCGGCGCCCGCTTCCTTTGCAGCTTCGATGATTCGGACGGCCTGCGCGAAATCCTGATTGTGGTTGGCGGAAACCTCGGCGATGCAATAGGTAGGATTTCCAGGCCCAATAGGCCGTTTCCCGATCGTGATGCACTGCTTCATCGATGATTTCCCGCGGGTCGCACTGACCGGATCAACTCAAACGCCTCTACTGCCGGCAGGCCTACCACGCTGCCCCAGCGTTTGGCGATCGCGCGCAGCGCCTCCGCCGAACGTGGATGCGGGAATTTCCGCGTCTCTGTGTCATAGCAAGCCAGCGCCTCGATCTTCGTCTCCAGCGTCTCCGTAATATCCACGAACACACTCGGACGGAACAGCGGCTCCAACCGCTGGAATGCCCATTCCGTGGAGGAAGGAATCTCGAATGCATAAATCTCCTTCACGCATTGTCCCGGCACCGGGCGGGTCGCGGTCAGCACAGCCCGATGCACCACTCCATGATCCACATTCAGATCGCCGGGATGATGCGTGTAGATGACCTCCGGCCGAAACCGCGCGACCAACTCCTCCACCTGTTTCACAACCTCCAGCAACGGCACCGTGTCCAGGCGGTTGTCGGGCAGCTTGCAGAGCACCACTTCTTTGGCTCCGACCTTGTCGGCGGCCTGCTGAGCCCGGGCATGCAGGTGCTGCAGTTGCCGTGGGTCGGCGTCTTCTCGATGCGCGTAGCGTGACGACATTCCTTCAGCGAGGATGGCGATGCGCACCTGGTGGCCTTCGCGGGCCAGGCGCGTCATAGTTCCGCCACAGCCGAGAATCTCATCGTCCGGATGCGCGGCGACGACCAGGACGGAGCTAGGAGCGGGCATCGGTCATCTCCACCATCATCACCCACTTCTCGTTCACGAATTCTCCGTGTTCCGCAAAATGCTGCGCCAGTCGCCTCTCAAACTCGGGGCGGTGCTCGGCGCTGTAGAAAGTTGTATTTTGCCAGTAGTTCAGTACGCGCTCAGGCGTCGACCAGCGCACCGGATTCACCATGGTGCTGATTCGGGTGGACTGAAACTTCACCGCCGCCCAGGGGACAACGACCTCGGTCATAAAACGCTCGCTCGACGAAACGACCGGATCAGGAATCGTAACTCCGCTGGCTCGCACCAGATCAAAGAGCTGCCAATTATTCGGACCGAAGGGCCCCACCACCACAATGCGGCCATCTTTTTTCAGCCACGAGAACGCTTCGTCAAGAGTTTTCCGGGCATCGCTGCTGTAGTAAAGACCGTACGCACAGAAAATCAGATCGAAGCGCGGCCGCCCTAATCCAGACCTCTCTAGGGGACCAGAAAGATCGTCGAGGTTCGCCTGCACGGCAACCAGCTTCGACCCGTTCGCCGCGGCGCGCTCCGCCAACGCGCTGAGCGCGTCGCCAGAAACATCGAGAGCATGGACCCGTCCACGTTCGCCGAGAGTGCTCAGCATTCTCAGCGTTTGCCCACCGGTTCCGCAGCAGAGTTCCAGCACCTGGTCTGATTCCTGCACCAGAATTCGCTCAAAGATCCAGCGCACCAGATCAACTTCCTGCGACGCGCGGTTCTCGGCAATGCGCTGCTCAAGCAGCTCAGTTTGAATTGCACGGTTGGTCATTGCGGACCTGCTCCCGAACCAGGTTCTTCTACCACTTATCTCTTAGCCTCGCCGCCATCAGTATCCAACCCCTCATTCAACTCGAGACCTAGATAGATTTTCTTACCATCGTGCCGGAAATATGCGCCGCGGTACGGAGGAAAAGTCCGGGCACGCAGAACGTTGATCAGATCTTCCGCGCGGTACATGCGCCCCAGTTCGATCTCGTCAATGGCTCCAACATCGCTTCTGCGATGGCAGCTGCCGGGCTCGGCGCTCTGCGGTCTCCGCGGCGCGGCACCCGCCTCGATGCTGGGCCAGGTTTGCTGAAACAAATCCAGCGCGGCAACTTCCAGCTTGCGGTACAACGTGCCGCCGGTGTCGGTCATTTCCACGGCCACTTCTTGCTGAGCAATGATGTCTCCCGTGTCGAGACCTTCGTCAATGTAGTGAAGCGTAACGCCTGCCGGAGTTTTTTCTACGATGCTCCACACGTTCGGATAATTTCCCCGGTTGTAGGGAAGAAATGCCGGGTGCAGGTTAACGCAGCCCTTCGGAAACAGATCGAGAAACGGCTTGCGCAGCATGTTCCTGAACAAAACCGAAATCGCCAGGTCGGGCTTGGAGGACCGAATCTGCTCCAGGCCTTCGGGTTTTGAAATTACGGAGTCCTCGAGGACGACACTTCCGGCTCTCTTCGCCGCCGCTCGCATCTCGTCCAGGCATTTCCCTTCTCCGGTCGGATGAGCGACCAGCCCCACGATTTCCTGTCCCTGGTCGGCGAGCCACTGGAGCACTTGCCACCCCAGCCAGTTGTTACACAGGCAAACGATTCGCATGGATAGTGCTCAGGATATCAGCAGTTCGCGAACCACGCGCTCAGCGCCGGCACCGTCTACCAGCTGCCGGCCACGCTGCGACATGGTGTGCCTCTCAGCCTCCGAGGCCAGGACGCGCCGCGTCTCGGCCGCAACCATGTCCGGCGTCACGCTTTTCGAACCTCCCAGGTGACGGGCCGTTCCGCGCCGCGCCAATTCGATCGCGATCGGAGTTTGATTCTCCGCCAGGTCGATCAGCAACGCGGGCAGTCCCATGAAACACATTTCCAAACAGGTGGATCCCGCGCCCGCAACCGCCAGGTCCGCCCAGCTCATCTGCTCCGGCATGTCAGTAGCGTCCGTGACGACTTGGATCGAGTTTTCCCCGCCGGTGAGTCCTTCCAGGGAAGCGGCACGCGGATTACTACCCCCCGCGAGAACCCTGATTTGCAGGCCTTCCCCGGCGATCCCGCAGAGTCCATCGATCACCCTGTTCGTGAAATTATCCGGATCGCTGCCTCCCATCGTCACCAGCACGTTGCGCGCGACAACCGGGATTTCCCGCTTCCACTCGCGCCATGCGGAAAACTCTCGCCGCAACAAGGCAAAGCGCGGACCGAGCAGCAGTTTCGTCGATTGCTCCCGGCTGCGATAAGGCTCGTCGCTGGCGTATGCATTCTGATTCAGCACCAGGTTAGAGGAGTAGTGTTCGGCGTGGCCATTGTCATCGATGAACAACACTTTCAACCCCGCATGCTTCAACCCCGATTGGTAATCCGCGCCGAAACCGTAACCGTCCACAACCACCCAGGAAGCCCGTTTCCCGCGGGCAAGCGCAATCGTTTCTTGGACGTCGTCCGCCGAACCCGGCTCAGCCTTCAGACGGGTGACTTCTACGTTCTTACGCTGTAGGCGTGCATCGATCGCCGGCGTCGCCTCGGCCATGGCGAAGACCGCGCGGCCTCCTGCCTCCTGCCAAGCCTGCGCCAAAGCCAGGCAACGCATCGCATGCCCAGTCCCGATCGCTACGCTGGAATCGCACCGCACCAGCAAAGTACGATCGCCCGTCATCCTTCGTGCACGACTTTCTGGGCGATGTGTCGATTGATCTCGGCCAGCGAAGGATCACTCTCCACCAATTTCAGGACCTCGCGCCAACCGAAGTCGTCGCGGCCACCAAACCGTTCGTAGATCGCTCGCAGCAACTGGAGATCCTCCGGAGTGTCGACCGTCCAGCGATGACGGCTGCAATCGGTATCATTCTCGATCCCATGCAATTTGAACTCTTGGGGATTCTCGTAGATGTAGGGTGTTACGTGCTCGCGCTGGTAAGGTTTTGTACTCTCGCGCCAGGCCCGTTCCAGAGCCTGCACCGTCATCACCTCCGTATCTAAGCCGCGGGGATAGGTGCGAACAAGTACGTTGCTGGCGTAATCGGCGTGCCGATCCAGAAATGCATGAACCGTGGCATCCGTGACCTCAGGGTCAATCACCGGACAGTCCGACGTAATGCGAACCACTACGTCAGCGTTTACATATTTCGCCGCTTGATAGTAACGATCGAGCACATCCTGCTCGGAACCGCGAAACACTTTCCGCCCGGTGCGCTCGCAGTGTTCGACGATGGCATCGTCTGCGGGTTCGATAGTCGTAGCTACCACCGACTCCTGAATCAGCCACGAGCGCCCAAGGCGATTGAGCACCCGGTCAAGCACGGTCGCGCCGCCGAGATCCTTAAGCACTTTTCGCGGCAAACGCGAGCTTCCCATCCGGGCCTGAACGATGGCGACGATCTTCATTTCGCTTTGCGCTTCAGCAGGTACATCGTATCGACGTTCGCAGAATTCAAGTAGGGCAGACGCTCCTCCCGGACCAACTCAAGATCGCCGAAGCGGTCCAGATAGCGTTTCACGTAATCCATCTTCCACAAGAGATCGTCTTGCCCGCGATAGTTCACCTGCATAACTTCCGGAGCATAGTATTCCATCCCCCAGATCCAGTTCCGGGCGCAGCGGTGGATTTCATCCAGAGCGCGGGGCAGATTTGCCGGCGAGATGTGGATTAAAACGCCGGAGGTAAATACGAGATCGAAATAGCCATCCTCATAAGAAAGTTCGAGGGCGGAGGCTTGCGAGAGTTGGGCGCCCTGCACCCTTGCTCTTGCCAATTCCAGTGCATAAGACTGGATCTCTACGCCCCACAGGTCGGTGAAACCCATTTCCTGAAGCAGCAGCAATTGATTTCCGCTGTTGCATCCCACCTCAAGAACGCGGGCGTCCGTAGGGATATTCCTGAGGAAAGTCTGATTCAGCTGACTCCGCGTAATCCCGTAGTTCGTCTGGTAAAGGGAGTCGAGTTGCGCAACGCTCAGCGTGTTTCGGTCGGTGTAGTCGCGGCCGAAGTCACCGGCCCATCGCATTCTCTGTGCAGTCTCCGCTGTTCCCTGATTCAAATCAACTCTCCTGCAAGTTCTCGGATGATTGTCAGCGTTTAGCGCGCGTAGTGGTTCGTCACTTTGATGAGCGCGTCGATCACGTCTTGAACATCCTCATCGGTCATGCCGTGAAACATCGGCAGGCTGATCAGCTGCTCGTAGGCGGCTTCAGCCACCGGATATTCCCCGCCCTTGTAGCCAAACCGGTCGCGATAATACGGGTGCATGTGGACGGGAATGTAATGCACGTTGACCCCGATGTTCTCCGCCCGCAGTGCGCGGAACACGTGAGCGCGGTCCGTATGCAGCAAGGCAGGATTCACGCGGACTGGATACAAATGCCAGGCTGGGTTCACGTTCGGTCGCACGGTTGGGGCAACCACGCCTCGCAGATTCCGAAACGCGGCCGTATAACGAGCCGCAATCTGGCGGCGCCGGGCGAGGTTCGCCTCGAGCTTCTTCAACTGCGAAAGGCCGAGCGCGCAAGCTACGTCGGTCAATCGGTAATTGAAACCCAGGAGAACCATTTCGTAGTGCCACTGACCGGCTGCGTGGCGCTGGCGGGCGTCGCTTGAGATTCCATGATTCCGGAAGCGCCGCAGGCTTTCCGCTAGGTCCGCCCGGTTCGTAGTGACCATGCCGCCTTCCCCGGTCGCCACGTGCTTCACCGGATGAAAGCTGAACACAGACATGTGCGCGACGCAGCCGGTGCGTCGTCCTTTATATTCTGCGCCCAGCGCATGACAGGCATCTTCGATCACGGTGAGCCCATGGCGCTCGGCTAAGGCAAGAATGGGATCGAGATCCGCCGGATGCCCGGCGTAATCGACCGGCAAAACCGCGCGCGTGCTGGGCGTGATGCGCTCGGCAAATCGATCCGGATCGAGGTTGAGCGTGTCGGGAGAAACATCGGCAAAGACGGGGCGCGCTCCCTGGTAGAGTACGCAATTCGCGGTGGCGGCAAAAGTCAGCGGCGAGGTGATCGCTTCGTCACCCGGCTTCAAGCCCGCGGCGAACGCCGCTCCATGCAGAGCCGCAGTCCCGGAACTGAAGGCAACGGCATATTTCGCGCCTACCCACGCGGCAACGGCTTCTTCGAATTCGGCGACCTTCGGTCCGGTGGTCAGCCAATCGGAGCGCAACACATCCACGACGGCCTGGATGTCGTCCTCGGAAATGGACTGGCGGCCGTAGGGGAGCATCGTTTTGCGAACGGGAGTTCCACCTTCGACAGCAAGCACGTCCTGACTTGTTGGCGTGGCGCGCATATGATCTCGTCTTAAGTTGATTGGCTCGAAAACTCGCTACGCCGGAACCGGAACCTTTGCGTGCGAGATCAGTTCCTGCAGTTGATCGCTCGTAAGCCAACTCGAGTTTGTGTCGCTGGCGTAACGAAAGCCCTCGGGCAATGCACAGCCATTGACCCAATTCTCCCCGCTCCACCACGGGTGCGATGGCCGGATCACGTACATTCCCTCGACCTCTACGGCGTTTCGAGCCTCATCTTCTGAAACCAGCACTTCGTGCAACTTCTCTCCCGGACGGATGCCGATGACCTGGATTTCGCATCCGGGAGCGATGGTTTCAGCAAGATCAGACATTCGCATGCTGGGAATCTTCGGCACGAAGATCTCGCCGCCGTGCATCTCCTCGATACATCGAATGACAAACTTCACGCCGCGATCGAGAGTAATCCAGAAACGCGTCATGCGCGGATCCGTGATCGTGATCTTTCCGCTTTTGCGTTGCTCCAGAAACACCGGGATGACGCTGCCTCGACTGCCCACGACGTTGCCGTACCGGGCGCAGGCGAAACGAGCGTCCTTCGAACCAGCGTAGGCATTCGCCTGCACAAACATTTTCTCGGCACAGAGTTTGGTCGCACCGTACAAATTGATAGGATTCACAGCCTTGTCGGTGCTGAGAGCCAGCACCCGGCGCACACCCTGATTGATGGCCGCATCAATCACATTGCGGCCGCCGATGATGTTGGTCTGGATTGCCTCGAACGGGTTGTACTCGCAGGCTGGAACCTGCTTCAGCGCCGCCGCATGCACCACTACCGTCACACTGGCGAAAGCCCGCTCCAGCCGCCCCGCATCCCTCACGTCGCCGATAAAGTAGCGGAGACTAGGATGATCCATTCCCGAGGCGCGCATATCGTGCTGCTTGAGTTCATCCCGGCTGAAGATCACCAGCCGCTTGGGATGATATTCCTTCAGCATGGTCTCGACAAACTTCTTCCCGAAAGAGCCAGTCCCGCCCGTGACAAGAACCACCTGTTCCGACCAGTTCATCCGCTCTGCCTCATGTAAAACCAAACTGCTCCCGCCGAAGCACCATCGTACAGCCTTCGCCCGCATCTGGGGAAGCGGAGCCATCGCAAAGGACTTCACGACGCGGCGGATCGGACAGACTTAAATGCTTGAAGGGGCTGGATGCTGGAACGGAGTCACGTGCTTACCGGGTTTGGAGCGGATGGTAGTGTGTGAGTTTCTCTGCGCTGAACTTTCTCCACAGTTCGACTGATAAGGACTCGTATTCTTCATTTGACATCTTGTCGGCAACGGGATCGTTGTCTGCGATCTCGCGGAGTTGTTCGTAATTCATTCTTGAATAGTCGGTGGCTATTCTGGTGCGTCGAACTTCCTCTGTGCGTCCAGGATCGGAGACCTGTCCCAGCCACCTCTTGGCGATCGCGTTCGTACGCAGCTTGAATTCATGCAGGACTTCAACCAGGGTCTTCGACCAAGCGTGGAAATGCCACTCCTCAACCGGATATGCACCGCGGACATCGTCAGGAAGTAAGCTCTTTCCCAAGCGCATCACTCCAACTTTCAACTCTATTCGCCTACGAAAGATGTTCGGCCCTCACTGCAGGCAGGTCAAGCGAAATGGGGCCTGGCATGATGACTAGAATGGCTCCTCCCATAACAAAACAAGAGGATCTCAACCTTCGAGGATTTTGCGCCGCCTCGGCAGGCAGAACGCTTTCACATCCCCATTCGAGAGCGCGCATTTCGGATCGCGGCTTCCAGTTTCGGATAGCGTTTCACTTCGGTCGCGATGCGATACCGTGCTATCCCGCGCCAGTGGCGCAGGGGAGACGTTGTGAGCGTGGCGTACAGAGTCTGGCGGGTACCGTTCGCAAACCATTCTTTATAGGCTTCTGCTCCTAACCCCATGTCCACCACGCTAAATGTTTCGGTCTCGCATGCTTCGATCAGAATCTTCGCCAGCAGACAGTAGCCGGGAGAATTCTCTTCGTCGCGAGTGTCGAAGGTCGTCTGATACAGTGACCAGCCTCCTTGGAATTGAAAGCCATAGCTCCACGCAACCCGCCGGTCTCCGATCTTCAGAATGCTCACCGTCACGATCCCGGTATCGGCGAATCTTCGGGCCAGATCCTCCATAAAAAATTGGCGTTCCGGCGCGGAGAGGAAGCTGATCCCTTGTTTAGCCCGGAAACGCGCCACCTGAATATCGACGAAGTCCGGCAAGACGACCTGGATCTGGGTCCATGACTTAAGGTAAGCGCAGGTCACCGGCCCCTCACGCTCCATCGCTTTCAGGCACCGTCGGACCTGTCGCTTGCGCGTGACCGTGGTCTTCAACTCCTGGCGTTCCGTTGCGGAACCCAGCTCTACCTGAGGGCACAAGGATGCCGGTCGGATGTACAGATGAAAACCATATTTCTTGGCCGCACTTCGAAGCGCGGCAGGGGTCGCCGAGTCTGCCGGCAAACTGGCCAGCACCAGGCCGCTCACGCCAAGTTGCCGAAGTTCCGCGAAAACCAGATCGACGAACTCCGCTCGCCGCTCTGGATGACTCAGGAACTCACAGTAGTCCGCCGTAGTCGCCGCGAGAAAACTTGCATTTTGTTCGTTAACATCTGCGGCTAGAGACGCCACTCCGACCAAATCATCTCCGTCGTAGCCAAGAAATAGCAAAGGCTTCAGAGAAGCTTGATAGGCCGATTGCACGGCGAGAGCCCATTCACAGGTGTAGAAAACTTTGGGCAGCTCCATCTGGAGGGCCAAATCATTCCAGTGCTGGAGCAGAGAAGGATCTTCCGGAATTTTCCTGAGCAGAACGATTCGCAAACTTACTTTCCCCCCGTGACTTCCACTCCGGAAAACACATAGTACCAATCCGTGACATAAGGACGAGAGCGGTCATCCCCGCGTGATTCTAACCCACAGCCCGCTGAAGGCGGGCGTGAAGCCCGCTCATGTGAGCCGCGAACTCAGGCAGCGTCGTGTTCGCGGTTACGTGGATTCGCGGAAGCGCAAAGGGATTCGCAGGACCGGTACGCCAATGCTCCACGTTGAGGAATGCACAGGAGAAGCCGGCTTCCCGAGCCAGGGCCACTTCGCGTTCCCCCATCGTGGAAGCGTTGCCAAAGGGATAAGCAAATGTCCACACCGACCGTCCCAGCACCCGTTCTATGTCGTTCTTGCTTTCTCGAATCTCCCGGCGCGCTTCCTCTTCGCCGCATAGCGACAGAACGGGGTGCGATAGAGTGTGTGCTCCGATGGTCATCCCAGCCTCAGCCAGCGCCCTCAGTTCAGTGACATTCACGAGGCGCCATCGCTTTTCAGAATGAATATTCTGCGTCCCGCCGCAGTGACTGCGAACCTGCCCCATCCATTCCGCGCGGGCTGTTGCGTCCAACCGCGAAGCTCTTCTGACCATACTCCACCACCGGCCTTGAGAATTCCCCGACGGTTCCTCGTCTTCTTCGACTGGAAGCTGTATGTCTAGTCCGTCCAGCGGCCGAGCGCGCATTAAGTGATAAAGCTCCTCGTACCAAAGCATGCCCGGTTTGTCGCTGCACGAAGCTCCGGTCACGAAAAAAAGGCATGGGATGCCTTCGCTCTGCAGCACAGGGAGCATGTCGGTCAGCGTGTTCAGCAGACCGTCGTCGCAAGTCACGAGAACAGCGCGTGGAGGAAGTTGCCTGCCCTGCTCAATCCAGGCGCGAAAGTCCTCTGGGCGAACTACATTGTAGTGAGCCTTGAGGAATTGGAGTTGCCGTCGAAGAATCTCCGGCCGGACTAGATTTGCATCGAGCAGATTTCCATCAAGAAAGTTTTCTGCGACCGAATGATCGGAGGGAACAACTCCATGGTAATTCACGACCGCATAGCCGCCGGGCGGCATTATGTGATCGAGCCATCCGATTTGATGCAAAGCCGGATATACCGCGTGCTTCAAGAGTGGACTAACCAGCCGCATGCTCGACAACCGAATCACATTATAGCAACCGCGCAGTTTGCAGCCCTTGCAGCCCGAGGTCCGCAGTCCGCGGCAGGGCGACTCAAGCTTGACCATCCAGATTTGCTGAATGGTTTCTCGCCGGGCAATGCTAGAATATCGGCGAAACCTATCCATACGAATTAGAAAGTCCGGGTCGATAAAACCAGCAGCGACTCGCAGGCTTTCTTTAGAAAATTGCCGTGCCTGACTGGCAGGTCCAGGCCAGAAGATAGCTTTTCAAACTGGTTGAGGAGAACGCATGGATTCCGGACCGCTGGCGCAGGCTAATAGCCAAACCGTTCGCGAAATGCAGCCCGCGGGCGTGGATTTTGGAAAGACGGCCGGCCCCCGCATTTACCCCGAACTTGCTCCTCAGGAATCGGCAATCGGTGACTATGTTCGAGTCTTGCTGAAACGCAAGTGGTCGGTCCTCGCTTGCCTGTTAACGGTCTTTTCCGTAGTTGGAATCGCGAGCCTCAAGATGACCCCCGTGTATGAGGCCAGCGGCAGCATTGCCATCAACAAGCCGGATTCCAGCTTGGGCAACTTCAACAATTCGCCGACGTTTAACCTCGACTATTACGATCCCACCGAGATCGAGACCGAAGTAAAGATTCTGCAAAGCGATCTTCTGGCCCTGCAGGTAGTGAAGGATTTGGGCCTCGACCGCCGGCCAGAGTTTGGTGGAAAAGCAGTGCCCCCGTCGCCCTCCTCCCTCGATCTTGCCCCGGATCCTCTCCAAGCCGACCCCAGCCGAACTTCCGGCTTGCTCTCCAATTTTCGGGGAAATTTGAAAGTCGCTCTCGCTCCCAATACTAAAATCATCGAGGTGCACTTCCGCAGTGCCGACAAGGTTTTGGCTGCAAACGTCGTGAATAAGCTGATGGAGGACTACACCGAGAACAATTTCAAGTCCCGCTTCGACTCCACTATGCAGGCCGAGGAATGGCTCAAGAATCAGCTCGTGGATTTGCAGATGAAGGTGGAAAACTCCCAGGAAAAATTAGTGCGCTACCAGAAAGAGCATGAAATCCTGGGCATCGACGAAAAGCAGAACATCACTACCGCAAAGCTTGATGAATTGAATAAAGCGCTGACCGCTGCCGAATCCGAGCGCATGAACAAGGAGTCCGTGTATCGCCTGGTTCAATCCGGCGATGCCGATACCGTCGCATCCGCGTCCACGGCCTTGGAGGCGGCTGGAACCGGAACCCAGTCAGCCTCAACTCTGCTCGAGGGCCTCCGCACCAAGGAGGCTGACTTACGAATCCAGGCAGCTGAATTGAACACTCAATTCGGGCCGTCTTACCCGAAGCTGGCTCAACTAAACAATCAGCTTAAGGAAATCGACGCCCAGATCCTCTTGGAAACCAGGAAGGTTGCGGGCAAGATCCGCGGCCAGTATTTGGCGGCCGTGCAGCGCGAAACCATGCTGCACGACGCTCTCGAAAAACAGAAGCAGGAGGAGAACAAACTCAACGAGAGCGCCATCGAATACAGCATATTGAAGCGCGACCTCGAGAGCTACCGCACGCTCTACGAAGGGCTGATGGAGAAAATGAAGGAGGCCGGGGTTTCGGCCGGTCTTAAATCCAATAACTTCCGCATTGTCGATGTCGCCCGCATCCCAACCTCACCCATCGAACCCAATATTCCCAGGAATCTCGCGTTCGCCTTCATGCTGGGCCTGACTTCTGGCATTGGACTCGCTTTCCTGTTGGAGGGATTAGACAACACCGTGCGCACCACCGAACAGGCGCAGATGATTTCCGGTCTGCCTCCGCTCGGCATGATTCCCATGGGATCGAGAACGGCGCGCGAAGGTGCCAGCGGGAAGCGCCTGGTGATCGCCTCCTCCAAGGAGGCCGTGGAGTTGGTCGCGCAGGTCAGGCCACAATCGCAGATGGCGGAATCCTACCGCGCCATGCGCACCTCCCTGCTTCTCTCCCACCTCGGTGCTCCTCCGCAGGTGATCATGATTACCAGCGCTCTGCCCCAGGAAGGCAAGACCACGACGAGCATCAACTGCGCGGTGGTGCTGGCTCAGAAGGGCGTTCGAGTCCTGCTGATCGACGCCGACCTGAGACGGCCCAGTATCCATAAAACCCTTGGGATGGGTCCACGGAGCGGGCTCAGCAATGTCCTGACCGGAAGCGCCACCTTGCAGCAGACCATCACGCGATCCTCAATCCTGCCCAACTTGTCGATATTGCCCGCGGGAACGCCCCCGCCGAATCCGGCGGAACTGCTGGCCTCCAGCAACATGCGCGACGTGTTGGAAGAACTCCGTGGGCAATACGATCACATCGTAGTCGATACCCCACCCACCTTATCGGTCACCGACGCTGTCGTGCTTTCTCCGCGGGCCGACGCCATCGTGCTGGTCATCCGTTCCGGGCAAACCACCAAGCAAGCGCTGCGCCGCTCCCGCGACATCCTCGCGCAGGTGAATGCCAGGGTTTCAGGCGTTTTGCTGAATGCCGTCGATCTCAGTTCGCCCGATTACTACTACTATTACGAATATCAGGGCAAATACTCCCGGTACTATCGCGACAACGAATCGCACGATAGCGATGACGACGAGGATGGCGACACCGAGGATACTGTTGAGGCATCGCCCAACAGCGCGTAGGGAAAAACATGCGTGGGTTCGTGGTCATGCGCTCCCCATTCGACAACATGGAGATAGTTCTCAATTCAGCTTGGCGGAAAGGGCTCGCTATCGGCGCGAGTACGGCGCTCTGCCTGATCTATGTGCTGCTGGCGGGAACGCGGTTTGCGGCATCCCTGATCAGTGAAAGACCACAACTCACGAGCCTGCAGCACGCCGCCCATCTCGACCCCGGAAATGCCGACTACCAAAATCGTCTGGGACGGTACTACGCCCTGGTAGCCAGAGACCCGGGCGCAGCGGTCGAACCCTACCGCGCCGCGCTGCAACTCAACCCGCATTCCGCTCGTTACTGGTTCGATCTGGCCTCCGCCTACCAGGTGCTGGGAGACACCTCGAACCAAAGCTCGGCGCTGGAGCATGCCATCGAGGCCGATCCCGCCACGCCTGACGTGGCCTGGGAAGCTGCCAACTTCTACCTCGTGCAAGGTGACAACGAGAAGGCTCTGCGCGAATTCCACGTCGTCTTGGCGAATGACCCCTCCCTGGCGGCTCCCGCGATCCAGTTCTGCTGGCGCATTAATCCGGACGTGGACGCACTGTTGCGCGACGTCGTTCCCGCGCGGCCCGAAGCTTATATCGCGTTTCTGAGCCTGCTGATGACCAAACAGGAAACCGCCGCCACTGCCAAAGTCTGGACCGCAATGATGGCTGCGCCGCAGACCTTCGAACTACGCTACGTCTACGGATATATCCGGTACTTGTTTGATCACAAGGATGCGGAACAAGCGCGTTTGGTTTGGCGGCAAGCGGCTCCGCGTTTCGGTCTCTCCGCCTACTTGCCCACGGGAAACAATCTAATTGTCAACGGCGATTTCAGCCTGGACGTTCTGAATGGCGGATTCGACTGGCAGTATGAAAAACAGCCGAGTGTGGCTCTTACGCTGGATCCCAGCGATTTTCACAGCGGTCATCGTTCGTTGCTTATCACGTTCGACGGTCCGGGAGTGAGCGATGCGGAGATTCGCCAATTCATCGCGGTTGAGCCCAGCACTTCTTACGAATTCTCTGCTTACTACAAGACTGCAGAACTTGAGGGCGCCGGCGGCCCGCATCTTACTATCCAGGATGCATATACGCAGGCTGTCTTATACGACAGCGACGAACTGAAAGCGGCTGGGTTCTGGAAGTCGGCGACCGGAGAATTCACCACCGGAACCGATACCAGACTCCTCATCCTGCACGTCCGCCGCCTGCCGGCGGGCAGTCCGATCCGTGGTAAGCTCTGGGTCGACGATTTCCACCTCGCGGCCCAGCGGCAGTAGCCCGTCGAATGGCCTGGATTCAATCGCATGAGCCCAAACAGCACTACCGCGAACCTTCGTAGCGAACGCGCCCGGCAAGCCGGCACCGTCCTGCTATACGGGCTCTTCAGTTTGCTTCTGTTTGGTCCACTCGCCTTCGGCGCGGTGGAACCCTGGTCAATCTTCCTGATGGAGGCGGGCTCCGCTGCCCTGTTTTTGCTGTGGATCGCCCAGCAGGTTCTTGAAGGCCAGATCAAGATCAGATGGAATCCTCTGTTTCTTCCCATGGGAGTATTTGGCCTCCTCATCATTTCTCAGCTCGTCTTCCGCATCACCGCATATCCGCACGTTACCGTGTCGCTGGCGCTCCTGTACTTCTGCTATGGCCTGCTCTGCTTTCTCGCCGGACAAACCCTGCTTCGCGGCTCTCAGGCGCGCAGTCTCGCGATGATCTTTTCGTTGTATGGAGCCGCGCTCGCCGCTTTTGCGCTAGTCTACGGCGTCTCCTCGAATGGCAAGCTGTACTGGCTTCGGCAGCCCCGCAATGGAGGTTGGATCTACGGTCCCTACGTAAACCATAACCATTACGCCGGCTTGATCGAGATGCTGGTTCCTATTCCCCTAGTGTTGGCGCTGACCCGGTTGGCTTCCTCGAAAACCCGCGCCGCCGCGGCCGTCGCCGCCGCCGTCATGGTGGGTACGATTTTCCTTTCAGGATCGCGCGGCGGCATGATCGCAATTGTCGCCGAACTTGTCATCCTCGCGGTTCTGCTGGTCAAACAGAAACGGGGGCTGCGCACGGCCATCGGCATCGGCGCGTTTCTGACGATTGTGATCGGATTGCTCGTCTGGCTCGGCGGAGGCGAACTCAGCCGGCGCGTCGCAACCTTGGGACCGTCACACGCCGAGATCTCCACCGACACTCGCTTCAACATCAGCCGCGATGGCCTTCGCATGTTCCTTAAAAAACCGGTCCTGGGGTGGGGCCTGGGAACATTTCCCGTCGTGTATCCGCAGTTTCGTACTTTCTACACCAATTTCTTTGTCAACGAAGCACACAACGACTATCTGCAGTTGCTCGTGGAGATGGGTTTGCTGGGATTTGGAACGATGATCTGGTTCCTGCTCACGCTCTACATCCGGGCCCTCAAGAAAATGGGCAACTGGACCGGCGAAGTTAGCGGCGCTACAGCTCTGGCCTGCGTGCTCGGCTTAAGTGGCATCCTGGTTCACAGCGCCTTCGACTTCAATCTGCAGATTCCCGCCAACGCTGCCTTGTTCTATGTGCTCTGCACCGTCGCAGCCTCAGAGCCCTTCGCGCAACCGGCTCGCAAGCGCCGCGTAGCGCGGAGCAAACCTCCTGAAGAAACTCTCACCTCGCCGGACGCCTTGCACCAACCCGCCACAAATTTCTGAGGTCGTCCAATGAATGAGTGTTGCGATGTCCGCCGCAACCGGCGGTTTGAAGGTCTTTTTGAGATGTGAATCTGGTAGCCCTGCCCTGGAGTAGACCTGGCTCGCTAAGGCTGTGCCGGACTAAGAGGGTTGTCGCTCTGGACGAGGACCCAAATTGTGAGGGCGAGGATTGCCCCTCCCCCTATGCCAATGGCTATGGGAGAATCCAGGATCCCACCGCCTGCCGCAGGAGCCGCTCCAACGCCTTGCTTCTTGTTTTTGCTTTTCTTCTTGCCGTTGTCCTGGTCGGATTGTTCGTCCCGCGTGGTTTCCTGGCCCTGCTGCAAAGTGGCCGTGCCCTGGTCGTCGGTAATTTTCAGGTCTCCCTTGCGGGCGACGATTCGCACCGTCCCGTCGGTGTCGGTCACATTGAATTCCGTCCATGCATCGGACGCCGGTGTTACCCGCACATCGCCAGCCGTGGTGGCCATGCCCCTGGAGGTGGAGACAGCAACGCCGCCGTGCTCCACTTTCAGGGAAGCCCCTTCAAATTGCACCAGCGAATCACCGAGGACGGTAACGCTCGAACCGGGAGCATGGATGCTGGCCCCTGAATCGGAACGGGTCTGCACCAGGTCGCCGGAAAAAATCGCGGAGGACTTCGGCACATTGCTGCCATTCAACCAGGCGGCGCCATCAGCGTAGAGCATAGCCGCACCGGAATCGGCGGCCATCAGCGAACCGGGCAACATCAGCAGTAGCACGCAACTCACCAACTTGCGGAAAGTAGCCATGCCCATCCCACACTCCGTTATTAACTAATTTGGTGTCAGTTAACGCATCGTACCCTCCAATGTTCTTGCCAGTCAATGGTTTTTGTGCCATCTTGCGCGCTCGTCGGTGGAAATCTTTAACGCTGCTTCGCTCTAACCTAAGCCATTACCGCCATTGATCGATCATCTCCCACCAGATCAGTCTTAGCCATTCATTCATCAGGGTTTTGGCCCATTGGCGATGGGCCCACCATTTGATCCCAAATTGCGTTTCGTCCCGGGCCGCTGCGACCGAGTATTCATGTCCAGGGACTTCGCGCTGGAAAACGCTGAGCGCGCGCCGCGTGTGGAAATCCGAGGTCACGATCAGCACGCTCTTGCCGCCTCCCCGCGCTAGGCACTTCTCCGCATCCTTCGACTCGTCCTTGGTCGACAGTCCGTCGATGGGGCATATGCTGACCGACGCGGCTTGCGGCAAATCCTGAATGTACTTCTGTGCCAACTGAATCTCGGTGGATTCGTAAATCTTCGCGTTCGCCGGCACATCCAGCACCACGCGCTTCCCATATCCCTGCGCCAGAAGCTCGAGGGCGCGCGCCGGACGCCGGTCCGTTTCCCCCGCCAGCACCAGAATCAGGTCAGAAGGAACTGGCGCGTCCACCAGAAGAAAGGCGCCGGCTCTCGCAGCCAGCCCTACCGACAATCCTGCCAACAATGCCCAGCCCAGTAACCACCCGCGACTCCTCGCGCCCAGTGTTCTCATGAGTTCCCAACACCGTCCCCACTTCGGAAGATGAACTTTCCTCAGCAGTTCGCAATTTCCAGCGCCGTGTGGTCTCTCAACCGCGTGCTAGAATCGAAAATGAAAATTCACAACCGGAAGAGACCACAGCCGCCACGATGACGAATCACTCCGCCGCAAATCAGACCCCCGGCCAACCGTACGATCACCTCAAGAATAGGATCCAGCAGCGCCAGGCTCGCATTGGCATCATCGGCCTCGGCTATGTAGGACTGCCACTAGCCCTGCTGTTCAGCGAACAGAAGTTTGCTGTTACCGGCTTCGACATTGATCAGCGCAAGGTCGACACCATCGCTAAGGGCGAATCCTACATCTTCCGCATCAGCGCTGAAGAAATCCGGAAGGCCAAGGCACAGGGCTTTTCGGCCACCTCTGAATATGCCCGGCTCGTCGACATGGATGCCGTCATCATCTGCGTTCCCACCCCTCTCAACCAATATCACGAACCCGATCTCAGTTTCATCACCGACACCACACACGCCATCGCCCCTCACCTGCAGGCAGGCCAGTTGGTTGTGCTTGAGAGTACAACGTACCCCGGCACCACCGAAGAAGTCATGCTGCCGATTCTCGAGAAAGAAAACAAGCAGGGCCTGAAGACTGCCCGAGGACCCTCGAGCGCTGAGAAGGAATTCTTTGCGGCTTTTTCCCCCGAGCGCGAGGACCCGGGCAACACCACGGTCGCCCGCCGCGATATCCCCAAAGTCGTCGGAGGAGTGAACGTGCAAGCCTCGGAGCTGGCGGGCGCGCTCTACGGATCCATCTTCCATCGCACGGTTCCTGTCTCCTCGCCCGCCGCGGCCGAGATGACCAAGCTGCTCGAAAACATTTACCGCTGCGTCAACATCGCGCTGGTCAACGAGCTGAAGATGCTCTGCCTGCGTATGAATCTTGACATCTGGGAAGTCATCGCGGCCGCCTCCACCAAACCGTTCGGCTTTCATCCTTTCTATCCCGGACCCGGCCTCGGAGGACATTGCATTCCCATCGATCCCTTCTATCTATCTTGGAAGGCCAAGGAATTTGACTTCCGCACCCGCTTCATCGAGTTGGCGGGAGAAATCAATAACAACATGCCGTATCACGTGCTCGCCTCCGTGGGCGGCGCGTTGAACCAGCACAAGAAATCGGTGAACGGCGCGCGTGTCCTCATCCTGGGTGTGGCTTACAAAAAAGATATTGATGATCTGCGCGAATCTCCCGCCCTCACCATCATCGAACTTCTGCAGCACGAAGGCGCCCAGGTCAGCTATCACGATCCCTACTTCCCTTTTATCGGGAAGGGGCGCAAATATGACTTGCAGATGAAGCGCACGGAGCTGGAAAAACTGGGCCAATACGATTGCATCGTAATCGTCACCGACCACTCCGACTATGATTACAAAAAGATCGTCGGGGAAGCCCAGTTAGTCGTCGACACCCGCAATGCGACTAAAGGTATCGTGAGTCCCAAAGTAGTGCGGTGCTGAACTACGGGCAGCTGAACTAACGGAAGCCAGGAGTACAGGGTTCCCAGTAGTGAAGACGCGGAAGTAGAAGTAAAAGACTCGCTTCAAGTGTAAGTTTTTTCTCTTTCTTGCCAGTCCCGCGCTCTTCGTCGATGCCGTCGGCATAAGTGGCTGAAAGATCAGCAAGATAGAGTTCCCAGTTCGCCGACGAAATGGCCTTTGCCGTGCAGATTTTCATATTGGCAGCCTGCCCTAAGGTAGTAAACTATGACCGCTTCTACCCCTTTCAGTCCCGGGAGTTCCACGCTGCCGCCGACTGAGAAACTTTCAGCCCCGAACCGGGGTTTGAATGACGGACGAGCCAAGGCTATGAGTTCTTCTGCCTCCCAAGAGACTCTCTTCTCCATGCTTCCGGAGACGAGAAAACCTTGGACCGAATTCGTTTTCAGCACCGGAATGCAGGCCGCCGCGGTCGCGCTCCTGATCTGGGTGCGATTATTGTATCCCTCGGTTGTTACCGCTCCTGAGCACACGTTCCGCTCGGTTGAGTTGGTGAGCACTCCGGTTCCGGTCAACCATCAGCCGCAGCCGGTGCGCAAGATCGAGCAGCCGGCAGTCGTTGCCAAGCTCGATCCGCCGGTCGACGCCTTGCGTCTGCCGGCGCCCAAACCGAAAGCCCCGGTGAAGGTAGAGGAAGATCGTGCTCCCGTAGTCGCCATCGCCACCAAGAAATTGGACCCTCTGCCTGCCGCCCCGGCGCCCGTCATTCCAAAACAGGGCGTGAAGACAAACGTATTTTCTACCGGTAGTTCGGCGGTTCCCACGATCGCACGCGCGCCCTCGCAGGTGCAGACCGGAGGCTTCGGCGATCCCAATGGAATTCCTGCCAAGGCGGGTCAGACCAAGGCGGTCAACATCGCGGCTCTCGGATCTTTCGATCTCCCGTCCGGCCCCGGCTATGGCAACGGAACCGGCGGCGCCAAGGGTGTGCCGGGCGTGGTCGCGAGCACGGGCTTTGGCAATGGCACAGCCACTCCGCCACCCCCGCGCCGCGCCACAGGGACGGTTCAGCCCAGCGGCTTCGCCAGTGCCGATGTGCCCGCCCCGCCTACAGTCCACTCTCAAGTCGCAGAAGCTCCGGCCAAAGTGCTGCCTGCCGAAATCCTTTCCAAGCCAACTCCCGTCTATACTCAAGAAGCAAGGAGCCTGCGGATTGAGGGCGAAGTCCTCCTGGACGTGGTTCTGGAAGCCTCTGGCAAACTCCGGGTCGTCCGCGTGGTCCGCGGATTGGGTCACGGCCTCGACGACAACGCCGTGAAGGCCGCCGAACAGATTCACTTCAAGCCGGCAATAAAGGATGGCCAGCCGACCGATTACGAAGTCGTTTTGCACATCATTTTTCAGATCGCTTAAGTTGCTCCCGGAAGGGTTTATGCGCATTTTTCAGGTAGGTTTGCTTTCGTTGTTTCTGTTCTTGGCCTGCTCTTTGCCCGCGGTGTCGCAGGATCCGCCATCTCCCGAACAGCCGCCCGCGGCCACCAATGCGGCTCCGGCCGCACCGTCTCCCGCCACACCAGCTCCAGCCACACCAGCTCCGGCCACACAACCCGCGGAAGCTCCATCGGCTCCGCCTCCGGCTTCGTTCGATGATGTCATCAACCGCATTGTCCAGCGAGAGCACCTCTTCGTGGCTCAGATGCGCCACATGCATCCCATGGTCGAGACCTATCTGCAGGATCTTAAAACCGACAAGGACGGCAATGCGATTCCCGTGAAAGACCAGTATTTCCTGGGACGCCTCGACATGGGTGACGGCCCCGAAGATACGTCATTTGTCGGCCAGCCCGGGTTCGGCCAACGCATGGTCAAACGGCTCACCGGTCTCTACTCTTTGCATTTCCTCCCGCTGGGCTTCGCTCAGATGGTGATCCTCGATACTGATTTCCAAAAGAAGTACTACAAATTCACCTTCGTGCGCCGCGAGTTTCTCGGAGAAGTACGCTGCCTGGTGATCGATGTCGAACCCCGGGCTGACGCGGGCATGGCCCGCTTCCTGGGCAGAATCTGGGTCGAAGATCAAGACTACAACGTGGTTCGCTTCAACGGAACCTATTCTCCCCACCCGCGGACCAGCTTCTACCTGCACTTCGACAGTTGGCGCCTGAACCTTCGACCTGGCACCTGGCTGCCCGCCTATGTCTACAGTGAGGAATCCGACCTCAAAGCCGGTATGTCGAAAACTTTGCACTTCCGGGGTCAGACCCGTCTGTGGGGATACGACTTGAAGGCTCTGGCCAAGAATTCAGAGTTTACTCAGATTCTGGTGGATTCTCCGCGGGACGCTTCAGTGAAAGATCAGAGCGAAGCCACTGCCGACGCCACTCCCGTGGTCGCAGAGCGCATGTGGGAACGTCAAGCGGAAGATAACGCGGTCGAGCGCTTGCAGAAAATCGGTCTCCTGGCCCCTCCCGGTGACGTGGACAAGATCCTTCTGACCGTGGTCAACAACCTCATGGTCACCAATAACATCGATCTGCAGGGTGATATCCGTTGCCGCGTCCTGCTCACTTCGCCTCTGGAATCGTTCACCATCGGGCGCACCATCGTCATGAGCCGCGGCTTGCTCGATGTGCTGCCCGACGAAGCCTCGCTTGCCATGGTCCTGGCTCACGAACTCGCTCACATTGTGCTGGGCCATCCATTCGACACCATGATGGCGTTCAACGATCGCTTGTTCTTCCCCGATCAAGACTCGTTTCAACGTATGGACTTCAAGCGCCGCCCGGCAGACGAAGAAGCCGCGGATGCCAAAGCGGTGGAACTGCTGAAAAACTCTCCTTACAAGGACAAAATGGCAACTGCCGGGCTGTTCCTGAAGTCCTTGCAGGAACATGCCCCCGAGCTCCCCAACTTGATTCGCCCCCATCTGGGCAATAGCTTCGCCGCGGGCAAGGATATCCGGATGTCGGCGCTGCTGGCGTCCGCACCACAACTCGATCCCAAGCGCACCGATCAGATCGCCGCGCTTCCCCTCGGCGGCCGCATAAAGCTCGATCCTTGGACCGACCAGGTGGAACTGGCCAAGGCCAAGCCCGTGGCCCTGATTTCCCCCAAGGAAAATATACCGTTCGAGATCACGCCATTCTTCCCTTTCCTCACCAGGCTCTCGACTCCTGGCAGTGAGAAGGTCGCTCTTACGTCGCCCACCCCGAAGTAAGAATGCGCGTGACGGCGGAATCTTCATGCCCCTCTTGGGAGATGGAATCCTCTCGCTCGCTTCGCGCTGAGACTGCGCTGATTCATACGCAGGGTTCCGAGTTTTAGAAACTTGGTTGGAACGCAAAAAGCGCGCCTGGCGGCGCGCCCTGCATATCTCGATATCGATCGCCTGCTTGACGATTACTGGATGGCGCTGCCAACGTTAGAGAATACGTTGTTGGCGTTCGAGCCGATGAGCCGGACCGTGCCCACGACGATTACAAGAATCACAGCGAGCATTACCGCATACTCGGCAATGTCCTGACCTCTTTCATCGCTCCATAGATGTTGCCAAAGTTTTGCCACGGGCTCCGTCTCCTTAGAGAATTTGTCTTAACCAAACCCCCTCGTTCCAACAAGGGGGAAAGGGCACCAAAACGTGGTCACGGATCAGTTCCTCCCCGAGGCTGGTCGTGAGCAAATGATAGGTGCTAAGCCCGCGCTCGCCAATAGCCCGTAAGTGCTACCTTCGGTTACCCTTGGGTAAGCCCCTAAGTCCTTATTAACCAATACTTTTCAGGGGTAGCGACTGGTTTACCGCAAACAGCGCCAGCTCCAGCCGCGTCGACACCCCCAGCTTGTCGAAAATATTGCTCAGATGATGCTTCACCGTGTCTTCGCTGATTTTGAAGTATTCGGCAATCTCTTTATTCGAATATCCCGCCACCACCGCCGCCACAATCTCCAACTCGCGCGGCGTCAAGCCAAACTTCTTCTGCCGCGCCTCGTCGCTCGAAGATTGCACCAGCGTTCGCAAATATTGAACGAGGTTCGAAACGCTCTCGCGTCCCACCCAGTACTCGCCCGACATCACAGTATGGATCGCTTTCAGCAGCAGTTGCGTCGCCGAATCTTTCAACACCACGCCGCGCGCGCCCAGTTGCAGCGCTTCCACAATCTGGCTTTTTTCCGCAGCCGCCGTCAGCAGGATCACTCGAACCGGAGTTGAATTCGTCCCCACACTCAGATCCCGCAAAGCTTCCAATCCCGGATGCCTGGGCATCGCCAGGTCCAGCAGCAGAATGTCAGGCTTCAATTGCCGCGCCAGTCTTACGGCTTCCGCCCCGTCCGAGGCCTCACCCATTACCTTCAAATCCGGTTCTGCCTCCAGCAGCCGCCGCAGGCCATCCCGGAAGATTGGATGGTCGTCGGCGATCACGATACGTACAGGCTGTGACTTCTTAAAGTTCATCGGAAACTTCTCCACTCTTCGGAACCCTGATTTCCAGGCGTGTCCCTGTTCCGGGATTTGATTCTACCGTGAGTGCGCCCGCAATTAAACGTACACGTTCTTTGATGATCATCGGCCCCTTGCCCATCTGCTCAAGTTCCTCTTGCGTCAGACGGCCCGAAAACGGAAAACCCTTGCCGTCGTCCTCCAGCGTCAGGTTCCACTGGCTGGGACTCGAACTCAGTCGCACCAGGGCATGCCGCGCCTGGCTGTGCTTGCGCACGTTCACCAGCCCCTCCTGCACAATCCGCAGCAGTTCCCTGCAGACTTTGTCCGGCATTTCCAGTTTCCCAGCATCGGTCACGAAACGCGCCGAAATTCCCGTCTCCCGCTCAAACCGTTCCACGGTGTCGGTCACCAGGTGAAGGAATCTGCGGGCATCCACATCGATCGACTTCATCTGCTGCATCAGTTCCCGCAACTTCAAAACTTCTTCGCGCAGCAAGCCCTGGATTCTTCCCAGTTCGCCACCCACCACCGCCGGCGAAGTCTCCGCTTGCCGCCGCAGAACATCTACCTGCATCTCCACCGCGATCAGCGACTGTACTGCACCATCGTGCAACTCACGCGCAAAGCGGGCGCGTTCCGCAGCCCCGGCCCGGCGCCTCAGCCGATGCAGCAGGTAGACGTTGTAAACCGCCGGCCCCACCTGCCGGAAAAGATCGAGCAGAAAGCGCAGCTCCTCTTGCGTCTCCCCCTTCCATGAAGGATCAAACACCAGCACGCGCCCCCGCCATTCCCCTCCGAAAACAAACGAAACCGCAACCACCGACTGGAAAGATTGGCGCTCCTTCAATTGAACCAGCGAATCGGTCGCGGGCGACGGCAGCTGGTTGCCCTCGCGATCCAATGCGATCACCGACCAGCGCTCGCCCTCGCTCGTTGCGTAAAACACCTCTCCCGGAAAATCCTCAAGATACGTCTTCGCCTCTCGTGGCCTGGGATCCAGCCACACAAAATCAGAAGCTTCCCCATCCCCATTTCGCAACTCTCCCAGAAAGGTTCTGTGGCTGTGAATCTCCTGCGAGGCCAACAGTAGCCGCTGCGCTCCGTACATCGTTGCGATTTCCCGGCTCATCTGCTGCAGCGTCCCCGTCAGTCCCGCGTCCACTCGCACCTTCGACAGCATACGAGTCACCACCGCCTTCTCTGCCCGCAGATGCTTCTGTTGCTCCGACAAATAACCCAGCAGCAGTCCCATCACCAGCAAGTACACCGAAAGCATGAACAGGCGCTTCGGCTCGAACTCGGTGACGTTGACTTGCAGGCCCGACAAAACGTGCCACGGCAGGCTTCCTCCGTGAGTTGCCCACACGCGCAGCACAACGAAGCTCTCTATCCAAAGCAAGGCCACCTCGGCTGCCGCCGTACCTAGGGTCTCCCATAAACCCCACCGGTAAGCCGACGCCGCCAGAACAAAGAAGAAGAATAAAAAAAATGGGCTTCGGGGGCCCTCGGCAAACACCGAGATGAACGCCGGCCATACGATATCTGCGCCATGAACAAAGATGCGAAACGCCGCTGTCGACTGCTTCTTTCGCCGCAATAGCGTCATCACCAGCACGCCATGGATGAGATAAAATCCCAACAGACCATAAGCCACCGGAGCGTGTCCCAACTGCGTGGGATCCATGTAAATCGCAGCCAGTGCCGATACCGCCAGAAACACGCGTGCCGTGGCCAGCCAACGCTCGATTCGCCGAATCTCACTGGGATCGGCGGGAGCCGGTAGCCTTCCGGTAAAACGGCGATTGCCTTCAGCGTGCAAAGTGGAGTCAACTCCCTGCCCGAGCGCGAAACGTGTCAGGGAAACAGGAGTGTCTCGCATATTATTGATAAGAAAGACTGGGAGCAAGCGAAACTTTGCGCTCTCAGGCCTCCACTCTCGCTCCCACCCCGCCGTTCGGGTTACTTCCGTAACCCGGTCCTCTTTGAATCCAGTTTAGAATGGCACCGAGGAACCTCTTCTTTCTTGCGCACCTACGCCAAACTCTGGACCGCAGGAGTCGCTGCCTGTCTCGCGACTTTGGTCCTGGCTGCGCTCCTGCTCCCTCAGTCCTTTCGTCTCACCGCTCTCAGCGACGTGATGCAGTGCCTCTTGCTGTTTTCCGGGACGGTCTCCCTCATTCCTCACGCTGTCCGGTCGCGCGGCCGCCTGCGCCTGTTCTGGACGCTCCTGGCGATCGGCATGGGCCTCTGGTTCGCCTACCAGTTCGTGTGGATCTACTTCGAAGTCTGGCTGCGCACCGATGTTCCCGACCTGTGCGCCGGCGACATGATCCTCTTCCTGCACATCGTGCCGCTGATGGCTGCCCTCGCGCTCCGTCCTCATGCTCCGCAGGATGAGTATGCCGCGCGTCTCCGCCGCCTCGATTTCGCCCTGATGATGGTGTGGTGGATTTATCTCTACGTCCTGGTCGTCATCCCATGGCAGTACGTTGTGCCCAACATCCCGGCCTACAACAACGATTTGAACTTGCTGTACCTCATTGAGAAAGCAGCGTTTCTCAGCACCTTGTTCCTGGCTTGGATGGGGAGCAAGGGTGGCTGGAAGATTTTCTACGCTAATTTGTTCGGCGCCAGCTTCACCTACGCCGCCAGTTCGCACCTCGCCAATTGGGCGATCGGCCGCCACAGCTATTACAGCGGAAGCCTCTACGACATTCCCCTGGCAGTCTCCATGGCCTGGATCACTATCATCGGTCTGCGCACGCACGAACGTGTACCCCAGGCCGGCGTCCGCTCCACTTCCACATCGCACGGGGTCTGGCTCGCCCGGTTGGGAATGATCGCGGCCTTTTCGCTCCCCATCTTTGCCGCCTGGGCGATGCTCGATGACGCAGTTCCCCCGCGCATCCGCTCGTTCCGCGTGGTCCTGACTCTGGCCGCAGCCGTCCTCATGGGCGCAATGGTCTTCGTGCGCCAGCGCTTACTCGACAAGGAATTGCTGCGTCTCCTGACTCATTCGCGCGAGTCCTTCACCAACCTGAAACGATTGCAGACTCAGATCATGGAGTCGGAAAAACTCGCTTCGATGGGCCAACTGCTGGGCGGCGCCGCTCACGAACTCAACAATCCCATTACCGCCATGCTCGGTTATTCGGATCTGCTGTTGTGCACGCCTCTCACTGCCGAACAGAGCGAACTCGCGGGAAGAATCGGCCAGCACGCCCGGCGAACGCGGTCGCTCGTAGCCAGTCTCCTCAGCTTTGCCAAACAGGGCCCGGCTGCCATGGCTCCCGTGGATCTCAACACGTTGCTGCGGACCGCTGTCAAACTTTCGCAACCTCAATGGCAAGCTCTCAAAATCGAGGTCCGCACCGAGTATCCGCAAGAACTGCTGCTGGTCCGCGGAGATTCCAACCAGTTGCTCCAGGTCTGCGTGCAAATCATCAACGACGCGCTCCATGCTGTGGGCCAGCACGGTAGCCGAACTCTCACCATCGCCGCGGAGTCCAAGAACGGCATCGCCATCATCCACATTTCCGATGCCAGCCCCGCCGTCAGCAAAGACCAGACTCTGGGAAACGCAGCGCCCGATCTCGATTCTCCGGAAACTCTCTCCGGCCTAGGACTGAGCGCGTGTCAGGGCATCCTGCAGCAGCACAATGGGCGGATTCTCTGGCGTCAGGACCGCACTGTGGGAACCACCATCCGTGTCGAGATCCCCGTCATTCCTCCAGTGCCGCAGCAATCGTCGGATCCCGGGGTTCCTGTAATGTGGCGACCTCAACCGTTCGCTTGAGCTGCCCGCAAGCCGCATAGATGTCCCGTCCCCGCGGACGCCTCACAAACGCAGGAATCCCCGCACTCCGCAAGATGTTCTGAAACGCCGTCACGCGCTCCGCGCTGGGAGTCACAAAATCAATTCCCGGCCCCGGATTCAAGGCAATCAGATTCACCTTGCAGCGCATCCCGCGCAACAACTCGGCCACTTCCCTGGCATTCTCCGGCGCGTCGTTCACCCCGCCGAGCAGTACGTACTCGATCGTGATCCACTCCCGCGTACGCAGCGGAAATTCCCGCGCCGCCGTCATCAGCATCTCCAACGTCCACTTCTTATTCACCGGCATAAGCCGCGTGCGCAGCGCATCGTTCGATGCATTCAAAGAAATCGCCAGCTTCGGCCGGATTGCCTCCCCGCCAAAGTCCCGGATGCGCGGCACAATCCCCGCCGTCGAAACCGTCATCCGCCGCTCCGCAATCCCCACACCTTCCACCAGCAGCCGCGCCGCCTTTACGAAATTTTCGTAATTAAGAAACGGCTCGCCCATACCCATGAACACAAGATTGATGCGATCCTCAGGCGGCGAAACCTTCTGGTCCTTGAGCACCGCACAAACCTGCCCCACAATCTCACCCGCTGTAAGATTGCGCTTCACGCCCAGCAACGCCGTCAAACAAAACTGGCAATCCACGGCACAACCCACCTGGCTGGAAATACAAATCGTCGAGCGGCTAGGCTTTTGGATGGCGCGGCTTTTCAACGCTGCGATAGGCTCACTTGTTTGGAACTGGGCTTTAGCCCCTGAGGTACCTAAGCTGAAATCCTCAGCTTCGTCGCCAGCCTCACTCCCATCCCCAGCTTCCCCACCATCGCCCTCGGGCATCCAAACCGTCTCCACACTCTGCCCATCAGCAAAGCCAATCAGATAACGCACCGTCCCATCAACGGAAACAAACTTCTTCTCAATCCGCGCCGCCCCAACCGTCACGCCGCCTTGCGCCAGCTTTTCCCGAAACTCCTGCGGCAGCGTGGAAATCTCCTCCAGCGTCTCAACGCGCTGCCGATAAATCGCGTCCATGATCTGCTTGGCCCGATAGCTCGGCTCGCCCGCTTCGCCTACCAGCGCGGTGATCTCCTCGCGGTCCATACCCAGCAGCGTTGATGTCAAAGGTTCAGTCACGTCTAGGAGAACCGCAACTCACTGATTCTAAATACCTAACCATCTCATTCTCCCACACCCCGCCCGACCCCGTCAGATGTGTAAGAATATAGAGAACAAGCCATGCCAAAAGAAGTCCGCAACATCCGCCGTCAGGTCTTACCCCACGGCCTGACTGTAATCACCGAGCAGATGGAGCACATCCGCTCCGCCTCCATCGGCATTTGGCTCGAAACCGGTTCCCGCGACGAGACTCCACAATCAAACGGCATCTCCCATTTCATCGAGCACATGGTCTTCAAAGGCACCAGGCACCGCACTGCCGAGGAGATCGCCCGCCAGGTCGATTCCATCGGCGGCAACATGGACGCCTTCACCTCCAAGGAATGCATCTGCTTCAACGTTAAGGTGCTCGACGAAAACGTTCCCATCGCCCTCGAAATTCTCACGGATCTGGTCCTGCATCCCACATTCACCGCCGAGGACATCGCCCGCGAACGCGGAGTAATCCTAGAAGAAATCAAGATGGACGAGGACAATCCCGACTACCTGGTCCACGAAATCTTCACCCAGAACTTCTGGAAAGATCATCCGCTAGGCAAACCGATCCTGGGCACAAAGGAGACGGTCAAGAAATTCGAGCGCGAAACCGTGCTCGACACCTACACCCACCGCTTCGCCCCCGGCAACATAATCGTAGCTGCCGCCGGACATCTCAACCACGACCAGTTCGTTGACCTGGTGGTCAAGCATTTCGAGCACCTGAAGCCGGCGAAGAACGGCTTCCACTCGCCCGAACCGAAGATCGTCCCGCGCATCGTCCTACGGAACAAGAAGGCACTCGAGCAGGTCCAACTCTGCATCGGCGTCCCAGCCTATCCCATCGCCCACGAGAAGCGCCACGCCGGCTACATTCTCAACACCCTGCTCGGCGGAGGCATGAGTTCCCGCCTCTTCCAGAATATTCGCGAGCGCCAAGGCCTCGCCTACTCCATCTACAGCGATCTCAATCCCTACCGCGACACCGGATGCATGGCCGTCTACGCCGGCACCTCGCTAGCATCAGCGCTCAAGGTAGTAAAAGCGGTGGTCAGCGAGTTTCACAACTTGAAAACTCATCCAGTACCCGAAGAAGAACTCCGCCGCTCCAAAGATCAACTAAAAGGCAGCCTGATGCTTTCTCTCGAATCAAGCACAGCCCGCATGTCAAACCTCGCCCGCCAGGAAATGTATTTCGACCACTTCCAGGATCTCGACGAACTGATCGAGAAGATCGAAGCCGTAACCTCGGACGATCTCCAGAGTCTGGCCCAGGAATTCTTCAAAACAGAATCCGTAGCAGTAACCGCGCTAGGTAATCTAAGCGGCCTGAAGATCTCCCGCGATCAACTGACCTGCTGAAAGATCCTGTCCACGAGTCACGGCGTTCTGCCTTACCCTGTGTTCCCTGTGTTAAAGATTTTGATTTCCCTGTAACTTCCCTTGCTCCCGGCTCATCCCATCTCAGCCCGCAGGTTCAATCCTGCCGGACGACCGAACTCGATACTCACCTCCAAGGAGAAAAACCATGAAGAAGATATTCAGCAGTTTGACGCTCGCCTGTATCTTGGCTGCCTCGATGGCAGCCTTCGCCCAGTCCACCAGCCAGGATTCAATGAAGCAAGACGACTCTAAGCAAGACCAGATGAAAAAAGACGATTCAATGAAGAACGACTCGATGAAGAAAGACGACATGAAGAAGGACAAGAAGGCCAAAAAGATGGCTAAGAAGGACCAGATGAAGAAGGACGACAGCATGAAGAAAGATGACATGAAGAAAGACGACAGCATGAAAAACGACCAGATGAAGCCGAACTAGTCCGTCGTCCGGAATGCGGGCGCGGGCTGATAGCCCGCGCCGCATCGATGTCGGCCACGCGGTATACTTGCGATCGTGACGGCCAAAAAACAGAAGCTGCTTCTGAAGATGTTCCCGGCGCTATCGGCCGAACTTCAGCAGCTTCTTGCGGAACAAGGCGAAGCTCGACTGGCTGCGCAAGTGCCACAGTTAAGCGTGATCGAGCGATGCCGCTGTGGGGACGACTTTTGCGGAACATTCTACGTGTTGCCCAAAGCCTGCCGGAGCATACGGTCCGGGTCATCGTAATGTAGCCCTCAACACCGAAAGAAGGCATGCTGATACTCGACGTCGTCTCCGGCAAGATCGCGGCGGTCGAGGTCCTGTACAGGAACGAGATTCGACAGAAGCTCCAAATTGAATTTCCTTGAAACCTAGTCCGCGCGGATTCCGTAGGTCGTTTGACGCCTTCTAATGTCCAGTCGCACTAAGAACTTCCTCCCCTTCCTCTTCCGCCTCCGCGCCGGCGCTCTCCGCAACCTCCACCCCCGCCCGCCCACTCAACCCCGTCTTTAGATACTGCCGCAGGCACCGCGTGCAAGGCACATACCCATCCCGCATCGCTTCCTTAGCAGTAGTCGTCCGCTCCGAAGCCTTGTCGTGAATGAAAGGACATCCCGCCACGTGAAAGACTTTCGATCCATCCGAAACCACCACCACCAGATCAGGAGGAATGTGATTAGCGGGCTCCGCGTGATGCGACCTGAGGAAGTGTCCGCCGCTCAGCGAGTTGGTCAACAACACGCTTCCCGTGATCAACAGCAAGGCCGCCACCGGCACCAGCCAGGCCGCCCAGCTCGACCATCCGCTTCCCTTCACCGCCACATTCTTCGCCAGCCGTTTCTCTAACCTCTGCCCGAAGCCAGCAGGCACTTCCAGCATGCGCTCATCCCCATAAAGCTGGACCACATTCCGCGTCCCCGCCAGCACCGAAGCACACCGCTTGCACGTGCGAAAATGCTCGTCCATCGCAGAGCGCAGCCCCGCCTCGACGTCCCCGTCCACGTAATTCGATATCTCGCGCCACACCTGTTCGCAGTTCAACATTTTCTGGTCTACCATGGCTTGTTTCCCTTCTCGAACGGCAGCCGGCTGAACCAGCCCTGCTCCCATCCGGCGGCCAGCAGATCGCGCAGCATCAGCCGCGCCCGCAACAACCGCGTCTTCACCGAAGCCACCGTGATCCCTAGCGCTTCGGCTGTCTCCTGAATGTTCAAATGCTCCATATCGCGCAGCACAAAAACTTCGCGATATTTTCGATCAATCGTCCCGAGGGCCTCCGCCAGCCGCTGCCGCACTTCCTTGCGCTCCAGCGCTTCCGAAGGAATCTCGCGCCAGTCGGCGAAATCCCGGGGCGCATATTCTCTCTCTTCATCGTCCCGGCCGGATCGACGCCCATCAATCCCTTCCATCACAACCGTTCGCTCCCTTCGCCGGCGCATCAGAGCCTCATTCACCGTGATCTGGATCAGCCACGTACTGAACCGCGCCTCCGCCCGGAATTGCCGGATATTCGCAAACGCCTTCAGCATCGCTTCCTGCGCCGCGTCCTCGGCATCGTGCTCATTGCGAAGAATCGCCAGAGCCGCCGCATAAACCCTCCGCTCATAAGGCCGCACCAGCTCATAAAACAATTCATTCTGCCCGCGCTGCACGCTCAAAATCAGATCCTGCTCGCGCCCGCCAGCTTGCACCGGATTGTTCAACACCATGCCTGGTTCGGACATCAAGCTCGCAATCCCCCGCTCGCGTCGTAGGTCTGAGGTCCGAGGTCCTCAGTACTCCGGATCTTTCTTCCACCCCGTAACCATGGAAACGAAGTTGCCCCACCCGTGCAGAACCACCATCACCAGATGCCCCAGCACAAAAAACAGAATCGCCCACATCACCGCGAAGTGCCAGATGCGCGCATAGTGAAATCCTCCCATCATCCAGGCCAACCAAGAAAACTGCACCGGCTTCCACACCGCGAGCCCAGTAACCACCGACAAAACCCCCAGCCCGATCGCGGTCGTATAAGCCTGCTTCTGCAGCGGGTTGTAAGCTTCCTGAACCGGCGGCTTCGGGCCAAAGAAAAAATAATGCTTCACCATCGGCCACACTCCCGGAATATCCCGGTGCGTAAACAAAACCTGCCGATAGTTCCCGCTGAAAACCTGGTAGCCCAGATAAAAAAGACCGGTGGCAATGTATATCCACATAAATGTGAGATGCCACTGCAGCGCCCCACCTAGCCATCCTCCGATAGCAAATGCCCGCGGCCAATGCAGCAAATCCTTCTGCGGAATCTTCGCCCCGAAGCTGGGAAACGCGCGAAAAATCTGTAAGCCGCTGCCGACCATCACGAAGAGCGCGACCGTGTTGATCCAGTGGCAAAGTCGCACAACAAAAGGATGCTCATAAACCGCCCGCCCCACCACCACCGGCGCTTCCTCTTCGCCCTCAGCGTTCTTGCCCTTAGCCCGAACAATTTCGATTGCCGCACCGCTCATGTACGAGCCTCCCGAGATAGTAGCGCCGCCGTCCCGGCGGCTGTCGTGAGGGCGTCCCCGCCCCCACTGCCGACACCAGCCAACACGCAGATGCAAACCGTCACAGCCCGTAAAACCACGAATACCCCTGGTCTTCCCAATATCCAACCTTGTCCAGCACATGCGTGACTTTCAAATCCGTCAAATACTTCGCCTGCTTGTAACCAACCTTCGTAGGAATCTGCAACCGCAGCGGCGCGCCGTGCGCGCGCGTCAGTGGCTGCTCATACATCTCGTAGCAAAGCAAAGTCTGCGGATGCAGCGCCGTCGCCATATCCAGCGATTCGTAATAGTCGTCCGCGCAATTCACAGTGATGAATCGCGCCGTCGGATCAGCACCCACCATCTGCAGAAAATCCGAGAGCCGCGCACCCCCGAATCGCCCAATCACATCCCACCCCTCAACGCAGATGTGGCGCGTGTTCTGCCGATAGCGCGGCAGCGCCTGCACCTGCGCCAGCTTATAATCCCCAGGCTTCTGGACCGCGCCGCTAACGGTCAGCGTCCAGTTTTCAAAGATCACTCCCGGATCGTCCACGTCGTACCCGTTGATTGGAAACTTCGCAAACGGAGTCACTTCGCCATTATCGAACGTCGGCGCCAAATGGCCCGACCGGAACAGCCGCGCTGAAGCCCAGTCGCTGAACCCCAACCCCTTCTTCAGCAACCCTTCCTGCAAGCTCGGAATCGCGAATGCCCCCAGCGCCAGCACGGGCGCCAGCTTCAGCAATTCGCGCCGGCCAATTTGCCGGAATTTCTTTTCATCCATCGTGTGATCCTTATTCTTCATGGAATGACCTTCATTGAATGACCTTCATGCAACGACTTTCATGGAGTGATCTTCCTCCAGCGATCTTCAGCTCGATCAGCGTTCGCCCGGCATATGTTCCGCCAACCACCGGCCTGGCGTACGGTTCGCAAGTAATGGGATTCATGAGACTTCTGAAAGTTTCGCCCGGACCAGGTTTCATACGCGGCCACTGTGCGAATCATACCCCTCGGAGTCCGGTTCCACCCACCTTTTGCTGGCCTTCTGAGCGTTTTCAAGGCATACTAGGCAAGCGCCAGCCTCCCCCGGCGGCGGTCCCTGTTTCCATCATGCCGGATCTCAACATTTTCGTATCGAAGACGGATCTCACGAAGGCCGATCTACGGAAGACGGATCTAACGAACACCGATCTAACGAATACCGATCGCGCCCTCCTGGCAGACTCCCCAAAGCGCACGCCCCAGGATCCCAAGCAGCGGAGATTGATGATCGGTTCGCTCTGTCTGCTTCTGCTGGCTTTGGGTATCGTGCTCTGGCATGATCGTGACTTCTGGTTTCCCGACACTCCGGAAGCCGATTCCGACCAGCCCGTCGAGAGTTCTCCCGTCGCCAAAATCGCCGCGGCAACACCTCACGCAGCACCCGCCAAGCCACTCACAAGCGCCAAATCAAAATCCGGATCGAAACCTCAGCCGAAGCACCCGGTCGTAGTCGCAGCCGTGACTTCCGCCCCGTCCATTTCTTCACCTCCTGCGGTGGCCACGGCCACACGGACAGTATTGCCCCCGCTGGATGTGGAGGTAGTCGCCGGCGATTCCCATCGCACCATCCGGCCCGGCAGCAGCTCCGTGCGTGTGGACTTGCAACCCGGCACACCGCCGCAACCCGCACCTGAAGCCGCCCCAGCCGATACTGCCCGCACCGCCGGGAATGTAACCACCTATGCGGCCGAGCGCGTGCAGATGTCTGCCGACGCCTCCGACATCGTGGCTCGCCCGGTGCAGCCCAGCTATCCCCTGCTGGCCCGGCAGATGAAAGTACAAGGTTCAGTGATTCTGCAGGCGATGATCAGCAAAGATGGGGTTATCCAGAATCTGCGCGTGGTCAGCGGACCGCACATCCTCGCATCCGCCGCCCAGGACGCCGTCCGGCAATGGCACTTCAAGCCTCACCTCGAAGGCGCCGAACCCGTCGAAACCCAGGCCAAGATCACAGTCAACTTCACCATCTCAACCAATTGACCTTCACACGCGTAGAGCGGGCGCCCTCACCCGCTGCCTTTCACCTTGCACGTGTGGAACGGACAGTCTTGTCCGTTGCCTTTGACTTTGGTTCTTGCTTTTGACTTTTAGTCGGTGGGAACAAACCGGCGAGGCGTCGGGCAAGAAATCTCCCCCAAAAATAACGAGCGCCTCGAATCTCTTTCGAGACCGAGGCGCCCGGGCAGCCCTCCCCCAGAACTGCTCATCTGGGAAATTAAACGTGACGCAGGATTTTGCAAATGGCACTCTCGTGCTACTCCGGTGTCCCTAAAGTGCCATCCCGCCGCCCCGCACCCTTGAAGTAAGCCAGGGTTTTGCCGATGTAGAAATCAGTACCACTCGTGCGCACCCATGCCGGCCTTTCCCGATCCCGAGACCTACCGCGACATCCTCGACAGCCTGCAAATCGGCGTGAGCGTGCTCGACCTGCAGAAAAAAATCGTCTTCTGGAGCGATGGCGCCGAACAAATCACCGGCTACGCCCGCATCGATGTCCTCGGCCATTCCTGCGCGGAAAACATTCTTCTGCACTGCAACCATATCGGCTGTGAAATGTGCGCCGGGAAATGCCCCACGGCGACGGCTCTGCATCAAGTCCGACCGGTCGAAGCCATGAGCTTCATTCACCACAAGTCCGGACATCGCTCTCCCGTGCACTCCTGGGCAATCCCACTGCGCGACAAACAAGGTTCCCTGATCGGCATCATCCAGACCTTTGAACCTGAGTTCGCCGTAGCCGGTCCCGACCCCAACGACCGCAGCATGCAAGAGCGCGGCTGTCTCGATGACATAACCGGATTGCCCAATCAAGCCATGATGCACTCCCACCTACGCGAAATGCTGGGCACATTCGCCGAGCTTCAAATTCCCTTCGGCATCTTTTGCGTCGAAGTCTTCGAACTTAGCCAATTCCGCGCCCGCTACGGGCAGGAGGCAGCCACTTCCATGCTGCTGGTGCTGGCTCGAACCCTGAGAAATGCAGTTTGGCCCGCTGACTTCGTCGGCCGCTGGAGTGAGTCGCAATTTCTTGTGATCCTGAGCGGCTGCGGCGAGGACGCCGTGCAAAGCGTAAGCCAGCGCGTCTTCAAGATGCTGTCCAGTGCCACCATTCCATGGTGGGGAGAGGAACTGTCGGTAGCAGTTTCCATAGGGCGCACCGGCGCGCTCGCCGGCGATACCGTCGAGTCGCTTCTGCAGCGGGCGCAACCCGTGCTCGGCGAAAATCAAGCCGCGCCGGGCCGCGCGCTCGCCGCAGGTGTGGCTCATTCATCCGGCAGGAACTGACCTATGTTTGCCATCATCGGCATCGTCGTTGTCTTCGGGGCAGTGGCCGCCGGCTACCTCATGGAGCACGGCAACATCCGCGTCCTGCTCCAACCTGCCGAATTGGTCATGATCGGCGGGGCCGCCATCGGCACCGTCCTCATCGCCAATCCCCTCCACACCCTCCGCCAGATTGCCGGCGGCATCGTCGGCGTTTTCACTGGCTCCAAATACAGCAAGCAGGCCTATATCGACTCCTTGAAGATGATGTACGAACTCCTCAACAAGGCCCGCAAAGACGGCCTCATGGCCCTCGAAAACGACGTTGAGGAGCCGGAGAAGAGTCCCCTGTTTTCGGCAGGTCCAGCTGTTCTCAAAAGCCACCACGTCCGCGACTTCGTCTGTGATTCCTTGCGTATGGCGATTACCGGCGTCGATGCCTTCGATCTCGACCAGATGCTCGACCTCGATCTCGAAGTCCACCATCACGGCGCCACTCAGCCCACCGCCGCCCTCACCAGCATGGCAGACTCCTTGCCCGGTCTGGGCATTGTGGCCGCCGTTCTCGGCGTAGTGATTACCATGGGCTCCCTCGGCGGCCCACCTGAAGAAATCGGCAAGAAGGTGGCAGCCGCGCTGGTAGGCACTTTCCTCGGCATCCTTCTCTGCTACGGCCTGGTCGGCCCCATCGCCGCCAACATGACCAAAGCAGCCGACGACGAACACGCCTACCTTTACGTCTTGCGCGTGCTCATTGTTTCTTTTCTAAAAGGCACAGCTCCCATTATGGCCGTCGAAGTCGCGCGCCGCGCCGTTCCCGGGCATGTCCGCCCATCCTTCAAGGAGGTCGAAGCAGCCTGCCGCAACCGTGGAGCCGAAGGCGCCGCCGCATCCGATGCCGCGCCCGCAACCGCTGCCGCCGGTCAATAAGGCCTCCAGCTCCAACTCACCATGGATAAGACTCGTCCCATCATCATCTTCAAGAAAAAGGCCCGCCACGGCGGCCATCACGGCGGCGCCTGGAAGGTCGCTTACGCCGATTTCGTCACCGCGATGATGGCTCTCTTCATCGTCCTGTGGCTGCTCAACACCAGCAAACAAATTCAAGAGGCGGTCGGCGGCTACTTCCGAGATCCCAACGGCACCGCCAAGAAGCTTGGATCCAACGTGGCCGGCGCCGGCGAGAACTTTCTCCTCACCAAAGACGACATGCCCAAACTAAAAGACCAGCTGCAACGCGCCATCCATCAAATGAACGACTTCGACAAGATCAAAAACCAGATCGAGATCACCGTCACCCCCGAAGGCCTCCGCATCGAGCTTCTCGAATCCGCTTCCGGAACCTTCTTCAAAAGTGGCAGCCCTCAACTCAACGTCGACGGCCGTGAGTTGCTCAACACGATGGCCGGAGAACTCGGCAAGCTCCCCAACAAAATCTCGATCGAAGGCCACACCGACTCCAAGCTCTACGCCGCCTCCGGAAGTTACGGCAACTGGGAACTCTCTGCCGATCGCGCCAACGCCGCCCGCCGCCTCATGCAAGCCAACGGCCTCGGACCCAACCAGGTCACCCAGATCCGCGGATTCGCCGATCAACGTCTCCGCAAGCTCGACAGCCCGCTCGACCCCTCCAACCGCCGCATCTCCCTGATCGTGCAATCCATCGTCCTAAACCCAGAAGACGACGCGAAACCACCCGCCGCAAACGACCAGAAAAAGCCCGAAGAAAAACGCTCAACCCCGCCCGCAAACAATCCCGCTAAGAAAGAATAATCTCAAGCCGCGCGGACTCTACCCCGTGCACCCTCAGTTGCCTGTGGTTAAAACTTTTGCCTGCTACCCTGTATAATCCCCGTTCGAACTTACTCAGGAGCCGCCATTCATGAAGAACGCAATCCGCCTGACCTGCCTTCTTTTCGTAATGTCTTCCGTTACCCCGGTCTGGTCTCAGGAAAAAGTCGATCTGGAAACCATGTCCCGTATCCGTTACGAAGGCTTCCGCAACTCCAAAGTGATGGACTTCGCTACCGGCTTAATGGATTCCATCGGTGAACGCCTCACCGGCTCTCCTAACATGAAGCGCGCCAATGAGTGGACCCGCGACCAACTCACCGCCATCGGCCTCTCCAACGCCCACCTCGAGCCCTGGGGACCGTTCGGCCGCGGCTGGGCCAACCAGTACGTCAACGTTCGCATGACATCGCCCGACATCGTCACGCTTCTCGCTTACCCGAAAGCTTGGACGCCGGGTACCAACGGCGTCGTTCAAGCAAAGTGCGTTCGCGTCACCCTCGACGACAAAAAAGATTTCGACAAGTACCGAGGCAAGTTAGCCGGGATGATCGTCATCCTCGGTGCCGACGTTGACGCCAAGCCGATCGCCGACCCGCAATTCCGCCGCGACACCGACGACGATCTGGCCAAGCTCTCTG
>Ga0307476_10000125_pt1 | contig 78923 bp, 86 predicted proteins | sample atmos_gasesECM2C_2_FD_203314 | JGI IMG/M metagenome (GOLD analysis project Ga0307476, IMG submission 203314) | Hardwood forest soil microbial communities from Morgan-Monroe State Forest, Indiana, United States - atmos_gasesECM2C_05 | ecosystem: Environmental > Terrestrial > Soil > Temperate... | reverse complement strand
GACCCGCTTTGCCGGGGAGGCCTGAGTGGCCGAGCTCTTTCACGGCATCGATCCCACCAGGGTCGCCGCCAACCTCGAGCTGGTCCGGGCGGAGGCGGGGGAGGGGGTCGAGATTCTCGTCGCCTGCAAGTACGTGCCGCTGGAGGAGATGGGGGCGCTGGCCGAGGCCGGGGTGACGCTGGTCGGCGAGAACCGCCAGCAGGACCTCGCCGCCAAGCACGAGCGCTTCGGAGAGTCCTTCAGCTGGGACTTCATCGGCAACCTCCAGAGCCGCAAGCTCAAGCAGATCCTGCCTCTGTGCCGGCTGATCCACTCGGTCGCCACCGACTCGGTCCTCGACCAGCTCGGCAAGCACGGCACGCCGGAGACCGAGATCCTGGTCGAGGTCAACGTCGCCGAGGAGGAGGGCAAGGGCGGCGTCGCCCCCGCCGAGCTGGCCGAGTTCATCGCCCGCTGCCCGGTCAAGGTCGGCGGCCTGATGACGATGCCGCCGTTCAGCCAGGATCCGGAGGCCTCGCGGCTCCATTTCGCCCGCCTCGCCGAGCTGGCGGCCGCCAACGGACTGCAGCGGCTCTCGATGGGGACCTCGCAGGACTGGCGGGTGGCGGTGCAGGAGGGGGCGACGATCATCCGCTTGGGCACCGCGCTGTTCGTCTGATTCGGCGCTAATCTCCCCTGCATATGTAAAGGAGTCGGCCCCTTCAGGCCGAAAGACGCCCCACATGGCCCTTCGCGATAGCTGGCATAGAGCACTGGTTTACTTCGGTCTGGCCGAGGACCACGACTACGGTCCCGAATACGAGGACGAGTTCGAGCCGGAAACCGGTTCCGAGGAAGTCTTCGAGGCCCGCCGCGAGCGCGGTGACCAGGGCTCGGTCCGGCGCCTGCCGACCTCGCGTCGCGCCCGTCGCGACGAGATCGACGACATCTTCGCCGACGACGAGCCGATCGCCGCCAGCCGCACGCGGACGCTGCGCCCAGTCGACAACGGCAACGACATCCAGGTCCACCTGGTCATCCCCCGCAACTTCAACGACGCCCAGCAGGTCGCCGACCAGTTCAAACGGTCGGTGCCGGTGATCCTCAACCTGCAGACCGCCGATCACGAGCTCTCGAAGCGGATGATCGACTTCTGCTCCGGGCTCACCTACGCGCTGGACGGCGGCATGCAGCGGATCGCCGAGAAGATGTTCCTGCTGACGCCGCGCAATGTCGAGGTCTCCGCCGAGGAAAAGGCGAGGCTGATCGACAAGGGCTTTTTCAACCAGTCCTAGCGCTCACCGGATCTTCACAGCGCCTAAACGCGAGGGCGACATCGCGCCCTCTGCCCGTTCCTAGGTTGCGGCTGTCTCGCAATTTGACCTAGGAGGAATTGATGAAGCGCAAGCGATTCGCTTTTCTGCTCGCTGCCGCGCTCGCCGTTGCCGCAGTGGGCGCCGGCGTCGCGATTGCAGGCAGCCCGCTCGAAGAAGGTGACGCGAAGGAAAAGTCGTTCCGGAAGGCACTGAGCGACAACAGCCCCCGCGACGTGATCTTCTTCCTCGGCGACGGGATGGGCACGCAGGAGATCACCGCCGCCCGCTACTACCTGGGCGTCAACAATCCCCTCAACGTCGACCGTCTGCCGCTGACCGGTTTCGACACCACCTGGTCGGTGAAGCCGGCGGCCAGCGCCCCGTACCTGCCCGACTACGATCCCGACTCGGCTTCGACCGGGACCGCCTGGGCGACGGGTCAGAAAACGATCGACGAGCGCATCTCGCAGGGCCCCAGCAGCGGTGAAAAAGTCCCGGGCACGAACCTCGAAACGGTTCTCGAGAAGGCTCAGGCCGCGGGCAAGAAGGTCGGCAACGTCTCGACCGCGGAAATCACCGACGCGACCCCGGCCGTGCTCGCCTCGCACATCTCGCTGCGCGGCTGCCAGGGCCCGTCCAACATGGCCGCCTGCCCGCTGGAGACCAAGGCCGCCGGCGGTCTCGGCTCGATCGCCGAGCAGGAGGTCGACCACAAAGTCGACGTGCTCCTCGGCGGCGGTCGCTCGCGCTTCACGCAGCCGATCACGGGCGGCCCGTTCACGGGCAAAAACGTGATCCAGTCGGCTGAAGCCCAGGGCTACAAATACGTCGAAGACGCGACCGCGCTGTCGACGTACGACAACAAGAACAAACCGCTCCTCGGGCTCTTCAACAACGGCAACATGTCGCTCGAGTGGACCGGCCCGACCGCGACGCTCGGGAAGGGCAACCAGCCCTCGGTGCCGTGCACCGAAGGTGCCCGCCCGGCCAACGAGCCGAGCCTGGCGGCGATGACCAAAAAGGCGATCCAGCTCCTGCAGAACCAGAAAGGGTTCTTCCTCCAGGTCGAGGGTGCCTCGATCGACAAGCAGGACCACGCCACCAACGCCTGCGGTCAGCTCGGCGAGACGGTCGCTTTCGACGAAGCGATCGGGGTCGCGCTCGACTACCAGGAAAGCCACCCGGACACGCTGATCGTCGTCACCGCCGATCACGCTCACACGAGCCAGATCGTGTCCGAGGACGCCAGCGGCAGCGGTCTGCCGACCGGCTACTCGACCAACCTGCTGACCAAAGACGGTCAGACGCTGAGCCTCACCTACGGGACCGCCGGTTTCGGCGGCGAAGGCAAAGCTCCGGTTGCGCCGAGCGGCGTCAGCCAGCAGCACACTGGTGCGGTCGTCCCGGTCTGGGGCGGCGGTCCGCGCGCCCTGCGGGTGCTCGGGACCAACGATCACACCGACCTGTTCGACACGCTGGGCGGCTGAGCCAAGCGAGATCGACGGGCCAAGAGGGCCGGGCGCATGCCCGGCCCTCTTTCGTTGCCTCTAGGCTCCAGGCATGCTTATCGGCTTCGTTGGATCGGGCAGCATGGCGGCCGCGATTGCTCGTGGCTGGGCGGGGAACGGCGATTCGATGCTGTTCTCGGACGCCGGCTCCGGGCGAGCTCGCGAGCTCGCCGAGGAGCTGGGCGGCGAGGTTGCGTCAAACGAGGAGATCGCGGCGCGGGCGGACATCGTCGTCGTCGCCGTCAAGCCGGCCAAGCTGGACGACGTGGCGCCGCAGCTGCGGGCGGCCAAGGAGGTCGTCTCGATCCTCGCCGCTGTCTCCGTCACCCGCCTGCAGGAGGCCCTGCCGGGGGCAACGCGGGTCCTGCGGGTGATGCCCAACGTCGGCGTCGAGGTGCGCAAGGGCGTGCTCTGCATCGCCGGTGAGGCGAGCGCGGAGACGCGGGCGAAGCTGGAGCTGCTCGGCCACGTCGTCGAGTTGCCCGACGCCGACTTCGACGAGGCGACGGCGATCATGAGCTGCGCCCCCGCTTACCTGGCGCTGGCGGTGGAGGCGCTCGCCGACGCCGGCGCCGCAGCCGGGCTCGACGCCGAGCTCGCCCGCGAGCTGGTCGTCGAGACGACCGGCGGCACCGCCGAGCTGCTGAGGATCCGCCACCCGGCCGACGTCCGCAAAGCGGTCGCCTCGCCCGGGGGCAGCACCGAAGCCGGACTGGATGCGCTCGACCGCGAAGGGGCCCGCCGGGCGTTCGAGGCCGCGGTCGAGGCCTCGTTGGAGAGGATGCGGGGGTGATCCCGCTCGCCGCCAGTGTGGACGTCGCCGACTACGTTGACGCCCTGTTCGTCGTCTACCTGATCCTGATCCTGATCAACGTCCTGCTCTCGTTCGTTCCCCGGATCCCGTACTACCCTTGGCTACGGGCGGTGCTCGACTTCATCACCGAGTCGACCGATCCCTACCTGAACGTCTTCCGGCGGGTGCTGAAACCGGTCGGGGGCGGGGGCATGGCGATCGACCTCAGCCCGATGCTGGCGATCGTCGTCCTCCTGCTGGCGCGGGCGATCGTCGTCGACACGATCCTGCGATGAGCCGGGCCGCGACCCGGGCCTGGTGGCTGGCTGGTGTCCTCTGCGCGCTCGTCGTCCTCCTCGACCAGGTCGCGAAGGGGATCGTCACCGACGAGATCGTGCTCGGCGAAAAGGTCGACGTCCTCGGCCCGCTGAAGCTCACCCTCTCGCACAACGAAGGGGTCGCCTTCGGCCTCGCCGGCGGCTCCGGAGCGCCGCTGGTGATCGTCACCGTGGTCGCGCTCGGCGTCGTCCTCTACCTCTTCTCGCGCAACCCGGCGCGGCCGCTGATGTGGATCGCGACCGGCCTGCTCGCCGGTGGCGCGATCGGCAACCTGGTCGACCGCATCCGCCAGGGCTACGTCGTCGACTTCGTCGAATTCCCGCACTGGCCGCCGTTCAACCTCGCCGACTGCGCGATCAGCGTCGGCGTCGTCCTCCTCGTCTTCATCTATCTGCGCGAAGCCGAGCGCGCGCCCGAGAGTGGCTGAGCCGGAGCTGCGAATCGTCCACCTCGACGAGGCACTGGCCGTCGTCGACAAGCCGGCCGGCCTCGTCGTGCACCCGGCGCCCAGCCACACCGGGCCGACCCTGGTCAGCGCGCTGGCCGACGTCCTCGGCGGCGGCGCTGACCCGGAGCGGCCGGGAATCGTGCACCGGCTCGACAAAGGCACCAGCGGCCTGCTCGTCGTCGCCCGCGACGACGAGACCCACGCGGCGCTGCAGGCCCAGGTCCAGCGGCGCGAGGTCGAACGCCTCTACCTGGCGCTGGCTGGCGGGAGGATCAGCTCGCGGACGGGCACGATCGACGCCCCGATCGGCCGTGCCTCCCGCCAGCGCCACCGGATGGCGGTCTCCGGCGCCGCCTCGCGCCAGGCCCGGACCCATTTCGAGGTGCTGGAGCTGCTGCCGCGTGAGAGCTTCCTGCAGGCCCGCCTGGAGACCGGCCGCACGCATCAGATCCGCGCCCACTTCGCCGCCATCGGCCACCCGCTGAGCGGCGACACCACCTACGGCGGCGCCGAGCGCTACGGGCTTCGGCGCCAGTTCCTCCACGCCCACCGGCTCGCCTTCGAGCATCCCCGCAGCGGCGAGCGGCTGAGCTTCGAGTCGGAGCTGCCCGATGATCTGGCGACGGCGCTCGAGAGCGCCCGCGGAGGGGAGGGCTAGAGCGCTCCCCGGGCAGCTCCGGCCCTCTACAATCCCGCTTTCGGAAACCAACCCCCGCCCAGGGCGAACCGGATCCTGCCTGTGCCACCTGGCCAGGTCCCGGCAAGCGGAGCGGGTGATTCACCCAAACCAAGGAGATTCTCAATGCCCGAAGCAGGTCTTAAAGAGCTGCTCGAGGCCGGAGTCCACTTCGGCCACCAGACGCGTCGCTGGAACCCGAACATGCGCCGGTTCATCTTCGGCGAGCTCGACGGGATCCACATCATCGACCTGCTCCAGACCGAGGCGCTGCTGGAGAACGCCCGGCGCTTCGCCGGCGAGCTCGCCAGCGGCGGCGGCACGGTGCTCTTCGTCGGCACCAAGAAGCAGGCCCGCGACACGGTCCAGGAATGGGCCGACCGCTGCCAGATGCCCTACGTCAACAAGCGCTGGCTGGGCGGCCTGCTGACCAACTTCAACACGATGTCGCAGCGGATCGCCCGCCTGCACGAGCTCAACGGCTGGAAAGAGGAGGGCAAACTCGACCTCCTGCCGACCAAGGAGCGGATGGGGATGGAGGCCGAACTCGCAAAGCTCGAGTTCAACCTCGGCGGCGTCCGCGACATGGACCGGCTGCCCGACGCGGTCTTCGTCACCGACCTCAAAACCGAGGAGATCGCGGTGCACGAGGCGGCGCGGTTGCGGATCCCGATCATCGGCCTGGTCGACACCAACTGCGACCCGACGCCGGTCGACTACGTGATCCCCGGCAACGACGACGCGATCCGTTCCTGCGAGCTGGTGATCGGGACGATCGGCCGCGCGGTCGAGGATGGTTCGAGCGCCTGGCGGGTGCAGGAGGAGAAGCGGATCGCCGAGGAAATGGCGCGCCGCAAAAAGGAGGAAGAAGAGCGGAAAAAGCGCGAGGAGGAAGAGAAAGCTCGCGTCGAGGCAGAGGAAGCGAAAAAAGCAGCGGCTGAAGCGGAGGCGCAGGCCAGAGCGACCGCGGAAGCTGCTGCCAAAGCGAAAGCGGCGCAGGACAAACCGACCCAGGCCGCGGGTCCTGTCGCCGCAGGGGACCCACCTCCCCCTGCGGTAGCTAAAGCTTCCTCGGGGGAGGTCCCCCCTACGGCGCCACCCGCGCCAGAGGCCGCGGCGCCCAGCGCTGAGGCTCAGGCCGCGCCGGCGGAGGCGCCGGCCGCCGAGGAGCCGAAAGCTGAGGAGGCGCCCGCCGCGCCAGAGAGTGATCCGAAAGCCGAGGAGTCGAAATGAGCATCTCTGCTGCTGACGTGAAAGCGCTCCGGGACAGCACCGGGGCGGCGATGATGGACGCGAAATCGGCCCTGGTCGAGGCCGACGGCGACGTCGACCGCGCGGTTGAGATCCTGCGCGTGAAGGGCCAGGCCTCGGCCGCCAAGCGCGAAGGGCGCGGCACCAACGAGGGCGTCGTCGCCTCCTACATCCACGCCAACGACAAGGTCGGGGCGATGGTCGAAGTCCAGTGCGAGACCGACTTCGTCGCCCGCAACGAGGAGTTCCGGGTCTTCGCCTACCAGGTGGCGCTGCACGCCGCCGCGACGGCGCCGAGCTACGTCTCCACCGACGAGATCCCGGCGGAGGAGCGCGACGCCGAACGGAAGGTCTTCGAAGAGAAGGCGCGCGAAGAAGGCAAGCCCGACAACGTCGTCGAGAAAATCGTCGAGGGTCAGCTCTCGAAGTGGGCGAGCGAAGTGGCGCTGCTCGACCAGACCCACGTCAACACGGAGAAACACGACTCGAAAACGATCGAGGAGCTGCGCCAGGAGCTGGCGGCGAAAACCGGCGAGAACGTCCAGATCGCCCGCTTCACCTACTTCCGCGTGGGCGAATAGAGTCACCCTTACGTGACCAGTCCTCCCGAACCCCGATTCGGGCGCATCCTGCTGAAGCTCTCCGGTGAGGCCCTGATGGGCGAGCTGGAGTACGGCACGGACGGCGCCGAGGTCGAGCGCATCGCCCGCCAGATCGCGGCGGTGCGCGAGCGTGGGGTGGAGGTGGCGATCGTGGTCGGCGCCGGCAACATCTACCGCGGCCTCGACGGGGCGGCGAAAGGGATGGACCGGGCGACCGGCGACTACATGGGGATGCTGGCGACGGTGCTGAACGCGCTCACCCTGCAGGACGCGCTCGAGGGGCTCGGCCAGTACACGCGGGTGCTCTCGGCGATCGACGTCAAGGAGGTCGCCGAGCCCTACATCCGCCGCCGGGCGATGCGCCACCTGGAGAAGGGCCGGGTGGTGATCTTCGCCGCCGGCACCGGCAACCCGTTCTTCACCACCGACACGGCGGCGGCGCTGCGAGCGCTGGAGATCCACGCCGAGGCGATCCTGATGGCGAAGAACGGCGTCGAGGGCGTCTTCGACTCCGACCCGGCGACCAACCCCGACGCCAAGTTCATCCCCGCGATCTCGCACCGGGAGGCGATCGAGCGCGGTCTCAAAGTGATGGACTCGACCGCGCTCTCGCTCTGCATGGACAACGACCTGCCGATCTACGTCTTCAACATGGCCGACGAGCTGAACATAGATAGGATCGTCTCCGGCGAGAAGGTGGGAACGCTGGTCTCCAACGGGCCGGCAGCAGAGTGAGGAACGTGTGGCCGAGCTGATCGACGAACTTCTCGAAGACGCCAAGGAGCGGATGGCCAAGTCGGTCGAATCGAGCCGTGGCGAGCTGGCCACGGTCCGCACCGGCCGCGCCTCGCCGCACCTGCTCGACCGCATCGTCGTCGACTACTACGGCAACCCGACGCCGCTCAAGCAGCTCGCCAACGTCGCTGCCTCCGACGCCCGGCTGCTGACCGTGACGCCGTTCGACAAGGGCGCCCTCGGCGGCATCGAGAAGGCGATCCAGGAGTCCGACGTCGGCCTGACGCCGAGCAACGACGGCAACGTGATCCGGCTCTCGATCCCGGAGATGACCGAGGAGCGGCGCCGGGAGATGGTCAAGGTCGTCCACGGCGTCGCCGAGGAGGGCCGGGTCGCCGTCCGCAACGTGCGCCGCGACGTGATGCAGGATCTGCGCGACCTGAAGAAAGAGGGCGAAGCCGGGGAGGACGACGAGCGCCGCGCCGAGGCGGCGCTGCAGAAGCAGACCGACGAGGCCGTCGCCGAGATCGACTCGCTCCTCAAGGGCAAGGAAGAGGAAATCCTCGAGGTTTGACCGCCCCGCGGTACGTCGCGATCATCACCGACGGGAACGGCCGCTGGGCGCAGCGGCGCGGGCTGCCCGTGGTCGAGGGACACCGGGCCGGCGCCGACGTCGTCAAGGCGCGGTTGCGTGACGCGGCCGAGCTCGGGATCGAGGAGCTGACCGTGTTCTCGTTCTCGACCGAGAACTGGAGCCGCTCGGCCGAGGAGGTCGGTGGCCTGATCAAGATGTTCGGCGAGCGGATCGCCTCGGAAACGCCCGAGCTCGACTCCGAAGGCGTGCGGATGCGGTTCGTCGGCCGTCGCGAGGGGCTCGACCAGGACCTGGTCGAGCGGATGAACTGGGCCGAAGAGACGACCGCGGGCAACGAGCGGATCACCCTCTTCGTCGCCTTCAACTACGGCGGCAGGGCGGAGATCGTCGATGCGGCGCGAAGCTTCCAGGGGGACTCCGAGGAGGAGTTCCGGCGTCACCTCTACGCGCCCGAGATGCACGATCCCGACCTCCTGATACGAACCAGCGGCGAGCAGCGGATCTCCAACTACCTGCTCTGGCAGTGCGCCTACTCGGAGCTGGTCTTCCGCGAGGAGCTCTGGCCCGACTTCGACCGCGCCGCCCTCGAGAGCGCCCTGGCCGAATACGAGACCCGCCAACGCCGCTTCGGAGCCCGCGGGTGACCGTTGAACTGTTCGACGACGAGATGTTCGAGCCGGATCCGCCGCCGGAGCCGAAACCACCGCGCGAGCCGCGCCGCCGCGGGCTGCGCGGCGAGACCGCGAAACGAATCCTGGTGGCGCTGCCGTGGATCGTTTTCGCGATCGCGATCACCGTCGCCGGCGGTCTGATCTTCGCCGCAGCGATGATCGCGATCGGCGCCGTCTGCCTCAACGAGTACCTGGGGATGACCGAGGACGCGCGGCCGCTGCCAATCCCCGCCTACGCCGCCGTCGCGGCGCTGATCGTCGCCGCCCACTTCGGCACCGCCTTCAACATCCTGCTCGTCCTCGCCGCCTCGTTCCCGGTCCTGTTTGCCTTTGGCGCTCGCACCCGCCACACGGACGGTTTCACGGCCTCGATCAGCGTCACCCTGCTGGGGATCATCTGGATCGGGATCCCGCTGGTCCACGCCGTCCTCCTGCGCGACCTCCCGCACCACGGCGCGGCGCTGCTGATCGACGTTCTCGTCGGCACCTTCGTCACCGACACCGCCGCCTACGCCTGCGGCCGCCTCTTCGGCAGCCACAAAGTGGCGCCGACGATCTCCCCCAACAAGACCATCGAGGGGCTCGTCGGGGGGTTTGTGATCGGGACCATGGGCTTCTGGTTCGCCGGCCTCTACCAGGACTGGCTGTCGGGAACCGACGCCCTGATCATCGGCGCCGCGGTCGCCGCGGCGGCCCCCGTCGGCGACCTCTTCGAGTCGATGCTGAAGCGCGACCTCGGCCGCAAGGACACCGGCACGATCTTCGGCCCCCACGGCGGCATCCTCGACCGCCTCGACGCCGTCTTCTTCACCGTAGTCGTCGGCTACTACCTAGCCGTCGCCCTCGTCTACTGATCCGCTGAGGTTGCCTTTTGCCTGTCATGCACAGGCAAAAGGCAACCTCGCGGATGGCTAGGCGGTGCGGGCGCGGGCTATGGCTTCGGCCCTCGTATGGACGCCGAGGCGGGTGTAGACGTTCTCGAGGTGCTTGCGGACCGTCGCGGGGCTGAGGTAGAGGTCGGCGGCGATCCCGGCGACGCCGGCGCCTGAGGCGAGCAGCGAGAGGACCTCCGCTTGGCGGTGCGTGAGGCCGAGGCCGCGCAGGCGCTCTGGGGTGGGAAAGAGCTCCTCGTCGAGCGTCAGGAGCCAGCCGCCGCTGGGCTCAGGATCGGCCCGCAGGGTCAGAGTGCCGTGCTCGGCGCCGACCTCGAGCGGCACCGGGCCAGCAGTTCCGGCCGGTGCCGCCAACCACTCGGCGACGAGCGACGGCAGCGCCACGCCACGACCGCGGGCCTCCGGGAAATAGTCGGCGAGCAGCCGCGGCGCCCGGCCGCTGGCGAAGACGATCGCGCCGCCGGCGTCGACGAGGGCTACGGCCGCGTCCCGTTCGGAGAGACCGCGCTCCAGCGCCGCCATCGCCGCAGTCGCGCGTTCGCGCTCGAGCACGCGCCGGTGCGCCTGGGCGAGGTGCGGGCGCAGCAGATCGAGCAGATCGCGGTCGCGCTCCGAGAAGCTGCGGCTGGCGCGGTTGAGGGCGATCCCGATCACCGTCGGGCCCGGCAGGCCGAAGGCAATCTGATCCTCGGCGTCGATCTGCTTGTAGAGCTCAGCGTAGAGCTCGAGAGAGTGGAACTGGCGCTGGCTGAGAAAGTCGGAGATCTTGTAGGCGCAGGGGTCGCCGTTCGCCTGCGCCACGATCAGCGGATGCTCGTGCGCGAGCCGGGGTAGTTCGGCGTTGACCGAGTCGGGAACCTGCACCGGGTGGGTGATGACGAAGGCGGAGCCGCCGGGATCGACCTCGTTGTAGCCGGCCAGGTCGGCCGGGACGAGTCGGAGCAGGCCCGGCTGGATCCCGATCCGGAATTCGTCGATGCTCTCGAACTCGTGGGCCTCGGCGACGAAATCCAGCGCCGCCTTCAGGTCCGCCCCAGACAGCGAAGCCATACCCAAGTCTAGGCCGGGGAATGTGCGCGGCTGAGAACGGACTCGGCGGGGGGAGCCCGCTCCGTATCCTCTGAGAGGCATGAAGAAGGTCTTGATACTCGGGTCGACGGGCTCGATCGGAACCCAGGCGCTCGAAGTGATCGGCGCCTCCAGCGAGTTGCAGGCGGTCGGCCTCGCCGCCGGCTCCGGCTGGGAGCTGGCGCTCGAGCAGGCGCGCCAGCACGGCGTGCCGGCGATCGCGATCGCCGACGACGATGCAGCAGCGAAGGCGCGCTCGCAGTGGCACGGCCACGTGCTCGCCGGCGAGGAGGGCGTGCGCGAGCTGATCTCCTCTTCCGGCGCTGACCTTGTCCTCAACGGGATCGTCGGCGCCGCCGGCCTGGCCTCGACCGTGGTCGCCCTGACCGAGGGCATCGACGTCGCCCTCGCCAACAAGGAGAGCCTCGTAGTCGGCGGCGAGCTGGTGATGGCGCTCGCCGAGGGCACCGGCGCCCGCCTGTTGCCCGTCGACTCCGAGCACTCGGCGCTGCACCAGCTGATCGGCGCCGAGGCCCCGGGGACCGTGGAGAAGCTGATCCTCACCGCCTCGGGCGGGCCCTTCCGTGGCCGCGCCGACCTCGACGGGGTACGCGTCGAGGAAGCGCTCGCCCACCCGACGTGGCAGATGGGAGGCCGGATCACGATCGACTCGGCGACGCTGATGAACAAGGGCTTCGAGGCGATCGAGGCCCACCATTTCTTCGCCGTCCCCTACGAGCGGATCGGCGTCGTCGTCCACCCGCAGTCGCTAGTCCACTCGCTGATCCAGCTCAACGACGGCTCCTCGCTCGCCCACCTCGGCTACCCCGACATGCGGGTCCCGATCTCCTACGCGCTGAACTTCCCGCAGCGGGTCGACGTCGACGTCCCGCAGCTGAACCTGGCCGACGTCGGCTCCCTGACCTTCGAGCAGCCCGACCTCGAGACCTTCGCCTGTCTGCGGCTGGCGCTGGAGGCGGGCGAGGCGGGGGGGACCGCCCCCTGCGTCCTCAACGCTGCCGACGAGGTCGCCGTCGCCGCCTTCCTCGACGGCCGCATCCCCTTCACCGGCATCGCCGCCGTGATCGAGGACGTGCTGGAGCAGATGCCGGCGCAGCCGATAACCCATTTCGATGACCTTTTCGCCACCGACGCCGAGGCGCGTGAGCGCAGCCGCGAGGCGATTGCGGGGTTGACCAAGGTATGAACTGGCTCCTGATCTTCCTCGGCTTCTGCGTGCTGATCATGCTGCACGAGGCCGGGCACTACGTCGCCGCCAAGGCGACCGGGATGCGGGTCGAGCGCTTCTTCCTCTTCTTCGGGCCGACGATCTGGTCGTTCAAACGCAGCGAGACCGAGTACGGGATCAAATCGATCCCGGCTGGCGGGTACGTGAAAATCAGCGGCATGAACCCGGAAGAGGAGCTGCCTCCCGGGGAAGAGCACCGCGCCTACTACCGCCAAAAGGTCTGGAAGCGGATCGTGGTCGTCGCCGCGGGGCCAGCCGTGAACATCGTCCTCGCCTTCGTGATCCTCTTCGGGGTCTTCCTGCTCGGCTCTGAAAAGACCAACCAGACGGTCGGCGAAATCCGGCCCGACACCCCGGCCGCCCAGGTCCTGCAGCCGGGCGACGAAGTGGTTGCCGTCGACGGCTTCACCCTCAGCGGGCTCGAAACCGAACAGCGCCTGGCCAGCTTCGGCCGCCTGATCGGCGCCCACGCCTGCGCCGGCGCCCAGGTCAACGGTTGCCGGGCCGCGACCCCGGTCGAGCTGACGATCCGCCGCGACGGCGAGCTGCGGGCGATCTCGGTCCGCCCCGAATACAACACGGAAGCGGGACGCGCCCTGGTCGGGTTCTCCTACGGGTTCGAAGGGCTCGACATCAGCGCCGGGGCCGCCGCCAGCGAGGCCTGGGACCGGATGTGGTTGGTCGCCTCAGGCACCTTCCACGTCTTCAGCCACCTCTTCGAAGAGGAACAGCGCAAGCAGATCTCCGGCATCGTCGGCACCAGCGACGTCGCCAACCAGGTGATCGACTTCGGCGTTGCGCCGGCGCTGATCCTGCTGGCGATCGTCAGCCTCTCGCTCGGCCTGATCAACCTGCTGCCGATCCTGCCGCTCGACGGCGGCCACATCTTCTGGGCGATCGTCGAGAAACTGCGCGGGGCGCCGGTCTCGCTGCGGGTGATGGAACGGGCCAGCATCGTCGGCTTCGCGCTGGTCCTGATGCTGTTCGTCCTCGGTCTCTCCAACGACATCGGCCGCATCAGCGGCGAAGGCTTCAAGGTCCGCTAGTCGTCAACCGTGGGCAGGAGCGCGAGCCCACACGGATAACCTTCAGATATGGCTTCAAAAAGGCAGATCTTCGTCGGCGGGGTGCCGATTGGCGGCGGTGCGCCGGTCGTCGTCCAGACGATGACCAAGACCGAGACCGCGAACCTGGCGGCGACGATGGAGCAGATCCGCAAAGTCGCCGACGCCGGCGCCGACCTGGTCCGCTGCGCGGTCCCGCGCGAGCGGGACGCCGAGGCGCTGAAGACGATCGTCAAGGAATCGCCGATCCCGGTGATCGCCGACATCCACTTCAACCACACCCTGGCGCTGAAAGCGATCGAAGCCGGCGCCCACTGCATCCGCCTCAACCCCGGCAACATCGGCGGCCGCGAGAAAGTCGCCGAGGTGGCGGCGCTGGCGAACGCCAAAGGGGTACCGATGCGGATCGGCGTCAACTCCGGCTCGCTGCCAAAACATCTGCACGAGCTCGAGCGCGAAGCCCCGGTCGAGGCGCTGGTCGCCGCCGCGGTCGAGTTCGTCGAACTGATGGAGGGCCTCGACTTCGAGAACTTCAAGGTCTCGATCAAGTCGACCAACGTCCCGTACACGATCGCCGCCAACCGGCTGCTCTCCGAAAAGATCCCCTACCCGCTGCACCTCGGGATCACCGAGGCGGGGACGAAATGGTCCGGCTCGCTCAAATCGGCGGTCGGACTGGGGACTTTGCTGGCCGACGGAGTCGGGGACACGATCCGGATCAGCCTCTCGACCTTCCACGCCGAGGAGGAGGTCAAAGTCGCCTGGGAGATCCTCAAGGCGCTGCAGCTGCGCGAGCGCGGCCCGGTCCTGATCGCCTGCCCGACCTGCGGCCGCCTCCAGTTCGACATGGACTCGGTCGTCGCCGAAATCGAGCAGCGGCTCGAAGCCTACGAGGAGCCGGTCGAGGTGGCGGTCCTCGGCTGCGCCGTCAACGGCATCGGCGAGGCCAGCGCCGCCGACTTCGGGATCGCCGGCGCCAAGAACGAGGGCCTGATCTTCGCCGGCGGCAAACCACTGCGGAAGGTGCCGCAGGCACAGCTGGTCGACACCCTCTTCGAAGAGATCGACAAGTCGCTCGATCGCGGCGGCAAGGTCGAGTTCGACGAGGCCGAGTCGCGCGAGGGCGCCGAGTGGGTGGCGAACATCGAGCGCGAAAACGCCGGCGACCTGACCCCCGAGAAGATCGCCCAGATGGAGCACGAAGCGGCCGAAAAGGGCGAGTCCGACAAGGTCCTGCTCGACGAGGAGGCCTCGCCGACCGCGGGCCGCCGCTTCACCCGGGCGTAGCGTCGCCGCGCCCGGAGGATAGGTTTCCCGGCGTGAGCCGACTCAGCCAGACGTTCCTGCCGACGTTGAAGGACCCGCCCGCGGACGCGGAGGCGCTCTCGCACAAACTGATGGTGCGGGCCGGGCTGATCCGGCAGCTGGGGGCGGGGCTGTGGACCTACCTGCCGGCGGGCTGGCGGTCGCTGCGCAAGGTCGAGGCGGTCCTGCGCGAGGAGATGGAAGCGATCGGCTGCCAGGAGATCGTGATGCCGGTCCTGCAGCCGGCCGAGAACTGGGAGAAGACCGGGCGCTACGCGATCCCGGAGCTGTTCAAGCTCGAGGACCGCAAGGGCTCGCCGATGGTGCTGGCACTGACCCACGAGGAGGCGATCACCTACCACGTCGCCCGCGAGGTCCGCTCCTACCGCGACCTGCCGCTGATGCTGTTCCACATCCAGACCAAGGAGCGCGACGAGGCGCGGCCGCGCGCCGGCGTGCTGCGCACCCGCGAGTTCACGATGAAGGACGCCTACTCGTTCGACCGCGACGAGGAGGGCCTGGCGCGCTCCTACGAGGCACAGGCCGGCGCCTACGCCCGCATCTTCGACCGCTGCGAACTGCGCTGGTACCGGGTCGAGTCCGACGTCGGGATGATGGGAGGCTCCGGCGCCGACGAGTACATGGCGCCCTGCGCCGCCGGCGAGGACGAGGTGGCGCTGGCGCCCGGCTATGCCGCCAATGTCGAGATCGCCTCCGCCCAGGCGCAGCCGGTCGAGCTGCCGCCGCCGTTGCCAGCCCCGGAGCGGGTCGACACCCCCGGCCTCGGCAAGGTCGAGCCGGTCGGCGAGCACCTCGGCCTGCCGGCCGGGGCCTTCATCAAGGCGCTGCCGGTGATCGTCGAGGGCCGCGGCATGGTCCTCGTCCTCGTCCGCGGCGACCACCGCCTCAACGAGATCAAGCTGCAGAACGCGCTTGGCGCCACCTTCCGCCTCGCCAAAGAGGAGGAGATCGCCGCCGAGCTCGGCCCGGTCGGATTCATCGGCCCGGTCGGGGCGAAGGTTCCGGTGATCAAGGACGTCGCAATCGACGGCGACTCCTACGTCACCGGCGCCAACGAGCCCGATGCCCACCTGCGCGGAGTCCAGCCCGGCCGCGACTTCTCCTTCGAGGAGATGGACGTGCGCACGGTCGAGGCCGGTGACACCGCGCCCGGCGGCGGCACGATCGCGATCGAGCGGGCGATCGAGGTCGGCAACATCTTCAAGCTCGGCAGCCGTTACTCGGTGCCGCTCGGCGCCACCTACCTCGACGAGAACGGGAGCGAGCAGCCGATCGTGATGGGCAGCTACGGGATCGGGCCGGCGCGGATCGTCGCCGCAGCGATCGAGCAGCGCGCCGACGAGAACGGGATCGTCTGGTCGCCGGCGATCGCGCCCTGGAGCGTCCACCTCGTCTCCCTGGCGAAGGCCGGCGAGCCCGAGCGCGAGGCTGCCGACAAGATCTACGAGCAGCTGCTCGCCGCCGGCGTCGAGACGCTCTACGACGACCGCGACGCCGGACCGGGGCAGAAGCTGACCGACGCCGAGCTGCTCGGCTGCCCGCTGCGGATCGTCGCCGGCCGTCGCGGCCTCGCCAACGGCATCGTCGAGGCGGCCGAGCGCGCCAGTGGCGCCGAGCACGAGCTGCCCCTGGCCGAGGTCGTGACCCGGGCCGAGGAGCTGCTCGCCGGAATGGTGGGCGCCGGCCCGGCGGCGGCCGACTGAGATGCCCGGCACGGCCCCATTTGGCCGTGGTCGCCTCCGCCGCCGCTTCGGCCTCGACCGCAGCGGGCCGAAACCGAAGCAGACGAAAAGCGGCGAGCCGCTGAACCCGTGGACGCTGCCGAACTTCGTCGGCTACGTCCGCCTGGCGCTGATACCCGTCTTTCTCGTCCTCGCCTACAACACCGAGGACGGCACCTCCGTGCTCTCGGCGATGGTCTTCTGGGTGATCGCCGCCGGCGACTACCTCGACGGCTTCCTCGCCCGCGCCACCGGCCAGTTCAGCCGCCTCGGGGCATTGTTGGACCCCTTGATCGACCGACTGACGATCCTCGCCGGCGCCGTCGTCTGCTGGAGCTTCGAGCTGCTGCCGCGCTGGGCGCTGCTGGTTCTTGCCCTGCGCGAGCTGACGATGCTGTGCCTCGCCCAGTACGGCCTCCGCCACGGGGTCGACCTCGAGGTCAACTGGCCGGGGCGGATCTCGGTCTTCCCGATCATGGGCGGGATCTTCCTCGCCCTGCTGGCGCCGGGCTGGGTTGCGACCGCGCTCCTGATCTGGGGGCTGGTGATGGCGATCATCGCCACCGTGCTCTACGCGCGGACGGGTCTGCGCGCCGTCCGCGGCGCCGGCGCTGCAAGCTGAGCACCAACTCGGCCGAACCTTCAACCTGGAGTTGAACCTTTGGCCGAGATCGATCTATACTCGCCACTCGCGCAAACGGAGGCGCCAGCCCCCTCTAGTCAGGAGCATCCATGGAGGACACCTTTCCCGATCTCGGCTCACTCAGCGACAAGGAGCTGAAGGACCTGATCGACAACCTGATGGCCGAGGAGAACGAGATCTCCTACAAACGGCGGGTCCTGCACGGGAAGATCGACATCCTGCGGGCCGAGCTGGTCAACCGGCTGCGCCAGAAACGAGAGGGCGGCGAGGCGCTGATCTCCGGCGACGACGTCGAGCAACTGACCGAGATCCTCGCCGGCAAGGCCCAAGCGCCGGACGACGACGCCGCCGCCTGACCGAAGCGAGCAGCTGCGATGGCCGTCCACTGTCCCGAGTGCGGGTTCGCCAACCCCGAGGGCGCGAACTACTGCCAGAAATGCGGCGCCTACCTGGGCGGTCCCGCCGACGGCGGCGATGACCCGACGACGATGACCTACCGGGTCGACGAGACCGGCGAGATGCTGCCGGTCGACATCGACGAGGTGGTCGAGGAGTCGGGGGCGGCGCTGGTGATCCGCGCCGGTGGCGGCCGCGCCGGCGAGAGCTTCAGCATCGGCGAGGACCGGGTCTCGATCGGCCGCAGTCCCGACGCCGGCGTCTTCCTCGACGACGTCACCGTCTCCCGCAACCACGCGCTGCTGGTGCGGCGCCGCGACGGCCTCTACATCGATGACCTCGGCTCGCTCAACGGCACCTACGTCAACCGCCGCCGGATCGAGTCCCACCGCCTTGCCGACGGCGACGAGATCCAGGTCGGCAAGTACAAGCTGAGCTACCTGGAGCGTTAGACGATGGCCGTCTCCGAATCCCCTTCCCGCACCCCCGACTCGCCGACCCGCCCGCGCAAGGCGCTGACGATCGGCGCCGTCTGCAAGATCCTCCAGAACGAGTTCGACGACGTCTCGATCTCGAAGATCCGCTACCTCGAGGACCAGAAGCTGCTGAACCCGCGCCGCACCTCGGGCGGCTACCGCCTCTACAGCCAGTCCGACGTCGAGCGACTGCGGACGATCCTGCGCCTGCAGCGCGACGAGTTCCTGCCGCTGCGGGTGATCCGCCAGGAGCTGGCTGCCGGCAACGACATGATCCTCGGCGGCGACGGTGACCGCAAGCCTTCCGGCGGCGCCGTCCGCCGCGCGATCCTGGTCGACACCGCCCGCACCTACCTGACGCTGGAAGAGGTCATCGAGGAGACCGGCGCCCGCGAGGAGCTGGTCGGCGAGCTCGAGAACTTCGGCATCGTCCAGCCCGAGAAACGCGACGGCAAAGTCGTCTACGACGAGACCGACCGCGAGATCGTCCGCGCCGCCAACGAACTCTCACGGGTCGGAGTCGGCGCCCGCAACCTGCGCATCTTCCGCTCTTCCGCCGACCGCGAGGCGCAGCTGCTGGAAGCGCTGCTCGGACCCTCGCTGCGCTCGCGCAACCCCGAGCGCCGCAAGGAGGCCCTGCAGAGCCTGGAAAGCCTGGCGGCGACCGTCAGCCACCTCAAGCACCTGCTGCTGGTCCGCGACCTGCGCCGCCTCGCCGGAGACTGACGCCCGGCGTGCCGTGCCCCGGGTGACCCGCAAGCGGACGATCGAGGCGCCGGTGGCCGACGTCTGGAAGCTCGTCTCCGATCCCTACAGCCTGCCGCGCTGGTGGCCGCGGACGGGACGGGTCGAGAACGTCGATCAGAAGCCGGGAGGCAAGCGCAGCCAGTGGACCAAGGTGCTGCAGACCGCTGAGGGGCGGGGCGTGCGGGCCGACTTCCGCTGCGTCAGCTCCGCCGCCGAGGAACGCTACGTCTGGGAGCAGGAGCTGGAGGGGACGCCGTTCGCCAAACACCTGCGCAGCTCGGTGGTCGAGATCGGGCTGAAGTCGCGCGATGGCGAGACCTTGGTCAGCCTCGCCTCGGTCCAGCAGCTGCGCGGGATGTCGCGGATGGGCGGGCCGATGATGCGCCACGGCCAGGGATCGATCCTCGACGAGGCCCTCGACGGGATCGAGCGGGCGCTGACGTGAATGTCGAGTTTGTTTCCACGTGTCGAACAAAGTCGACAGTGAGGTCAATGTGAACCCGCGGCGCGACTCGAACTGGTGGGGGTGGGGCGACCCGTCGATCAGCCCGGAGCTCGACGCCGAGGCGCTCGGCGTCCTGCGCGAGCGCCTTGGGGACCTTGAGCCGTGGCCGCTGGCGGCGGAGCTCGGCGATTTCGCGCTGCCGGCCGCGCAGCCCTTGCCACAAGCCCTGATCGACGCCGTCGGCGCCGAGAACGTCTTCGACGGTCATGAGGACCGGCTGCGCCATGCCAGCGGCCGCGGCTACGCCGATCTGGCGCGGATGCGGCTCGGGCGGCTCGAGGACGCCCCCGATGCCGTCCTGATGCCGGCCGACGGCGCCGCCCTGCGGCGGGTGCTCGACGTCTGCGCCGCGGAGGGCGTGGCAATCGTCCCCTTCGGCGGCGGCACCAGCGTCGTCGGCGGTGTCGAGCCCCTGCGCGGTGGCCACGAGCGCCTCGTCAGCCTCGACCTCGGCGGCTTTCGCGAGGTGACGGTCGACCAGCGCTCGCTCACCGCCCGGCTCGGCGCCGGCCTGCGCGGCCCCGAGGCGGAGGCGGCGCTCGGCCGCGAGGGGGTCACGCTCGGCCACTTCCCGCAGTCCTTCGAGTACGCGACGATCGGCGGCTTCGCCGCGACCCGCTCCGCCGGCCAGGCATCGAGCGGCTACGGCCGCTTCGACGCCCTCGTCAGCTCGGTCCGGATGCTGGCCCCGGCCGGCGACGTCGAGACCCTGGCGACCCCGCACACCGCCGCCGGGCCGGCCCTGCGCGAGCTCGTGATCGGCTCCGAGGGGGTCCTCGGCATCATCCCCGACGTCACCGTCCGCGTCCGCCCGGTGCCTCCCGTGCGCCGCTACGAGGCCTGGATCGCCGAGAGCTTCGAGGCCGGGGCGGAGATCGTCCGCGCCCTCGCCCAGGGCCCGGGGCTGCCGAGCATCGTCCGCGTTTCCGACGAGGAGGAGACGCAGGGCTCGCTGGCGCTCTCGGGCCCGCGCGGCAGCGCCGGCCGCCTCTTCGACGGCTACCTTGGCCTGCGCGGCAAGCGCGGCGGGGCACTGATGATCGTCGGCTTCGAGGGCGGGGAGGAGACTGTCGCCCGCGGCCGCTCGCTGGCGGTACGGGCGCTGCGCGCCGGTGGCGCCGCGTATCTTGGCCAGAGCGCCGGCAACTCCTGGGAGCACGGCCGCTACCAAGGGCCCTACCTGCGCGACACCCTGATCTCGCTGGGGGCGATGGTCGAGACGCTCGAGACCTCGCACACCTGGACCCGCCTCGGCGAGCTGCACAAGAGCGTCGCTGCGGCGATCTCCGGGGCGCTGGAGGCCCAGGGGACGCCCGGGCTGGTCTGGTGCCACCTCTCGCACGCTTACGCCGACGGTGCCTCCCTCTACTTCACCTTCGCCGCCCGCGCCCGCCGCGGCGCCGAGCTCGAGCAGTGGCGGGCGGTCAAGCAGGCGGCCTGCGAGGCGATCGTCGCCTGCGGAGCGACGATCACTCACCACCACGCGGTCGGCCGCGACCACGCCCCCTACATGCAGGCCGAGGTGGGGGAGACCGGTATCGACGTCCTCCGCGCCGTCAAGGCGCAGCTCGACCCAACGGGGATCATGAATCCCAGCAAGCTCCTGCCCTAGGTCCCCTAGCCTTCCTTTTCTTTTTCTTCCTGGCGGATCTGGGCGCCGACGACCGGGCCGGTGACGGTGCCGTTGAGGACCGCTTCGCCGGTGTATTCCGGCGCATCTTTGGCTTCCGTCGCTTCTTTCAGCGCCGCTTCCAAGGTGGCGTCGTCGGTCCTGGTGATGGTGATGTCGCTGAAGGTTTCGCTCGCCAGATAGGCGAGGACTTCGACCGGGACTTCGAACTGGGCGCCGATTTTTCCCGATTTCGGCACCGCGGTGGACGCCAGCGGCAGCATTTTCTGCGGCGAGGCCGCCAGCCAGACGGTGTAAGAGGTGCCTTTCGGCGTGAACTGGAGCCCTTCGGCGGCGAGCTCGAGCGCCAGCTTGTTCTTGAAGCGGCCGAAGATCGCGACGCCCTCGGCACCGGAACCGCCGACTTCGTTCAAGATCGCTTTGGTCACCTGTTTGGAGTTGGTGACGGGCTGGTTGCTGGCCGCGGTCGTCTGCTGGCCCGCCGACGAGCCGGTCGTCGAGTCACCGCCGCCGCCGCCGCTGACGAGGACGATGACCACGACCAGGGCGACGACGATGACGACGCCGGCGATCGCCGCCCGCAGGCCGGTCCCGGTCGGCATCGAGAGGCCCGGCCGCTTCGGCTTGGCCTCCTCTGCCGCCGGTTTCGGCTCGGCGGCGGCCGGAGGCGGGGGAGGGGGTGCCTGCTCGGCCGCCTTCGGCGGCTCGGGCTTCTCCTCGGGCACGCTCTCAGCTTTGGCCGCCGGCGCCTCGCCCGCAAGCGCTCCTTCGTCGTCGAGCTGGGCCAGCGCCGCAGCGACCTGGGCGCGGACCTCCTCGACGCTGAGCCCTTTCAGCGCCGCGATGTCCTCGTAGCCCCGCTCGCCCCGCTGCGCCACCAGGCGCAGCATCGCTCTCTGATCGTCGCTCAGCCCCATGGTCCGCGAACCCTAACGACCCAGATAGGGTTGGGCGCGATGGCTGAGTTAAGGCTGCCGCCGCCCTTCGACAGCATGCGCTCGCCGTTCGACGAACTGATCGGCGGCGAGGTGCTGAGCATCGACCCGGAGGGAGCCCGGGCCCGGGTGACGATGCGCGAAGAGCTGGCGCAGCCGTTCGGGCTGATGCACGGCGGCGTCTACTCGAGCGGGATCGAGGGGCTCTGCTCGCTGGCGACCGCCGTCCATGTCTGGGAGGAGGGCAAGATCTCCGTCGGCCAGGCGATCAACGTCAACTTCGTCCGCCCGGTCACCGAGGGCGACGCCGAAGTCCGCGCCCGCGCCCGCCACCGCGGCCGCACCACCTGGCTCTGGGACGTCGAAGTCGTCGACGACCAGGAGCGTCTCTGCGCAACCGGCACGATGACCATGGCCGTCAGGCCCCGGCCGGGCAGTTAGCTCAACCGCCGAAGCGGTTCGTAATCGGCAGCCGCCGATCCTTGCCGAAGGCACGCGGCGTGATCCGGATCCCCGGCGCCGCCTGGCGGCGCTTGTACTCGGCCCGGTCGACCAGCCGGATCACCTCGTCGACCGTCTCCGCCGGCAACCCGGCTGCGATCATTTCCTCGCGGCCCTGGTCGCGCTCGACGTAGGCCTCGAGGATGCGGTCGAGCAGGTCGTAGTCGGGCAGGGAGTCGCTGTCGAGTTGGTCGGGCCGCAGCTCGGCCGAGGGCGGGCGCTCGATCACCGAGGCCGGCACCAGCTCGCGCCCGGCGCGCTCGTTGCGCCGTTCAACCAGTTCGTAGACGAGCCCCTTGGGGACGTCCTTGATCACGGCGAAGCCGCCTGCCATGTCGCCGTAGAGCGTCGCGTAGCCGACCGACATCTCGCTCTTGTTGCCGGTCGTCAGCACCAGCCAGCCCTGGCGGTTGGAGAGCGCCATCATCAGGTTGCCGCGGATCCGGGCCTGGATGTTCTCCGCCGCGAGATCGGGCCCGTCCGGGGCGGCGCCGAGGCCGGCCAGCGCCTGCTCATAGCCAGCCATCATCGGCTCGATCCCGATCTCGAGCAGCTCACAGTCGAGGTTCGCAGCGATATTCCTGGCGTCCTGCTGGGTTTCGAAGCTGGAATGCGGCGACGGCATCACCACACAGCTGACCCGCTCGGGCCCGACGGCGTCGGCCGCGAGCATTGCCACCAGCGCCGAGTCGATCCCGCCCGAGAGGCCAACCCCGACGTGGCGGAAGCCGTTCTTACCGACGTAGTCGCGCAATCCCAGCTCCAGCGCCGCGTAGACCTCGTCGATGTCGGTGAGCGGCTCGGCCAGCGGCCCCGGCTCCGCGGCGGGGACCTCGCAGACCAGCAGCTCCTCCTCGAACTGGGCGGCGCGGGCGAGAACCTCGCCACCCGGCCCGACCAACAGGCTCTGGCCGTCGAAGACGAGCTCGTCCTGGCCGCCGACCAGGTTGCAGAAGGCGACGAAGGCGCCGTACTCGCGGGCTCGTTCGAAGAACATCGTCTCGCGCTCGCGCCCCTTGCCGCGGTGGTAGGGCGAGCCCGAGGGGTTGGCGATCAGCTTCGCGCCCGCATCGGCCTCAGCTTGCGCCGGCGGCCCCGGCGCCCAGCAGTCCTCACAGATCGTCAGCCCGACCGTCGTCGCGCCGATCTCGATCGTCAGCGGCTCGGTGCCGGGGAGGAAGTAGCGCTGCTCGTCGAAGACGGCGTAGTTGGGGAGCCGGTTCTTGCGATAGACGGCCGCGACCGCACCGTCGGCGAGGACGGCGGTCGAGTTGTGGGCGTGGCGGAAGTCGCCGCCGCCGGCGACCGGCTCGGCGAAGCCGACCAGCGCCGTGATCCCGCTCACCGCGCGCGCCAGCTCGGCGACGGCGCGGCGGTTGGCCTCGACGAAGTGGGGCTTCAGGTAGAGGTCCTCGGCCGGGTAGCCGGGGATGCAGAGCTCGGGGAAGATCACCAGCTCGGCCCCCGCCTCGGCGGCACGGCCGATCCACTCGGCGACTTTGGCGGCGTTGCCGTCGATGTCGCCGACGGTGGGGTCGATCTGGGCCAGGGCTACGCGCATCGGAGCAGAGAAGTATCGCGAGCGCGGCGCCCGGACCCCTCACAAGCCCTGGTCAGGAGAGATTTACCTGCAACCTCTAGGGTTCTGCGGGTGAGGGACCCACGCCGCCTTGTGGTCGGGATCTCGGTGGCGGCGCTTCTGGCCCTCGCCGCGACGCCGGCTGCCGCCAGCGCCGCCGAGGGCCTCTCGCAGGCGGTCCCCAGCCTCGCCTCGCCCGCGCAGAAGCCGTTCATCGTGCCGAAGCCGCGGCCGACCGAAGCGCGGGGGAGACCGACCGACGATCCCGACCCCAACCGCAACGCCTACACCGTGCCGCAGGCGAAGCAGTCGCCGGCCTGCTCGCCCCACTTCTGCGTCCACTGGGTCGAAGAGGGCCTCGACGCGCCGAACCTCAAGGACACGAACGGCGACGGCGTCCCCGACTACGTCGAGCGGGTGCTGAAGGTCGCCGAACACGTCCACCAGGTCGAGAACGACGAGCTCGGCTGGCGCGAGCCGAAGAGCGACGGCACGAAAGGCGGCGGTCACGGCAAGACCGACATCTACCTCTCGCAGATCGGCGGCGAACTGTTCGGCTACGCCGCTCCCGACTCCGGCCAGGAGACGAAAGAGCACCCGCTGCCGCGGCGGCTGTACGGATACCTCGTGCTCGACAACGACTACAGCCCGTTCGAGTTCCCGCAGACGACGCAGATGCACGACCTCGAGGTGACGATCGCCCACGAGTACAACCACATCCTCCAGTTCGGCTACGACGCCTACCAGGACCCCTGGTTCGCCGAGTCGAGCGCGGTCTGGATGGAGGACCAGGTCTACAACGGGATCAACGACTACCTGCGCTACGTCGGCCGCTGGGTCCACCGCTACGACACGCCGCTGACGACCAGCTCGATCAAGGAGTACGGCTCCGCGGTCTGGAACGAGTGGCTGGCCCGCCATTACGGGATCCCGATCGTGCGCAAGGCCTGGGCCGACGCGATCCACACCCGTCCCGGTGGCTTCTCGGTCAAGGCCTACGAAGCGGCGATCCGCGCCGCCGGTCCCTCCGACCTCAGTCGCGATTTCACCCGTTTCGCCGCCGCCGTCGCCGAGTGGCGCACCGGCAAGGGCTTCCGCGAGAGCCGGCTCTACCCGGACATGCCGCGCCAGGGCTCGCTGCCGCTCGACGGCAAGCACCTGACCCGCCTGCTAAACCACACGACCTTCGCGATGCTCGGGGTCGCCGCCCGTGACGGCAAGGCGCTCGCCGTCCACGCTGTCGCACCGGAAGGAACCGCCTCCGGCCTGGCCCTGGTCGGCCGCATCGGCAGCGAAAAGCACGGCCGCCCGGTCACCGTGATCGACTTCCGCGAGCGCGGTGGCAAGCTGACCGCGCGCCTGCCCGACCCCGCCCGTTTCAGCCGCATCACCGCCGTCCTCGTCAACGCCGACGCCCGCGCCAGCGGCTTCAGCGCCCGCCGCCTCGACTGGCGCTACCTGACCGACCAGCTGCCGTTCGAGATCAGCGGCCACGTCGTCAAATAAAGCGCCGCCTCCTCTGCTCCAGCAGGGGCGCGCTTATCATCACCGGCGATCTCGCGCCCCTGCTTCCGCGTCCGGGGGCGGCTTGGCCTATGACGTGGGCTCGGCGACTGCCGTACCGACACCGTTGCTCGAAGCCTTGACCTTCTTCGGCTTCGGCGCGGTGGCGACGATCTCGCCGGTCGCCGCCTCGAGGTCGAGGGCGAAGCTCTCGAGGTCGGCCATCGCGTCGTAGTCGCCGACCAGGCCGAAGTTGACTTGGCCGTTGTAGGACATGATCCCGACGCAGAGCGCCTGGCGCCGGGCCAGCGGCACCATCGGGAAGATCGACTCCATCTGGCGGCCGAGCACGTAGAGGGGGAACTGTGGCCCCGGCACGTTGGTGACGACCAGGTTGAAGAAGCGCTGAGCGGGCTGCAGGCGCGCCGCCTGCGAGGCGATCGTGGTCGGTGCGAAGTCGGTGATTTTGGTCAGGATCTCGGCCCCGACCGCCTGACCGGAGGACTTCAGGTCGCCCATCTCCTCGGTCACGATTCGCAGCCGCTCGACCGGGTCCTCGCACCAGACCGGCAGCGGCGCCATCATCGCCGAGATCCGGTTGCCGAGCGCCCCGTGCTCCTCCTCGGCGCGGACGCTGACCGGGACCATCGCCCGCATTTCGAGGCCCTCGGTGTCGTGGCCGCGGGCCCGCAGGTACTTGCCGAGAGCGCCGGCGACGGCCGAGAGGATGACGTCGTTGACGGTGCCGCCGTGCTCGTCCTTGACCCGCTTGAGGTCGGCGAGCGAGGCCTGGGCCATCGCGAAGCGCCGGTGCGGGCCGATCTCGACGTTGAAGACGGTGTGGGGGGCACTCATCCCGGTCGCCGCGAACTTCGAGGTGGCGCCGACGCCGCGCAGCACTTGGCGCGGACCGCGGAAGACGGCGCGGACGCCGCGTGCGATCTCCTTCGGGCTGGTCAGCCGTTCGCGCAGCGCCTCGGTCAGCAGATGCAGGTCGGACGGTTCGGGCCGCGCCAGCCAGGGCGGCGGCGTCGAGGGCGAGCCCTCTGGCTCACGGTCGAGATCGAAGAGGACGGTCGTGATGTCGACCCCGGAGACGCCGTCGACCAGCGCGTGGTGGCTCTTGCCGATGATCGCGAAGCGACCGTCGTCCAGGCCCTCGACCAGCCACAGCTCCCAGAGAGGCTTGGAGCGATCGAGCTGCTGGGAGAAGATCCGGGCCGCCAAATTGCGGAGCTGCTCGTCGGAGCCCGGAGCCGGCAGCGCGGTCTGTCGCACGTGGTACTCGAGGTTGAGGTGAGGGTCGTCGACCCAGACCGGCCGGCCCTGGTCGAGCGGCACCGTGCGCAGCTTCTGGCGGAAGCGCGGCACCAGGTGCAGGCGCGAGCCGATGTGGTCGCGGAACTCGGTGTGGGAGGGGGCCGGACCTTCGAAGATGATCGTCGAGGCGACGTGCATGTGGGCGCCCTCTCGCTCCATATGGAGGAACGACGCGTCCAGCCCGGTCAGCCTGTCAGCAGCCACGCATCCATCTTCGCACAGGATGCTTGAGCGGTACAGGGCTAGCTTTCGGCTTTACAGAGCGGTTTGGTCGTCAGCTTGCGATAAGCGATTTATGTGCGTTCGCTCACATTTCCGCTCTCGACGGCTTCCTAGCGTGTTCGGCTCCGAAACGAGGAAAGCGAGTTGAACGCATGCGATACCTCCTGTCCGTTGCGGCTGTGGCCGCGCTCACGGTCGGAGTCGCGACGGCCCCCGCGGCCTCGCACCACCAGAAGCAGCAGCACAAGCACCCCGAGCGCGTCCGCTCCCACGTCTCCCTGCACCTCTCCGGGCACACGGTGCTCGCCGGCAACGGCGTCGCCGTCCACGGCAAGGTGCGACCCAGTGGGGGCCACCGGGTGAAGCTGGTCTTCCGCGGCCCCGAGCCGCGGGTGCTCGTCACCCAGACGAACGCCAACGGCAGCTTTCGCCTGCGCTGGAAGCTGGACCGAATCGGCGACTACCGTGTCCGCGCCTTCGCCGTCCATGGCCGCCACACCCACGGCTCAGCGAGCGAGGGACGGCGCCTGACCAGCTACCGCCAAGCCGGCGCCTCCTACTACGGGCCCGGCCTTTACGGCAATGGCGTCGCCTGCGGCGGCACCCTGATGCCGGGAACGCTCGGCGTCGCCAACAAGACCCTGCCCTGCGGGACGAGGGTGACGATCCGCTACCACGGCCACTCGCTGACGGTGCCGGTGATCGACCGCGGACCCTACGTCGCCGGCCGCGACTTCGACCTCACCGAGGCGACGCGCGACCGGCTCGGCTTCCCGGGGGTCGACACGATCCTCGTCGACCACTAAGCAGACAGGCTGAGCCGCATCTGCGGCCCGGCATCGTCCTCGGCTCCGGCGTCCGCTTCGTTCTCGAAAGATGCGAGGCGGACGCCGAGCAGCCGCACCGGCCGCTGCGGGTCATAGGCCCGCAGCAGGTCGAGAGCGACCGGGACAACGACCGCCGGGTCGTTGGTGGCGGCGTCGACCGAGTGCGAGCGGGTGACGTTGGTCCAGTCGTCGAGGCGGATCTTGATCCCGATGCTGCGGCCCTCGAGCTCGCGCTTGGCAAGGCGCCGGCAGAGCTCCTCGCCAAGCTCGACCAGGTGCCGCTCGAGCTCGCCGCGCTGGCTGACGTCGACGTCGAAGGTGATCTCGGTCGACTGCGACTTGGTCTCACGCTCGACCGAGATCGGCGTCTCGTCCCAGAGCCGGCCACGGGCGTGCAGCCAGGCGCCCGAGCGCGGCCCGAAGGCGGCTTCGAGCTCCGGCGCCTCGCGGCGCTGCAGGTCGGCGAGCGTGCGAACGCCCATCCGTTCCAGCCGCTGCACGGTTTTCGGCCCGATCCCGGGGATCAGTCCCGGCGATTCCGCCGCGAAGCGCTCCAACGCCGCCTCTCGCGAGAGGACGACGAGGCCAGCCGGCTTGCCGAGCTCGCTGGTGATCTTCGCCAGCATCCGGCTCTCGGAGATCCCGACCGAGCAGGTCAGGCCCGTCTGCTGGCGGATCTGGGCGGCGATCCGCCGCATCGTCGCCTTCGGCGAGTAGATGCCGGTGAGGTCGAGATATGCCTCGTCGAGTCCGACCACCTCGACCACCTCGACATTGCGCTTCAGCACTTCCATCACCTGCGCCGAGGCCTCGCGATAGGCGGGAAAGTCCGGCTTGATGTAGATCGCGTCCGGCAGCCGCCGCCGCGCCGTCGCCGCCGGCATCGCTGAGTGAATCCCGGCCAGCCGCCGCGCCTCATAGCTCGCCGTCGTCACCACCGCCCGCGGCCCCGAGCCGCAGACGACGACCGGCTTCCCCTTCAGCTCGGGCCGCCGCCGCAGCTCGACCGACGCGTAGAACGCGTCCATGTCGAGGTGCGCAATCGTGCGATCGAAGGCCACCCACCGATGGTAGGAGGGAGGCGGGACGGGATCGGGCGCCGCTCAGAACGACGGCGCGGGCTTCGCGCCGACCCAGAGGTCGACGACAGCGAGGCCGGGGGGCAGTTCGGACCCGGCGCGCGGCGACTGGCGCCTGACGCGGCCGCGGTCCGGCCGCCGGGCTGGACGGCGGGTGACCTCGCCGACGGCGCAATTCGCCGCCGCCAGCTTCCTGCGCGCGACCCGCGCGCGCAGGCCCTTCAGCTCGGGCACCACGCACCAGTTCGGCTCTTTGCCGAAGCTCCCCCAGCTGACGTCGATCTGGCCGTTCCCGATGTAGGTGATGCCATCGAGGGCCGGCTGGATCGGTGCGCCCGCGGGTCGGACTTCGATCTCCGAAGCACCGGAAGCGACGTAGCTCGCCGCTTTCCGGTTGCCGCCGCCGGCCACGATCAAGGGCACGTCCCCGAGCTTGACGACCGACGCTTCGCCACCGGCGCCGGGTTCGAGGGTCAGCGTCGTCCCAGGCGAGACCGGCAGCCGCGCCGTCGTCGTGCCGCCGCGGCCGGCGACGGCATCGTCGGCGCCGATCGCGTAGAACCGGGCGTCCGTGATCCCTGCCGGCACGGTCCAGCTGATCTGCGCCCCGTCTTCGTAGCGACACGAGATCCCCTGGACGGAGCCCCCGTATCCGGGGGCCGGGTCGGCGATCATGGTTGCGCACTCGGCCGCAGCGGAGGACGCGAAGCAGAGGGCGAAAAGCACGGCTGCAACTGCGACGCCGACGCGGAACCCGCTCCTGTGCCGCCGGTGACCCGGCATCTCACTCCTCCCCAGACGACTTTGCGACCGTCCCGAGGATAGCCGGAGGTCAGGCCGGCGGCCGCTGGATTGCCTCGGGTGCGCTGCTGGCCACTGGCAGCGCGTAGTAGACGACGAGGGCACCGCAGATCGCCAGTGAGATGTAGGGCGAGAGCGGAGCGAGGGCAACCGCGAGCAGGTAAGGGACGACTCCGAGCGCCGCCAAGCGTAGGGTGCGGATCCGCGTACGCTCGTCGATCTCCTCCTCGAGCAGCTCGGGGCGGCGGAAGAGGATGTGACGCTGCATGCCGGCGAAGACGACGCCCATCAGGAGGAAGGAGCCGGCATAGATCCCGGCTGCCAGGCTCTCACCCTCGCTCTCCTTCAGATACTGGGCCATCAGCGCCGTGGTGAAGGGCAGGATCGAGACCGTCATCAGCAGGAACAGGTTCCAGATCAGGATCGAGTGGTCGGCTCGCGCCAGGCGCCGCAGCATCGCGTGGTGGTTGATCCAGATGATCCCGATCGTGAGGAAGGAGATGAAGAACGCGGCGTAGCTCGGCCACTGGGCGGCGAGCTCGTGGCTCAGGCGCCCGGAGCCCGGCTCGGGGATCTGGATCTCCAGGACCAGCAGCGTGATCGCGATCGCGAAGACGCCGTCGGAGAAGGCCTCCAGCCGGTTGGTGTTCATGCTGGAGAGATTCGACGCCAGTCTCTAGGCTCCTGACTGATGGCCGAGATTGCCCACAGGTTCCCGCTCGACCCCGACCACATCGCCAAAGTGCCGCCCGAGGTGAAGCGCAGGGTGATCGCCGGCGAGGAGGGCCTGCGCCTGCTGGCGCTCGGCGGCACCGTCGGCCAGGCCTACCTCACGGGAGAGATCCTCTAGCGATGTCGGCCGAGGCCAAGAACCTGGAGGCGATCTCGAAGGCGATCGACCAGCACAACGCGAACTGCCCGTTCCCGGCGGCCGAGGTGCGGATGAACCCGTTCGAGGTCGAACGGCTCGGCTGGGACACGATCCGTGGCCTACCGGTTATCCCCGACGGCGAGATCGGCACCGGCCGCTTCCGCATCGTCTGCTCCCGGGATCTCGAAGACGACGGCCTCGAGATCACCGAGGCCGTCGGTAAAGAGCTAGAGACCGTCACCCCGGTCCAGAACTGAGAAGCCGCCTGCCCGGCGGCTTCTCAGACGTTCCAGAAATCCAGGCCGAGACCTTCGGCCCAGGAGATGATTTCGGCGTTCAGCTGGGTGATTTCGCCGGTCCAGATCAGGACGCCCATCGCGATCAGGATCACGCCGCCGATCGCGACGATCACCTGGTAGTGGCGCTTGACGACGGCGAAGGCGGTCGTCATCCGCGAGAAGGCGAGGGCCGTTAGCAGGAACGGGATCGCCAGCCCGGCCGAGTAGACGGCGAGCAGGAACGCCCCGTGGCCGGCCGAGCCGGAGACGGCGGCGGCGCCGAGGATGGCGCCGAGGGTCGGCCCGATGCAGGGCGTCCAGGCGATCGCGAAGGCGGCGCCGGCGACGATCGGGCCGCCTTTGCCCGCCCGCGAGAGCAGGGCGTCGACGTGCCACTCGCGGTTCAAGCGGGTGATGAAGAGCGAGGCGACGAAGAGGATGCCCATCGCGACGATCAGGGCGCCGGAGATCTTGGTCAGCAGTTCCTTGTTGTCCTGCATGAACGAGCCGAGCCCGGTCGCGGTCAGCCCGAGGAGGATGAAGATGGTTGAGAAGCTGGCGACGAACAGCAGGCTCGGCCCCAGCACCCGCCGCCAGCCGGCATCCTCGAGTTCGCTCGCGGAGACGCCGGTGACGGCCGAGAGGTAGCCCGGGACCAGCGGCAGCACGCAGGGGGAGAGGAAGCTGACGACGCCCGCCGCAAGGGCGGCGAAAATGCCGACTCCAGCGGCTGGATCCGAGCTGATTGCAGCGATAACCACTGGCTCGGAGGTTACCCTCAGGCCGGTGTCGACCCGCTCGCCCTCAAGCCCGGCTCCGGGCCTCTTCAACCCCGCCGGGACGGCGCGCTACCTGCGCGCCTCGCCGCTGTTCGCGATCGGCCCCGCCGAGCCCGGCCCGGCGATCCGCCGTGGCTTCCTGATCGCGGTCCCGATCGGGGTCTGCCTCGGCATCGAGTTCGGGTTCGACGCCCCGACCCACGGCGCGATCGGGACCGGCGCCCTGCTCGCCGGCTTCCCGGCGATGGACGCGCCGGCGCTGCCGCGAGCGGCCTGGCAGGCGGCGGCCGCGGCCGCGATCGGGATCGCCGCCGCACTCGGGATCCTCAGCAGCCAGTCAGCCCCGCTCGCAGTCCTGGCGCTGGGGCTGCTCGGCGCGATCTCCGGCTACTTCTTCGCCTACTCGCTGCGGCTGGCGATCTACGGCCTCTCGGTCTCGCTGGCGCTGATGGTCGCCCAGGGCTTCTTCCTGCCCGTCGACGAGACGATCCCGGCGCTCCTCTGGGTCACCCTCGGCGGCCTCACCCAGGTCTCCTGGTCGCTGCTGATCTGGGTTTTTGCCGAGCACCGGGCGCGGGGCGAGCCGGGCGGCTGGGACTGGGGTGACGTGAAGGCCGCCTTTCGCTCGAACCTCACGCTCGAGTCCGATGCCTTCAGGCACGCGATCCGCTTCGGCACCGCGCTGGCGGTCGGCGTCGCCGTCTATCGGATCTTCGACATGGACGACCACGGCTTCTGGATCCCGCTGACGATCCTCTTCGTGATGCGCCCCGATCGCGACCAGACCTACCTGCGACTGGTCCTGCGCGCCGCTGGCACCGCGCTCGGCCTGCTGGTGGCGACCGCGGCAGCGGAGACGATCGACAACAGCGACGTCGCCGTGGTCACCATCCTCTTCCTCGCCGCTGGCTTCGCCTTCGGCCTGCTGACCGTCCAGTACGCGCTGTTTACCGCTTCGATCACGATCTACGTCGTGCTGCTCACCGACACCCTCGGCGAGAACGCCTGGCACGCCGCCGACCTGCGCGCGATCGGCACCGCCGTCGGGATCCTGATCGCCTTCCTCGCCTGGGTGCTGTGGCCAAATCCGAAGCTGGGGAGGGGGCTCGATTTTCAGGCCCTGCGTGCTCCTCCCCCCGCTTCGGAGCCCGAGTCGCGCTAGATTTGGCTGACCAGCCAAACGCCGCGCGCGGGACGCGGCCGCACGAGGAGCAGACTTTGAGCAACCGGACGTTCGTGATCGGTGTCGGGATGACCAAGTTCGAGAAGCCCGGGACCAAGGAGGGGGACTACCCGGACTGGGCCAAAGAGGCGGGGGAGAAGGCGCTGGCCGATGCCGGCATTCCCTACGAGGACGTCGAGCAGGCCTTCGCCGGCTACTGCTACGGGGACTCGACCTACGGCCAGCGCGCGCTGTACCAGCTGGGCCTGACCGGGATCCCGGTCGTCAACGTCAACAACAACTGCTCGACCGGGTCCTCGGCGCTGTTCCTGGCGCGCCAGGCCGTCAAAGGCGGGGTTGCCGACTGCGCGCTCGCGCTCGGCTTCGAGAAGATGGAGCCGGGCTCGCTCGGGGTCAAGTACACCGACCGCACCAACGCGCTCGACAAGCACGCGACGCGGATGTTCGAGATCCGCGACCCGGAGGCCTCGCCGCCGGCACCGCAGATGTTCGGCAACGCCGGCCGCGACCACATGGCCAAGTACGGCTCCAACCCCGACCACTACGCCTGGATCGGGTGGAAGAACCACAAGCACTCGGTCAACAACCCCTACGCCCAGTTCCAGGACGAGTACACGCTCGAGGACATCAAGGCGGCGAAGATGATCCACGACCCGCTGACCAAGCTGCAGTGCTCGCCGACCTCCGACGGCTCGGCCTGCGCGATCGTCGCCTCCGAGCGCTACGTCGACGAGCACGACCTCTGGGGCAAGGCGATCGAGATCGTCGGCCAGTCGATGGTCACCGACCTCACCTCGACCTTCGACGAGGCGGCCGACTGCATGACGATCGTCGGCTCGGACATGTCGCGCACCGCGGCCAACCGCGCCTATGAGGAAGCGGGGGTCGCCGCCGCCGAAGTCGACGTCATCGAGCTGCACGACTGCTTCAGCGCCAACGAGCTGATCACCTATGAAGCGCTCGGTCTTGCGGCCGAGGGCGAGGCCCACAAGCTGGTCGAGGCGGAAGCGACGACCTACGGCGGCGAGGGCCCCGTCGTCAACCCGTCCGGCGGACTGATCTCCAAGGGTCACCCGCTGGGCGCGACCGGGCTGGCGCAGTGCTCGGAGCTGACCTGGCAGCTGCGCGGCGAAGCCGACAAGCGCCAGGTCGAGGGGGCGGCGGTCGCCCTCCAGCACAACATCGGACTCGGCGGCGCCGCCGTGGTCACGGTCTACAAACCAGCCGCCGGGTGAGATGAGCCCGTCCGCGATTGAGATAACGGAGGACGAAATGGCGAAGGATCGACGTTCCCTGAACGGCAAAGTGGTCGCAATCACCGGCGGTGCTCGCGGCATCGGCAAGGCGACGGCGACGGCCCTGGTCCGCAAAGGCTGCCGGGTGGCGATCGGCGACCTCGACCTCTCCCTCGCCGAGGAGACCGCGGCCGGCCTCGGCGGCGGCACGATCGCGCTGGCGCTCGACGTCACCGACCGCGCCTCCTTCGAAGCCTTCCTCGAGGAGACCGAGCGCCAGCTCGGCCCGGTCGACGCGGTGATCAACAACGCCGGAATCATGCCGGTGACCCCGTTCGTCGACGAGAGCGCCGACTCGGTCCGCCGCCAGATCGACATCAACCTGCACGGCGTCATCACCGGCACCCAGCTGGCGATCAAGCGCCTGCAGCCGCGCGGCAGCGGCTACATCGTCAACATCGCTTCGCAGGCCGGCAAGGCCGGGATCCCCGGCATCGCCACCTACTCGGCGACCAAGCACGCCGTCGTCGGAGTCAGCGAGGCGGTGCGGGCGGAGCTGCGCGGCAGCGGCGTCGAGGTCCTCTGCGTGATGCCGACCGTCGTCAACACCGAACTGACCAGCGGCGTCGGCCAGAAATGGGTGAAACCGGTCGAGGCCGAGGACGTCGCCAACGAGATCGTCGACGCGATGGAAGTGCCGCGTTTCGACGTCTTCGTGCCGCGCTCCAACGGCGGCCTCTACAAGTTCATGCAGCTGCTGCCGCGGGCCTGGCGCGAGGGCATGGGCCGTTTGATGAAGGTCGACAAGCTGATGTTCGAGGTCGACCACGCCGCCCGCCGCGCCTACGAGGAGCGCGCCGCCGCCAGCGAGCCAAGCGCCGACGCCCCACAGGAAGCGCCGCCGGAGCCGGTCGAGCAGCGCGACGCCGCCTGACAGAACGCCGAGGTTGCCTTTTCCGCCTCTATAGCCGGCAAAAGGCAACCTCGCGGTTATTTTGGGGTGTGGGGCGGCACCGGCGTCAACCTCGATCTCTACCCGGAGTCGGTCGGCGAATTGGTGATGGTCGAGCCGGATCCGCATATGGCGAAGCGCCTGCGGGTCAAGGCGAAGGCCGCCGGCCGCAGCGCGCGGATCGTCGAAGCGCCGGCGGAACGGCTCCCCTTCGGGAATGACGAGTTCGACAGCGCAGTCGCGATGCTGGTTCTCTGCACGGTGCCCGACCCCGCGGCTGCGCTCGCCGAGCTGGCCCGAGTCCTCAAACCTGGCGGTCAGCTCGTCTTCGTCGAGCACGTGCGGGCGGAGGATTCCGGCCTGGCGCGCTGGCAGGACCGGCTCGAGCGTCCCTGGCGCTTCCTCGCCGACGGCTGCCACTGCAACCGCGACACCCTGGCAACGCTCGCGGCCTCGCGCTTCGAGCTCGGCGCGGTCGAGTACGACCGCACGCCGAAAGCCCCGCCGATCGTGCGCCCGCTGGTTCGCGGCAGCGCCCGCCTGGCGGGCGCCCCGAAGGCCTAACGGTTGAGCAGGCGGCCTGCCAGCTCGGCGGCGCTGACACCGATGAACGCCCCGACCAGCACATCTGCGGGATAGTGGACACCGGTGTGAATGCGCGAGTAGCCGACCAGGGTCGCCAACGCCCGCAGCAGCGCCGAGAGCGAGGGCTGCGCTTGGCCGGCACCGGTCGCGAAGGCGAAGGCCGAGGCGGTGTGGCCAGAAGGGAAGGAGCTCGTCCGCGGCATCGGCACCTGGCGCCGCGCCAGCACCTCGAGCTGCTCGCGATCGGGGCGGCGCCTCGTCGTCAGCGGCTTGGCGACGAGGTTGGCGAAGGCCGAGGCGATGCCGAGCGAGACCAGCCCGCGTCTCGCCGCGCGGCGCCCACCGGTACCGCCGAGAACAGTCATCCCGGCTGCTGCAGCAATCCAGATCTTGCTGTGGTCGGCGGTGCTGCTGAGCTTCCGCATTGCCTCGTCGAGCCGCGGCGTCTTGGTCCCGGCGATCGCCGCGTAGACGGCAACGTCGACCGCCTCCGCCTCCTTCAGCCACTCGCGCATCGGGAGATGATATGAGCCGCCGGCTGGGAGCGATCGGCGCGCTCGCCGGCGGGGCCGTCGCGCTGGCGCTCGGGATCGAGATCTTCGCCGCCGACTTCCCCAATGGCCTGATCGTGCTCGTCTGTGTCGCCGCCGCCCTCACTGCCGCCTGGCTCGGCCTGCTGCGCCGCGGTCCCGCACGGCTGGCGGGGATGGCGATCGCCGCGATGCTCGTCGGTCTTGGAATCGGCGTCGTCATCAGCGGCGAAAACGCCTGGACGCTGACGATCTTGATCGTCGCCTTCCTGATTTCGGTCGCCGGTGCCCAGCGCGCCTTCAAACCCGAACGTTCGCTGCCGCCGGTGCCGCCGCCAAAGCACCCGGTTCTGTTCGTCAACCCGCGCTCGGGGGACGGCCGCGCGAGCAAAGTCGGCCTGGTCGCGGCAGCTCGCAGGATCGGGATCGAGACGGTCGAGCTGCAACCAGGGCAGGACCTCGAGCAGCTGGTCCGCGATGCGGTGGGGAGGGGGGCCGACGGCTTGGCGATGGCAGGTGGCGACGGCTCCCAGGCCCTGGTCGCGACGATCGCCGCCGAGCACGACCTGCCCTACGCCTGCATTCCCTCCGGCACCCGCAACCATTTCGCGCTCGACCTCGGCGTCGACCGGGAAGACGTCGTCGGCGCGCTCGACGCCTTCGTCGACGGGGGCGAGCGTTATGTCGACCTGGGGGAGGTGAACGGCCGCGTCTTCGTCAACAACGTCTCACTCGGCGTCTACGCCGAGGCAGTCAGCCAAGACGCCTATCGCGGCGCCAAGATCCGCACGCTGCTGGAGACCCTGGCCGACACGCTCGGGCCCGAAGGTGAAGTGGCCGAGATGCGCTGGCGCGACGACGAAGGCAACGAGCAGGTCAGCACGGCGCTGATCCTCGTTTCCAACAACGTCTACCGGCTGGGCGCGACGATCGGATCGGGAACCAGGCCGCGCCTCGACGAGGGCGTACTCGGCATCACCGACTTCGAACCTCCGATCCCAGGCCCGGACTCATCCGCCGGCCGCTACCGCGAGCTGAAGCAGCCCGAGCTCGAAGTCGACGCCGGCGGCCCGATCGCGCTCGGCGTCGACGGCGAGTCCTTGACCCTGGAGCCACCGCTGCGCTTCCGGATCCGCCCGAAATCCCTCCGAGTCCGGATCTCACACCGCCATCCCGGCGCCTCACCGTCCGCCGACGTCCCCAGGGGCGTCTTCAGCGCGACCAGAGCGCTGCTGCGTATCGCCCTCGGGGGCTAGCGCAGTTCGGGCTGCGGCTCTTCTTCCTCGGCGAGCATCTCCTCTTCAAGCTCTGCCAGAGCGGCAATCGTCCGCCACTGATGGACCATGAATGGCTGCATCGCAACCATGAGCCCGAGCAGGGTCAGCGCCAGCAACGACCACCAGAGGAAGTACTCGCCGAGCATCGAGAACTCGCCGGGGCCGTTCTCGCTGAGGATGAGGAGGACGATGACGCCGACGAACCCGGCGAGGCCGAACCCGGTGAGACCACCGAGGATGCCTTCGCCGGCGCCGGGTGGAAGCACCTGGGTCGCCATCCAGGTGATCTCGATCACGTAGGCGAGGAAGAGGCTGGCGCCGATGCCCGCCGCTACGCGCAGGAGGTCGGCATGCGGGCGCAGATCGCTGCCGAGCGTGCTGGCAATCACGATCGAGGCGAGGGAGATGACTCCCATCGCCACGAATGCACCCCGTTCAACTGGCAGAACCCAACGCACGATAATGGTGGTTATGTCAACTCAGGCATAGACCGAGGCGAGAAGCCGCCTCGTCCTCGTGCCTCAGCTCGCTTCTTCGATCGCTTCTTCGAATTCGCCGGGCGTCTGCAGGGTGCCGGGCAGCTCGACGCCGTTGGTGCTGGGACCCTGGATCGCAAACGACGGCGTCCCGTTGAAGCCGAATTTCTGGGCTTCGGCGTAGGTTGCTTCGACTTCCTTCGTCGTTTTCGGGTCCTTGCGTTCCTTGTTCCATTTCGCCATGTCTTTGACGCCGGCCCCTTTGGCGATCGAGGTCAGGAATTCGTCGGTCACGTAACCGGAGCGCTCCTCGCCCTGGTTGCGGTAGAAGAGCTCGATGAAGTACCAGCCGCGGCCCTGTTTGCCGGCGGCAATCGCGGCGGCGCCAGCGGGAACCGATTCTTCGCTGATGATCGTGAAGTTGCGGAAGTCGATTTTCGCTTCGCCCGATTTGACTTTGTTTTCGATCACCTCAGGCAAGATTTCTTCCGAATACTCCTTGCAGACCGGGCACTGCAGGTCCCCGAACTCGATCAGTTCGACCGGCGCTGACGCCTTGCCCAGCATCAGGCCTTCCTGAGGGATCCCGTTGAAAAGGCTGTCGACGGCGCCGACTTCCTCGATATTCGAGTCGCCACCGCTGTCACTGCTCGACGAGTTGGCGACAACGAGAACGACGACCGCGACGACGACCAGGAAGACGGCACCCGCGGCCATCTGCAGCAGGCGCTGGCGCCGATTGTCGGAGCTGCTGACCTTCTGCTCTTCCGCCAGCCGTTCTTCGCGCCGCTTCTCCCGCTCCTTCTTGTTACTCATCCGTTCCCCCCACGGTCGATTCAGGTCTGCAACTCGGCCTCTTCAGGAGCCGCAGTATCGTCGTTGTCCGCTTCCTCCGGCGGCGCTGTGGCGCCGTCGCTGCCCACGTAGCCGATCAGACGGGTGGCGTTGAGCAGAAAGAGAATCGTCATCAGCACGGCGCTCGCGACACACCACTGGCAGATCGCTTCGATCTTGAATATCTCCAAGTACGTTAAATAGACGCTGAAGCCAAAGCCCCCCAGGGCCAGGGCGAAACCGCCGAAACGGGCGGCGTCGCTGGCGAAAAAGGCGGTCGCCAGGATCAGGACGTAGCCGATGATCCCGAAGACGGCGACGTTGACGCCGGCAATGTGCGAATAGGAACTGTTGGCGACCGTCTCGCAGCCGCCACCGCCGGCCAGACAGGTCGGCGCGCCGCCGCCCGAGTCGGCGATCGTGATGTAGGTCGCGACGCCAATTCCCACCGCCGCGACAAAGGCGATGATCCGCCTCAGGGTCCCCTCTGCCGGCATCCTCATGGCGATCACGATAAAGAGTTTGAGTGGCTCTCGCAGAATGCGACGATCTGGCGCGAGAGTTTGCCGCCCTGCCAGGCCAGCGGTGACTCCCCCTCCCCCTCGCTGACCAGCTCGGCCTGCGGCAGCGCCTCCGCGTAGGCGGCCGCTACCGCGTAGGGATGACCGGGATCGGCGCCGTCGTCGCTGGCGACGACCAGGGCCGGCACGTCGAGGGTGCGCAGTTCGTCGAGCGACTCGAACGGGCGCGAGCGCGGCATCGATCGCAGTGCCTCAACCAGCGCCTCAGGGCGCTCATGCAGAAGCATCCGTTCGCGGGTGAAGCGCAGCACCGTCTCGCTCCAGGCCGAGTCGATGCCCTGCTGGGCGGCGATGTAATCGAGGAAGCCGTCGACGCCACCGCTGGCGAGCGCATCCGCCAGTCCGTCCCAGTACGCGACCGCCTCAGCCGACACCTCGCCGCCAAAGACCGGTCCGATGACGATCAGGCCCGCCAGCCGCTCGGGATGGCGCAGCGCGTAGGCAACCGCCGTGTGGGCGCCCATCGAGTGGCCGGCGAGGAAGAAGCGTGCCTCCCCGAGCTCAGACTCGACGACCCGCTCGAGGTCGTCGACCAGCCGCGGGTAGTCATAACCCTCCCCGGCCGGTGCCGGGTCGGACTCGCCATGGCCGCGGGCGTCATAGCTGAGGACCCGGAAGCCGGAACGCTCCAGCACGCGTGAGCCCTGGACCACGTAGCGCCGGGTCGCGGTGACCCCGTGGCAAAGCACGATCGGCATCCCCTCCCCCGCGATCTCGCCACGGATCACCGGCGCCGGTCCGACCGCGAACTGGGTCGCGGCGGCGGACGCCATCAGGCGACTGCGGCGAGGGCCTGCTCGAGATCGTCGACGGACTCGTAGGTGAGCCCGGCAAGCGTGACCTTGCGGTGCCGGATCACACCCTCCTCGTCGATGATGAAGATCGCCCGCCGCACCATCGGCCCCGCCAGCACGCCGTAGGCGCGCGCAACCTCCTTGTCCTCGTCGGCCAACAACGGCACGTTGAGGCGCTTCTCCTCGGTGAAGCGCTCGTGCGACTCGACCGATTGCGGCGAGATCCCGAGCACGTCGGCGCCAAGGCCGTCAAGCCGCTCGCCCTGGTCACGGTAGGAGCAGAACTGTTTCGTGCAGACGGCGGTGAAGTCGCCTGGATAGAAGGCGATGATCAGCTTGCGGCCGCGATAGTCGGCCAGGCGATAGGTCTTGCCGCCGGTTCCGGGCAACTCGAAATCGGGGGCCTTGTCTCCGACCTTGGGCTTGGCCATGCCGTCAGGGTAGAGGTTTGGTGCCGCCGCCAGGCGCGGCGCCTAGCCCGGACGCCCTGGTTCGATCGTCACCGATTCGATCACGACCGGTTTTTTCGGCGTTTCGCCGTTGACCGGCAGCTTGCCGATCTTTTCGACGACGTCCATGCCTTCGCTGACTTTGCCGACCAGGGCGTATTCGGCCGGCAGGCCGGCGTCGGGAGCGGTGACGACGAAGAACTGGCTGCCGGAGGTGCCCGGTGGCTCGGCCGAGCTCTTGGCCATCGCCACCACGCCTTTCGTGTATTCGAGGTTCGCCGGCGGTTTCTCTTCGACCTTGTAGCCCGCGTCGCCGGTGCCGTCGCCTTTCGGATCGCCGCCTTGGATCACGAAACCAGGCGCGATGCGGTGGAAGGTGAGATCGTCGTAGACGCCTTCTTCGGCGAGATAGGCGAAGGAGTTGGCCGTGATCGGGGCCTGTTTGGTGTCGAGTTCGATCTTGAAGGTCCCGCAACTGGTTTCGACGACCGCGGTCTGTTCTTCGCCGGCTTCGATCGTTTCTTCCGGCGCTTTGAGCTTGACGTTCTTCGGTTCCGGCGCTTCGACTTCCTTGCAGCCGCTCGTCGAATTGGCGGCGCTCGTGGTGGTCGAATCACCGTCGTCACCACCGCCGCGCGAGATCAAGATCACGGCGACGATCACAACCGCGATCAGCGCGAACACGGCAAGGACAATCCAGCGTCGGTCTTTTGGCGCCCCCATCAGTGAGGAAGCCTAAACCAAAGCGCGGTTACGATCGCTTGATGTCGACGCCGGCCCTGACGCCGCTCGCCGCCGCGGTCCTCGAGGCCGGCGATCCGGAGCGGGTGCTGGAGGTCGAGTGCGGCGACGGCGAGGCGACTCTTTTCCTCGCCCGTGAGTTTCCCCGGGCGCGGGTGCGCGGGGTCGCCCGCTCCGAGCGGGCGATCCGCGAGGCGACTGCCCGCGTCGGGCTCGACCCCGAGGGCCGGGTCGCCTTCAAGCCCGGCTCGCCGCGCTCGCTCCCCTTCCCCGACGATCAGTTCGACCTCGTCGTCCTCGTCGACGCCGCCCCGGCCGCAACCGAGACCGCCCGCGTGCTGCGACCCGGTGGCCTCCTCGTCCTCGCCTACACCGGCACCGCCGGCGCCCCGGGCGGGCTGCGCGGCTGGCTGGCGCAGCGGAGCCTGACTCGCGCCGGCTTCGAGCCGGTCAGTTCCGAGCCAGCCGGGGACGGCAGCTTCGCTGTCGCCCGCCTGCGCGGCGACGGCCCCGCCAGCCCCTCCCTTTAGGCTGCAAACGGCATGGATATCGAGGGGATGCCACTGGCGTTACTCGTCAACCCGTCGTCTGCCGGCGGCAAGACGCTGAAGCTGCTGCCACGGGTCGAGTCCGTTTTCGACGCCCACCGCGTCGATTTCCGCGTGCAGCGCACCAAAGGCCTGGAGCACGGGGTCGAGCACGCGCTGCGGGCGATCGACGCCGGCGAGGTGCCGGTGGTGATGAGCGGCGACGGCCTGGTCGGCGCCGTCGGCGGCGCGATGGCCGGCGCCGAGGTCCCGCTCGGGATCATCCCCGGCGGCCGCGGCAACGACCTCTGCCGCGTCCTCGGCATCCCCGACGAGCCGGAGGCGGCGGCCGAAGTCGTCCTCGCCGGCCACAGCCGCCGGATCGACGTCGGCGAGGCCAACGGCAAGCGCTTCCTCGGCATCGTCAGCGTCGGCTTCGACTCCGAAGCCAGCCGCCGCGCCAACGAGGCTCGCTTCCTGCCCGGCAACCTCGTCTACGTCTACGCCGCCTTCGCCACCTTGCTGCGCTGGAAGCCGGCCGGGTTCACGATCCGGATCGACGACGAACGGACGCGGATCAGCGGCTACTCGGTCTCGGTCGCCAACAGCAAGGCCTACGGCGGCGGCATGTTCATCGCCCCGGACGCCGAGCTCGACGACGGCCAGTTCGACATCGTCGCCGTTGGCGACGCCGGCAAGCTGCGCTTCGTGGCTAACCTGCCGAAGGTGTTCAAGGGCACCCATATCGAGGAGGAGCAGGTCAAGGTCCTGCGCGCCTCGCACCTCGAGCTGAGTGCGAGCAAGCCGTTTCCTGTCTACGCCGACGGCGAGCACCTGACCGAGCTGCCGACGACGCTGAAAGTCCTGCCACGGGCGCTCGACGTGCTGGTCCCGGCCCGATCCGAGCCTTGATGTTCCGCGCCAAGGTCGCCCTCTCACGGGCTATCGGCAGCGCCAGCCGCGCCACCGGCAAGGGCGGCGGCACGACGCTCCCCGGCCGCGTCCTGCTGCGGCTGGAACCGGAGGCGATCGCCCGCCTCGGCGCCCGCCTGCAGGGCGGGACGACGATCGTCAGCGCCACCAACGGCAAGACGACGACGGCGGGGATGATCGCCTCCCTGCTGGCGGCCGAGGGCCGCCACCCGGTCCACAATCGAGCCGGCTCGAACATGACCTGGGGCGTCGCCACGGCGCTGCTGGAGCAGCGCGGCGAGGAGGGCCTGTTCGAGGTCGACGAGGCCTGGCTGCCACGGGTCAGCGAGCAGCTGAAGCCGTCGCTGATCGTCCTCGGCAACCTCTTTCGCGACCAGCTCGACCGCTACGGCGAGATGGAGGCGCTGGCCGACGAGTGGGCGAAGACGGTGGCCGCCCGCGAGGGAAAGACCGCGTTCGCGCTCAACGCCGACGACCCGCTGATCGCGGACCTCGGCCGCGACGAGGGCGAGCGCCCGCGCGAGGGCGTCACCTACTTCGGGATCGACGACCACTCGCAGGCGCTGGCGCAGCTGCAGCACGCCTTCGACGCCAAGCACTGCCGCCGCTGCGGCCACCCCTATACCTACGAGGTCGCCTTCGTCGGCCATCTCGGCCACTACTCGTGCCCCAACTGCGGCGCCGAACGTCCGCACGCCGACGTCGCCGCGACCGCGATCGAGCTGCGCGGGATGAAGGGCTCGGTCTCGACCGTCCGCGTCCCCGGCGGCGCCGAGATCCGGCTCGAGCTCCCCCTCCCCGGCCTCTACAACGTCTACAACGCGCTGGCGGCGATCGCCGCTGGGATCCGGCTCGGGATCGAGCCGCAGCGGATCGCGGCGGCGCTGGCCGGCGCCCGCGCCGCCTTCGGCCGGGTCGAGACGATCGCGGTCGGCGGCGTCCCGGTCTCGATCCTGCTGATCAAGAACCCGGCCGGCGCCAACGAGGTGCTGCGAACGTTGCAGCTGGAGGCGGAGAGTGCGCCGATCGACCTCTGGCTCGCGCTCAACGACCGCATCGCCGACGGCCGCGACGTCTCCTGGGTCTGGGATGCCGACTTCGAGCTGCTCGCCGACGGCGTGCGCCGGGTCGTTTGCAGCGGTACCCGGGCGCCTGAGATGGCGCTACGACTGAAGTACGCGGGCTGGCCCGAGGACCGGATCGAGGTCGTCGAGGGAATCGAGGCGTCGCTCGACGCGGCGGTTGCCGCCGCTGGCGAGATTGGGGCCCCTATCGGGGACCAAAAGTCGCCAGCGCGCCTCTTCGCCCTCCCCACCTATACGGCGCTGATCGAGCTGCGCCGGCTGCTCGCGGGCCGCGGCCTGGCGAAGGAGTTCTGGGAGTGAGCACGGAGCGACCAGGTACGGAGATCGGGACTGCCGTGATCTGGCACGACGTCGAGTGCGGCGCCTACGCCGCCGACCTGCCGCTCTGGGAGGAGCTCGCGGCCGGCGCCGGGGAGGTGCTGGACCTCGGCTGCGGCACTGGCCGGGTCGCCCTCCACCTCGCTCGCCGCGGCCAGCCGGTGGTCGGCCTCGACTTCGACGCCGAGCTGCTGGCCGCGCTCGCCGAGCGCGGCGAAGGCCTCCCGGTCAAAACCGTCCACGCCGACGCCCGCGAGTTCGAGCTCGATCGCTGCCTGCGGCTGGCGATCGCGCCGATGCAAACCCTGCAGCTGCTCGAAGGCGCCGCCGAGCGCACCGCCTGCCTGCAGCGGGTCGCGACCCACCTCGAGCCCGGCGGCCAGTTCGCCGCCGCGATCCTCGAGGCGATGCCCGAGCCCGACGGCTCACCGCCGCCGCTGCCCGACGTCCGCGAGGTCGACGGTTGGGTCTACTCGAGCCTCGCGATCGAGGCGGCCGTCGGCCCGGGCGAAATCATCGTCAGCCGCCTGCGCCAGACCGTCTCCCCCGCTGGCGAGCTCAGCGAGGAACCGAACCGGGTCAGGATCGAGACCTTCACGGCGGCCCAGCTTGAGGAAGAGGCGGCAGCTTTCGGCCTGACCCCGATCGAGCGCCGCGAGATCGGCGCTACCGACATCCACGTCGGCACCACCGTCGTCGTCCTCGGCAAGGAGGCCTGAGATGGAGCTGCGCCTTCTTGCCCTCTATCCCGAGCAGATGAACATCTACGCCGACCGCGGCAACATCCTCTTCCTGCAGCGGCGCTGCGAGTGGCGAGGAATCGACTTCGCCTACGCCGGCGCCGGACCGGGCGAGGCAGTCGACCCCGCCGCCCACGACCTCTTCTACATCGGTGGCGGCCAGGACCGCGACCAGCAGATGGTTGCCGCCGACATGGTCGCGACCAAGCGCGAGGCGCTTGCCGCCGCGGTCGAGAGCGGCGCCTCCCTGCTCGCTGTCTGCGGCGGCTACCAGCTGCTCGGCCACAGCTACCAGGTTCAAGCCGAGACCCTCCCGGGTCTCGGCCTCGTCGACGCCGAGACCGTGCGCGAGCCGGGTGAGCGGCTGATTGGCAACGTCGCGATCGAGGTCGACCTCGGCGCCGGCCCTCGGGTTCTCGCCGGCTTCGAGAACCACGGCGGCCGCACCTATCTCGGCACCGGCGTGCCACCGCTCGGCAAGGTGCTGAAGGGGCATGGCAACAACGGCAAGGACGGCTTCGAGGGGGTCCGCCGCCACAACCTGATCGGCACCTACCTGCACGGGCCCCTGCTGCCAAAGAACGCCTGGCTCGCCGACCACCTGATCGCCCGGGCCCTAGGGCGCCGCTACGGCGTTCGGCCCGCGCTGGAGCCGCTTGACGACGCACTCGAGGCGGCCGCCCACGCCAGCGCCCGCGCCGCCGCCGGGGTCTAGGGCGCGGCTGGGATCACGGCCAGCGGTTTGCCGCTGCGGCGCAGCTCGGCGGTGTCGAAGATCGGCGAGTCCAACCGCTGCACCGCCGGCATCGCGGCGACGAACTCCTCCTCGTCCTCGAGGAAGTCGATGCGCGGCGTCCGGTAGTGCATCGGGACGACCCAGGTCGGATCGAGATCGGCGGCGAGCTCGGCGGCGGCGCGACCACCGATCGTCGGCCCGCCGCCGACCGGGAGAAAGAGCAGGTCGGGGCGGCCGATCGCCTGCGCCTGCGCCGGCCGTAGCTGGTCCTGGCCGAAGTCGCCGAAGTGCACCACCCGCAGGCCTTCGAGCTCGAAGACGAAGATCGTGTTCGGCCCACGCTCCGTCCCCGCCACCTCGTCGTGCTCGGAGGCAATCCCGACCACCTCGCCGAGCGGCGACTCGTGGGTACCGGCGGTCGAGCGCAACGTGTGCGGGCTGCCGCCGACCCGCTCGACCGCGTTGTGATCGCGGTGCTCGTGGGTGACCAGCAGCAGGTCGGCCGGACTGGTCTCGAACGGTGGGTAGTCGAAGGTCATACCGCGGTCGCGGACCAGCTCGCTCATGTCCTGGAAGGGATCGATGACCACAGTTGTGCTGCCTCCGCTCAGGGTGAAGGCGGACTGGCCGTGCCACTCAACGCGCATGCTGTTCCTCCAGTTTCGGTGGGATCGTGTGGCTGCCGCGCCGGCGCTCGCCCTCTTCAACGTGCTCGTAGCGGCCGCCACGCATCAGCGAGGCCGCAGCGGCGACCAGGCAGGCGACGATCGCGAAGGCGAAGGCGGTGTCGAGGCCGTCGGCGAACGGTTGCGAGATCAGGTGCGGGAAGAAGGCCTGGCCGGTGAGGATCGCGTGGTTGTGGGCGGAGACCGCACCCAGAGCTTCCGCGCCGACCAGGTGCTGGATCGGGTTGTAGCCGAGAAAGGCGGCGAAGAGGACCGAGATCGGCGGCGTCTGTCCCGCCTGCTGGGCGGCGGCGTGGGAGACGCCGTGGGCCTCGAGGCCACCGCTCAGGGTCGAGGGCAGCGCCGAGGCGAGGCCGATGATCATCAGCGTGAAGAAGATCCCGATCGAGATCACCTGGGCGGAGTTCTGGAAGGTCTGGTTCATGCCGCCGCCGGCACCGCGGTCGGCCGCCGGCAGGCTGTTCATCACCGCCGCCCGGTTCGGCGAGGCGAACATCCCCATCGAGATCCCGCAGAAGAGCAGAATCGCGGCGAAGGTCCAGTAGTCGAAGTCGATCGGCAGCAGCGTCAGGCCGACGAAGCTGAGCGCGGCGGCGATCATCCCGCCGGTCGCGAAGGGGCGTGCCCCGTAGTGGTCGGAGAGGTAGCCGGAGACCGGCCCGGCGACCAGCAGCCCGATCGTCAGCGGCAGCATGTAGATCCCGGCCCAGAGCGGCGCTTCGGTGTAGTCGTAGCCGTGCAGCGGCAGCCAGATCCCCTGCAGCCAGATGATCAGCATGAACATCAGGCCGCCGCGCGCGACGGCAGCGAGGAAGGTCGAGAGCGTGCCGAAGGTGAAGGCCCTGATCCGAAACAGGGGCAGCCGGAACATCGGCTCCTCGACCCGGCGCTCGATCATCGTGAAGGCGACCAGCGAGGCGATCGCGCCGGCGAGCAGCGCCAGCGTCAGCGGGCTCCCCCACCCCGTCGGCGAACCGCCGTAGGGGCGGATCCCGTAGGTGACGGCGACCATCAGCAGGATCAGGCCGAGGGCGAAGGTGACGTTGCCCCACCAATCGATCTTCGCCGGACGGGGCGTGCTCAGCTCATGCAACTTCAAATATGCCCATATCGTGCCGAAGAGGCCGACCGGGACCGAGATCAGGAAGACCAGGCGCCAGTCGATCGGCGCCAGCAGGCCGCCGAGGACGAGGCCGACGAAGAGGCCGCTGACACCGACGATGTTGTTGATCCCGAGCGCCATCCCGCGTTGGTTGGCGGGGAAGGCGTCGGTCAGGATCGCCGCCGAGTTGGCGAGCAGGCAAGCGCCACCGACGCCTTGGACGATGCGGAAGACGACCAGGTACATCGCTCCCGCCTGCCCGGTCATCCAGTCGATCGCCAGCAGCAGCGAGGCGACGGTGTAGATGACGAAGCCGAGGTTGTAGATCTTGACCCGACCGAAGATGTCCCCCAGGCGGCCGAGACTGACGATGAGGACGCTGGAGACGACCAGGTAGCCGAGGATCATCCACAGCAGGTAGAAGCTGTTGGCGGGGACCAGCGGATCGAGGTGGATGCCGCGGAAGATGTCCGGCATCGCGATCAGCGTGATCGAGGCGTCGAGGGTCGCCAGGAGGATCGCCAGCGTCGTGTTCGAGAGGACGATCCACTTGTAGCGGTCCGATGCCATCCGCAAGCGATAATACACAGGCAAACTGTTGAGTTAACCTGCCTATTCTCGCGCTATAGTCACCACCCCGTGCCGGCCCGAACCGACACCGCCTCCCTGGCCAGCGAGCTGCGCGTCGTCCTCGGCCAACTGATCCGCCGCCTGCGCGCCGAGCACCGCTTCCCGATCTCGCACGGCTCAGTTCTCGGCCGCCTCGACCGCGAAGGGCCGCAGAGCGTCAGCGCCCTCGCCGTCGCCGAACGGGTGCGACCGCAGTCGATGGCGCAGACCGTCGGCGACCTCGAGGGCGACGGCCTGGTCGAACGCAACCCCGACCCGACCGACGGCCGCCGGGCGCTCGTCAGCCTCACCGCCACCGGCAAGGGCACGCTCGAAGCCGACCGCCGCAATCGCGAGGGCTGGCTGGTGAAGGCGATCGAAGAACTGCCGGCCTCAGACCAGGTGACCGTCGGCCGCGCCATCGTCCTCCTCCGCCGCCTGGCGGACAGCGACGTCTAGACGGCGCGCCGCTCGAACTCCTCGGCGAGCGCAGCCAGCTCCGGCAGCGGCACGTCCAGGCCCGCCGCGATCCGCCTCACGTTCCCCCAGCCTGGATTGACGCGGCCCGACTCGATGTGCGAGATCGAGGTCGGGTGGATCTCGGCCCGCAGCGCGAGATCTTCCTGACTCAGCGCACTGTCAGTCCGAAACTTGCGGATCGCTCGAGCGAGGCCGATCTGCGGGTCGTCGCGCCGGGACACGCCCGAGAGGGAATGCGCTTCCCGCCCGCAGGTCCATAGCGTTAACTCTAAGTCCGTCCGAAGCCCCGTTATTGGGTACGAGCGGGTTCCCCCTGCTCGGAGCGGTAAACAGGGGCGGTCGAGTCGCGAACTAGCGGCCGGACGAGCCGAAGCCGCCGGCGCCCCGCATCGACTCGGTCAGCGAGTCGACTTCAACAGGCGTGGCGATCGCGATCGGAACCAGCACCAGCTGGGCGATGCGGTCGCCGGGTTCGACCCGGAAGGTCTCGGCCGGGTCGGTGTTGAGCAGCAGGGCCCGCAGTTCGCCGCGGTAGCCGGAGTCGATCAGACCGGGGCTGTTGACGAGCGCGATCCCATGGTCCCTGGCGAGCCCCGAGCGCGGCAGCACCAGGCCGGCGTGCCCCTCCGGGATCTGCACCCCGACGCCGGTGCCGACGCCCCAGCGCTCACCTGGCCCGATGTGCGCAGCCTCGCAGGCGTAGAGGTCGAGGCCGGCGTCCCCCTCGTGGGCACGCGACGGCAGGGTCGCTCCGTCGAGGAGTTTCGCGATCGGCAGATCCACGCCCGGCACCCTACTGCGGGCTCAGGCGACGGCGAGGTCGTCGAAGCGGTGCAGCTCGGCGGCGGGGACGCGGGCGTGGACGAGGACGCCGTCCTCGCGGTCGGTCCGTTCGAGATCGCCGGCCACCTCGTGCAGCTCGTGCAGGCGGCCGCCCTCGCTGTAGGGGATCAGCAGCTCGACCTCGGTCAGGGTCTCAGCGAAAGCCTCCTCGATCCGCTCGCGCAACTCGTCGAGGCCTTCGTCGGCGAGGGCGGAGACGAGCACCGCGCCGGGATGGCTGAGCGCCGCCTCGCGACGCTCAGCGTCGTCCAGGAGGTCGGCCTTGTTGAGGACCAGCAGCCGCGGCTTGTCGCCGGCGCCGATCTCCTCCAGGACCTCGTCGACCGCCTTGATGTCGGCCAGGCGGCGCTCCTCCGGCTCGCAGGCGTCGACCACGTGCAGGATCAGGTCGGCCAGCACCGTCTCCTCGAGCGTCGCCTTGAACGCCTCGACGAGCTGGTGGGGAAGCTTTTCGATGAAGCCGACGGTGTCGGTCATCAGGTAGTCGCGGCCGGAGAGCTCGAAGCTGCGGGTGGTCGGATCGAGGGTGTGGAAGAGACGGTCGGCGGCCTCGACTTCGGCCCCGGTCAGGGCGTTCAGCAGCGTCGACTTGCCGGCGTTGGTGTAGCCGGCGAGGGCGACCCGGGGAAGCGAGGAGCGATCGCGCCGGGCGCGCATCACGCCGCGGTTGCGCTCGAGCCGGGCGAGCCGGCGGCGCAGGGCCGAGATTCGGTCGCGGGCGAGGCGGCGGTCGGTCTCGATCTGGGTCTCGCCCGGGCCCCTGGTGCCGATGCCGCCGTCGATGCGGCCGGCGCCGAGGCGCTCGAGGTGGGTCCAGAGGCCCCGCATGCGGGCCATGTTGTATTCGAGCTGCGCCAGCTCGACCTGCAGCTTGCCCTCGGCCGAGTGGGCGTGGTCGGCGAAGATGTCGAGGATCACGGCGGTGCGGTCGATCACCGGCACCCCCAGCGCGGCCTCCAGGTTGCGCTCCTGACGGGGCGCCAGCTCATCGTCACAGGCGACCAGGTTGGCGTCGCAGGCGGCGATCTCGTGCTTCAGCTCCTCCAACCGGCCACGGCCGAAGTAGCGGTCGGGATCCGGCTGCGGTCGCTGCTGGGTCGCAACGCCGGCAGTGGCGACTCCGGCGGTCCGCAGCAGCTCCTTCAGCTCGGCCAGTACTTCACCGTTCTCAGAGCCGTCGGTGATCCCGATCGCGAGTGCCCGCTGGCGCGCCCGTGGATTGGTGACTCCGGCGCCATTGCCGCGCTCCGCGCTGTAACGCGTCTCCGTCTTGCGGCCATTTCTCGAACGTTGCACTCAGATTAATTGTACGTGTACCCCCCAAACGGAATATATGGTTGGGAATTGTGAAGGTGTTCGTCACGGGAGGAACGGGCTTCATCGGCGGCGAGGTCGTGCGTCAGTTGCGCGCCCGCGGCGACGAGGTCGTCTGCCTCGTCCGCAACCCCGAGAAGGGCCAGAAGGCCGCCGACCTCGGCTGCCAGATCGTCGCCGGCGACCTCAGTGACGAGCGGGCGATCCGGGACGGAATGAGCGGCTGTGACGCGGTCATCCACGCTGCCGCGATCTACGAGGTCGGGATCCCGGTCAAGGATCGGCCAGCGATGAAAGAGGCCAACGTCGGCGGCACCGAACGGGTGCTGGGGGCGGCGCTCGAGCTGAAAATCCCCAAGGTCGCCTACGTCTCCACCGTCGGCGTCTTCGGCAACACCCACGGCAAGGTGGTCGACGAGAGCTACGAGCACCCGGCCAAAGAATTCACCTCTTGTTATGAGGAAACGAAGTGGGAAGCCCACCAGGTGGCGAAACGCCTGATCGCCGAGGGCCTGCCCTGCGTGATCGTCCAGCCTGGCGGTGTTTACGGCCCCGGCGACACCTCCTCGATTGCGGTGATGCTGAACGAATTCCTGGCCGGGAAAATGCCCCTGATCCCGTTCCCGGACCTCGGCATCTGCCTCTCGCACGTAGAAGACATCGCGACCGGGATCCTGCTCGGCCTCGACAAGGGCAAAGTCGGCGAGGCCTACGTGATCAGCGGCCCGAAAACGACGGTGCGCGAGGCGATCGGCGTCGTCGCCGACGCGACCGGCAAGAAGGCGCCGAAGCGCGCGCTCCCCACCGGCCTGCTCAAGGCCCTGACGCCGGTCGGGCCAGTGGTCGGAAAAATGATGGGGCAGCCGCCGAACCTGCGCGAGCTGATCTCCTCCGCCGACGGCGTCACCTTCTGGGCGACCTACGAGAAGGCTCATCAGGAACTTGGCTACGAACCCCGCGGCCTCGAGCAGGGGTTCCACGACATGCTGGCGGCCGAAGGTCGCCTCCCGGCTGCCGCCGCCTGAGCTGCGCCGCCTCGCCCGCGCCAACCGCTGAATAGAGTTCGCGGCCGATGCGCGCGATCGACGTCATGCACCTGGGCCGGCCCCACGTGATCTGCTGCTGGGATGCCGACGGGATCCTCGTCGACCCTGGGCCCGAGTCCTCGCTCGACCACCTGGTCGAGGAACTTGGCGGCCAGCAGCCGCGCGCCGTCTTCCTCACCCACATCCACCTCGACCACGCCGCCGCGACCGGGGCGATGGTCGAGCGTTGGCCCGGCCTCGAGGTCTACGTCCACGAGCGCGGCGCCCCGCACCTGATCGACCCCTCGAAGCTGCTCGCCAGCGCCGGTCGCCTCTACGGCGACCAGCTCGAGTACCTCTGGGGCCGGATCCTGCCGGTGCCAGAGGCGAACGTGACCGTGCTCAGCGGCGGCGAGACCGTGCTCGGGATGCGCGTCGCCTACACCCCCGGCCACGCCTCCCACCACGTCTGCTACCTGCACGAGGAGAGCGGAACCGCCTTCGTCGGCGACGTCGCCGCCTGCCGGATCCCGCCCTCGAAGCTGGTCATGCCGCCCACTCCGCCGCCGGACATCGACGTCGAGGCCTGGATCGAGTCACTGGGAATCGTCGAGAGCTGGGATCCGACCCTGCTCGGGCTCACCCACTTCGGCCCGGTCGACACCCCCGCCGAGCACCTGGCGATCGTCCGTGACCGCCTGCGCCAGGAGGCCGACCTCGTCCACCGCATGTCCGAGGCCGAGTACGAGGCCGACCTGCAGCGCCGGATCCGCGAGCAACTGGCGGCCGACGGTCACGGTGAGGAGACGGTCGCCGAGCTGCTTCAGGCGGTGCCGACCGCCTACCAGTACGGCGGCCTCGAGCGCTACTGGCGCAAGCGGGCCGAGCGCGAAGCTGCTTAGCCGGCGGCGCGCCCGAAGACGACGTGCGGCATTTCCGGCAGGTGAGTTGCCGGCGAGGGCGGGAAGAGTCCACCGTCGAAGAGCTGGCGCGCGCCGAGCGGCCCGGGAAGCTTGACGACCAGCGGCGGGCCGGGCGGCACGTCTTCGAAACAGGCGACGTTCGTCGTCTTACTCGCTGGTCTGATGAAGACGGTCAGCACCAGCTTCCCCGCGATTTCGGTGAACTCCGGTTCGGCGCGGGCGTTGAGGTCTTCGTTCTTCGAGCAGCGAGCGCCGACGTCGATCCGAATCCGCTCCGTCGCCGCGGTCAACTCCGGCTGGCTCTTGGACAGGAACCAGGTGGTGGCGAAGTGGCCGCCACGGGCTGAAAGCGGGTGACAGATGCTGCTGTAGGCATTCATGTCCCAATGCCCTTTGCGACGGCGCAGTTCATACGATTCGAGCTGCGCCGGCGTTTCCATTTCCGCGCCGAGCCGGCCGTGCAGGAACAGAGCACGTCCCGGTTTCGCCGCTGCCAAACGCCAGTGATGATGCGGCAGGGGGAATGGGAAATCCCTGCTCAGGAGGCGGCGCAGCGCGCGCTCCGCAGGCAGCCTGCCGCGCTCCGCGTTGGTCGGCCCGGAGAAGGTAACCACTGGGTCGAAGGTCATCCCGTTGCAGGACGCCTTGTATGGCCATGCGGGCCATTCGGCAAGGGCGGGATCCGGACCGGCGACGTCGTCGCTGGCAGACGCCGGCGCCGCACCCGCGAGCAGCACCAGCACCAATCCCATCCCCGCCAGCAGCGAACGGACCCTCATCGTGCGCTCAAACCCAAACGCTGAGGGCGAGTTGCGCTAGCTGAGGTGCTCGCGCATCCGCTCAACGGCCTCTTCGATCCGCTCGTCGGGCGCCGTCAGCGAGATCCGGAAGAAGCCCTCGCCGCTCGGCCCGTACATCGAGCCGGGTGAGATCACCACCGCCGCCTCCTCCAGCACGGTCTCGCAAAAGGAGGTCGAGGTGTGGCCCTCGGGGACCGGCGCCCAGACGTAGATCGTCCCCTTCGAGGCGTTGACCTCGACGCCGATCTCGCGCAGGGCGGAGACGACGAGGTCGCGACGGCGGGTGTAGGTCTGGTTCATCCGCTCCAGCGGGCCGGTCGGTCCCTCGAGCGCGGCGGCGCCGGCAACCTGGACCGCCTCGAAGAGACCGGAGTCGATGTTGGTCTTCAGCCGCCAGTAGGTCTGGATCGCGTCGGCGTTGCCGAGGATCGCGGCGCAACGCCAGCCGGTCATGTTGTAGCCCTTGGAGAGCGAGAAGACCTCGACGCCGACCTCCTTGGCCCCGGGCGTGGCGAGGAAGCTGGGAGCGACGTAGCCGTCGTAAGTGGTCTCGGAATACGCGTTGTCGTGCACGACCAGGATCTCGTGCTCGCGGGCGAAGGAGACGACCATCTCGAAGAAGCCCTCGGGGACGACTGCGCCGGTCGGGTTGTTCGGGTAGTTGATGAACATCAGCCGCGCCTTGGCGGCGACGTCGGCGGGGACGGCGCTGAGGTCGGGGGCGAACCCGAGCTCGGGCACTAGCGGCAGCAGCTCGGCGCTGGCTCCGGCGAGGATCGGGCCAGCGGTGTAGACCGGGTAGCCGGGGTCGGAGGCGAGGGCGACGCCGCCGTGGTCGAGGAAGGCGAAGCAGAGGTTGTAGATGCACTCCTTGGCGCCGATCGCCGGGATCACCTCGGAGGCGGCATCGACCTCGACTCCGAAGCGGCGGTCGTAGAAGTCGGCGAAGGCCTGGCGGAACTCCTCGCGGCCGCGGTTAGACGGGTACTGGTGGTTTGCCGGGTCGGCGACGGCCTCCTGCATCGCTTTGACGATGTAGGGATAGGTCGGTTCGTCCGGGTCGCCGATCCCGAGGCTGATCACGTCGATCCCAGCCGCCCGCTTGTCGGCGATCTGCTGCTCGAGTTCCTGGAACTTGTACGGCGGGATGGCCTGCAGGCGCTGGGATGGATCGGCGATGCCCATGGGCGCGGAACCCTAACGATCCGTCCCTCCTCAGGCGTTATTCGAGCTCGGTGAGCGCCTGCAGGAGCTCGGGCGACAGCTCGCCGGTGCAGATCGGCTCGGCCCAACCGTCGAGTCGCACCGAGAGGTCGTCGCCGATCTCGACCTCGAGCTCGCCGCCTTCGAGCTCGACCAAGATCGGGCTCTGGGAGCCGTGCAGGAAGGCGGTCACTGCGGCACCGCTGGCGCCGGTGCCCGAGGAGAGCGTCTCCCCCACCCCGCGCTCGAAGATCCGCGCTCGCACCCGGCTGCCATCGATTGCGATGAACGAGACGTTGGTCCGGTTCGGGAACAGCTCGTTGGCTTCGATCGGCGGCCCGATCTCGTCGAGGTCGAGATCGTCGAGCTCGACGCCGACGACGATCGCGCATTGCGGGTTGCCGATCGAGACGTGCTGGAACTCCCACTCGCGGCCGGCAGCGCTGAGCGTGCCCTTGCCGTCCTCACCCCCGGATGGGAAGTCCTTCGAGCTGGTCGAAGCGCACCCCATGTCGACGCTGCAGGTCAGCTCGCCGGTGATCGTCGGCGTGATCGGCCCAGCGACGGTCTTGATCGTGAAGGTCTCCTCGTCGGTCCAGCCGTGGCGGCGCAGGTAGAGGATCGCCTCGCGGGCTCCGTTGCCGGAGAGCTCGGCCTCGGAGCCGTCGGGGTTGAAGATCCGCAGCTCGGCGACAAACTCCGGGTCGTCGCTGCGCGAGAGCAACAGGACCCCATCGGAGCCGATCCCGAAATGGGGGTCACAAAGCCACTCGACCCGCTTCTGCCCCAGCTCCCAGGGCAGGTTCTCCTGCTCGACGATCAGGTAGTCATTCCCGAGTGCTTGCCACTTCTCGAATTGCATCGGCCGGCAGCCTATTTCCTTCGACGCTGTAGAGAAGACTCGGGAATAGAGCGAGCAAGCTCTGCAGCAACCTCTTCGTCGCTCATGCCGGTGCGGTCGATCGTGGTCAGGTTCGGGATCTTCCGCATCCAGGTCAGCTGGCGGCGGGCGTAGTTGCGGGAGCGCTTCTGCATCTCTGCGACGTTGCCAGCCAGGACCTCGTCGAAGCCGAGCGCCTTGCGGGCGGTGCGTCCGGGACCGAGGGCGTCGGCGCGGCGCACCTCCTCAGCGGCGCCGCCGGCGATGATCGCCTCCGCCCGCGCGTCAATCCGGTCGTAGAGCAGGCCACGCTCCATCTCGAGACCGAAGATCGTGGTCGGGTGCCGGGTCTCGGACGACCACAGCTCCGAGTCTGCCGATTCCGCCGGAACCTTGCGCAGCGATAGCTCGGCCAGCGCGGCGCGCAGGTAGAGACCGGTACCTCCGAGCACGATCGGCCGGCGGCCGGCGGCCAGCGCCGCGTCGATCTCAGCGTGCGCAAGCGGCATGTAGTCGCCGACGGAAAAGTCGCTGGTGACGGGGACGAAGCCGAGCAACCGGTGTTCGAGGCGCCCGCGCTCGGCCGCCGTGGCCGCCCCGGTCAGAACCTCGAGCCCCTCGTAGACCTGCAGCGCATCGCAGTTGATCGCGACCGGGTCCTCGCCACGCTCGCGCAGCACTTCGGCGAGGGCGATCGCCACCCCGGTCTTGCCGACCCCGGTCGGGCCGAAAATCGCCAGGACCGTCAAAGAAGCCGACTGAGCGGGCGCGCCGCGACCCCACTCAACGTCTGCGAGGTGGCGCTCTCGATCGCGACCGCGACGAACTCACCGGGCTCGGCTTCGCCGTCGAAGTTGACCGCCTTGTTGTGGCGGGTGCGACCGCGCAACTTGGCCTCGTCGGTGCGGCTGGTGCCCTCGACGAGGACGTCCATGGTGCGCCCGACGAAGCGCTGCGAGCGCTCCAGCGCCCTTCGCTGAACCACCTCGAGCAGCCGTTCCATCCGCTCGACCTTGACCGGGTGCGGAACCTGGTCGCCCATCTCCGCCGCCTCGGTTTCGCGCCGCGGCGAGAAGACGAAGGTGAAGGCGCCGTCGTAGCCAACCTCCTCGACCACTTCGAGCGTCTCGGCGAAGTCGGCCTCAGTCTCGCCCGGGAAGCCGACGATGACGTCGGTCGTGATCGCGCAGTCGGGAACGTGCTCGCGGATCAGCGCCACCCGGTCCATGTAGCGACCGCGGTCGTACGTGCGCCGCATCCGTTTCAGGACCTGACTGGAGCCCGACTGCAGCGGCAGGTGGATCTGCTCGCAGAGCGCCGGCAACTCGGCGTGGGCGCGGACCACGTCCTCCTTCATGTCCTTCGGGTGCGGGCTCGTGTAGCGGATCCGCTCGACCCCATCGACAGCATCGACCTGCGCCAACAGCTCGGCGAAGGTGATGCGGGAGCCTTTCGGCAGGTCCCGCCCGTAGCTGTTGACGTTCTGGCCGAGCAGGGTGACCTCGCGGACGCCGTCGAGCGCCAGCGCCTGGGCCTCGGCGACGAGCTCGCCCGGGTCGCGGCTGACCTCGCGGCCCCGGGTCGAGGGCACGATGCAGTAGGAGCACTTGCAATTACACCCCTGCGAGATCTGTAGCCAGCCCTGGAACTCGCGCTCGCGCCGGGCCGGCAGGTGGCCGGAGAAGTCCTCGAACTCGAAGTAACCCTGGGCGCTGAGCGAGTCGGAGTTGAGGAACTCGGCAAGCTTGTGGATCTGGCCGGGGCCGAAGGCGACGTCGACGAACGGGAAGCGCTGGAAGACCTCGTCCTTGACCGACTGCGCCCAGCAGCCCCCGACCCCCACCACCCGGGTCGGGTCTTCGCCCTTCAACCGCTTCGCCTCGCCAAGATGAGCAATGAAGCGACTGTCAGCCGACTCCCGGATCGAGCAGGTGTTGAAGAGGATCACGTCCGCCCCTTCCCGCTCCGGCGACTCCTCGTAGCCGAGCGAGGCGAGCATGCCGCGCATGCGCTCGGAGTCGTGCACGTTCATCTGGCAGCCGAAGGTCGTGACGTGGAAGGTCCTGGGCATGGACGGCAGATTAGCGGGGCCTTTGCGGGGCATCCCACTAGGGATCAGCGATTCGGTTCGAGGGTCGGTGTCCGTCTACCTTCGCTGGGATTTCTGCCTTTAAGTGCCCCATCTCTCGCTGACGGGCACTGCAGAAATCAGGACGCCGCTCGTACGACGGACACCCGACCCTCGAACCGAATCGCTGATCCCGAGTTGGGAAGCCGGCAGGGCGGGGCCGAAAACTGCCAGGACGGCCCGGAGCTTCCAGCTCTTGAGAGCTTCCGTGTCTCGGAAGCTTCAGCTCCTCGGAAGCTGCGCTGGTCGTGAAGCTTGCCTCGGCTTCGTTGGGAGGGGCGGGGTATGCCCTCCCGGCGAACTGTGCGGGAGGAGCAGAGCTCCAAGCGGCGACAGCTTCAGCCTCTTAGGCGACGAGGTGCGAGCCGGGAGGGCGTACCCCGCCCCTCCACGACCAACCCCGAACTACTTGACGACGAGCGTCCCTTCCATGCCCGCTTCGCGATGCCCCGGCACGGAGCAGAAGAATTTGTAGGTGCCAGGTGGCAGTTCCACGGTCGCCGATTCTTCTTCTTTGGCAATCGTTTCGGTGCCGCCGAGCTCTTCGCCGGCTTCGTCTTCGATTTTGACGTCGTGCGGGATCGAAGAGGGGTTGTTGAAGTCGATCGTGACCTTGCCCGGCTTGCTCGTCAATTCGGTCTCTTCGAATCTGAGTTCGCTTTCGGCAGCGCTGATTTCAAGCGTGCCGCCAGGGCCGGTAGCCCCAGCTTCCTCAGATTCAGCCGGTTCCTTGCCTTTTTCTTCGGTTTCGGTCGAGCCGGAGCTCTCCTTGCTGCCCTCTTCTTCAAACGGGCCGCTGGAGGTCTCCTTTTCGATCTCCTTGTTGGCCTCCTTGAACTCGGCCGCCTTCTCCTTGTCCTCGTCCTTGGCGTGGAGGACGGCGAAGGTCGTGGCACCGCCGACCAGGATCGCGAACCAGAGGACGACGATCGGGAAGGCTTTCCCGGGGAAGTCCTTCAGTTTGAGGCCGAGGAAGCTGACCAGCACCGCCGAAACCGCCAGCGCGATGCCGAATATGAAGAAAAGAGTTTCGTTGCTCATATGCAGGCGGCCGGGATCCTATCCGCTGGGCGCGGCGGACACGGTGCGGTGCGCTTGACAGCTTCTGAGCGGCTTCCTAGGCGGCTTTCGCCTCGGCGACCGGCTCCTCAGGAACGGCCGGGGCAGGCTCGGCGACAACCGGCGCTTCGCCGTCGATGCCGAGCGCGGTGCGAACCTTGGTTTCGATCTCCAGGGCCAACTCCGGGTTGTCGACCAGGAACTGTTTGGCGTTGTTGCGCCCCTGGCCGAGCCGGGTCTCCCCGTAGGAGAAGAACGAGCCCGATTTCTGCACCAGGTCCTGCTCGATCCCGAAGTCCAGCAGGCCACCCTCGCGTGAGATCCCGACCCCGTACTCGATATCGAACTCGGCCTGGCGGAACGGCGAGGCAACCTTGTTCTTGACGACTTTGACCCGGACCCGGTTGCCGACCGCCTCGGTCCCTTCCTTCAGGGTCTCGATGCGGCGGATGTCGAGCCGCTGCGAGGCGTAGAACTTCAGTGCCCTACCGCCTGGCTGCGTCTCCGGCGAGCCGAACTGGACGCCGATTTTTTCGCGGATCTGGTTGGTGAAGAGACAGACGGTTTTCGTCCGGTTGAGGCTGCCGGCGAGTTTGCGCAGCGCCTGCGACATCAGGCGCGCCTGCAGGCCGACCGTGGTGTCGCCGATCTGGCCGTCGAGCTCGGCTTTCGGGGTCAACGCCGCGACCGAGTCGATCGCGACCACGTCGACGGCACCGGAGGCGATCAGGCGGTCGGCGATCTGCAGCGCCTGCTCGCCGTAGTCGGGCTGAGAGACCAGCAGCTCGTCGGTGTCGACCCCGATCGCCCGCGAGTAGACCGGGTCGATCGCGTGCTCGGTGTCGATGAAGGCGCAAACGCCGCCCTTGGCCTGCGCCTGGGCGATGATGTGGTTGATCAGCGTCGTCTTTCCGGAGGACTCCGGGCCGAAAATCTCGACGATCCGGCCCCGCGGGACGCCACCGATGCCGAGCGCCAGGTCCAGCGCCAGCGAGCCGGTCGGGATCGCCTCGACCTTGATCGTGCCTTTGTCGCCCAGACGCATCAGGGAGCCCTCGCCGAACTCCCGTTTGATGCCGGTGACCGCGTCCTCGAGCGCCGCGTCCTTGGCTTTGGCTTCCTTCGCCGAAAGGTCCTTCAAGTTCACTTTTTTGTCAGCCATCTAGTTCACCTCACTGCTGCCTGCGGACAGCTCGACTTGCGCCAACGGGACGTATCGCGCACCCCGCGGCTGGAGTTCAGAACGGTAGAGAGACAGTCGGACGGCCTCGAAGGGCTGCAAGAGGTCCTGCGGAAGCGATTTCGGCGGCCTCTCGACCAGTGCCGGCCGCCTCGAACCGTGCCCCTCCGCCCGCACCCTCGCAACCGTTACGTGCGGCCAGAACGGGCGCTTCTCCGCCTCGTACAGCCCGGCCTCGACCAATCTGGCCTGGAGGCCTGCTTGCAGAGTCTCAGCGCCCTCTGAGCGCGCTGGCAGGGCGTAGACGCGGGCCCTGCCTTTCAGCGGGCGCTGTTGCGGTTCGAGCAGCTCTACCCGCGCCGCCGGCCCGCCGCTCTCCCGCACCACTGCGGCGATCTCCTCCACCTGGGACTGAGGCCGATGGCCGAGAAAGGCGAAGGTGATGTGAAGCGACTGCTCCGCTACCGGTCGCAGCGCCGGATCGCGCAGCTCCTGCTCGCCCCAGCGGGCAATCCCGGCTTTGACCGTGTCCGGCAGGTCCAGCGCCACGAACAGGCGCACCCGCGGCTCCTTCGACTCCCTCTCCTGCTCGGCCATGCCGCCACGCTACGCCGCCGACACGCGCGGGATACAGCACCTTTGAAATTTTTCCATGCCGAAACGCGCCCGAAACGGCCAAATCACCACAGCGGCGGCTCGTCGCCGCCAAGCAAAGTCCGCAGCAGGTGCAGCCCGACCAGGGCGGAGCGCTCGCGGATGTCGGTGCGTCCGCCGGGGATCACAGGGTCACGGGCCAGCATGGTGCCGTCGGCGCGGCGAGCGTTGAAGCAGACGTAGCCGACCGGCTTCTCCTCGCTGCCGCCGTCCGGCCCGGCGATGCCGGTGATCGAGACCGCGACGTCGGCGTCGAAACGGGCCAGGGCGCCGATCGCCATCGCCTCCGCGACCTCGGGCGAAACGGCTCCATGCGCCTCGATCAGCCCCGGATCGACCCCCAGCAGCTCCGTCTTCGCCTCGTTCGAGTAGGAGACGGCGCTGCCCATGAAGTAGGACGATGCGCCCGGCAGGTCAGTGATCCGGGACGCCATCAGGCCGCCGCTGCAGGACTCGGCGAGACCGAGCTTGTGCCCGGCCAGGAGCTTGGCGACGATCGCGTCGATCGTCGTCCCGTCGACGCTGAAGGTCTCTTTCGGGTGGCGTTTGGTCAGCCCCGCGCGGACGTCATCGGCAACCGCCGCCGCCTCGTCGCGGTAGCGGACGTCGATCTCGATCTCGCCGCGGCGCAGGCAGGTGGTGATCTCGACCGCGGCCAGATCGACCCCCTCCCCCTCCATCTCGCGCAGGCTCTTGGCGATTTCCGACTCCGGCACCCCGAACATCCGCATCGTGTAGCCGTGCAGGGTGGTGGCGCGGTCGAGGATTTCGCGCACCGGTGCCGTCGCCAGCGCCGGCTCCCACATCGGCTGCAGCTCGCGCGGCGGGCCCGGCAGCACGACCACGACCCGCTCGCCGGCCGGCACCACCAGCCCCGGCGCGGTCCCGATCGGGTCGAGCGCGACCGCGCCCTCAGGCACCATCGCCTGCTTGCGGTTGGCGACGACCAGCGCCTCCTCGTCGAAGTTGCCGCCACCTCGGCGGCGGGCGAAGTTGCGGATGATCTCCGAGATCTTCTCCTCCATCTCGGGGTCGATCCGCAGCTCGCGGCCGGCGAACCTGCCGACCACTTCAGCGGTGAGGTCGTCGGCGGTCGGGCCGAGGCCGCCGCTGGTGACGATCAGATCCATCCCCTCGCCGGCCATGAATCGCAGCGCCGCCTCGAGGTCCTCGGGGCGGTCGCCGACGATCAGGATGTGGGCGACCTCGACGCCGCGGTCGGCCAGCCGTTCGGAAACCCAGGGGCCGTTCCTGTCGGCAATCGTGCCGGTCAGTACCTCGGTCCCGGTGACGAGTATCCCGGCGCGAATCACGCTCGGGAAGCTACCGCAGCGATCAATCCTCCTGGTCGGCCTCGGTCGCGACCGGCTGTGGTTCTCCCCCACCGCCGCCCGCCGCGGTCAAAACCCGCCCAAGTTCGCCCTGGGTGATCAGCACCTGGCGCGGTTTCGAGCCCTCGTAGCCGGAGATGACGCCGCGCCGCTCGAGCATGTCGATCAGGCGCCCGGCCCGGGTGTAGCCGACCCGCAGACGGCGCTGGATCATCGAAACCGAAGCGGTTTCGGTTTGGACCACGAGCCGGATCGCCTCGTCGAGGAGATCGTCGCTGTCGGGGTCGAACTCGTCGTCGCGACCCTCCTCCTCGGCGGCCTCGGGAGCCTCCAGCAGCTCGTCCTCGAATTCCGGTTCACCCTGTTTCGCCCAGTGCTTGGTGATCCTGGCGATCTCGTCCTCGGTGATGAAGGCGCCCTGGATCCGCTGCAGCTTCGAGCTGCCGGGACCGCGGAAGAGCATGTCCCCCTGGCCGAGCAGCGACTCGGCGCCGCCCTGGTCGAGGATCACCCGCGAATCGGTTTGGGAGGAGACGGCGAAGGCGATCCGCGAGGGGATGTTGACCTTGATCGTGCCGGTGATGATGTCGGTCGAAGGACGCTGGGTCGCCAGCACCAGGTGGATGCCGGTGGCGCGCGACTTCTGGGCGAGGCGGATGATCGAGTCCTCGACTTCGGCTGGGGCGACCATCATCAGGTCCGCGAGCTCGTCGATCACGCAGAGGATGTGCGGCAGCGGCGCCTCGCCGGTTTTTTTCCGCGCCCGGTTCAGTTCGTCGAGGTTGCGGCAGCGGGCTTGGCTCATGATCCCGTAGCGGCTCTCCATCTCGCCGATCAGGTTCGAGAGCACATTGGCGGCCAAGCGCGGCGAGGTGACGACCGGGGTCAGCAGATGCGGAACGTGCTCATAGTGATTGAGCTCGACCTGCTTGGGGTCGACCAGGACCAGACGGACCTCGTTCGGCGAGGCCTGCATCAGGATCGAGGAGAGGATCGCGTTGACGCAGCCGCTCTTGCCCGAGCCGGTGGTCCCGGCGACGAGGACGTGCGGCATCTTCGAAAGGTCCGTCCAGACCGCGTTGCCGTCGATTCCCTTGCCGAGCCAGGCGACCAGCGGTGAGGTCTTGGCCGGGCGGCCGGCGTAGATGTCGCCGAGACGGACCATGCGGCGCTTGCTGTTCGGGACCTCGACGCCGACCGCCTGTTTGCCCGGAATCGGCGCCAGGATGCGAATGTCGGTCGAGGCCAGCGCGTAGGCGAGGTCGTTGGCGAGCTCGGTGACTTTCTTGACTTTGATCCCGGGCGCGAGGCGCAGTTCGTAGAGGGAGACGTGCGGGCCGCTGACGACGCCGACGATCTTCGCTTCGACCCCGAAATGGCCAAGCGTCTCGATTAGTTTGCGGCCGGTCAGCTGCTGATCGCGGGGGTCGGGGCCTTTGTCGCCTTTGCCCCGTTCCAGCGATTTCGCCGGCGGCGGGCGGTAGTCGATCTCTTCCGACATCGTCACTCCGCGTTTGGAGCCCATCGGGGTGAGACCGGCCTGGGCGCGATCGCCCTCGTCGACCACCGCGACGGCGTCGACGGGGTCGTAGTTGCGCAGTTCCTCCTGCTCGGGCTCCGGCTCCTCCTCCTGCTCGGGCTCTTCCTCGGCGATAACCACGGTCTCGGCCTCCGCGCCGGACTCGAGGTCGAAGATGCCTGGCGCGAAGCCGTCCTCGTCCTCCGCAAGCGCGACCGTCGGCTCGAACTCATCGTCGTCCTCGGGGTAGCCGCTCATCACGTCGGTCGGGGCCGAATCGGGGTCAGCCGCCGCGTCGCGCCGCTGGCGCCAGTCGGTGTGCGCCTGCGAGGCGGATCGCGCGGCCTCGGTGCCGCTGAAGAAGATCGCGCGGAAGACGGTGTGCAAGCCGCGGGCGACACCGCGAACCAGGGTCGAGACCGAGGTCCCGGTCAGGAGCATCCCGCCCGCCAGGAGCAGCAGCAGGGTGAAGATCTTGGCGCCGACGTTGCCGAACAGATAGAGAAGCGCCGTTTCGATCCCGTAACCGACCTTGCCGCCTTCCCAGCCGGCGAAAAGGACGAAGACGAGGTAGATGCCGGCAGCGAGCAGCCCCAGGCCGATCAGGTCGAGGTGGCGCTGCTCGAGGCCGGCCGGCAGATGCAGGCCGGCTTTCGGCTTCGCTTTCGCTTTGCCCCGTTTAGACCCAGCTTTGGCCCTTCGCGCTGGCGTGGCGCGCTTCTTACGCACGAACATGTCCTCCCGGTTCGACGCGCACGCCCGCACCCCTGCGCATAAATTCGCCCTAAAACCCGCACGATGGACGGATTTCTGGGGCTAACATCGGCTCATGCTCAGCGAGACCGATCAGGTCGGCGGCCGTGTTCTCATCGTCGAGGACGACGCCGACATCGCCGATGTCCTGCGCCGATCGCTTCGCAACGAGGGCTACGAGGTCCGAACATCAGCCGACGGGATCGAGGCACTGGACGTCGCCGCCGGCTTCGTCCCCGACCTCGTCGTCCTCGATCTCGGCCTGCCCGGCCTCGACGGCGTCGAGGTCTGCAAGCGGCTGCGAATGGACGGTGACGTGCCGATCCTGATGCTGACCGCACGGGCCGAGACCGCCGATCGGGTCACCGGCCTCGACAGCGGTGCCGATGACTACCTGGTCAAGCCGTTTGAGCGCAAGGAGCTGCTGGCGCGGATCCGCGCCCTGCTGCGGCGCCGCCCGCCGCGCGGCGCAGCCTCTCTCGAAGTCGGCGATTTGCAGCTAAATCCCGACACCAGGGAAGTCAGTCGCGGCGCACGCGAGATCGAGCTGACCAACCGCGAGTTCGAGCTGCTCGAGTTCCTGATGCGGAATGAGCGTCTCGTCGTCTCCCGCGAGCGGCTGCTCGACGAAGTCTGGGGTTATGACCCGATGGCGGCGACCAACACGATCGACGTCTTCATCTCCAACCTCCGGCGCAAGCTCGAGGCCGGCGACGAGCCACGGCTGCTCCACACCAAACGGGGCGCCGGGTACGTGCTGAAGGACTAGCCCGTGCGCGGACGCCGTGGCCAAGCCGGAGCCTGGCTCCGTCGCCTCCTGCATCCGCGCTCCTGGCCGGTGCGGTGGCGCCTGGCCGCCGTCTCCTCCGGCCTGACCCTGATCATCCTCCTCCTCTTCGGCGGCGCGATCGGCCAGATCGCGACCCAGCGCATCCACGACGACTTCAACAACGAGGTCCGCAGCGCCGTCCGGATCCTGGCCAGCGAAACGCAGGTCAGATACGACCTCCTCGGCAACGGCCGGATCACCAAGATTCCACAGCTGGACAGTTTCGTCCGCGCTGACGAGGCCTCCGTCCGCGTCTACGACGTCCACGGGAACCAGATCGCCGAAAGCCCCCAATCGGTCTCGATGGGGCCACCGCACGTTGGGATCACCGAATACGACGGCCTCCGGGTAGCTACCGACGACATTCAAGGCGAAGGCGGGGAAACGGTCGGGTTCGTCCAATACGGCCGCAGTGTCGACCGGGTCGACTCGACCGTCGACCGGGTCTGGCTGCTGATCATCGGCGGCATCCTCGGCGGCACCCTGCTGGCGAGCCTCGCCGGCGTCGCGATCGCCGGCCGGGCGATGCGCCCGATTGCCTCGCTGACCACGACCGCGCGCGAGATCGCGACCACCCGCGACCCCTCGCGGCGGATGCCCGAGCCGGTGATCGAGGACGAGGTCGGCGAGCTGGCCCTGACCCTGGACCAGATGCTGCGCTCGCTCGATGCCGCCCGCTCTGAGCGCGAGGCGGCGATGCAGCGCCAGCGCGAGTTCGTCGCCGACGCCTCGCACGAGCTGCGCACGCCGCTGACCAGCGTCCTCGCCAACCTCGAGCTGCTGCAGGAATCGCTCCGCAACCAGGACCAGGCGGAGGACCGCGAGATCGTCGACTCGGCACTGCGGTCCTCGCGGCGGATGAGCCGCCTCGTCGGCGACCTGCTACTGCTGGCGCGGGCCGACGCCGGCCGCCTCGACAAGCACCGCCACTGCGACCTCGCCGAAATCGCCGGCGACGCCGCCGCTGAGGCGGCAGCCCTGATGGGAGACCGCACGCTGACAGTCGACAACGACCGGCCGCTGCCGATCGACGGCAGCCCCGACGAGCTGCACCGGATGGTCCTCAACCTGCTCGAGAACGCCGCCCGCCACACCCCCTCGGGCTCCGACATCGAACTCACCCTGCGCCGGGAGGACGGCTACGCGGTCGTCGAAGTCGCCGACAACGGCCCCGGCATCCCGGTCGGCATGCGGACCCAGGTTTTCGACCGCTTCGTCCGCGGCGAAGGGCCGGCCGACACCGTCCGCGGCACCGGTACGGGCCTCGGCCTGGCGATCGTCAGCGCCGTCGCCGAGTCGCATGGCGGCAGCGTCGAAGCGGCGGAATCGAACCTCGGCGGCGCCCTCTTCCGCGCCCGGATTCCGGTCGGCTCAAACGGCGACCCGGGCCCTCTGAAACCTAAATCCAATGATTTAGAGGCGCTTTAGAACCCGTCCGTAGATTGCCGCGTGGACGAGACACTGGCCCGCCGGGATTCTCCCCAGACACTATCCCGGCGGGCTTTTTTCTTGCCGTTTTTCGGGAGGGTGCGAGAGGGACGTTGATCGCCTCTCCGTGAATTGAGTCGCGTCCCCTTCGGGGACTTGCTCCGCCCAGCTGCTGCCCGCCTATGGCGGGCAGAAATCAGATTGCATATCGCGCCTTCGGCCACATTCCCGGAGAGGCGATCAACGTCCCTCCCCCGCGCCGCTCCCGTCCCTCGGAAGCTAAGAAAAAGCGCCGCCTCCGCATCCAGCTTCCCGCCCATGATCGGGGTCTTGTGGGATTCGCCCCTGTCGGGGGGTGGCGCCGCAGGGGGGGACCACCCCCGAGGAAGCTTTAGCTACCGGAGGGGGTGGTGGGCCCCCTGCGGTGGCAGGACCCGCCGACTCGGAGCTCCTACGACTAGACCTCGATCACGACCGGGAGGATCATTGGGCGGCGTTTGAGGCGCTGGTGGACGAACTTGCCGATCTCGGCTTGCAGGTCCTCCTCGATCAGGTGGGACTCGCGGTTGCCGGCTTTCGCCGCTGCCTCGACCGAGTCTTCGACCAGGTCGGAGAGGTCTTCGACGAGGTTGTCGGCTTCCTCGAGGAAAGCGACGCCGCGGAAGATGACCTCGGGGTCGGCGACGACCGAGCCGTCGTCGCCGGAGATCGTGACGACGACGATGAAGATGCCGTCGGCGGAGATCTCGCGGCGGTCGCGGAGAGCGGCGTCGTCGGGATCGCCGATATCGATCCCGTCGACGTACATCGTGCCGACGTGCTCGTCCTCACCGAACCCGGCGGAATCCGCGTCGAGTTCGAGCGGCAGGCCGTTGCGGCCACGGAAGATGTTCTCGGGGTCGATCCCGACCGCCTCGGCCAGCTCGGAGTGCAGGCGCAGGCGCTGGTGGTCGCCGTGAACAGGCATCACGAAGCGCGGTTTGGTCAGGTTCAGCATCAGCTTCAGCTCCTCCTGCCAGCCGTGGCCGGAGGCGTGGATCGGTGCGTCTTTGGCGGTGACGACGGTCGCCCCGATCTCGTAGATGCGGTCGATCGTCTCGTTGACGGCGCGCTCGTTGCCGGGCACCGGCGTCGCCGAGAAGACGACGGTGTCGCCCTCGTGCAGCTGCACGTCGCGGTGGTCGTTGTTGGCCATCCGCCGCAGCGCCGAGAGCGGCTCGCCCTGGCTGCCGGTGGAGATCACGACGACTTTCTCGTCCGGGAAGTCCTCGATCTCACGCGGCTGGATGAAGATCCCGTCCGGCGCTTTGGCGATCCCCAGATTCGAGGCGATGTTGAAGTTCTTGCGCATCGAGCGGCCGACCAGGGCGACCTTGCGGTCAAGCGCCGCGGCGGCGTCGATCACCTGCTGGACGCGGTGGATGTTGGAGGCGAAGGAGGTGACGATGATCCGGCCCTCACACTGCGAGAACTGGCGCAGCAGCGCCGGCCCGACGCTCGACTCCGACGGCGCCACCCCGGGCCGGTCGGCGTTGGTCGAGTCGCCGCAGAGCAGCAGCAGCCCTTCCTTGCCGATCTCGGCCAGGCGCGGAATGTCAGCCGGGCGGCCGTCGACCGGGGTCTGGTCGAACTTGTAGTCGCCGGTCATCAGCACCGAGCCGACCTCGGTGCTGAGCAGGACCCCACGCATGTCCGGAATCGAGTGGGCGAGGTGGATCAGCTCGATCCCGAACGGCCCACGCTGGACCTTCTCGCCCGGTGGCAGCTCCTCGAGCGGCGCTTTGTCGCCGAGCTTGTGCTCGTCGAGCTTGGAACGGACCATGCCGATCGTCAGCAGGCCGCCGTAGATCACCGGCGGCACACCGATCTCGCGCAGCACATAGGGCAGCGCTCCAACGTGGTCCTCGTGACCGTGGGTCAGGACGATCGCCTCGATGTCGTCGGCGCGGTCGCGCAGGTAGGTGAAGTCGGGAAGGACGAGGTCGATCCCGTGCATCTCGGCGGTCGGGAACATCAGCCCGGTGTCGACGACGACGATGCGGCCGTCGAACTCGATCACGGTCATGTTCTTGCCGATCTCGCCGAGGCCGCCCAAGGGCAGCACTCGAAGTTTCTTACTTGGCACTGAAAATGCTCACTCTCTGATTAGGAAGTTGATTAGCGCGCGACCGGGAGGCCGACGCCCTCGAGGGCGGCCCTCACAACGGCCCGCTGCTCCTCGTCGGCGGCGACCATCGGTAGCCGCATGCGCGAGGAGGCGAGGCCGAGCATCTCGAGCCCGGCCTTGACGGGGATCGGGTTGGTGGTGACCGAGATCCCCTCGTAGACGGAAGTTATTTCGGCGTCGATCGCGCGAGCGCGGTCGAGGTCGCCGTTCTGCGCAGCGTCCCACATCTCCCGCATTTGCGGGCCGACCAGGTGCGAAGCGACGAGGATGCCGCCGGCGCCGCCGAACTCGAGCACGCGCAGGAAGGTGTTGTCGTTGCCGGCAAGAATGGCGAGCCCCTCGATTGGGCCCAGCTCCTCGTCGTTGGCCTGCTTGACGGCGACGATGTTGTCGACCTGGCCGAGTTCGGCGAGCAGCTCGGGATCGGCGTTGACGATCACCCGCGAGGGGATGTTGTACATCACCATCGGCAGCTCCGGAACCGCCGCCGCGACCGCTTCGAAGTGCCCGCGGATGCCAGCTCGGTTGGGCTTGTTGTAGTAAGGGACGACGACCAGCGAGGCGTCGGCGCCGGCGTCGGCGGCCATCTTCGTCAGCTCCCCGGAGTGGCGGGTGTCGTTGGTCCCAGTGCCGCAGATCAGCAGCGTCTCCTCGCCGACCTCGGCCCGGACGGCTTCCAGCAGCTCGATCTCCTCGCCGTCGGTCAGGGTCGGGCACTCGCCGGTGGTGCCGGCGACGACCAGACCGGCCGAGCCGTGCTCGAGCAGGTGCGCGGCAAGGCGCCGCGCCCCATTCAGATCGACACGGCCGTCCTCGTCGAACGGCGTGCACATCGCAGTGAGTACGCCCTGAATCTGCTTCATGACTGCTCAGAGTACCCCGTCGGCCAGCCGCTCCGCTACCGAATCCACGTCTAGAGGAGCTTCTCCAGCCCGACCGTGAACCGGTCGGGGAGGTCGGCTACCTTGCGAACCGCCAGCACCACGCCCGGCATGAACGAGCTGCGGTCGATCGAATCGTGGCGGATCGCCAGCGTCTGGCCCTCGCCACCGAAGATCACTTCCTGGTGGGCGACCAGTCCCGGCAGCCGCACCGAATGGATCGGCTCGTGGACGTTGCCACCGGCGGCGTCGATCAGCTCCCGGGTCCTTTTCGCCGTCCCCGAGGGCGCGTCGAGCTTGCGGTCGTGGTGCAGCTCGATCACCTCGCACTCGGGCATGTGCGGCGCGATCGTCTGCGCCACGACCATCAACAGCACAGCTCCAATTGCGAAATTTGGAGCCACAAAACAGTTCGCGCCGTTGCTGGACTCGGCAGCAGACCGCGCCGCGTCGAGGTCGAAGCCGGTAGTGCCGACGACGGCGTGGACACCGGCCGCCATGCAGGCTTCGAGGTTGGCCAGGGCGGTGTCGGGAATCGTGAAGTCGACGACGACGTCGACTTCACCGAGGATCTCCCCCAGCTCGACCCCGAGCGCCGGATCGGCGCGACCGGCGAGCTCCAGGCCCTCGGCCGCCTCGACGGCGCCACACACGGTCTCACCCATGCGCCCGGCGGCGCCGGAGACACCGACTCGGATCACGCCGCTACCAGGCTCTCCGAGACCGGCGCCAGCGCCGCCCGGAAGCGGCCCTCGTCGGCGCCAACACAAGCGGCCGAGAGTCGGTCGGCGGCGTAGAGCTCGGCGGCGAGCTCGGTCAGGTCGTCGACCTCGATCGCGTCGACCTTGGCCAGCATCTCGTCGAGGCTTTCGATCGGCAGCCCGAACAGGGTTGCGCGGGAGATTCTCGTCATCCGCGCCGCCGTCGACTCCGACGACAGCACCAGGCGGCCCTTGACGCTCTCCTTCGCCCGCGTCAGCTCCTCGGCCGAGACCGGCTCCGAGCGCAGCCGCGCGAGCTCGGTGCCGATGATCGAACAGGCCTCCTCGACGTTGTCCTCGCGGGTGCCGACGTAGGTCGCGACCAGTCCCTGGTCGGTGAACTGCTCGTTGTAGGAGCCGACCGAGTAGGCCAGCCCGCGCTTCTCCCGCACCTCGCGGAAGAGGCGCGAGGAGGTCGAGCCACCGAAGATCGCGTCCAGCACCGCCAGCGGGTAGCGGCGCTCGTCGTCACGGTGCAAACCGGGAGCCCCGAAGCAGATGTGGTACTGCTCGGTCTCCTTCGGGTGGAAGCAGAGCCGCGAGGAGCCCTCGATCGCGGTCGCCGGGGCGACGCCGCCGCCGTCGGCGGGAGCAGTAGCGAGGCGCTCGGCGAGATCGACGATCCGGTCGTGGTCGAGGTGGCCGGCGGCGCCGATCACGATCTCCGACGCCGCGTACCGCGCGTGGTGGTAGGCCTCGATGTCCGGGATCGGGATCGAGGCGATCACCTCGGCCTCGCCGAGCACGCGACGGCCGAGCGGGTGGTCACCGAAGACCGCCTCGGCGAGGACGTCGTGGACGCGGTCCTGCGGCTCGTCCTCATACATCGCGATCTCCTCCAGCACCACCTGGCGCTCGGAGTCGATGTCCGGGTAGGTCGGCGCCAGCAGCATCTCCGCCAGCAGGTCGAAGACCTCCTCGGTGTGCTCGTCGAGGAAGCGGGCGTGCAGGTGCGTGGTCTCCTTGCCGGTGGCGGCGTTGACCGAGGCACCGAGCCCGTCGAAGCGCTCGGAGATCTCGATCGCCGAGTAGCGCGCGGTCCCCTTGAACAGCAGGTGCTCGAGGAAATGCGAGACCCCGGCCTGAGCCGGGGTCTCGTTGCGCGAGCCAGTGCGGACCCAGAGGCCGAGGGCGACCGAGCGGACCGAGGGAACCTCCTCGGTCACGACCCGGACCCCCGAGCCCAGCTGGGTGATCTTTGCCTCGCTCAACGTCTAGTTGCGCCGCTCGCGTTCACGACCGCCGCGGCCGCCACGGTCACGGTCACGTCCGCCGCGACCACCGCGGTCGCCGCCGCCGCCGCGACGAGCGCCGTCGCCAGAGCCGACCGACGCCAGCTCCTCAGGCGATTTGCCCTCGACCGAGGGGTCGCTGGTCAGGCGCAGGCCGATCCGGCCGCGCTCCTTGTCGACCTCGACCACGGTGACGTCGATGACGTCACCGGAGCTGAGCACGTCGTCGACCGAGTCGACCCTCTCCCCCGGCTTCACGTTGGAGATGTGCAGCAAGCCGTCGGTGCCCTTGACCAGCTCGACGAAGGCGCCGAAGGTGGTCGTCTTCACGACTTTGGCGGCGTCGTAACGGTCGCCGATCTCGGCCTCCTTGGTCATCGAGTTGATGCGGGCGACACAGGCGTCGACCAGTTCGCCGGTCGGCGCGTAGATCCGCACCGTGCCGTCGTCTTCGACGTCGATCTCGGCTTCGAACTCCTCGCACAGAGCGCGGATCGTTTCGCCGCCTTTGCCGATCACCGCACCGATCTTCTCCGGGTCGATCTTGATCGACTCGATCGCCGGGGCGTGCTGGGAGAGCTTCTCCCGCGGCCCGTCGATCGCCTCGGCCATCTTGCCGAGGATGAACTGGCGGCCCTTGTGCGCCTGCTCCAGTGCGTCCTCGAGGATCTCGAAGGTGACGCCGGTGATCTTGATGTCCATCTGCAGAGCGGTGATCCCGTCCGCGGTGCCGGCGACCTTGAAGTCCATGTCGCCGAGGTGGTCCTCGACGCCGGCGATGTCGGTGAGGACGATGTAGTCGTCACCCTCTTTGATCAGGCCCATCGCCACACCGGCGACCGGAGCGCTGACCGGGACACCCGCGGCCTGCAACGCCATCGAGGAGGCACAGACCGAGCCCATCGAGGAGGAGCCGTTGGACTCGAGCGTCTCGGAGACGACCCGAATCACGTACGGGAACGACTCTTCGTCCGGAATCGTCGCCGCCAGGGCGCGCTCGGCGAGGGCGCCGTGACCGATGTCACGGCGCTTCGGGCCGCGCATGAAGCCCGCCTCTCCGACCGAGAAGGGCGGGAAGTTGTAGTGGTGCCAGAAGCGTTTGGTCGTCTGCAGGCCGAGGGTGTCGATCCGCATGTCCATCCGCGTCGTCCCGAGGGCGACATTGGAGAGGATCTGGGTCTCGCCACGGGTGAACAGCGCCGAGCCGTGCACGCGCGGGGAGATGTCGACCTCAGTCTCGATCGGTCGGATCTCGTCCTGGGCGCGGCCGTCGGGACGCTTCTTGTCGACGGCGATCGCCTTGCGGATCGTGTCCTTCTCGATGCTGTCGAAAGCAGCGCCGACCTCGGACTTGCGGTCGCCGTCGGCGTCGCTGTCATCGGTCTCCGGCGCGTACTGGGCGACGACCTCGTCCTTGACCTTGTCGATCGCCTCGTAGCGCTCGAGCTTGCCCGCGGTCGCGATCGCGTCGACCAGAGCCTGGCCATGGGAGGAGCGGATCTCGCTCAGCAGACCCTCGTCGATGCTCGGAGCCTCGATCACGAGCTTCTCCTTGCCGACCTTCTGCTGGAGTTCCTCCATCGCGGCGGTCAGCTTCTTGATCTCACCGTGGGCGATGTCGAGGGCATCGAGGATCTCGGCCTCGGTGACGCCGCTGGCGCCCGCCTCGACCATCAGGATCGCCTCGTCGGTGCCGGCGACGATCAGGTCGAGTTCGAGCTCCTCGTGGGTCTCCTCATCGGGGTTGACGACGAATTCACCGTCGAGCTTGCCGATGCGGACGGCGCCGACGTGGGCGGCCACCGGAACCGGCGAGATCGCCAGCGCTGCAGAGGCGCCGTTCATCGCGAGGATGTCGTACGGGTGGACCTGGTCCACCGACATCGGGATCGCGACCAGCTGCGTCTCGTAGTGCCAGCCCTTGGGAAAGAGCGGGCGGATCGGACGGTCGATCATGCGCGCGGTCAGCGTCGCCTTCTCGCTCGATTTGCCCTCGCGACGGAAGAACGAACCCGGGATTTTGCCCGCGGCGTACATCCGCTCCTCGATGTCGACGGTGAGGGGAAGGAAGTCCACATCGCGAAGGCTGCCGATGGTGGCGGTGCAGAGGACCATGGTGTCGCCGCTGCGCACCACGACCGCGCCGCTCGCCTGCTTCGCGAGTTTCCCGGTCTCGAAGGAGATCTGGCTGTCGCCGACGTCCGCCGAGACGCGGGTAACGTCAAACATGCTCATTGAGTTTTTTACCTCCGGCCGCCCGGTTGGCGACCCATTTGCTTTTAGAACTCTCGTTCTCTTTCGCATTTAAGAGTAACGAAGCCGCCTGAGCAGCGGATATCGTGGCGTCATGAGGGGTTCAGCGTTGCGTCTTGTCCTCGTCTTCTCCGCCGCGTGCGGCGCCCTGCTCGCCCCCGGCGCCTTCGCCGCCGAAGACACGACGCCGCCGCGGACGAAACTCACCTACCCGGTCAGCCAGGACTTCGTCACCAGCCGCGAAGTCGTCGTCTACATCCGCTGCAACGAGGATGCGACCGCCGAAGCAGGGGGCCAGCTGGAGATCGGTGAAGGCCGGAACACCGGCCGCCTGATCCTCGGCTTGACGTTCGCCAGCCGGCACGTCGAGCGCCGGGAAAAGGTGAAGCTGCGCCTGCTGGTGCCGCGCGCGACGCGGGAAGCGGCCGAACGGGCGATCGCCCACGGCAGGCAGGTCCTGGTCAAGGTGACGGTCGCCGCGACTGATACCAGCGGCAACGAAAGCGGCGAGACGATCGCCGTGATCAGGCCGAAGCCCTAGCGCCGTCGGCGTCGAACAGGGCCGGCGTGCCGGTCACCCCGGCGCGGATCCCGGACTCGAAATCGCGGCGGACCCGGGCAGCGATGGCGTCGGAACGGCGGTCGCGCTCGAAGCGGTCGAGGTCGAGCCCAAAGCGTTCGACCCGCTGCCAGAGGTGCGGGTCGTCGACGTGGCCGCGGTCGGCGTAGAGCGAGTCGACGAACTCGAAGAAAGCGCCCTGCAGGCCGGCGGCCTCGGCGGCGCCGTGCAGCTCCGGCGCCCGCGGGTGCTTGCTGCGAACGGGGAAGTGACGGAAGACGATGCGGCGACCGGACTTGTTCAGCTCGAACCAATCCCTGGCGCAGTGCGGGCAGCCGAGGTCGGCATAGACGATCAGCGTCTCGGCCCCCGCTCCGCGCGCATGATCGTCGGCCCCGACCGGCGGGACCGGGGCGCTACCGAGATCGCTCATCGCCAAGTCCGTTCGTATGCACGCATACCGTGCATTAGAACGGAGTCGCGGCCGGTTTAGCCGAGGGCGTCGAAGATGACGTTGGCGCCGGGGAACTCGCCCGGGGAGGGCGATTCGTAGGTCCAGGCGACGCTGCCGTCCTCGTCGACGAGGACCAGGGTGCGGTTGGCGAAGCCGGCGTCGAACCAAGAGCCGTAAGCCTTCGCGACCTCGCCCTTGGGCTCGAAATCGGCGAGCAGGGTGGTGTCGATCCCGAGCTTCTCCTGGAAGGCCTTGTGGGCCCAGGGGTGGTCGATGCTGATGCCGACCAGCTCGACGCCCTTCTCGGTCAGCTCCGGCTTGACCTCGTGGTAAATCGAGAGCTGGTCGGAGCAGACGGGGCTGAAGTCCATCGGGTAGAAGACGATCAGCACCTTGCGGCCCTGGTAGTCGGCCAGCGAGACCTCGTCGCCGTCCTGGTTACGGAGGGTGAAGTCGGGGGCCTTGTCGCCGACTGCGATCAACGACGGAGGCCGAGATCGGCGACGAGCGCGCGGTAGCGCTCGAGGTCGGTCTTTTCGAGGTAGCGCAGCATCCGGCGGCGCTTGCCGACCAGCATCAGCAGGCCGCGCCGCGAGTGGTGGTCTTTGGTGTGCGTGCGCAGGTGCTCGGTGAGTTCGTTGATCCGCTCGGTGGCGAGGGCAATCTGGACCTCTGCGGAACCGGTGTCCCCGTCCGCGCGACCGTACTTGCCGATCAGCTCGCTCTTTTTCTCTTTGGTCAGGCTCATCTCTGTCTCAAAAAAACCGTGCCCAGCACGGGTCACGGCCGCTGGAAGCTAGCACAGCGAGGTGGCCGCGCAGCTCCCAGCGACCGGGCTAGCTGGTTTGGATCGCCGCGCAGACGCGCTTGGCGTCCTCGACGTCCTGCTTCATTTGGGCGATCAAGGCGTCGATCTCGCTGTAGCGGCGCTCGCCGCGGAGCTTCTCGACGAAGGCGACGCGCAGGATCTTGTCGTAGAGGTCCTCTTCGTGGTCGATCAGGTAGGTCTCGATGAGGACGCCGCGGCCGCTCTCGAAGGTTGGTCGGATGCCGACGTTGACGGCGGCGGGGATGCCGTTGGCAAAGGCCGCGTAGATGCCGTGGCCGGGAATCACGAGGCGATCGTCGGGGACGATGTTGGCGGTCGGGAAGCCGAGCTCGCGGCCGCGCTGGTCACCCTTGACCACGATGCCCTCGACCATGAAGGGAGCGCCGAGGCAGTGGCGGGCGCCGACCATGTCGCCGGCCGCGACCTGGGCCCGGATCCGGGTCGAGGAAACGGTCTCGCCGTCGACCTCGACCAGCGGCAGCACCCGGGTCTCGAACTCCGGCCGCGATTCGAGCATCTTCGCGTCGCCTTTGGCTTTGGCGCCGAAGCGGAAATTCTCGCCGACCGAGACCCGGGTGGCGCCGAGTTGCTCGATCAGGATCTCCTCGATGAACTCCTCGGCGGTGCGGTGGGCGAAGTCGTCGTCGAACGGGATCACGACCAGCTCCTCGACACCGAGGCCGGCGATCACGTCGCGCTTGATCGAGAACGGCATGATCAGTTTCGGCGTCGCCGTCGGGTGAAGCACCTCGAGCGGGTGGGGATCGAAGGTGAGGACCGTGTCGGCGCCGTCGATCACCGCCTGGTGGCCGAGGTGGACGCCGTCGAAGGTGCCGATCGCGACTTGGCGCGGCCGGTTCTCCACGTCGGGCAGCGAAGTCACCTTCATGCTCATCGCAGCGCCTCTGCCACCGCCGGAACCAACTCGGCGACCTGCTCGAGCGGGATCTCCGATCCCGCCTCCTCGATTGCGAACGGGCCGACCGCGGTCCGCCGCAGGCTCGAGCAGTAGGCGTCGCCGAGGGTCTCGATCAGGGTGCGGACGTAGGTCCCGGCCGAGCATTCGATCTCGTAGTGGGCGAACTCACCATCGTGGGAGAGCAGCTCGGCGCGATGCACCTCGACGTCGCGGACCGGGGTCTCGATCACCTCGCCACGGTGCGCCTTCTTGTAGAGGCGCTCGCCGCCGACCCGTACCGCCGAGGTCATCGGCACCTGCTGGCGCACGGTCCCCGTCGGCAGCTCCAGCGAGGCTGGCACGATCCCGGTCTCGGTCAGCTCGCCATCGGGGTCGCCGGTACTCGAGCGCCAGCCCAGGCGCGCCGTCGCCAGGTAGGTCTTCGGCAGGCCGACGAGAAAGCGCTGCTGTTTCGTCGCCCGGTCGAGCAGAATCAGCAGCAGGCCGGTCGCGAAGGGATCGAGAGTCCCGGCGTGGCCGACCTTGCGACGGCGTTCGCGCCGGACCTGGTCGACGATGTCGTGCGAGGTGACGCCCGCCGGCTTGTCGTAGAGCAGAACCGCCCCACCGGCGTCGGTGGAGCCCGCCATCACTCGCCCAGCTGGGAGACGACCTCGCCGCAGAGGAAGGTCACGAGGTCGTCGAGCTCGAGGTCGGTCGAGAAACCGGCGGCCCGTTTGTGGCCCCCTCCCCCGCTCTTGCGGGCGATCGCCGAGACGTCGACCTCGCCATCGCTGGAGCGGAGGCTGACCTTGCGGGCGGCGCGACCACGGTTGCCGAGGTCACGGACGACGGCGGCGACCTTGGTCCCCTCGATCGAGCGCAGGAAGTCGATCACGCCCTCGGTCATCTCCTCGCCGGCACCGGTCGCCGCATAGTCCTCGCTGGTGATGTAGGTGATCGCCAGCCGCTCGCCGCAATGGCGCTGGATCCCCTCCAGCGCCCGCGAGACCAGCCGCACCTTCTCCATCGGCACGTGCTCGTAGAGGCGCCGGTAGGTGTCGTCGACGTCGACGCCGGCGTCGATCAGCTCCGCCGCCACCCGGTGGGTGTGGGCGTTGGTGTTGTCGTACATGAAGTTGCCGGTGTCGGTGATCAGGCCGACGTAAAGCGCCGCTGCCATCTCCGGCGTGATCCGCGCCCCCATCAGCTGGGCGAGGTCGTAGACGATCTCGGCCGTGCAGGAAGCGTCGACGTCGACCAGGTTGAAGTCGCCGAAGCGGGTGTTGTCGTGGTGGTGATCGATGTTGATCACGTCGTTGTCGCCGGCGGTGAGGAAATCGACCGGCATCCGGTCGATGTTGCCGCAGTCGAGGAAGACAACGGTGCGGTCGGCCATGTCGGCGGGCGGCTCGTGGAAGACCTCCTCGAGCGGCAGGAAGCGGTACTCGATCGGCAGCGGGAACTCCTTCGCCGCCAGGAACATCACCGAGTCCTTGCCGAGCTGGGTCAGCAGGTTGTGCATGCCCAACAGCGAGCCGAGCGCGTCGCCGTCGGGGCCCTCATGGGCGGTCAGCAGGAACCGGTCTCGCGAGCGCAACTCGGCGCCGACGCGCTCCAGATCGGAGGTGGCGACGCTGGTGCCTTCGGCGGCCATCAGCTCTCCCCCCCGTCCCCGGGCTCGTCCTCGAGCAGCTTCGAAAGCCGCACGCCCTGCTCGATCGTGTCGTCGTAGTGGAAGGTCAAGGTTGGGGTCCGCTTCATCCGGGTCTCGGCCGCGATCCGGGATTGGATCACCCCGTGGGAGGACCGCAGGCCATCTAGCGTAGCCGCCCGATCCTCCTCCTCGCCGAGGACGCTGACGAACACCTTGGCGGTGCGCAGGTCTGGGCTGGTCTCTACGGCGGTCACGGTCACGAAGCCGATGCGGGGATCCTTGAGGTCGCTCGAGATCGCCGAACCCACGACCTCGCGGAGCACCTCGTTGATGCGCCGCATGCGAGGGCCGGGCATGCTACTCCAGGGTTTGCTCGACCTGTTTGGTCTGGAAGAACTCGAGCACGTCTTCCTCCTTGACATCGGCATAGCCGTCGAGGACGACGCCGCACTCCTGTCCCTCCTCGACCTCCTGCACGTTGTCTTTGAAGCGGCGCAGGGAGCCGAGTTTGCCGGTCCAGATCACCGTTCCCTCGCGGATCAGGCGAACGCTGGCGGTGCGCACGGCTTTGCCCTCGGTGACGATGCAGCCGGCGATACGGCCGACCTTGGAGGCTTTGAAGGTCTGTTTGATTTCGGCCTCGCCGACCGTCTCCTCGACCTCGACCGCCTCCAGCAGGCCCTCCATCGCGTTGCGCAGGTCCTCGGTGATTTTGTAGATGACCGAGTAGGTGCGAACGTCGACGCCCTCGCGCTCGGCAGCGCGGCGGGCATCGGCGAGCGGGCGGACGTTGAAACCGATGATGATCGCGTCGGAGGCCGAGGCCAGCATCACGTCGGACTCGTTGATGCCGCCGGTCTGCGAATGGATGATGTTGATCGCGACCCGTTCCTGCGGGACCTTGGCGATCTCGTCCTGGAGCGCCTCCAGGGAGCCGGCGACGTCGCCCTTGAGGACGATGTTGAGTTCCTTGATCTCGCCCTCCTGGACCCGGGCGAAGACCTCGTCGAGGCTGATCTTGCGGGCCTGGCGGCGAGCCAAGGCCTCGGTCTTGAGGCGGTTGGCGCGCTCCTGGGCGAGCTGGCGGGCGCGGGGGGGGGTGACGGCCCCCCGGGCCAAATAGCCGGCGGCGGGGGAACCCGCGAAGCCGCGGCCCACAACCCGCCGTCCCGGGCCGGCCGCCG
>Ga0307476_10000124_pt1 | contig 79920 bp, 70 predicted proteins | sample atmos_gasesECM2C_2_FD_203314 | JGI IMG/M metagenome (GOLD analysis project Ga0307476, IMG submission 203314) | Hardwood forest soil microbial communities from Morgan-Monroe State Forest, Indiana, United States - atmos_gasesECM2C_05 | ecosystem: Environmental > Terrestrial > Soil > Temperate... | reverse complement strand
TCCACTGGTATCAGAGGTAGCCGCCGCAGCCCGCGCCAGGTTCACCGGCGAGAACGGGGCAATCCCAGTTTGCGGAGTCGTCGGCAAACCCTTCTGCGCGATCAATTGCATCGCCTGCTCAATAGGAATGTGCGCAACTCCAGCGTTCTTGTCTACCCAGCCGTAGCTATTCAGTTCTTGTTCTTCACTGTAGCGAAAGCCATCCAGTTCCGTGCGCTCGTTGTCCTCGAGGCGGGGGTCGGGGAAACGCTGAATCAGTTGGGTCTGAACGTCGCGAGTATTGGTTTCGACCTTGATCAGCGGAGTCCGGCTCTGCTGGTTTTTTCTGTCATAAGCGTCCAAAAAGTGAAAGATTCCCCAAATTGCGTAGTAGATCAACACTCCCGAGATCAACAGGGAGACAATGAACCCGATGACCGGCTTCGCGTTCAGGTCCTCGTGTTCGAAGCCAGAATCCTCTTGATAGTGCTTGTGATGATCAGTCATGGGACGCCGCCGCATATTCCAGAAATTCCTGCGCGTGCAAATCGTAAACCGGCAACAACGGCCGCGACTTCAGATTGCGGAAGTAGAGGGCCAGCCAGAATCCGCCAATGGCAATGGGAACCACCAGGTCCAGCAGGTATCCCCAGTAAAAAGTAAGTGTCTTGTGGAAGCTGGGCTCGATGTACCAGAACAGATCGATGAATCGCATGAAGATCAGCCAGGACGCCAGCTTGACCAGGGTCCTCGGATCGCGTTTCCAGGGCCGCGACAGCAAGAACAAAAACGGAATGGCAAAATGGAATATCACCAGGCCAAGCGCGACCACTTCCCATCCCGAATAGAGGCGGCGGGTGAAGAAGCGGATCTCCATCGGCAGATTGCCCGCCCAGATGATGAGCAGTTGCGAGAAGCTGAAATAGGCCCAAAGCATGACGAAGGCGAGCATCAGCTTGCCGTGGTCGTGGACTTCCTTTGGCTTCAGCAAAGAAGCCATGGGCTGATAGGGAAGCAAAATGCGCTCGGTGATGACCATCATGCACATCGCCGCCAGGCACTGTCCGACGATGAAGATGAAACCGAAGATGGTCGAATACCAATGCGGATCGATCGACATCACCCAGTCGATGACTGCGAAAGAAATGGTGAAAGCGTAAAGAATGATGCCGGGCGCGGCAATGGTACGGAAACGTGGGCTGAGGTTTTGCACCGGCGGACGGTCTTGCTCCGCCGACCAGCGGCTCAGAACAAAAGCCAGGCCGAGCCAGATGGCGAAGTAAATTACGCCGCGTCCGGAGTAGCCTCCGGGCGTCAGGTATGACTGGCTCATCTGCACCAGGTGCTTGTCGGCGGCATCGGGATGCAGCCATCCGCTCCAGCCTCCCACTTGCTCATGATTCCCGTTGTAGAGATATGGAAGACCCGCGGCCGCCAATGGAACGAAGAGCGCAGCCATCAGCGGCAGCGTGTTCATGGCCGCCTCAAGCTGTCGTCGGATCACCATGCCCCACTTGCCGCCCGTAAGGTGCTGGATCATGAGAAACGCCATCGATCCCAGCGAGATACCCAGCCACAGCATGAATCCCAAAAGATAGGAGTGGAAGAACTGCTCGCGGGTCGCAGGCATCAAGGCCACGATCAGCGACGCTACTCCGAAGAGTAAGCCGACGCCCAGTGAGCGCTGTTGGATCGCATTCACCGCTTGGGGTGCCACGAACTCGGCGGAATTGGTGCGCACCGCGCTCATTTCTGGTCTTCTCCTGTCTCTCCCATTGCACTGGACTTGGGGACCGGCACTGGCAGCGTCGCTCCGGAACCCGGCTCTTCAAATTGCGGCGGCACAGATGGAATCTCCTGTGCACCGGTTTCGGCCTGAGTCGCGTTCTGACTCAATTGCAAAGCCCGGATGTAGGCGACGATGCACCAGCGGTCGCGTGGCGGAACCTGCTCCGCATAACTGGGCATTGCGCCAAAGCCTTCAGTCATAACTTCAAAGAAGTATCCCAGCGGCGCTTTTCGCAGGCGCTCCGTGTGATATGACGGCGGGCGCTGGAAGCCGCGCTGCACGATCATCCCATTGCCATCCCCTACCCGTGAATGGCAGGGCGTGCAATAAATATCGAAGCGCTCGCGCCCACGCTCGAGTACTTCCTGGGTGACCGGAAAAGGCATGTAGTCGCCAGGATTCTCGCCCACTTTGCCGGTGTAGAAATAAGTGTCTTCATGGAGCTGACCGCGGGCCACCGTGCCTTCAACCGGCGAACGCGCCGAACGCAAGTCGGCATAAAAATCACTCTTGGCCAGCGGCTTGAACCGCGGCTGATCGTGCATATCCTGGCGGCAACCAGCCAAGATGAGAAGAGCAAGCAGCGTAACACACGCCGATCTAAGATTTTTTTGGGGACACGGCCGTCCCCGGCCGTGTTCGACGGGCGAGACGCCCGTCACCCCACTTCGAAATGGACGAAGGCACGCCATTTAGCTGGGCACCTCCGCGACGGAAATGGGGTTCAAGCCTTCCAGAAATTGTCTGGTGCGGATCGGGTCGTAATTCCTATCCGAAGAAAAAACCACTATGAAAAATCTGTCTTTCGAAGCCAGCTCAAATCGCGGCACGTTGAATACCGGGTGATATGGCATGGGCAGCCCGTTCAGCGCCAGCATGCCGAACACCGCCGACAATCCGGAGAACAGAATGGTCATTTCGAAGGTCACGATGATGAAAGACGGCCACGAGTTCAGCGGACGCCCCCCGATGTTGACTGGATAGCTGATGGTGTTGATCCACCACTGCAAGGTAAAAGCTGCGGTGCCCCCGAGTAACCCGCCAATCAGACAAATAAGTGCAACGCCATTCTTATGGAAGCCAATCGCTTCCGATAGTTCTTCAACCGGAAACGGCGAATACGCGTCGAGTTTGCGGTACCCGGCGGCGTAGGTGCGGCGCGCGGCGATGATCGCGGCGTTTACATTATCGAATTCCGCCATCAGACCGAATGTCTTCGGGTCGATCATGAGTGCACCTCCTCCTCATGCGGGACCGTAACTTCGGCTTGCGGAATCAGCGTCTTCAATTCAGAGATGGACACCGCCGGCAGCACGCGCAGGAAGAGGAACATGCAAGCCGCAAAGAAGCCCAGCGTGCCCAACAAGATCGACCAATCATTCCAGGTCGGGTAATAACGGCCGAACGACGACGGCACAAAGTCCCGGGTCAGACTCACAACCACAATGATGAATCGCTCCAGCCACATTCCCACCAGGACATCGAGCGAAATAAAGAACAGCCAGAGGTGGTTGGTCCGAATTCTTCGCACCCACAACAATTGTGGTATCACCAGATTGGTCAACAATAGCGCGTAGTACCACAAGGAATATGGCCCATGCAACCGGTTCCAGCGCAGGAAAGTCTCGTATGGATCGCCGCCGTACCAGTTCACGAACGCCTCTATTGCATATCCGTAGGCAACGATCCACCCCGTGGCCAGCATGACCATGGCCGAATTCTCCAGGTGCCGATCGGTGATGTAAGCCGTGATGTCGTAAAACTTGCGGATCGGGATGGCCAGCACCAGCACCATGGCGAAACCGGAATAGATTGCCCCGGCAACGAAATACGGTGGGAAAATCGTGGTGTGCCAGCCGGGAACGATGCCCACCGAGAAGTCGAAGCTCACGACCGTGTGCACCGAGAGAACCAGTGGCGTGGCTAGTCCGGCAAGCAGTAGGTACGCGGTTTCGTAGCGGTTCCAGTGACGCACCGAATTACGCCAGCCCATTGCCAGCGAGCCAAAAATAAACTTCAACGTCTTGTTGTCGGTTTGATCGCGCATGCTGGCGAGATCGGGAATCAATCCCACGAACCAGAACACCAGCGAAATGGTCAGATAGGTCGAAACCGCGAATACGTCCCACACCAGCGGGCTGCGGAACTGCGGCCAGTACGTCATGGTATTGGGATAAGGAAACAGCCAGTAAAACAGCCATGGCCGGCCCAGGTGGAGCAACGGGAACATGCCCGCGCAAGCCACCGCAAACAGGGTCATGGCCTCCGCAAAACGGTTGATCGAGTTGCGCCAGGATTGCCGCAGCAAAAGAAGAATGGCCGAGATCAAAGTGCCGGCGTGGCCGATACCGATCCACCACACGAAGTTGACGATGGCAAATCCCCAACCAACGGGGATGTTTACGCCCCAGACGCCAACGCCCTTATAGAAGAGCCAGCAGACTGCCAGCAAAAACCATTGCAGAATGGCGAAACAGATCGCCAAGCCGAACACCCAGCCATTGGTGATCGGCCGGCGCAGCACGATCGACGCGATCTTGTCCGTGATACTGGCAAAGGTCTGTCCCGGCGCGATGACCGGTGCCTTGTTTTCGCCGATTTCGACTTCGGTTGGTCTGGCCATGAATATAAGTTCTTAGCTTCGAGCAGTGAGCTCTGAGCGGTGAGCAAACTGATCTTGCTCGCCGCTCACAGCTCGCTGCTCACGAGCTCTTTTCCAAATCCGGATTCGGATTCGTTACCGCTGACATATAAGTCGTGCGTGGCCGCGTATTCAGATCATCCAGCAATCCGTAATTCCGCGACTTCGCCTTCCACTTTGAAACCAGGCTGTTGGGATCGTTAATATTGCCAAAAATAATTGCATTCGCCGGACAAGACTGCTGGCAAGCGGTCTGCAACTGCTCGACGATTGCCTGCTTGTCGCCGGCCTCGGTCGCTTCTTCCGCTTTGATTCGGGTGTGCGTAATGCGCTGCACGCAATAAGTGCATTTCTCCATCACTCCGCGGCTGCGCACCGTGACATCCGGATTGCGCTGCATTTTGAATTGCGGAGTGTCCCAATCCTGGAACAAAAAGAAGTTAAATCGCCGCACCTTGTAAGGACAGTTGTTTGAGCAATACCGCGTGCCTACGCAGCGGTTGTAAATCATGTCATTCAAGCCTTCGGTCGAGTGCGTGGTCGCGCCGACCGGGCAAACCAGTTCGCAAGGCGCGTTTTCGCACTGCATGCACGGCACCGGCTGGAAGTAGGCCTTGGGATTATTGCGATCACCCTGGTAATAAGCGTCCACGCGCAACCAATGCATGTGGCGTCCGCGATTCACCTGGTCTTTGCCGACCACCGGAATATTGTTTTCCGACTGGCAGGCGATGATGCAATTGTTGCAGCCTACGCAGGCATTCAGATCGATCGCCATGCCCCAGGCATAAGGCTGAGACTTGTAGTCGTAAGGCGGATATAGGGTCTCGTTGTCCTGTGGCTTTTCTTCGTCGGACTCAGGTTCTTTTTTGTATTCCTCTAGGTCCTGTACGTGAAACACGGGGCGTTCCGTGTCGCCCGTGTCCATGGTCTGGTAGCCCTGGGTGCTGGCGAGAATGTAATGCCCGCTGCGCTTCGTGATTTGCTTTACAGTGCTCGCAAACCACGGCGCGTCGCTGGTGCGCAGCGCATAGGTATTGAAACCCTGATCGTTGCCGACGCGGCCGGCTTTCTCGCGCCCGTATCCCAAATAAACCGTGACCGAATTGTCGGGATGCCCGGCCTGGACCCAAACCGGCAGATCGAGATATTTCCCGTCCTGCAGTTCCAGCCGCACCATGTCCATCTTTTCGACTTGCAGGCGTGCAGCCATCGCTGGTCCCATCAGCAGCGGATTGTCCCAGGTCAATTTGTCCATCGGCTTGGGAAGTTCCTGCAGCCAGCCGTTATTGGCGAAGCGTCCGTCGTAAATAGAAGGATCGCGGCGAAAGTTGATCTCGATGGCGTTTTTGTCGGTGGCCGCAGGCGAGGACGGGAAGTTCGTCGTCTTCGCGGAAACCTGCTTCGGCTGCGATGCGGTGTCGTCGATCCAGCCCTGCTCGAGCCACTTACGCCAAGTCATATCGAAGTCGGCGCCGGAATGTTTCGACTTCCAGTAGCCCTGAACCAGTTCGTGGCCCGTGGGTTCGCCCTCTCCCGCCAGCAGCGCCACGAATTCGAGCGCGCTCTTCCCGCCATAGAGAGGCGCAATCAGTGGCTGCACAATGCTGACCGTTCCGTCGTAGGCTCGCGTGTCGCCCCAGGCTTCGAGATAATGCGCCTCGTCCAAATGCCAGTGGCAAAGCTCGGCAGTTTCGTCGTTGTGCAAGCCAAGGTGGATTCGCAGCGGAGTGTTGCTGTTCTTCAGCGCGTCTTTAAATTCGAAGTCGGCGGGCGCGTCATACACCGGGTTACCGCCGAGGATCACCAGCATCTCGACCTTGCCGGATTTCATGTCGCCGATAAGCTCTCTCAGCGAGTCGTTGTGATTGCCGGTGAAAACCGGAACCGGATCGGAGTAGAAAACCGTCTTGCCGACGTTGCCTAGTTGCGCATTAATGGCGTGGCAGAGCGCGTGAACGACCGGCGGCTGATGGTCGCCTGGAATGATGGCGCTGGAACCGTGGTGGGCGCTTAGATCTTGCGTGACGGCGCCCAGAAACGCAGCGACGCCAGTCGGCATTTGAACACCGAGGCCGCCAGAAAGATTTCCTAAGTGAGTGGCAAAGCTCTCTATCTCGGACGCTTTTACCGATAGCCGATGGTCCGCCTTTGTCCCGGTCGACGTCGGCGTGCTCTCGATCGCGTAAAAGCGGCTCATGTTGCCGGAATCGGGATCGCGACGCTTGGCGAAATCGCGCGCGTAGCGTGTCGTTCCGGGGAACCCGGCGTACAGAAAATCTGCATCGAGCGAGACGATTACATCGGCGGCATCGAGCTTGTAAGTGGTCTCAACCGCCTGGCCAAACGCCATCTGCGCACCCGCGTAAATGTTGTCGCGATTGACCGGCTCATAGAAGTGCCACTTGGCTTCGGGAAATTTCTTGAGCAGTTGCTGCTTCTGATCAGCCAGCGTAGGCGACGAAAACGCCTGCGACAGAATGCGAAGCCCCGCGCCCTTCTTCGCCTGTTGCGCGTTCAGCGGCTCCCGCAGCGCATTGACCAGTTCGCCCCAACTCGAAACATTGCCGAGATACGAAACGCCCTGCGAGCGATCAGGATCGTACAGATCGAGAATCGACGCCTGCGCATACACATCCGTCCCGCCCTGGCTCGCCGGATGCCGGTCATTGCCTTCGATCTTGATGGGACGAAATTCGCGGCTGGTCACCAGCAGTGGCGCGCCATATCCGCCGAGCGTGAACGCAGTGGCATAAAACATCGGCTGGCCCAGCACCAGTCCTTCCGGCTGCTGAACATAAGGCACGATCGCCTCAAACGGCTGCTTGGTGCACGCGGTCATGCCCGCCAGCGCCAGCGACGATCCCATCAGCTTGAAGAAGCCGCGGCGCGAAACCGCATCCACCAACTCGGAGGCACCTTTCGGAAACTCGCGGTGCATCATTTCGCGGAAATCCGTGCTGCCCGCCAGTTCTTCCAGGCTACGCCAAAATTCCGGCCCGTTCTTCTTCTCGATATCGGAACGCACCTGCACCAGGTCGAGCTTGTCCTTTTTGCCGGGACAAACTGGCTCAACGTGCGGCTTGCCGTTTTGATCGTCGTTATTCATTTTGCCGTTTCAAGCTGAAAGCTAAAAGCTGCTTTACCTGTGACACGTCGAGCAACTCGTAATATCCATCGCGCTGCGCAGGTTGTATTTATGCACCAGATACTTCCCCAGCGACATCTGGTCGGTGTAGCTCTTCCCATCCACCTCAACGGGCAAAGCTGTGGTTGGCTGCTGGTAGCGCATGTTAAATACCTGATCGCGCGGCCGCAGATTCTTCTCCGGTCCGCGATGACACTCAATGCACCACTCCATCTGCAGCGAGGCGTAATTAAACATCAGCGGCATGCGGTCGACCGGCCCGTGACAGGTGTTGCAACCCACGCCCTTGTTAATGTGAATGCTGTGATCAAAATAAACAAAGTCGGGAAGATCGTTCACCCGATTCCACATCAGCGATTTTCCGGTGCGAAAACTCTCGCGTACCGGCTCGAGTAGCGGCGCCGCGGTCCATATCTGCGAATGGCAATTCATGCAGGTCTGCGTGGGCGGGATGCCCGCGAATCCCGAAGTCTCAACCGAAGTGTGGCAATAGCGGCAGTCGATTCCGAGCGCCGCCACATGGTGCTGATGACTGAATGGCGCAGGCTGCGGTCGCGCTATGCCCGCATAGGTCACATAGGGAGAGCGCTGGAGATTAACGCACGCCCACAAAGCAAAGGCGAGCGTGAAGATCCCCACGTAAATCGAGATCCGGGAAATTACGTTAGCGCTGCGATGGAAAATCTGCATCGATCAGGATTTTTCTTACAGCGGAATCTTTACTGCGACCCGAGCTTTGAATTTAAAAATGTACCGCTTGTGTTTTGGAAACTGGCAATTATAGCAGCTAACCGGATTTGTAAAATGATCTTTGGTATTCAGTTCAAAAAAATTCCCAAGACGAAACTAAATTTCGTTCAAGATCACCTTAAATTCATCACCAGCAACTTAGGTTCAGTCATTTCTTCGATCGCATAACGCAGACCTTCACGTCCCAAACCCGAATCTTTCACACCGCCATAGGGCATGTGATCGATGCGGAAGCTGGGCACGTCACCTGCAATGACTCCGCCAACTTCCAGCTCATCGTAGGCCTGAAAAATTCGATTGGCGTCGCGGGTGAACACGCCGGCCTGCAGCCCGTAGGGTGATTCATTAATGCGCCTCAGCGCCGCAGAGAAATCGTCATAGGACTCAATGGTCACAACCGGTGCAAAAATTTCTTGGCAGTTCACCTTCATGTCGGGACGAGTGCCGGTCAGCACCGTCGGCTCGAGAATCGAGCCATGCCGCTTGCCTCCGCAGAGTAAAGTAGCCCCGCCCTGCACCGCTTCGTGCACCCACTCAGTTGCACGAATGGCATCACTTTCGCGGATCAGAGGGCCGAGGTCCGTCGATTCTTCCATGGGATCGCCTACCTGCAATCGACTCACGCCTGCCAGCAGCAGATCTGTGAATTTTTTGAACGCCGATCGCTCCACCAGAATTCGTTGAACCGAGATGCAAGTCTGGCCAGCATAACTGAAACCGCCGGTCACGCAGCGTTCCGCCGCCCAGGCCAGATCGGCGTCGCTGTGAACGATCACGCCGGCATTGCCGCCCAGTTCGAGCACGACTTTTTTCTTGCCGGCGCGCTGCTTGATCTCCCAACCCACCGGCGCGCTGCCGGTGAAGCTGATCATTTTGATACGGTCATCGCTGATCAATAGCCCGGCGTCTTCATTCGAGAGCGGCAATACGTTGAATGCACCGTCGGGCAATCCCGCTTGTTCGACCGCTTCCGCCAGGAGAAACGCAGTCAGCGGCGTTTGCGGCGCTGGCTTCAAAATAATCGGGCAACCGGCGGCGATAGCAGGAGCGACTTTATGCGCCACCAGATTCAACGGAAAATTAAACGGAGTGATCCCCGCAATCGGACCCAGCGGAAACCGTCGCACAATGCCCCAGCGTCCTGATGTGAATTGCTGCCAGTCGAGCGATAGGTATTCGCCGGGAATACGTGTAGTTTCTTCGGCGGCAACGGTAAAAGTGAAGACAGCGCGTTCGACCTCAGTTCGCGCCGCTTTCAGGGGCTTGCCAGCCTCCTGCGCCATGGTGCGAGCAAACTCTTCTTTATGAGAAGTGATGTAGTGCGCTATTGAACGCAGGACCCGCTGGCGTTCAAAAGCCGGAAGCCGTCGGGTACTCCCGAACGCCCGCACCGCAGACTGAATGGCTCGCTCCGCATGGTCTGCGGTGCCCTGAAATACCGTGGCCAGTGGCGTGCCATCATACGGAGACCGGATCTCAACCGATGTGCCCTCCTCGATCCACTTACCCTGAAGATAAAAAGCCTGGGTGCGCACTGGAGAGGTGGTCACTAGCGACATAGCAGTCCTCCTGGTTCGCCGGAACGCGATTACGGCATTCGGGCGGGAGCACTTTGATTATAGGCAAGCTGAAAAAAGATTGCGCGAATCGAGATAAGATGGCGCGAGATGGCACTACGTTCAATTGCCGAAACCGCGGAACAAATTCACCAGCAGAAAATTTCGCCGGTGGAATTGGTTCGTGGGTGCCTGGAGGCAATTGACCGGCTAAATCCAACTCTGAATGCTTTCATCACGGTGACCGCTGATTCGGCATTGGCGGAAGCGCAACAAGCCGAGCAGGATATCCGAGCCGGCAACTGGCGCGGCCCGCTGCACGGAATTCCCATTGGACTAAAAGACCTGATTGACACCGCCGGAGTCCGGACTACTGCGGCCAGCGCGGTGTTCCGCGACCGCATTCCCGCCGAGGATGCCGACGTTGTAAAAAAACTCAAGGTCTCTGGCGCGGTATTTATTGGCAAACAAAACCTGCATGAGTTTGCTTACGGTGGAAGTTCTTTGATCAGCCATTTCGGGCCGGTGCGAAATCCGGTGAAGCCTGAGTTCATTGCCGGAGGTTCGTCCGGAGGCTCCGCCGCCGCAGTCGCATCCGGCATGTGCTACGCCTCGATTGGCACGGACACCGCGGGATCCATTCGCGAGCCCGCTGCAATTTGTGGCGTGGTCGGACTGAAGCCGTCTTATGGATTGGTGAGCACGCTCGGGATTATTCCGCTTTCGCAGTCCCTCGATCACGCGGGTCCGATCACCCGCAGCGTAGAAGATGCCGCGATCGTTCTGGACGCCATCGCGGGAAATGAGAGAAATTATTTACAGGATCTGAGCGCAGGCATTCAGGATTTCGTCATCGGGGTTCCACGGAAATATTTCTACGAAGACTTGGACAGCGAAATTGCATCTGTCGTTGAAAAAGCGATCCAGCGCCTGGCTGGCCTTGCGAAAGCCGTTCGCGAAGTCGAATGCTCGGTCGAGCAGGACCGCACTGTTTTCAATGCCGAATCCCGTGCCTACCATCGCGACAAAATCGCTTCGTCTGCGGAGTTGTACGATCCGGAAACTCTGCGTCGCCTCAAGACTGGAGGTCCCGTCAGCGATGCCGATTACCAGAATGCGCTGGCCGAGTTACAGCGCACCCGCGAGAAAATCGGCGAGGTGTTCACCGATGTGGATATTCTCGTAACCCCGACTATCCCCGTAGCCCCACCGAGAATTTCGGATTTACTGGGAAATATTTCAAAACTTCGCCCCTCGGAAATACTTTTACTCCGCAATACCCGCCCGGTGAATGTGTGGGGACTGCCAGCGATCTCGGTTCCGTGCGGCTTCACCTCACTGGGCTTGCCGGTTGGATTGCAAATTATCGGGCCGCCACGCGGTGAACAAAAAGTCTTGAGGGCAGCCTATGCGTTTGAGCAGAGCAGGGCGAACTGATAACCGAGGCAACTGCGCTTGCTTGTACTGACCCGGGAACTATTGCTTGTTGCTCGGAGCAGTGGCATTGAGCCAACCACAGACGTCCCGGTGGAACTCGCAATATAGCTCAACCTGCCCGCAGGCTTCGCAGATCCCAGCTGTAATTTGCGTCGAATAAACCGAAGCGGTCTCCGCAAGCCGGGACAAATCGGTTTGGATGACCGCGCTGGACCGATTAAGGTGCAAACATCGCAATTCGCCCATTACAAACCTCCAAAGCGCCTTAGACGGGAGTAGGCGGGCTTGACCAAACTTACTCTGCCAGTACTCAGAGTGTCGGTAATCCAAATCACAGAAATATGTGATTTGAATCACAAGTGGCGCGGGCGGGAACCATTAACCACGAAGGACACAAAGATCCACAAAGGAAAGCCTAAGATTTTTGGTTTTCCTTTCGTGTAACTTCGTGTCCTTCGTGGTTGATGTTTTCTTCGGGCTCAATCCACCGAATGCACGTCTTCGGGAATCATCATCACGAAGTCGCATTCGTGGGAATCTTTCGAGCAGGAGAGCGTTCCGCGCCGGAGAATTTTTGTGGGCGCGTCGTCCGGGAAGACGAAGTCAATTTTGCCGTTGCGCAGATTTTCGGCCAGCGGTTTCAGCTTCTCTTCTCCACTGATAAATTTCGCTGCCGCAACTTGCGCATGCCCCGCGGACGATGTCACTATCACAAAAAACTCCGCCGTTCCCCCAGCGGGGGCAATCTTGCCCAGATGAATGGTGCGCGACGTCTGCAGGTCAGAGCGATGTTGTTCGACCGCCTTGGTCGCGTTCGCGTCGCCTCCGACCAGCGCAGCCAGCCGTCCCTTGGTCTCAAGCGCGGGGCGCAGTCCGGACAATGACATGGCGTAAGTGCGAATCGCGTCGTCTTTCTGCCCGCGCTTTTCATAAATCTCTGCCAGGTGATCACCGACTTCACCGTGCTCGCCTAGCGTCCATGCGGCATCCACATACTTCTGGGCCTTCGCCAGATCGCCGCGCGCAAAATACACCCAGCCCAGTGTGTCCCAATCGGCGTCGAGCGCAGAGACCATTCCTAGATCGCGGTCAGACAACTGATCGAGCGAAAGATTGCGCAGCGAATTTGAGACCGCCGTCACCGCTGATTCGGCGTATTGCTGTGCGCGATCAAGGTGGGCTTTCTTGAGTGACAACTGATAAGCAATATTGTTCCAAACTTCTGGAGTAGCGGAAATCTCCGTCGCCCGGTCGAACGCCGCCAAAGCCTTTTCGTCCTGACCTAAATTCAAATACGCATCACCCAGACTGATTTGCAAAGCCGCATCATCCGACTTGAGCGAAACCGCCTTTTCCAGTTCCGGCGCAGCCTTGTCGTATTGGTGCGCTTCGGCGTACATGCTGCCCAGCGCGGCATGGGCGTACTCGCTCAACGGATCGATCTCAATCGACTTATTGAACGCTGCCGCCGCGTCATCGTATTTGCGTGCGGTGGTATAAGCCCAGCCTAAAGCCCCGTATGCGTACTCGTCATATGGATTCAGGTCGGCCTGTTTCTTGAAGGCGGAAATCGCATCGTCAGTTTGGCGGAGCAACATGTAAGAGCGGCCCAAGTCCATCCACGCAGTTTTGTGTTTTGGATCGGCAGCCACCACGCGCTTGAAAAGATCGACCGCCGCCTGATAATTTCCCCGGTCGAAAGACGCTTTGGCCGCGTCGTAAAGTTCATCACCCTTCAGATCAGCTGACAAGATTGGCGATCCGGCGGCGCTGCTGTCTATCGAAAGATGCTGCGTTGCGTCCGACAATACTGCGCGGCGAAATGCCAGGTAGTCGCTGGCTCGCGCCGGCGGCAACTCATTAATGTTGGTGACCAGCGAGCGGGACGCCGTAAAGACATTGCCTTCCACTTTGTAGCTGGCGTCGTAATGCGCGTAATCGCGTTTCATCGCAAACGGCAGCGGTGAACTCTCGGTGTATTTCGCGGGAAATTCAAGGCGTAGGTGATACGAGTATTCGATGGGCGAACCAATCTTGATCGGATCAGTGTCGTCTTCGTCGGCATCGGCCAAACTGATTTGTGATAGCGGAAGCACCAAGTCGGATTTTTTCTTCGACCAGTCGAGATAATTTGCCACCTCGATTTTGTAATCGATCTGGAACGGCTCGTGGGTCTGGGCCGGATCGCTCACGTTGAGGTCGGAAACCTCTCCGCTAATCCCGCTGAAGGTATTCATCTGCTTGACCCAGTCGTTCCACTTGTTACGTGGAACGTGGCGGAAGAGCATCCGCAGGTACAGCTCGGTATCGCCTCGTAACTCATATTTCACATGCGCGTTGAGCTTGCCGAACTCATTAACCTTGCTGTCGATGTCAGAAACTTGCCGGTTGACCATAGGCGGATTAGCGGGCGTCTGTTCAAGATGGGGAGCGCCATCCTGTGGAATGATCAACGCCTGCTTGTCGCGCAACACCGAGGCCAGCAGCCGGAAAGGTGCGACTTCGGTGGTGCTGTCCATCCATATTTCTTCTTTGCCCAGCGGCACCATGGTGAATACGTGATCGAACTGCGAGGGCGACGGGATATCAGGATCGATCTTGCGTCCCGAATTGATCAGCACAGATGACGCGTGATAGCCCGAGGCTTCGAGCAGTGATGCCAGCAGCGTGTGTTTATCTTTGCAGTCTCCATATTCGTTGTGCAGCACGTCGGCGGCGGCGTGTGGCTGAAACCGCCCCACTCCGAAAGAAAGGCTGATGTAGCGGAAATTGGGCCCGACAAAATCGTAAAGCGCCTGAATCTTATCCAGATCGCTGGTCTTGCCCTTGATGAGCTCGGCTGCCTTGGCGCGAATTTCCGCGGTTGGCTCACGCCGGTCTTTCTCCAGCGAAGCGTACCAGCGGCCCATCTGTTCCCAGCTGGCGAAAGTGGTCATCTGCACCGCTGGAAGCTCAGGCTCTTTAGCCGCGTGCTTTTCCTTCTCTTTGTCTTTTTTCTTTTCCGATTCGTCTTTGTCGACGTGCGAACTCGTCCAGGTATAAACGCGGCGGCCATTTTCGTCTGCGATCTTCGGATCGTTGCCCGGCTTGGTTTTCAGCTTTATGGTCCGGTCTTTGGGAACGTCAAGGACTAGTTGCTCATCCAGTACAGTGCCGGTTTTCGCAAAGTCGTATTCCATCCAGAACTGCCCGGGCGAGAGCGGGGTCTGCGTGATGGTGACGAAGTCGTATTCCAGCTCCTCTCCCGGACGCAAACCCGGCACCGTGATGTGCTTTTGGCGGTAATCGGTATAGACCGGTGCCTCTCGCTCCAGCGGAATGCTTAAGTCTTGAATCGAATCTTGCGGAGCGGTCACTGTCGAGCCATCCAGCTTTAGCACCCGGACAAACGGAATCTCAACCCGCTCATTGGCCGAGTTATAGCCAACCACCACTTGCCCCCATTGCTCGACGCCGGCTTCACTCTGAACCTTGATCTTGACGTAAAATTCGCGACGCCCGGTACCGTCATTTTCAAAGCGATACGTGGTGCGCAGTTTTTCGACAACGTAAGCCTCTTGCGAATGGTCGAGAACGACCGTCGGTTCGGCCGGATTAACCGGCGGCACCGGAACTGAGTTGGGTGCAGGCACCTGCGCCAGCACGGTTGAAACCAGCAGCAGGGGAAGGAGAAAGAAACGGCGCGAAGACATAGAGATACTGCGCCGTTTGTATCGCATTATGAGCACGGAAGCAAGTTACCAACTGGTTGTGTGGTGACGGGCGCCCCCGCCCGTCACCGATAAATGTTAGTGGGGGGATGGGCGTCCCGCCCGTCATTAAATCCAACTTATTAATGGAGCGACGGTCACGTTCGCCCGTCTTCGATAATCACTGAGCAGATAAAGCCTTCTCTATAAATCCACCCTCGTCAGACTTCATCTTCTTCAGGCTATCCATCGGCAAATAAACCATGTGTCCGGCGTCATAGGTGGTAAATGAAATCTGGCCCCGGTATTTCGCCGGCAAGTCCATGTGATCAAACGTGTAGTTCGCCGCATAATAAGGAGTAGCCAAATCGTAGTAACCTTCCATCACCAGCACCTTCAGGAATGGATTGCGCACCATGGCTTGCCGCAACGCGCTGGCCGTATCCGGAAAACCTTCAATCCCCGATCCCCAATCCCACTTTTCTTCAAAACCTTGTTCCCGCGCAAACAGGAAATACGGCATATCAACTTTGTAGCCAAGTTCATTGCGAAGATAGTTATTAAATGCCGCGTTGAATGGCGCAAGGATGTTCGATTCGGTGGGATCATAGAAAGGCGTGTCCAGCAACCCATTCGGATCGGGTCCGGTGTACCGCCCGTCCAACCGGCCAACCCGCAGCTTTTGATCGATCAATAAATAATGCGTGAACTTGGGGACATCGATACGCAAGTTCGCCTCATCGATGACCTCTTTACTTAGGCCCGTGAAGCGTGACATTTGCTCGGCAGCCTTCTGCCGCTCTTCCGGAGTAAGTGAATCGCCTTTGGCCAGAGCCTGTGCATATTCGCCCGTGGCCCATTGCTCGGCCTGCTGTCGCGCCTTATTTACATCCTGCTGCAAATCTGGCGCGAGCTTATGGTGATAACCGGCGATCATGGTGAAAGAGGGAATCAGAAAAATGTAGGGTTCGTCGTTGGTCTTTTGATCGACCAGGGTTTGAAAATTCAAAACCGTAGAGAGTAGCGTGATTCCGTTAAAGCTGATTCCAAGCTGGCTAAGGTTCCCGGCAATGCCCGCGGAGCGGGTCGTTCCGTAACTTTCGCCAAACAAAAACAACGGCGAGCTCCAGCGTTCGTAACGCGTTATGTAAAGACGGATAAATTCGCTAAAGGCCTGAATGTCACCCTTCACGCCCCAAAATTTCTTGCCGATCTCTGCGGTTTCGGCGCGACTGAAACCTGTGCCGATTGCATCCACCAAGATCAGGTCGCTCTTGTCGAGCAAAGTGTAAGGATTGTCTTCGGTGCGGTAAGGAGCGGGTGGCAGAAAGCCATCCGGATTCAGCACCACCCGCTGCGGTCCAAGCGCGCCCATGTGCAGCCAGATCGAGGCGGATCCTGGTCCGCCATTGAAAGCAAATGTCACCGGTCGTTTCGCAGCTTCCTGACCGTCGAGGGTGTAGGCCACAAAAAACATCTCGGCTTCAATCTTCCCGTCCCCGCGCTTGATGGGAAGCCTTCCGGTCGTGGCAGAATATTTCAAAGTCTTGCCGTTTACCGACACTTGATGATGCGTGACTACTGGCGCGACTTCGGTCATGTCGAAGTGCTCTTCCTTTTTGTCATCTCCGGGTTTGGGCTCGGCCTGCGACGACGCGGGTTCAGTTGATTTGGCCGCTGGTTCTTCCGCTTTTTGTTGCTTTGGAGGCTGCGCCTTCTCCTTCTTCTTTTGCTGATTCGCGGACTGAGTGTCCGGTTGCGAAGGCTGCTGATTTTCATTCTGCTGAGCCGCCGCTGCGGCTGCGAGAATCGTGGCAACGATTAGGACGAGGAATGAACGCATTATTTTCTCCGGTGAACCGGAAATTATACGACTTCGTGGTCGGCTCGGCTGAGATCAAAAGCCACCACAAAGAGCACAGAGGCCCTGAGAGAAAATCACAGAGGAATGCTACTCTCTTAATCCTCTATGTCTGCCTCCCTGTGTAACTCGGTGCCCTCTGTGGTTGATTTAGTTTTTCTAGATGCGAATCCGGCCTTCCGCAGAGAAATTGTTAAGATAAATCTGTGCCCGCCACGACCCAGAAGCAGAAAGCCCAAAAGAAAAAAACCAACAGTCCGTCCGCGGTCGATATCTTGCGCGCTGCGTCACTCACGAAATTGCCGTGGCTGGTGCACGGCTTCAGCACACGGGTGGGAGGAGTTTCGAAAGTTTACGGCGGGCAGTCTTTGAATCTGGGATTTACCGCCCACGACACAAAAGCCGCGGTGGAAGCTAATCGGCGCAAATTTATCGCGGCGCTGACTCGGGTTTCGGAGCCCAAGAAGTCTCGGCCATCATCTGCTCAACAACAGGTGGTCACGCTTCGCCAGATACATTCCGATCTGATTCATCGCATCACTGAAATTCCTAAAAATAACGTCCCGCTTGCTGGCGATGGTATGGTGACCAATGTTCCCGGAATTTTGCTGGGCATCCTGACCGCCGACTGTCTGCCGGTGATTCTGGTGGATCCCAAACGCTGCACCGTCGGAGTCTTTCACGTCGGTTGGCGCGGGACCGCAAGGCGCATTGTAGAGAAGGGCGTCGGCGAAATGCACCGCTGGTTCGGCAGTGAGCCTCGCGATCTCAAGGTCGCAATCGGTCCGGGCATTCGAGGATGCTGTTATGAAGTTGGGCCGGAAGTCAGGTCAGCCTTCGAGGCGCAATTCAGTTATGGCAGCCAACTGTTTCGCGAAACCAAAGAACGAAACGAAATTCACGAAAGGTATCCGTTGTTGTTTCTGACCGCGCGTGCTCCCGGACACAGCCAGTTGCCAAAGAAAATCTTCCTCGATCTTGTCGAGGCCAATCGCCGCCAGCTTATCGCTGCTGGACTTCCATCTAAAAACATTACAGATCTCGCCCTGTGTACCATTTGCCGCCAGGATCTATTCTTCTCTCATCGCGGCGAAAAGGGCGTCACTGGAAGAATGATGGCAGTGGTAGGAATAAGGATCTAGTCGGCCAGAGAGAAGCGGCTGTACCTAGACCAGATGCTCACGCTTAACGATGATGTTGGGCCCGCTCCCCATACAGCTCGGGAAGCAGGCCCACATTTTTAGACACTGGCACTATTTAATGCTGAAAGTAAGAGAGTTGGAAGTTCCTCCACCTGGTGCCGAGTTTTTCACCGTAATCGTAGCCGTGCCCGCAGACGCGACAGCGGTCTTGGTGACATAAACCGTCATTTGGGTCGGGCTTACGTAACTCGCAGATACCCTCTTGCCATTCCAATAGACAAGCGAACCAGGTACAAATCCCGAGCCTCGCACGCTCATGCGAAAGTTTCCAGTGCCGTGTGTAACGGCTGCGGGACTTAGCGAACTAGCGACCGGTACCGGACTCGCGGTTTTGGTGACTGTGAGCATTAACGTCGGGCTCTGCACCAGCACAACTTGAGGCGTTGTGTTGCCACAACAGCCATTGGGGGACAGAATGAAGGCCATTCCGTTGGTGCTCCATTGTATGAACTTGGAAACCGTAGAGGAACTGAACTGCGGACTGAGTTCAGACAAATCAGCCACAGCCTTGGGGGTGAACTGGGTCAGGTTGTAACTGGTAATCCCCAAAGAGTTAAAGAATGGGGTCTGGCCCAGCACGAATGCCCGGTTGAGGGAAGAATTGGACAAAATCTGAGGACCATTGTTATTGCAACAGGAATTATTCCCGGTGTCGAAGGTGCCCAGCAGCAGGCCCGTAGACGGATTAAATTCCTGCCCATTTCCTCCGAAGATCAATCCGCCCGAGTAGCTGATCGCATTTCCATTCACTACATCGCTCCAAGTCTGTCCCAGTGTCCCGCCCGTCGAGCTCACATTGACTTGAGTTAAGTTGCCCGGGTAATAGCCGTAGAGCGTGGTTCCGGTGGCGAACACCAGTTGGTTCATGGAATTTGAGATGCTGGAGTCTGCAAGTTTGGTCGAGCCGGTGAAAAAATCGAGCGTGCCGCAACAACAGCAGTTGACCGTACCAGTCTCTACGGCAATTGTCAGCGGGTTCGTCGGCGATACCGCAATGGCTTCGGCAATGTTCGGGCCGTTTGGACCTTTGCCGAGGCTGATATCGGCGCTGGGCGTAAAAGCCGGAAGCGCCAGCCGCTGTACCGAATTATTCCCATTCAGCCCAACATAAAGATATTTGGAGGTACTGTCGAGTGCGAGCGCACCCGGTTCGCTGCCCGCGAAATGGTATCCAGTGATAGCTCCCGTGCTTGGATTAATCACCGCGACGCTGTTCCCGTTTACTCCGTAGCTGCTGGGCAAAGATGCGTAAAGCACTTGGGCAAAAGGGTCCCAAACTAGATCATTCGCCGGAAGGTCCAAAACTGTAATAGTGATGGGCGCGGTCACGTCGAAATTCACAAACTGCGAAACCGTTCCCGGAGACGGGTTCGTAACCGTAAGCTGAATCATTGCAGGTGACCCAAGCTCGGCCGTGGTCGGTTGCGCCTGTAGCTGTGTCGCGCTCAGATAAGTAGTTGGAACGTTAACGCCATTCCATTGCACGGTCGCTCCGCTCGCGAAGTTCTGTCCATTAATGATAATCGGCTCGGAGGCCGTTCCTGCAACTATCGAGGCAGGGTTAAGGTTACTTATGGAGGGTTCGCCCCCGACAACCTGCAAGTTAGCAAAGCCAACGCCGCCCCCGGGCTGCGGGTTTGAGACAAATAGAGAGACTTGTCCCGCGCTTCCCAGAACCGTGTCTGGTATTTGAGCCGTGAGCTTAGTGGCGCTTACAAAGGTTGTGGGCAACGGCGAGTTGTTCTGAAGATTCTGGAGATAGGCCAAAGAGGAAGACACAAACCCCGAACCGTTGATGGTGACCGTTGTCGTTGGACTATTCACGTAAAGAGTCTGCGGCGTTAGTGAGGTTACATTGGGAATGGGGTTTCCACCCGTCCCCTGCAGAGGGACATTTATAGGAGTGGTCACACCGGAAACGGCGATCACCAAGGTCGCCGAGATATTTCCCATGGCCGATGGTGTGAAGGTCATGTACATCTGGCAGGTTTGATTGCCAGAGATCGTCCCTACACATGTCCATGAGCCAAAGGCAAAATTGGCGCTACTGGCGCCGCTGATGGTGATGCTCGAGATAGTGACTGCGGTAGCAGTAGAGTTAGTTAGTGAAATGTATCCGGGTGAACTGGTCGAGTTAAGAGGAACAGCTCCAAACTGGACTGGGTTGGGGAAAACTGTAACAGCGGCTCGAGCGAAGGTTCCAACCAGCGTGATGCAGGCGCAGACTAAGGTGATACATAGCTTTCGGTTCATAAGGTAAAGCTCCTATACGCGAAAATTCCCCCTCAAGCACATGCGCGAACGCAGTGTACACATACTTAGAAGGAATGTCTCTGGTTTTTTTAAGGGTAAGTTCTTCCGGCATCCTCTCAATCCCGCGCACTGAGCAGCGTGCGGGATTGGAGAAATGCCTGTCGGGAAGGGCGCGACTTCGGTCATGCCGTACAATCGCTTTTTAGGCGGCTTTAGCCGCCATACTTCGCTTTAAGGTTTATCTATGTTTACCTCTCGCCCCATCGGATTCCTTAGCAGTCCCTACAAAAACCTCAGCGAAGTTCCCAAAGGTCTCGGCGCGAAGCACGAAGCCGATGGCATACTCAAAATCCTGCCTGAGCTTGAAGCCGGGCTCGCCGACATCGAGGGCTTCTCCCATCTCATTGTGATATGGGAGTTCGACCGCAGTCAGGGATTCGAACTCACGGCAACGCCACCTTCCGACAATCGGACGCATGGCGTGTTTGCTACCCGATCGTCACGGCGTCCCAATCCAATTGCTTTGACCACGGTCGAATTGCTTCGCCGTGACGGCCCCAACCTCTACGTTCGCGGCGTCGACATGCTCGACGGCACACCCGTTCTTGATATCAAGCCTTACCTTTCAAGCATTCCCACAGAAAAATTGCGCCGCGGTTGGCTTGCAGAAGCCGAAGCTCGAAAGAAGTAGAGGTTGTATCAGGGCACGTCTTTAGACGTGCCGAAAAGATGCCGCGTATGTGAAGCGGCTTTAGTCGCTGCTGTCCCCCAAAAATACCGTTATTCCGACCGACGCGAGAGCCGCAAAGCGAATTATCGCGAGGTCTATGGGAAAAAGTGGAACTCAAGCAGTCAGCGCCCGCCATCCCAGGGCGAGTCCGTCAGTCACCAGGTTCGCCGGCGACAGAGTGCCCACATGCATGGCCAGCATGCGAGCGAACAGGCGCGGATCGGCGCTGAATGCGCGCATGACCTGCCGCCGCAAAGAAGTTTTCCAGTCCAGCGCGAGCATGAGCTGCGCCATCAGCGCCGGGCGTCGTGCCAGCTTTCTGTGGGCTTGCTGATAATGTTCCAGATTGTTCCTGCTGAAACTTTCCGCCAATACTTCGGCCTGTCGGAAAGCCAGGCACAGGCCTTCTCCGGTAATGGCATCAACCGCGCCCGAGGCATCTCCAATCAGTGCTACTCGGCTGCGGTACACTCTCCGCAACTTACGGGTCACCGAAATTGCGCCCCGCTCCGGAGAGGTCGGCTCGGCCCCGCGCAGGCGTGCAGTTACCTCCGGAAATGCCGCCAGCGCCGCATCCAGCCGGAGATGAGGATCGCTCGAGATCAGCGCCACGCAGATTTCGTCCTCCGCCACTGGAGTGATATAGAGCTGGCAGCGTGGGCCCCAATGCAATTCCATGCAGTCATTCCATGGCGCCATGCGATAATGCCGGCGAAAAGCGAACCGGCTCCGATCGCTGATGTAAGCATCGAGGCCCGCCCACTTTCGTACCAGTGAATGGCCGCCGTCCGCGCCGACCACCCAGTGGGAGCGGACCAACTGGCCGCCGAGCAAAACTCCTTCGGGAAGCAATCCGGTAACTGGCGATTTCCAAAGCAGAGAAACCCCCGCCGCCTCGGCTCTTTCGATCATGATGCGATGCAAGGCAGTTCGGCGAATACCGAGGCCGCTGCCTTGAGGGAAACCAGCACTCACCCGCAGGCCTTCACTCACAAAGCAGATACCGCGAAACTGATGCGAATCTTCCGCCGGAATAGTTATGCCTAATTTTTCCAGCGCCGCGCGGCCATCCGGCATGAGCCCTTCGCCGCAAGGCTTATCGATCGGTGGACGCATTCCATCAGCCACCACTACGTTGAAGCCGCGTTGCCGCGCCGCAATCGCCGCGGCCAATCCGGCTGGCCCACCTCCAATAATAAAAACGTCTGTGTCTTTCACCATTTCAACAATAAGAGTTCTGAACAGAATCCCGGCCCCATCGCCGCCATGACACCAATCGTTCCCGGCGCGGGGCGACGATGCTTCATGGTGTCTTCCAAAACCATCAGCACCGAAGCTGACGACAGATTTCCCATCTTCTTCAAACTGTCCCACGAAGCCGCGAGTTGGCCATCTTTCAAATCAAGCGCATCCTGCATGGCTTCGAGCACCTTCGGACCTCCGGTATGCAGTACCCAGCTCCCAACGTCCTTGCGGCTGTAGCCGTGGTCCGCCAGAAACTCGTCGACATTTCCGCCGATGTTTTTTCGCACCAGATCCGGCACTTGCGGCGACAGGACGATACGAAATCCTTTGTCGGAAATGTTCCACCCCATCATCTCTTCGGTCTGCGGGTAAAATACCGAACGGGTGGCAAGGATCTCGGGCCCACGCGACTTGGTGTCCGATTCCAGCGCACTGCACTCGTCGCCCGCTACAATCACCGCGGCCGCGCCGTCCCCGAAGAGTCCCGAGGAGATCAAATTAGCCGCCGTCAGATCTTCTTTCTGTACCGTCAAGGAGCACAGCTCGACCGACAGCACCACCGCCATCTGCTTGGGATACGCCTTAACGTAGTCGGCTGCGCGTGAAGTTCCCGCCGCCCCCGCAACGCACCCTAAGCCAAAAATCGGCACTCGCCGGATGTTCGGGGAAAGCCCCATGCGGTTTATCAGCATTGCATCGATCGAAGGGCTCGCGATGCCGGTCACTGATATGAAGAAAATCGCGCCCAAGTCTCGCGCCGCAAGCCCGGCATGAGTCAATGCGCGGCAAATTGCCTGCTCGCCGAGATCGACGGCAACTTCAATCCAGCGGTCATTGACTTCGCCCCAATTGGCAAGCCCCGGATAATCCTGCACCGGCAAGGCCAGGTATCGGCCTTCCACGCCTGTATTGCGATGCAGTCGGCGAAGCAGTTCCGGATTTTCCAACTGCGTGTCCCAGTATGCCTGCAATGCTTCCAGCAAAACTGCCTGGGGATAGTAGTGTTTGGGAAAGGCGCTCGCGGCGCTGATTATTTTCATGAATGGATTCTATTCCCGAAGTAGCCGCTCGGGAGGGATGAATTCATGCGCTGATCGCCCTTCGCGCCATGCCTAAAGCCTGCGACCAGAACGCACCCGGATGATGCGCCAGTTCCACGACATCACGCACCGCAGAAACAAATTCCACAATCTGCGACGAAGTTGTAGCCAAAGGAGGTGCGGCCTTCAGCACCATGAAATCGTTCCCGCAGACCTGAGTAAGAATTCCTCCATCGCGAAATAGATTCATAACTAGAATCTGTCCAAACATGGCAGGATGAATTTGCGCAAAGGCTTCAAAAGGCGCTCGCAGCAGAACGCTCCGTGGCGCCGTGAACTCAATTCCCATCAGCAGGCCTTTGCCGCGGACCGTCTTCACCATCTCGTATCCTGCTAATGCATCGTTTAAGCGCTGCTGCAGTTCCATGCCCAGTTCGGTTGCACGCTCGCCAAGCTTTTCGCCTTCGAGCACATCCAGAGTCGCGAGCCCGACGCGCATCGACAAACTGTTTTCGCTGAACGTCGAAGCATGCACGATCGAACGCTTGAACGAACTGAACACTGCGCTGTGTATAGCGTCTGACATCAACACCGCGCTCACCGGGACGAGGCCGCCACTAAGCGCTTTGGCCAGCACTACCATGTCTGGCTTTATGCCAAAATGGTGCGACGCTAGAAATGGCCCGGTGCGGAACATCCCCGTTTGCACTTCATCCGCGACCAGCAAGGTTCCATAGCGGCGGCACAAATCCTGCGCGCTTTTCAGGTAGTCCGCGGACGGAACGCGAATGCCGCCCTCACCCTGAATGGGTTCCACAAAAAACGCGGCATAACGTTTAGTCGCCAGTTCTCTTTCGAGGGACACGAGATCGCCGAACGGCACCGTCGTGGTCTCTGGCAACAGCGGTCCAAAGCCTTTCCGCCAATATTCGCCGTTCATCAGCGACAGCGCCCCGCAGGTCAGACCATGGAAAGCTCGATCGCACGAGAGCAAACCCACCCGACCGGTATAGGCGCGCGCAAACTTGATCGCTGTTTCTACGCCCTCGCTTCCCGAACTGGCGAAAAACACCTTCGACAGTCCGCCGCCCGCGAGCCTTACCAACCGCTCCGCTAGTTCTCCCGCGAGCTCTGGAGCATTGCTTTGCAGCATCACCGGACCCGATTTATCTAGCTCATCTTTCAGCGCAGCAGTGATCGCCGGATGATTGTGGCCGGTGTTGTGAACGCAATATCCAGAAAGAAAATCGAGGATGCGGCGTCCATCGGCCGTGAACAGCTCCGTTCCCACGCACCGTTGATAGCTGACATTCATTTCTAACAGGCACAGCAGCTTAACCCAGTGAGGATTCACGTGGTCGGCATAGGCATTGGTAGACAAGAGATCGGCGATTGGCATTTTGTAGATTGGAAATGGCGGCGTTCGATAGGTGGAACAACTACCGAGTTGAGTTCGCGAAAGCTCCGGCGGACTCTTCTTATGATTATGCAGGCCAGGACTATCAGGTCAGATGCCAAGACAGGAAAGCTCGGTTGCCAACGGAGGCGACCTCGGGGGTGCCTTTACCTTTTCTATACAAACCGTGCGGGTGCAGAACCAAGGCAGCAGCGTGAAATGCAGCATCGGAAACTACTGGATGTTCTTGCTCCTCTATAAAGTCCAACCCGCAATGCTCGTCATCGAGTTATCGCTACCATGCGATTCTGTTTTACTTAATCTTGTCTGGCGTTTGCGGTAACTGTTCCTGCTGAACGGCACTCGCTTCCGCTTGCCTCGCCTTCTTGGCGTACTTATTCGAGAGATAACGATAGGGGGCTGCGCAGGCACAAGGAACGCCTCGCTTGGACTGCGTATCCATAAAATCCCCCTGCTTGGCAAACCGCTGAGATTCCGCACTGAGGTGATTCGCCTGTTCCCGATAGTACGTTGCAAGCTCCTGGTGGTCCTGTGCGGTCGTTGCGCTTTTCAAAAGCGCATTAACGTCTTTGTTGCTCAAGACCGGCGAAGTCTGCGCCATTCCTGGAATCGAGATCGCAGCTGTTAGTGCGACAGTTAGAATCGAATGTACAAGAACCCTGATTTGCCTTTGCCCTATTTTCATGTTCGTCTCCCATCGGAGTCTGCACTCCGAATCTACTCATTGGATTTGCGAGGCGACGCTCTAGGTGTAAAGAGGCCATAAAGGAAGTACAAAATTTGCATAAAGTTTGAACGCGGACACCGCCGAGAGCAGGGATAGCCTTCGAAAACCGCGAGGGTGGCGCTACCGCAGTTGATATTGGCGAAAAGAGCAGTGTCGAAGCCCATCCGGCAAAGACGCCTTCAACAGCATTTAATCCCTAGTGCATTCTCCCTAGGGTCACCTAGTGGGGCGATTTTCCCTTCCCCATGTTGATTCTTCCTCAGGTGCTTCTGCAGGTATCAATCCACCTTCTCCCCGCAAGCCCGTGAGCCCAAGCCAGATCGTGTGTTTGGCAAATGGGGTGCACCCTTTTCACATAGCAGAAAACCACGCTCAGGAGGTCATTTGCAATGCTGAAAATGAAGATGAAAAGGAGATCGCCCTACCTCAAGTCTTTTCTTGTGGTGTTGACACTCGCAACCCTATTCGGGCTGGTCACAGCGAACGCTCAGCCCTCGCAGCCTCAAAGCGGTGCGCAGGCCAACCCTCAGGACCGTGACAACGACACTACTCGTGGCGAGCTGGCAAGCTTCGATCGCTTCATGGACGGCCATCCCGAAATCGCCGAACAGTTGCGCAGAGACCCATCGCTGGTGAAGAACGAGGACTTTGTCCGAGACCATCGCGACTTACAAGAGTATTTGCAACAGCATCCTGCAGTGAGCGAGGAAATCAGCGAGAATCCCGACCGTTTCATGCATCAGGAGCGGCGTTTTGATCGGGCCGAAGACCAACGCAACGGGGACAGGCGTGACAACGACACTACTCGTGGCGAACTGGCAAGCTTCGATCGCTTCATGGACAGCCATCCCGAAATCGCTGAACAACTGCGCAGAGACCCGTCGCTGGTGAAGAACGAGGACTTTGTACGGAACCATCCCGGCCTGCAGGAGTATCTGCAACAGCATCCTGGAGTCAGCGAGGAAATCAGCGAGAATCCCGACCGTTTCATGCATCAGGAGCGGCGTTTTGATCGGGCCGAAGACCAACGCAACGGGGACAGGCGCGACAACGACACCACTCGCGGCGAGCTGGCAAGCTTCGATCGCTTCATGGACAGCCATCCCGAAATCGCTGAACAACTGCGCAGAGACCCGTCGCTGGTGAAGAACGAGGACTTTGTCCGAGACCATCGTGGCCTGCAGGAATATTTGCAACAGCATCCTGCAGTGAGCGACGAAATCAGCGAGAATCCGGATCGCTTCATGCACCAGGAACAGCGGTTTGATCGGCGCGAAGATGATCGAAATCGCGACATGGCGGGTGGGGACCGGGCCGATTTCGGTCAATTCCTTGGCAGCCATAGCAGCATCGCCCAGGAGCTTTCCAAGGATCCCTGGCGAGCCAATGATGAGGAGTACCAGAAGAATCATCCGGACTTTCAACAGTATCTGCAAACCCACCCCGGGGTTCAGGCCCAGTTGAAACAGGATCCACAGATGTTCATGAAGTCGGCTCAACCACTAGGCACCAGCCCAACCACAGTCCCAAAGACGACCACTGTCGAACCGGCGCCAAAGGCCCCTACTTTTGACCCGATGCCAAAGCAGTAAAGGGACGTCCCGCGGGGTGGGATGCCGGAAACGGATCTCCACCCCGAAGAGGGCAGACACTAGGCGAACATCCTCAAGCATGGAGGTGATTATGAAGATCAAAACGGCACTCGTCTTATCCCTTGTGCTCGTTGTCTCGATTCCATTATCGGCGGGAGACAAACATAAGAAAAAACAGCCCACCCGGGGCATGTTGGAGAAAATGGAAGCGGTGCCCTGTGGCGCCAGGGAACGAGGCCTAACTGGCTTGGGCAGCGTGTTTGGGTCAGTCGGGGTTCAGCACGTGAACTCAGACGAAAAGCTATGTCCTCAGTACTTGTTTCGTACCGACGAAATGGAGTACGAGATCCGTCCGCTTGGCCAGAAGCATCCCCCAGTTTTGCCGGTAGGTCACGAAGCTGAATTCAAGTTGAAGAAAGACCGCATGTCTCTCAAGGTGCCGGACGGAGATCGAAAAAAGCGGGATTATCAGATAGTGGCGGCGAGGCCGATGAATCACGAAACCAACCTCGGTTCCTCAGTGACCAAGCCCCCGGGAGGTGCCGATTCTCCCCAATGACGAGAGGGATAGCAGGAGAAGGAAGGGAGCGAGTGTCAGGCTATCTTCGCTGACGCTTGCTCTACAGATTTCCCCAGCAACTATTCCCGATCGCCCAGCCGGGGTGCCCCAGCCACTCCGTTCATGATGACAGGCGTGGAAGAGCGGCCATTCATGGCCGCGTCCAGTCGAGCTGAGGTTAACGCGGCGCTGAAAGCGCAGCTGTTCCACGTTATGTAACTCTAGTTGCCACCCAAACTCTGTCATCCTGAGCGAAGCTGTGGTTCGAAAAGCGAACGACAACGCACGATTGGTTGCCACCCATACTCTGTCATCCTGAGCGAAGCTGTGGTTCGAAAAGCGAACGACAACGCACGATTGGTTGCCACCCGTACTCTGTCATCCTGAGCGAAGCTGTGGTTCGAAAAGCGAACGACAACGCACGATTGGTTGCCACCCGTACTCTGTCATCCTGAGCGAAGTGAATCATTCGTTAGCGAATGATCCACGAGTCGAAGGACCTCGCGCTTTCTTGCGGCGGCAATGACGCTTCAGGGCCATTCATGCCTGCGCTGAACGCACTCGCAGCGGTCGCGTTCAGTTGAGCCGACAATTAACGCGGCGCTGAAGCGCCGCTCTTCCACCGACCCTTCGGCCATTCCGAAGCAAGACTATTCGCGCAGTCGCTAAGATTTACTGATTGGGCTGGGTCTTGTCTTCGACCTTTTCTGCACCTTGGCGGGTCTTGCTGGCCACTTTGTGCGTGGCGGTCTTGGTGGTCTTCTTTACGTGATGCCCTGTGCTTTGGGTCGTCTTCTTCACCTCGTGCCCGGTTTTCTTGGTGGTGGTCTTCACCGCTTGTCCGGTGTGTTTAGCGGCCTCTTTAGTGTCGTGTGCGGCGGCTTTCGTGTCTTGTTTTGCGCTTTGATCGGCCTGTCGCGGGAGCGCAAAGGATGTAGATGCGATTGCAACTACCAAAACTAACCTCGAGCAGTTTTTGCCAAAAGACATAGGACAGCTTCCTCCTGGGGGATTTAAACGCTGGCATAACCTATCACTAGACTGAAGAGAAATCCACTTGGTGGGCAGTTAAAGGATACGACGCCGCGGAGTTGCGCACCCACTTCTCACAGACATCGCGAGAAAACCTGTCCTGAGCGAAGCCGAAGGATGGGGCATCCTTAGGTCTTGGAGTCAGTGAGAAGCGGGCCAACCGCCTTCGAATTCCTTAGCAATGTGAATCACGGCTGAGCATAATTAAGGACGTGGTTACCTATGACCTGCATAAGCTCGGATGGCATAGCTTTCAACAGCTATGCCTGACTATCGCAAGGGAAGTGCTGGGCCAAACCGTACAATCGTTTCTTGACTCAAAGGATGGTGGCCGAGACGGAGCCTTTGCTGGAACTTGGAGGCCGCAAAAGGGCGAGAAGCTGAAAGGGAGGTTTGTCATTCAGTGCAAGTTTAGTTCTAAATCCAACAAGCCTTTGAATCTGTCCGATGTGGCCGACGAGCTCGAAAAAGTCAAAAAACTGGTAAAGCAGAAGCGATGTGATTGCTACTTACTGCTAACAAATTTCGATGTCTCCGGAATCGGCGACACGAAGATCGAACAAGAATTCGCCGCGGCTGGAGTAGAGCAATTCAGAGCCTTTGGGTCGGACTGGATCAACCAACAAATTCGCGACAACAAACGGCTGCGAATGCTGGTACCGCGAATATATGGGCTCGGTGATCTCAGCGAAATTCTCGATGAACGCGCTTATGACCAGGCAATAGCATTGCTGGAATCAATGCGGGAGGACTTAGCCAAGGTGGTATTGACCGGTGTGTATGGCCGCGCCGTACGGGCATTGGAAGAGCACGGCTTCGTACTACTGCTTGGAGAGCCGGCATCAGGTAAAACGACGATTGCCTCGATGCTGGCGATGGCTGCGATTGACCAGTGGGGAGTGTCCACCATGAAGCTCGAAACGTCCACCCAGATGGTTGACCGATGGAATCCAAGACATCCAGATCAGTTTTTTTGGATTGACGACGCTTTTGGGGTGACACAATTCGAGCTGTCGCTTGCGCTGGATTGGAACCGCATCTTTCCAAAGGTGAAAGCAATGATCAATGCGGGTGCACGTGTCGTGTTCACTTCCAGGGATTACATTTACAACAGAGCGAAGGACAGCCTTAAGGAGTCAGCATTTCCGCTGATGAGGGAGAGTCAGGTTGTGATTGATGTCCACGATATTACGCGGACGGAAAGGGCACAGATTCTATACAACCACATAAAGCTGGGGGCGCAGCCTCATAGTTTCCGCAGAACGGTCAAGTCTTATCTAGAGCAGATTGCCAGTCATCCGCGTTTTGTTCCTGAAACTGCCCGACGCTTAGGGAATCCGCTATTTACCCGCAATCTAGATATTTCCCTAGCCGGTGTGACCGAATTCGTTGAGCAGCAAGAGCAACTCTTACAAGAAGTCATCGAAGGCTTAGACAAGCATAGTCAGGCAGCGCTGGCGCTAATCTTCATGCGGAATGGAAGCGTTGATAGTCCGATAGGTCTCCGGCCTTCGGAGGAGACTGCGCTCCTGCGTATGGGCACAGATCTGGGGGAGATAATTCCTGCTCTGAAAGCAATGCAGAACAGCCTAACGGCGCAGGTTAGGGAGGACGGTCGTACAATCTGGACTTATAAGCACCCGACAGTTGGGGATGCATATGCATCGATCGTATTGAAGAATTCTGAGCTAATGGACATATACCTTGAAGGCGCCCCGGCCGAGAAATTGATGTCGACAATTACCTGTGGCGATGTCGCGCTGGAGGGAGCCGTCGTAGTACCTAGTAACTTGTACGATTCGGTCGAGCGAAAGATTGCGCTCCTTGAGGACGCCATAGAAACTCAGGAGTGGGGGCAGCGATGGGAGAAAAGACGAAGGATCGACAGATTTCTAGGGGAGCGCTGCGACCCGACATTTCTCCAACTTTACCTACAGCGACACCCGAAAATGCTGGACAGAGTCAGCAGCCCCGGATTGCGGCTGGATGTTGTCTCGGAGGTCGATTTGGCAATTCGCCTTTCTGAGTTAGGTCTGTTTCCGGAGCAATACCGGGCAAAGTTCGTTCAGACCGTAACGGAGCACACAGTAAACGGCGATGATGGATACGTGTTTGAAAGCCGTGGAATCAGGAGGATGTTTACCCGGCAGGAGATGAAACGGCTGAAGACTCGCGTGCGAGATGATCTTATCCCGAGCCTGGACGAGGTTCGAGGAAACTGGGAGTCCAATTTCCCGAGAGACGAAGACCCTGAGAGCTACATCCAGACGTATTCTGATCTCCTGAAAGCGCTTGAACGTGAGTTTTTGGCCGACAAACGTGTAAAAAAGGCAGTCATCGCCGAAACCCTTTTCGTTCGAGAATGGATCGATAGGAAATGGCAGGAAATGGCCGAACGCGGTCGACCGGACTACGAACCTGACTACGATCCAGATGCGGTGCCCGCGTCGCGTCCTGGGATTGCGGATGAAGGAAGAAGCATCTTTGATGATATAGACAGCTGACTCCGTGCGTCGCCTCTGCTGCCCCAAAACGGTCTCCCAAGCTTGTGCTCCTGTTTGCCCTCCTTTCCTGCTCCCGATAAACTGAACTTTCCATGTCAGACAACATTCACATCAAGCTCCCAATGGGAGCGACGAGGAAATGCCTAAAGGGCTCGACTGCGCTTTGCGTGTAGCCTCACACTCGATTCCTCCAATATCCGGGCCTGCGCCGGCCATGAGCGACCGCGAATACAACGACTTCGTGAGGAAAATCCTGATAGACGATGCTGAAAGGGAACTGCCGGAGGACGTATTTTCGGAAATCCCGGAAGTAGAGGGGCCAGCGCTGCGGAGCGGCCCTGATTCTTGCGACCGCTTGCTCGAAGGCGGTTTCAAAATTGGTTGCAGCAATGCGGCTGCGATCTCGATACCAACTTAAAGATGTCAGATATTCGTGTTCCGCTTGGGGATGAAACCGCAGCGGCTTACTCGCCATGCAGAAGCGTGCGTCCCTTTCGCTGGACCTCTTCCCACGGGACAGTCTTTACTTCGCCCGATTGGATCTCATCCAGGCGGCGCACGACCTCTTGCTGCCACGCCGCGTCCACATCCTGATCAACTGTGGCGTCCAAGCTGGAGATCAAGTTCCCAGCCAGTTCGGCTCGTTCGTTCTCAGGGAGAGCCAGCGCCTTTTGCAGGAGTTCATGCGCTTCCTGGGTCATAGGAAAATTATATGCCGCACTGCAAGTTTGCCCTCCTTTCCTGCTCCCGATAAACTGAAGTTTCCATGTCAGACAACATCCACATCAAGCTCCCTGATGGGAGCCAGAAGGAAATGCCTAAAGGCACAACTGCGCTCGATGTTGCTAAGGCGATCAGCCCGCGACTGGCGGATGCGGCGTTGGCCGCAAAGGTGTCCCACAACGGAGATCAGCCCACGCTGATTGACTTAACCCGCCCGCTAGAGCAGGACACCAAACTGGAAATTCTCACCGAGAAGCACCCCGAGGCGCTGGGAGTTTACCGGCATTCGTCGGCGCATTTGCTGGCGGCGGCGGTGCTCGAGCTTTTTCCGGAGACCAAGCTCGGCCACGGTCCGGCGACCGAGAGCGGATTCTTTTACGACTTCTACCGTCCGACTCCGTTCACGCCCGAGGACCTCGAAAAAATCGAAAAGAAAATGCAGGAACTGGTGCAGCAGAACCTGCCGTATGCACGCGAATTTCTGCCGCGCGATGAAGGATTGCAGCGCTTTAAGAGTGAAGGCGACTTCATGAAGTGCCACTTCATCGAGCAGTTCACCAAGCCCGATGAAAAAATTTCCATCTACAAGACCGGCAAGTTTCTCGACTTCTGCCGCGGGCCGCACATTCCTTCGACCGGCAAAATCAAGGCGTTCAAGCTGCTGAACATCGCCGGCGCGTACTGGCTGGGCGACGAAAAGAATCCGCAACTGCAGCGCATTTACGGCACGTCTTTCTTTTCGAAAAAAGACCTCGACGCCTATCTGCATCAAATCGAAGAGACCAAGAAGCGCGACCATCGCGTGCTCGGCAAGCAGCTTGATCTGTTTTCCATTCAGGAGCTGGCCGGGCCGGGGCTGATTTTCTGGCATCCGAAGGGCGGGATTATCCGCAAAGAGATGGAAGACTGGATGCGCAACCAGTATCTGAAGCGCGGATATTCGCTGGTGTACACGCCGCACGTGATGCGCAAGCAGCTTTGGCAGACCTCGGGGCACGAGGGCTATTACTCGCAGAACATGTTTGACGTGATGGAGCTCGACGACGCCGAGTACCGCCTGAAGCCGATGAATTGCCCCGGACACATTCTTATATATAAGGACTCGCTGAAGTCGTATCGCGATTTGCCGGTGCGGCTGGGCGAGCTGGGCACGGTGTATCGGTATGAACGCTCGGGCGTGATGCACGGGTTGCTGCGGGTGCGCGGTTTCACGCAAGACGACGCGCACATTTTTTGCACGCCGGAGCAGATTGAAGACGAGATGGCCGCGTGCCTGGAGTTCGCGCGCGACACGCTGCACGATTTTGGATTCGATCAATTTATTACTGAGTTATCCACATGGGACCCGGCGCAACGGGCGAGCTTTGTGGGATCGGAAGAGCAGTGGAACATGGCGACTTCGTCTTTGGAGAAGGTGCTCAAGCGCTTGAATATCGAGTACAAAACGATTCCTGGCGAAGCGGCGTTCTACGGCCCCAAAATCGATATCAAGCTGGTCGATGCCATCGGCCGCCTTTGGCAGCTTTCAACCGTGCAGTTCGATTTCAACCTGCCTGCACGATTTGGGCTGGAATACGTTGCCGAAGACGGCACCCGCAAACAACCTGTCATGGTGCATCGCGCACTCTATGGATCAATCGAGCGATTCTTCGGAGTGCTGATCGAGCACTACGCAGGAGCGTTTCCGGTGTGGCTCTCGCCGGTGCAAGTAGTGCTGATCCCAATTGCCGAACGCCATGTGGAGTATGCGAATAAGGTGGCGGCAATGTTACGAGGAGAGACTGCCAATGTACGCATAGGTCATGGGGGGACGGGCGTCCTCGCCCGTCCAGCCGAGCAAGGCTCGGCGATCTCGACCAGTGGAGGAATCTCTGTCCGCGTCGAGGTCGATGCCCGCAACGAAAAGATGAACGCCAAAATCCGCGAGCACGCGATGCAGAAGGTCCCCTTCATGCTGGTGGTGGGAGATAAGGAAGCCGAGGCAGGCAGAGTGAACGTGCGCACGCGCGGAAAAGAGAAGACGGAAGACATGGTGGCGGAGGAGTTTGGGGAGAAAATAAAGAAGCTGATTACGGGGAAGAGTCCCGGGTTGTAGAGTGAAGCAGGGAGGCTAGTTTGGCCGCTTCTAACCGGATCATTGTTGGCTTAACAGGCGCGTTCGGCAGCGGTTGTACAACAGCTGCCAAGCATCTTAGAGACAATAGAGGCTTTGTTGAATTGCGACTGTCGGACGCAATTCGTGCGGAATGGTCCAAGGCTCATCAGGGTTCACCCTCTAGGTCGGAATTGCAGCGGCTCGGCGACGATCTCCGTGAAAAGAATCACCCTGGAATTTTGGTGGAAATGGCACTCAATCAACTAGAGGCCAGCAATGGCGGAAAATTGCCGGACGCTGTCGTCTTGGATGGCTTGCGAAATGAAGGCGAGGTCAGCTATCTAAGGGATGAGTACGGATATCATTTCACTTTGATAGCTGTCCTAGCCTCGAACGACGCGAGATGGGATCGAATCGGTTTGACATACACCGATCAGAAACTAAGCCTAGCGGATTTCATTGCAGACGATTCTCGAGATAAGAACGAAGAGACGAAATACGGCCAGCAGGTGGAATTGTGCGTGGATAGGGCGGATATCCTGTTGGATAACACCGATGCCACGGTGGGAGAGTTCAAATCAAAAGTGGTCGACTTTGTCGATCTCGTGACAGGCAAGAATAAGCGGGGAGCTACTCAGCCAGAAATACTTATGAACATCGCGTTTTCTTCTTCCCATAGCTCCAAATGCATCAAGCGACATGTGGGCGCCGTGATCTCGGATTCTAAAGGGCAGATTGTGAGTGCGGGATACAACGAGAATCCACTCGGGACGAACCCTTGCGTTGAGGAACCGGAGTACGAGCACCAATGCTTTCGGGACATTGTGCGGAACAGCCATTTCAAGGCGCTTGCTGCCAAAGGGGCTAAGTGTCCGGACTGTGGGGAGCCGATAATCTTTGAAAAGGGCCCTCCATGGAGGTGTAAAGCCTGCTCCCAAAAGGGAAGGAAGACAAACTTAGAGGAATTCTTCTTTTTGGACCGCGCGATGAATTACTGCACCGCAGTTCACGCTGAAGTATGGGCGATTCTGGCGGCTGGCGAACGCGCCAGGGAGGGCGTGCTTTATACCACGACGTTTCCCTGTTCTCAATGCGCAGAGAAAATTGTTCAGAGCGGTATTCGTAAGGTCGTGTTCACAGAACCGTACCCAGATCCCTATGGTGCAAGCCGCTTGAAACTCGGAAAAATCGACCTCGAGCAGTTTGAGGGAGTTAGGTCCTCTAGCTTCGATCGGATATTCTCAAGAACGAAGCCTGACTAGCGCAATTTAGGTTCCGGTTGGCACTTCGGCTTCTCTTTGAACTCCTCTTTTTTTGTCACGGTATCAGGTTTGTTCTCCTTGGGGAGAACCGTGATGTAACCCGAGAATCCCCAGGAAGACACCGCAGCAGAAGTTTTTTTCGACATGACGATATCCCTCATTTCTGCTGGTTTGGTTTGGAGGTCACTGCGAACCTCAGAGCAATATGATTAAAACAGCAATTTACTAGTATTGTCTAGAATGCATTTGGATGACCGTAAAATTTTGTTATCCACAGCTTCCCGTTCCCACACCGGCACTAACATTGGTTTGATCCACCGCTATCCGATCAGCAGTCGCCCTGTGGTAGGTCAACCTGCATCGCAGCCAAGCGAAAACCGCAACGCGGCGCAGATTTCGTCCATTCGTGAGGACCTCAGCTGTGCAACCCGTCTGCCCAAGCGTTGTTGAGAAACCGTGACCGCATTGTGCAGGTTCACGGCACAAGGCGCCTTCATGCCGTCCTCGTCAGTCAAAACTACCTCGGAGGACACGCCTCGAATCGTAGAAGTAATGGGTGCGACTGTAACGGTTGATAAATAACCGACTGCGCTGTTACGAGTAAGCACGACCACAGGTCTTTTTTTATCTGGCGGGGCAAACTGGTAGAGCCGGATATCGCCTCGTCTTATTCCTGCGGCCATGCGGCCTCTGCCTCCCAGGCGAGTGTCTCTTCGCGCGTGTGTGGCTTTCGCGAATAGCCCTGGCGGTCGCGGTCTTCCTTAGCTCGCACTTCCAATCTTTGGAGGTGCTCCCGGAGCGCATCCCGCACCAAGGCGGAGCGGTTCTTTCTCGTCCGCTTTGCGGCCTGATCGGCAGCCTGCAAGAGGCGCTTGTCGAGAACAATCTGAATTACTTGCATATGTTGATTGTACTCCACAGTATATTCCACAATCAAGAAATGTTACGGGGGCTCAAACCCTCCATTCGAAAAAAACGAATCAGTCGCGAGCAGGCAATATCCGAAACGGTTTTCCCCTTGGCAGCCGATACACGGAAAAATCTCGCCGGTCCAGCGTGAACACCGTATCCACCCCGTCGCGCGCCGCCAGATGAACCAGTGATGCATCCGCCAGTTGGATTCGAATATCGCGATACTTTTTCATGATCGCCGAAATCGGCTTGGCGTCGGCGCTGGTCAGAGTCAGCATTTCGAACAGTCCGATATCGATGCTGGCAAGAAGCTGCTGAATCGCATTTGAGTCTCGCCGCAAAAGCCACGCAACTTCGGTGATTACCGGCCAGCAAGTGAACAGCGGGCCGGGCAGGTCGCGCAACGCTTCTACGCAAGTCTTGTGATATTGGTCGCGGCGGCTAAGGATGGCGACGATCGGGCCGGTGTCCGCTAGGACTCGCTTCATTTCTTTTTGCCGAATCCGTTGAAGTGGCGGCGGTTCGTGCTCAGGTCCCTAGGCGCGTTTCGTGCAGAGCCGATAATTCCGGACTCCTCGGCCAGTTCATAAGCAGTCTTGCCCGCTGGCTCGCTCCCGAGATAGCTTTCCAGGGCTTCGCGCACGAGGTCTGATTCGGTACTTCCGTTGGCGCGCGAGCGGCTACGCAGACGCGAGGTCAACGCCGGAGGAACACGGACCGTTATGCGATGCGAAGACATGTCAGACATTATAGCATTTATGTCAGACGTATCTCAGCTTTGAGAGGTACGGCTTTCGGGCGTAACGTAATCTGATACTCTTTCTGCCGTCAATCCACGCCGGAGGTTTTTGATCCATGACCCGACCGAGGCTGCTCATCGTTCTCACCGCCCTGTGTTTCTTCGTTCCTCTCGCCCGCGCCGCCGAGCAATACGCCGTCACCTACGAGCGCAACGTGCCCGTCAAAATGCGCGACGGCGGCATCCTTCGTGCCGACATTTACCGTCCAGCCGCCGACGGCAGGTTTCCCGTGCTCCTGCAGCGCACGCCCTACAACAAAGATAACGGTGTGGACTTTGGACTGAAAGCTGCGGCGCACGGTTTCGTCGTCATTTTCGAAGATGTGCGGGGCCGCTACGCCTCCGAAGGCGACTGGTACACATTTAAAAACGAGCCTAATGACGGATACGACACGGTCGAGTGGGCCGCGGCGCTACCTTATTCAGACGGTAAGGTGGGGATGTTTGGCGGGTCTTACGTTGGCGCAACTCAGATGCTTGCAGCGATCGCGCATCCTCCGCATCTCGCCGGAATTTGTCCCATCGTCACCGCCAGCAACTACCATTCGAATTGGGTGTACCAGGGCGGCGCTTTCGAGCAATGGTTCGACCAGAACTGGACCTCCGGCCTGGCGCTGAACACCTTGGAGCGCCAAGTCGCCAACAACACCAACGCGCTGCAAGGTATCTCGACCTTTCCACTGGCCAACTATTCGCTATTCAATCTTGATAAACATTCCCATCCGGCCTCGAGCGCCGCCCTCGCGCCTTACTATCTCGACTGGCTGGCGCATCCCAGCTACGACGATTACTGGAAGGCAATCTCCATCGAAGAGCACTTCGGCGACGTCAACGTTCCCGCTTTGCACGTTGGGGCCTGGTATGACCTTTTTCTCGGCGGCTCGTTGCGCAACTACGAAGGACTCAAGGCGCACGCTGCAACCGAGCAGGCGCGTCGTGGGCAACGTTTGCTAGTCATTGTCGGCGGCCATGCCGGTAACGGACCCAAAATCGGAGACGTGGATTTCGGCGCGGCCTCCAAAATCGACGAAGACGAAATAAGCCTGCACTGGTACGAATACTTGTTTAAGGACGCGCATAACGAATTTGCTTCCGACAAGCGTGCGCAAATTTTTGTGATGGGCGTCAACCAGTGGCGCGAGGAAGATGACTGGCCCCTGGCCAAAGCGCGCAACACGAAATATTTTCTGCACTCCGCAGGCAAGGCAAATTCACTTGCGGGCAACGGGACGCTTTCGATCACCGCGCCCAGCAACAAAGAAACGTCCGATCAATATATTTACGATCCCGCAAATCCCGTACCGACGGTTGGAGGACCGCTATGCTGCGATTCCAACCATCTGGCCCCTGGACCGCACGACCAGCGGGCGGTTGAGGCTCGCAACGACGTTCTGGTCTACTCGACGGCGCCCATGTCGCAGGATGCGGAGGTCACCGGCCCAGTGACCGTTGAACTCTACGCTAAGTCTTCCGCGGTGGACACTGACTTCACCGCCAAGTTAGTTGACGTCGCGCCTGACGGCTTCGCGCAAAATCTCACGGAAGGAATTCTGCGGGCCCGTTACCGGGAGTCGGATGAAACACCATCGCTAATCACGCCGGGGCAGATATACAAACTCAACATTGACGTGTGGGCCACCAGCAATGTTTTCAAGAAAGGGCACGTCCTGCGCCTGGAAATCTCCAGCAGCAACTTTCCCCGCTTTGACCGCAACCTGAACACCGGACGCAACCGTTATCTGAAAGCTAGCGAAGATATGAATTCTGATCCGCCGTTCAGTCCGGCAACGAATGTCATTTATCACGACGCGGAACATCCTTCGGCGCTGGTTCTGCCGGTTGTTTCTGGCCATTAGACGGGAGGGAACTGAGCGATTCCGGCATGACCTTCGTAACCCGAATGCTCGCTCATACTCTGAGAGAATTTAAGTCGATTCCTCAGAGGCCCCATGTCATCATCCAGCAATACTGTTCCTGGCAATAATCCGAATGTGACAGTTGCCGCAGGTTCCGCTGCTGCGACGGCGCCGGCGCACGCCCCCCAAACAACTATCTCAGCCGCGCCACAGCCGGCACCAACTCAGGCGGCGGCTCCGGCCCAGGCCTCAGCGCCGTTTTCAACTCCGGCGTTGCTAGCCGCAATGCTGCGCAGTGCGCCAAAAATCAGCGATTTATTTTTCTCGCCGGGAAAGCCACCAATGGTAGAAGTGAATGGCAAGTTGGCTCCGGTGGGTGCGCGAGTTCTCACCCCGGACGACACCCGTCATATTTCATCCGAGCTGATAGGAAATAACAAACATGCGCTCGGTAATCTGCGCGATCAGGGTTCGTGCGATGTGTCTTACAGCCTTGCCGGAGCATCGCGCTTCCGAGTAAATGTATTCATGCAGCGCGGAAGTTGCGCTGTCGTCATGCGCGTCATTCCCAGTCGAGTGCCGAGTTTCGAAGAATTGAATTTGCCCGCCGAGTTGCAGCAGATCGTAGGCCTGCGCAACGGCATCGTGTTGGTTACAGGACCCACTGGCTCCGGCAAGTCTTCGACGCTTGCGGCCATCATCGATCTCATCAACAAGCGGCAGTCGTACCACATTCTCACCATCGAAGACCCGATTGAATTTCTGCATCCGCACCAGAGCTGCATCGTGCACCAGCGTGAGTTGCATAGCGATACCAACAGCTTTGCTCAGGCTTTGCGGGCCGCGCTGCGGCAGGCGCCAAAGGTAATCCTGGTTGGAGAGATGCGCGACCGCGAAACCATCGAGATCGCCATGGAAGCCGCCGAGACTGGACACACGGTTATGTCCACGCTGCACACGATCGACGCTGCGAAAACTGTCGAGAGAATTGTCGGAGTGTTTCCGCTGGCCGAGCAGCATGCCATTCGAAATCGCCTGGCGAAAAGTTTCCGTTTCATCGTTTCACAACGGCTGATTCCACGTAAAGACGGCAGCGGACGAGTAGCTGCAATCGAGATTTTGAAATCCACCCTGCGCACCCGCGAGTACGTAGAAAAAGGCGAGGGCGAGGGCAAGACTTTGCTCGATGCTATGCGCGTAGGCACCACCGAAGGCATGCAGCATTTCGATGGCGAGATAGAGAAGCTAGTCCGCGCCGGGACCATTGATTTTGACACCGGCATGGCTTACGCAACTAACGCCGGCAATCTGCGCCTGGAACTGGCCGACTTTGCGCCGCCGAAAGAGGCGGACTCGGAGATCACTCCATAATTTCCGTGGGCAGTTTCTGTATCCACGCGCCGTTACACTGTGATTAATGCGGATCGGCGTCATCTCGGATACACACGGGCTCCTGCGGCCCGAGGCCCTGGTTGCGTTGCAAGGTTCCGACCGCATCATTCACGCCGGCGATATCGGCAATCTCGAAATTCTTGATCGATTATCCGAGATAGCGCCGGTTACAGCGGTGCGCGGCAATGTCGATCGGGAATCCTGGGCGAAAAATATTCCTGAAACTGACGTGCTAGAAATCGACGGCGTTTCTATTTACGTCCTTCACGTCCTCGATAAACTTGATCTGAAGCCGGAAGCCGCCGGAATGCGCGCCGTGATTTATGGCCACAGTCACGTTCCAAAGCGAGAAATGAAAAACGGCGTGTTGTATTTCAATCCAGGAAGTGCCGGTCCGCGCCGCTTCCAACTGCCGGTCACAGTCGGCAAACTGATCGTAACCGCAGGAAAAATCGAAGCGAACTTCTGCAATTGCTTCCCTGATCGTTGCCAATGAAGTTTTCTCGTCTGGTTTCCTTCGTGAACCTTCATGCCCTTTGTGGTTCAGGCATTTAAAAAACCCATAACCACAAAGGGCACGAAGGTTCACGAAGGAAATACTTGATCACATTCGGGGCGAGCTCTGAATTTTCTCTGATCTCTGCGAAAACCCTGCGCTCTCTGCGGTCAAAAGCTTTTCTACTTTAGAATCGCGATGAATGTCTTTGCGATTCGAAATCAGCAAAATCGGCCACGCCGCGCGAAGAGCGACGCTGCATACTCCGCACGGCCAAGTCGAAACGCCGGTGTTCATGCCGGTCGGCACTGCCGCCACCGTCAAGGGCGTTCCCCAGGACTTGCTGGAACAGCTCGACGTTCAAATTCTTTTGAGCAATACCTATCACCTTTATCTGCGCCCCGGCATCGATCAGATTCGCAAGCTCGGGGGATTGCATCGGTTCATGTCGTGGCCCCGCGCGATCCTCACCGACTCCGGTGGATTTCAGGTTTTCAGTCTCACCGATCTGCGGAAGGTCACGGAAGAAGGCGTAACTTTTCGCTCTCACCTCGACGGATCATCGCACTTTCTTTCGCCCGAGACCGCTACGGAGGCGCAAGTCGGCCTCGGCGCGGACATTATTATGGCCTTCGACGAATGCACCGAGTATCCGGCTGATGCGGCTCGTACTCGCAACTCGATGGAGATGACATTGCGCTGGGCGCAGCGCAGCAAGGAGTATTTCGGAGCTCACAAGCATGAGGTGCCATGGCAGAGCCGTCAGCCATCAGCCGTCAGCCATCAGGGAAAAAGCAGGTTCCCCGACTCCAGAGATGAATCCGACAGAGGATTCATCTCCTCCGCTCGGAATGACAGTTTTGATAAGTTTGATAAGAAGGAACAAACCCAGGCCCTTTTCGGCATCGTCCAAGGTGGAATGGACCATGCGCTCCGCAAAGAATCTGCCGAGCGCACTATCGAAATCGGATTCGACGGCTACGCCATCGGCGGCCTGAGCGTCGGAGAGCCACGTGCCCTAACCCGCGAAATCGTCGAATCAACCATCGAACATCTGCCGAAAGACAAGCCGCGCTATCTCATGGGCGTCGGCACTCCCGAAGAAATTGTCGAATATGCCAACCTCGGTATCGACATGATGGATTGCGTGCTGCCCACTCGGGCCGCCCGTCACGGACTGCTATTCACTTCAGAAGGAAAAATTTCGATCAAGCAGGCGAAATACGCCGGAGACGAGAATCCTCTCGACCCGAGTTGTTCTTGCCAGGTTTGCTGCCGCTACTCCCGCGCCTACTTGCGTCATCTTTATACGTCGAATGAAGTCCTGTCGCAAGTTCTTAATACCATCCACAACCTGACCTACTACCTTGACACTATGCGGCGCGTCCGGCATTCTATTTGACTTGGGACTGTGCGGGTTTCTTCTTGCTCGGAAGCCTGAGGGCGTCCTGGTTTCCTGAGAAGCCTTCCTTGGTGATTTCAGCGTTCTTTTGCCGACTTTGTGCGGGCAGAGCGCAAAAGATTCGCAATTCGAAGAGAATATAGAAGAGCCGTTCCAGCGTCTGTAGTGACAAAGTCCGGTTTGAATTCAATAGCATCCGCAGTCGGCACCTAACTATGTTTACGTACGCTTTAATCGCATTAGCTTGGCAGTCCGGTGGGGCGCCCAGCTGGATCGGGATCGCCCCGCTCATTTTTATTTTCGCAATTTTTTATTTCGTTCTGATCATGCCCCAGCAGCGCCGCCAGAAAAAATGGCAGGCCATGCTCGGCGAACTCAAGACGGGAGACAAAGTTACGACCTCGGGCGGCATACGCGGCACCATCGTCGCATTAAAGGACGACTCGGTGCATCTCCGCGTTCCACCCGACAATCTGCGACTGGAAGTGAGCCGGGCATCGATTTCCGCCGTCACCACGCCGGACGAGCCGGCAGCGAAGTGAATTGTGGGCAAAGGTTTCAAGGTTCACAAGTTTCAAAGTTTCGGAAACCTTGAAACATTTGAAACCTTGAAACCTGGCTTTTCGGAGTAGTTGATTTCTCATGAATAAGAATCTAGGTGTGAAGCTCGTCGTCATCATTGGTGTACTGCTGTTGTTTGTTTACGGCATCTTTGGAATTCCGAGTGGCTTCTCTGGCAGCGCACTGCTCGCGTCGCTGCAGAACCGCATTTCGCTGGGGCTGGATCTCAAAGGCGGTACCCACCTCATTCTCCAGGTGCAGGTAAACGACGCGGTAAACATCGATACCGACAACGCGATTCAGACTCTCAAGTCAGCGATGCGCAACGCCAAGATCAACTACACCGATCTCACCAAGCCTGACCCGGCCAATCGCCCTGACCAGATTGTTTTGAAGGGTGTGCCGCCCGAGGCTAGTTCCGACCTCCGCACCATCGTCCAGGACCGCCTTCCCGAATACGATCTCACTTCAGGCGCGAACAATGCGTACACGGTCACCATGAAGCCCACCAATCTGACCGACCTGAAGAACCGCGCGGTGCAGCAAGCTATTGAGACGATTCGCAACCGCATTGACCAGTTGGGCGTCAGCGAACCCATGATTGAAGAACATGGTCTGGGGCAGTACCAGATTCTGGTGCAGCTCCCGGGAATCGATGACCCTGCGCGCGTGAAGCAGGTCATGCAGTCCACCGCGATGCTCGAGATTCGGCAAGTGATGGGCGGGCCATATCCCAGCCAGGAGGCCGCGCTTCAGGACAAGGGCGGCGTCATGCCTGAGGATTCCATGCTGATGCCAGGCAAGACCAATCCTGACGGCACTCAGACTTGGTACTTCGTCTCCCGCATTCCTGCTGTGACTGGAAAAGATCTTCGCGGCGCCGAGCCGTCGCGCGATCAAAATGGGCAACCGGCGGTAGGTTTCACCCTGACCGGCGAAGGTGGGCGCAAATTTTTTGCCTTTACTTCCGCCCATGTGAAAGACCTACTGGGCGTGGTTCTGGACGGTAAGGTACAGAGCGTCGCCACCATCAATGAGCCAATTCACGACCAGGGAATTATTTCTGGTCGCTTCACCGATCAGGAAGTGAAAGACCAGGCCATGGTGTTGCGTTCGGGCGCTTTGCCGGCGGGCATCAAATACCTTGAAGAGCGCACGGTCGGACCATCGTTGGGAACCGATTCGATTCGCGCCGGGGTTCGCGCTGCTGTAGTGGGAATGTCTGCGGTCCTGGTTTTCATGCTTATTTATTACCGGGCTGCGGGTATCAATGCAGATGTCGCGCTAATTCTAAATTTGGTCATCCTGCTTGGTTTCTTGGGATTCACCGGCGCCACGCTCACCTTGCCGGGAATTGCCGGCGTGATTCTTACCGTCGGTATGGGCGTTGACTCTAATGTGCTGATCTTCGAGCGCATTCGCGAAGAGCTTCGCAATGGCAAAACTCCGCCGTCGGCAGTGGAGCAGGGTTTTGGTCATGCGCTCACCACAATCATCGATACTCACGTGACCACCATTGTTTCGGCGATCATTTTGTTTTTGTTCGGCAGCGGCCCAGTGAAGGGCTTCGCCGTGACCCTTAGCTTTGGTTTGTTTGCTAATTTATTTACCGCGGTCTTTGTTTCGCGGGTGATTTTTGACTGGGTGTTGAGCCGCAAGCGTATCGGCGAAGCGCTGAGTATTTAAGAAGCTGTCGTTGGCTGTTGGCCGTTTGTCGTTGGCGAGGCCAAGGCGGCGAACGACGAGCGACCAAGGACGAACGACGAAAGGTTTTTGCAGCGTGGAATTTTTTCGCAATTCGAACATCGACTTTCTTAGCAAGAAGTGGTACTTCATCGCCTTTTCGCTGGTCTTCAGCGTGGCGGGAATTCTCTCAATGCTGTTCTGGCACGGCCTGCCACTGGGCATCGACTTCCGCGGCGGCACGCTGGTTTACGTGAAGTACTCGCATACGCCGGATGACAACGCGGTGCGTTCGCAGATGGATCGCGCTGGGCTGCATAACGTTCGCATTCAGCGCTTCGGCACCATCGACAGTAATGAGATCTTGATTGATCTTCCGCTGCAGGAAACCAGTGAACAGGCGCTTGATCAGGGCAAGAATCAGATCATCAATGCGTTGCAGACCAACGTTTCCGCCGGCAAACCCGATCTGAACAACACCAGCGGGCTGTCGCTCACCGCGTACTTAATGCAAAAAGACCCGCTGCATCTGGGCACCGATGCGCAACAGCGCTACTCCGCAATCGCCCAAACCATTGTCAATTATCGCGACAAGACCAAAGGCGGCGTGCTCGCCAGCTTCGATGAATTAAAGGGAGTTGCTGAACCAGCAGTGCTGACTTCAATTCAGCAGGATTTCTTTTTGTCTGACTTCGGTGTCTATCAGGTAGAGATTGTGGGTCCGCAGGTAGGCGCTCAATTGCGTAAGCAGGCCATATTGGCGACCTTGTATTCGCTGGGGGGAATGCTGATTTATCTCGCCTTCCGCTTTGAATGGATTTACGGCGTGGCCGCTGTGATCACGGTTTTTCACGATACCCTAATCACCCTTGGCGCGTTCTCGCTGACCAATAAGCCTATATCTCTCACGGTGATAGCGGCCATCCTGACGCTGATCGGCTACTCCAACAATGACACTATCGTCGTGTTCGATCGCATTCGCGAGAACCTGAAGCTGATGCGGCGTGAGAAGCTGTCTGACGTCGTCAATCGCAGCATCAATCAAACTTTAAGTCGAACCATCTTGACAGCGGGTTTAACATTCCTGACTGTACTTGCTTTGTACCTTTTTGGGGGCGAAGTGTTGCACGGGTTCTCCTTTGCCCTGGTAATCGGCATCTTAATCGGGACGTATTCGTCGATTGCCATTGCGGCCCCGATTCTTGTGGCGTATCAGGATTGGCGTTCGGGCCGTAATAAGCCGCCAGCCATGCTTCCTACGGCCGGCGGTCGTCGTGAGAAAGTAAGAGCCAAGGCTTAGGGCTCTGCCCTTCCAGTCGCGAAGGCTGCAGCCCTCGTCAGCAGCTCAGTTTGCGGCCTTTATTTTGTTCGCTCGGTTGGTTGTGCAGCTCTGCTTTCCGGTTTTTTGGGCCGGAAAACAGCTCTGGGTGCCGTTATCTGGGGTCAGGCGGACGAAAGCTCTGCCGCTACATTGCATCAAAAGTTCCGAAAGTCGGGAGCAAATGCGCGATGTCTGGTGTCTAAATCACCGTAGACCTGTGCAGGGAGAAAACTTATGTTTGAGGATAGCCTGATCGAATCAGGTGGAAAACTTAAAACCGCACGCGGAAGAACGACGACTTTTTCGTTCATCCTCGAGGCCGTCATCATTGGAGTCATGGTCCTGATTCCTCTGATTTTCACGGAAGCGTTGCCTCACGCGCAGCTGATGATGTCGCTAGTCGCGCCCCCGCCTCCGCCGCCGCCACCTCCGCCTCCTGCCGCAGTTCACATTGTTAAACAGGTACAGACTGACATCGTGAACGGGCAGCTCCGTACCCCCACCAAGATTCCGAAGAAGGTCGAAATTATTAAGGAAGAGGAAGCCCCGCCGCCATCCATGGGTGTAGTCGGTGGCGTACCCGGCGGTGTTCCGGGTGGCCAGATGAACGGTGTCATCGGCGGAATCATCAGCAATGCCCCGATGGCTGTTCCCAAGGTGGCGACGCCGCAGCGTATCCGGGTTTCGCAGGGCGTCACTCAAGGCATGGTGTTGCACCGCGTTAATCCCACATACCCGCCATTGGCGCGCACTGCCCGCATCCAGGGGAATGTGATTTTGGCCGCTGTGATCGGAAAAGATGGCGCCATTCAGAACCTGCACGTGGTCAGCAGTACGTCTCCGCTGCTGGTGCAAGCAGCATTGGATGCGGTGAAGCAGTGGCGCTATCGTCCTTACATTCTGAACGGCGAGCCGGTCGAAGTTGACACCCAGGTGACGGTGAACTTTACCCTCTCCGGTGGATAAACGTCCGGTTTTTACTGAGGTCTGCGGAGATCGTCCGCATGGCGGACGATCTTTTCGCGTCGAGATGACACGGTAAGGTATTCGTTTCAATAATTGTAAGCATCTGAATTTGTGAAAGCTAAGATCCTGAGGAGGAGAAGCAACTCATGTTTGCAGCTCATGCAGCAACACACCTGGTAACACATTTTTCAACCACCGCCACTTGGCTGCTTCAAGAGGCGGCCGCCCCGCAATGGGACCCAATCTCTCTGTGGAAACAGATGGGATGGGTGGCCCGCGGCGTGGTCATCATTCTATTCATCATGTCCGGCTGGTCGTTTGGCGTGATGATCGACCGATGGATGGCATTCAGCGCAGCCCGTAAGCAGTCCCGGGCCTTTGCTCCAGCAGTGGCAGGTGCCCTGCGGGACGGCAAGATTGACGAAGCGATTAAGGTTGCGGAACGCAACAAGAAAAGCCATCTGGCGAAAGTCGTCACCGCTGGCCTGATGGAGTTCCGTGCTCATCAGGAAAGCGCTGACATTCCGGGCGAAACCATTGAGGCTTCCAAGCGCGCTTTAGAGCGCACCGAAGCCATCGTGCACGCCGAACTGAAACGCGGCTTGGGCGGGTTGGCCACCATTGGTTCAACCGCTCCCTTCGTCGGCCTCTTCGGCACCGTGATGGGCATTTTAAACGCCTTCAAGGGAATCGCTGCCGAGCATGCCACCGGTCTAGCAGCGGTCGCCGGCGGTATCGCTGAAGCCCTGGTCACCACCGCTTTCGGATTGCTGGTCGCAATCCCGGCCGTGATGATGTTTAACTACTTAACCGGGCGTGTGGAAGCGTTCGATGTGGAGATGGACAACTCATCGAGCGAACTGATCGATTACTTCCTGAAACGCCGCGCAGTTCGTCGGTAAAACTGAATATGGAGCGACGGCGTCTCGCGTCGTGCGCGGGCGGGGACGCCCGTACCCCATGTTCAACTTGAGTTGCTAAGGTCCGGCTGGAGCGAAAACTCCCGCCGGGCCTGCCTCCGAACCTAATCCGACGCGCTCAATTCGGGCGGGAGAAAAGTTATGGCGATTTCAGTTCGTGACGAAGGTGCCAAGGTCAATTCCAACATCAACGTGACTCCCATGGTGGACGTCATGCTGGTGTTGCTGATCATCTTCATGGTGATCACGCCTATGTTGCAGAAGGGCGTAACTGTAGACCTTGCTAAAGTCAATAACCCACAGCAGATGCCTGACGCCGACAAGGAAGACGCTCTCATCGTCGCAGTCATGCGGAATGGCGACGTTTTCTTTGGCAACGACCGCATTCAACCCGATCAGTTGACCAACAAAATCAAGGATCGGATAGCCAACAAGGTCAACAAGACCGTTTACCTGCGCGCCGATGCGCGGGCCAAATACAAGGCGGTCGTCGAAGTGGTGGATAATGTCCGCGCCGCCGGAGTTGACGATCTTGGCTTGTTGACCGATCAGAAGAAACAGATTCCTACTCCGGGTTCGCCTTCATCACCGAATCCTGGCGCAAGCGGGTCTGAATAGATTTCGAGGGGAGCTTCTTATGGCAATGTCAATGGGTGGTGGAAAAGGTGGGCCGAGCGCTGACATTAACGTCACGCCGCTCATCGATGTTTTGCTGGTGCTGCTGATCATCTTCATGGTGATCACGCCGCTTACGCCGAAGGGACTGGACGCGCTTGTACCGCAGCCTCCGCCGCCGAACCAGCCTAAAAACCAGCAGCCCGATCGCACCATTGTGGTGCAGGTTATCGACGCGGGCCCTGGCAAGACTCCGGGCGTCAAGATTAATCAGGATGACGCAACCTGGGACACGCTGCAGACCCGGCTGACCGACATCTTTAAGTCGCGCGCTGAGAAAGTAATGTTCGTGAAAGGTGATGACAACATCCCCTTCGCGGACGTCGCCAATGTCATCGACATTGCGCACGCATCGGGCGTGGACAAAGTCGGTCTAATCACCGCCAAGATTGAGGCAGGCGGCTAAAGCGGCAGGTTGCTTGAGATTAAAGGACGGGCGTCCCCGCCCGTCCGCGCGGGTGCTCAAATAAAATTACGCCCGCGCCCCAAACGAAATTTGTGTTATCGTATGCGGCTGGAAATTGGGGCAGGTTCCGGAGGGGGAATAATATTCATGAAGGTAAGTTTAAGAGTGGTGGTCCTGATGGCGGTGGCTGCGCTCGTATTGTCAACCGCAGGCTGCGACCGGCTACGCGCGCGCGATCAGCTCAATAAAGGCGTCGCGTCCTACAAGAACGCCCGCTATGAGCAGGCCATCGAGCACTTCAAGAACGCGGTGGCTCTTGATCCCGCACTTCTTAACGCTAAACTCTACTTGGCTGCGGCTTACGTTGCCCAATACATTCCGGGCGTGGATTCGCCCGATAACCTTGCCAATGCCACTGGCGCGATTGACCAGTACAAAGCCGTCCTGGCGCAGGACCCGAAAAACGTAAACAGCATGAAGGGCATCGCCGGCTTGTCGCTGCAGATGAAGAAATTCGACGACGCGCGCACTTACTACCGCAAAGCTATCGACCTAGATCCAAACGACCCCGAAGCCTATTACTCCATCGGCGTGATCGACTGGACGATGGCCTTCACGCCGCGCATGGAAGAGCGCGCAAAGCTCGGACTTCGCCCCGACGAGCCGCTGAAGGACAAGAAAGTTTGCGTCAAGCTGCGTGCAGATGCTGAGCCCGTCATTCAGGACGGAATTGATAATCTGAACAAGGCCCTTTCGCTGCGTCAGGACTACGATGACGCTATGGCCTATATGAACCTGATTTACCGCGAGAAGGCCGACCGCGAATGCGACCAACCCGATCAGCGTGCCGCTGATCTGAAAACCGCCGACGAGTGGGTGGACAAGGCCATGGCCGCCAAGAAAGCCAAGGCAGAAAAGGCAGCCAACAGCCCGCAAGGCATCACTGTTGACCAATCGAAATAACGTGTAGAGCGAATTCTAGGAAAACAATTGTGGAGAGACGGGCACCTCGCCCGTCTTTTTTGTTTTTCCCTTCAATTGATCATGTTGCGGGCCTGGCCTGAGCGAAGCCGAAGGATCAACATCCCTCCCAAAATCAAGAAATGATTGTGGGGCGACGGGCGTCCTCGCCCGTCCAAATGTGAAGTCTGCGCCTACTAAGGTCAAAACTCAATCCTGCACACCACAATATTCGCCCCAAACCTTCGCGGAGACGCACACCCATATCGTCCCAACAACGCCTGGAACTCCGGCTCTCGATCTACGATAAAACCAGCCTGGAATAGCCAAACCTCGCGTCCCCGCAACCGTGCAGGCTCGTTCTTCGCCAACTTCTGCAGCTGCATCGGAAACGTATCCGCGCGAAAAACCCACAGCCGCGGAAGCAATGACGCGGACTGGTACCCTCCACATTGCGAAATATAAAAAAACTCCGTCACCTCTCCCGTATGAGTTATGTCCGCGCCGCATACGTAGTAGCTCAGAAGCAGTCCGCTCTCGTAATCGGTAAGAACAACTGACCCCGGAGTCGCCGAGCCGCGCAGATAAGCTACCGCTTGCTGCATGAGTTCTCTTTTCTGATTTTCCGGCCTGATGTACGAACCAGCGGGAACCACAGTGAAGTTGCAAACTGCCAGCGCAATCGCAATGGCTAAAGGCCGCGCCCAGCGCCGGTTTGGCCGCCATCGCGTCAGCGTGAATGCAATGGCTGGCATGGCGAAGATCGCGAGATACGAATCATGCCGCGTCCCGCCATACGGATAAGCTCCGATCAAGGCGGCGCCGCAATTGATCGCGAAAGGCAGCAGTAACAGAATCCCAATTTGTCGCGCACTCGGACGTCCGCCCCGGTTACCAGAGTCTCTAGTTCGCAGCAACAGCGCAATCCCGACGACAAACAGCAACATCCCCAGCGCCGAAACCGCTCCCTGGCTAAACAAAAAATGAAACAGCCGGAGGTTCGCCCTGGCCAGAAATACGAACACATTCTCCTGTCCGCGATGAAACAATGAACTCCGCAAATAAGATTGCGCCACATCTTGGGTCAGCGCACGATTGCGAATAACCGAAATATGAGTTCGCCACAAGATAGCAGTGACCGCGACGCAGCCAACCTGAGTGCCAATCCAAGATGCCACCAATGAGGCTTTTGGCCGCATATCCGCGATCCGCAGCAATCCATAGATGGCAATGCTCGCTGCAAAAATTATGGCCGCGTAGTGCGTCAGCAGCGCTAAATACAGAGTCATCGCCGAGGCCAGCATTAGCTTCGGTGACTTGGTCATGAACGCGCGATCCAGCAAGTACAACGTCGCCGCCATGAAGCAAAGCAGCAAGGCGTATTGCCGCACCTCCGCCGACGTATAAATCAGGGCCGGCGAAAACAATACGAGGCTCATCGCTATCAACGCCGTCGTCCGATCGGCTACCTCGCGAAGCCACAAATAAACGAACCATCCGGCAGCGGTCCCCGCGAGCACTGACGGAAGCCGCAGAAAAAACTCCGCATGCGAAAGCATTCCCCAGTAATGCAAAAAAAGAATCAGCAGTGGCGGGTGCGCCGTGCCCAGGCTGGCGCGATAGGCATCTGCCACCGTAGGTTGCATCGCCAGCAAGTAATGCATGGCCTCGTCGGCATTCAGAAACTTGGAAGACGCTCCGATCAGCCGAACCATCAGGCCCGCCAAAATCAGCGCTAGCGGCGCCGCCACTAACTGTTGTGACGTCCTGGTCGGCGTAGCCGAAGTAGACTTCTCACTGGCGATCATGGGAAAGAATGCTTATAGTACGAAGTTCTGTTTCATTAGGCCAGAACTTCGGCTTAACCAGTGGGCATCGAAGCGGCGTGCGCAAACTCTTCAAGAAAATCCTGATCGCGAATCGTGGCGAAATTGCGGTGCGCCTCATTCGTGCCTGCCACGAACTTGGCATCATCGCGGTCGCGGTTTATTCGGAGCCCGATCGCGCTTCGTTGCACGTGCTGAAAGCCGACGAAGCCTATGCTATCGGCCCCGCTCCCGCCGCCGAATCTTATCTGAATATCGACCGCATTCTGGAAACAGCAAAACGCTGCGGTGTCGACGCGATCCATCCCGGCTACGGGTTCTTGTCCGAAAACGCATCGTTCGCCAAAGCCTGCGGCGATGCCGCCATAAAGTTTATCGGTCCCGGCCCCGCTTCCATCGATCTCATGGGATCGAAGACCCGCGCCCGCCAGCAAATGGAAAAAGCCGGCGTGCCCTTTGTTCCCGGGACCTCCCGCGGTCTGGAGTCGTTAGCCAAAGCCCGAGAAGTTGCTGCGAAATTCGGATATCCCGTCATGCTGAAAGCGGCAGCCGGCGGCGGTGGCAAGGGCATGCGTTTGGTTGCGGCTGAATCTGAGTTGGCCTCGAGCCTTGATGCAGCGCAAAGCGAGGCGCAGCGAGCATTTGGCAGCGACGAAGTTTATCTCGAAAAAGCTATTACCGACCCGCGCCACATCGAGATGCAGATTCTTGCCGATGAGCATGGCAACTGCGTTTACCTCGGAGAGCGCGAATGCTCGATCCAGCGCCGTCACCAAAAAGTGCTGGAAGAATCTCCTTCTCCCGCGGTTACTCCGGAAATGCGCCGCCGCATGGGTGAAATCGCCGTCCAGGCGGCCAAAGCGGCCAGCTACAGCAACGCCGGGACCATCGAATTTCTCACCGACTCGCGCGGAGACTTCTATTTTCTCGAGATGAACACGCGTTTGCAGGTCGAACATCCCATCACCGAACTTGTCACCGGGCTTGATCTGGTTCACTTGCAAATTCGCATTGCCGCCGGCGAGAAGCTGCCATTCACCCAGCAAGACATTCAGCTTCGCGGTCATGCCATCGAGTGCCGCGTCTACGCCGAAGATCCCGACAACAATTTTTTCCCCAGCCCCGGCCGGATTTCGTCTTCTATCGAACCGTCTGGCCCTGGGATTCGCGTGGATAGCGGAATCTATCCGGGATGGAATGTCGGCACCGATTACGATCCATTGCTCTCCAAGCTCATCGCCTATGGTGCGGATCGTCCGCAAGCGATTGCCCGGATCCGTCGTGCCGTCGCTGAGTACATCATCACCGGGGTGAAAACAAATCTGTCGTTATTTAGCCGCATCCTCAGCGACCCCGATTTTCTTGCCGGCAAAACCGATACCGGTTACCTGTCGCGTCTCTTTCGCAAATCGCCACCGGCAAGTAGCGGACGCAACCGCGAAATCGCTGTCATCGCTGCTGCGATCTATTCCGCGCTCGAGACTGCGAATGGGAAACGTACTCCCACGCCGACGCCAGCTTCTTCACCTTGGAAACAAGCCGCCCGCGCTGAGGCGATGGAATAGCCGCATGAACGCATACGAGATCACCGTCGGCGGCAAAAGTGACAAGGTTGAAGTAGAGTCAGCTGCTTCGACTCCGCCGAACTCCAATGGCGAACTCGCATATCGGGTTCGACTCGATGGTCGTGAAATCGCGGTGAGCTGCATCCCCATTAGCAAGAATTCACTTTCACTCATCGTGAATGGCGAATCTTTCGACGTTGCCTGCGAACGAACGGATGAACAGCTGCAAGTTTCCGTTCGCGGCACAATTTATGAATGTCTCGTGAGCGATCCTCGCTCGTTGCGCAGTCAGAAACGGGCCGGCCTCGCGGATTCTGGCGAGCAAAAGCTGACGGCTTCAATGCCCGGCAGGGTCATCAGGATCATAGCCGGCGTGGGCGATCAGATTACGGCGGGGCAGGGGATTCTGATAATTGAAGCCATGAAGATGCAGAACGAAGTGCGATCGCCCAAAGACGGCCAGCTGAAGAAATTACTTGTGCATCAGGGCGCGAACGTAGTCGCGGGAGAAGTGCTGGCGATAATCGAATGACAGGGTAACTCAGTGCCCCGCGCCGCCCGCCGCCAGCACATGCTGCGCATAGTAGTTGTCGATTTTCGCCTGATTGCGCATTACTTCGTAGTAAGCGGTCTTCAGAAGTTGTTCGCGGCGGTCCTGCAGTTGCTGGCGTATTTCCTGCTTCACGTGCTGATCAGAAAGTTCGCGTACCCCTGCCGGTTCAACTGAGATCAGCTTCACGATCTGAAAGCCGGCCAGCTGCCTGTTGGCGGGGTTTCCCAAAGGAATAACCGGCGTGAACTGCCCCGGTCTCAATTTCATGACGTCGTCGCGAGTGGTCATGTCGGTTTGCTTTAATGCTGACTCCGGCACTATTCCAATGTCTCCGCCATTCGCGGATGTCGCGTTGTCTTCCGAGTAAGTCGCCGCCAAAGTCGCAAAGTCCTCGCCCGCCTGTAGCCGCGACAGCACACTGTCGATCTTCTTGCGCGCGTCCGGCTCGTTGCGTGCCTTATTAGGGTCGCGGCCTTGCGGATCGGGTGAAGTGGTCACCAGAATGTGCGCCAGATGGTAGCGCGTTTCAATCAGATTGAACTCAGACCTATGCCCGTTGTAATAGTCGGCGATGTCCTGATCGGTAATGTTGATCTTGGATGTGATCTCTTTGTTGACGACCTTCTCAGCCGTCAGCGAGCGGCGAATCTCGCGCCTAATGTCATCGAGCGTCAGCTTGCGTTCCTGCAGTCGTTGATTGAATTCCTGGTCGGTATAAGGCGATCGAATTTCTTTCAATCGGCGGTCGACTTCCTCATCGGTGGCCAGCAGTCCCAGTTTTCCGGCGCGATGCATCAGGATCTGGTTCTCGATCAGGTTTTCCAGAATGCTCAAGCGCAGGCCAGTGGCCTGCTCATCGCTCAGCGGCTGGTTCGATCCCGAAGTTTGATTTTGAAAATATTTTTCAACATCCGCGCGGTAAATTTTCTCGCCATCGACGGTGGCGGCGACGTCGCTGCCAGGGTTCTTGGCGCAGGAGGTTGCAAGGGCCGCCAATAAAACCGGGATACATAACCAGGTCTTTCTGAAATTTAATTTCAAACGTTCCCCGTTTCGCGGAACTTCATTTTCCTTTTTGCCCCGGTGGGTTGGGCGCCGCCGCGGGATGCGCCGGTACTGCCACTCCTGCTTGTTGCAATGCGCTATCAAATATGGCGCGAAATTCCTCAGCCGACCGCGCACCGTTCACCGAGCGCCCATTGACGAACATGGTCGGCGTACCGTCAACCCCCAACGCTTCGCCTTCCTTCACCGACGCGGTCACTGCGTCCTCTTTTTGCGCCTTCATGCAGGTTTGCAGTTTCGCCGTGTCCACTTTGAACTTCGCGCCTTCAGTCAACGTGATTCGATCCAGCGCCGCAAGCTGGTTCTCGTGGCCTTTCTCCGAATTCACTACCTGCTGGTTGCTGTGAACGTAGTCAGCAAAATCCCAATACGCATCATTGTTCAATCCAGCCAGGCAATTCGCATCGACCGCCGCATGAATCGCCCAGGGATGAATCTCCGACAGCGGAAAATCCTTGTAGATAAACGCAACCCGGTCTCCATACTCTTTCAGCAGCTCAGGAAAGAGCGTCTGATGAGCGCGCGAGCAGAACGGGCATTCGAAGTCATCAAAATTTACGATCACGACCTTCGCGTTGGGATTTCCCCGTACCGGCCGTCCCTTAACATCAATCTTTTTCATGTTCTCTGCATAAGGGTCTTTCGACAGATCCATCTTGGTCATGCGGATCAACGTCTTCTGATCTTTCGAAAGTAGGAAATCAAACGTCTTCTTGTTAGCATCGCCTTCGAGGATGACCGTGTAGCCGTCATAATTTGGAAAATCGCTGGCATGGGGTGCCGACACGGTTATCTTCACGGAATCAGGAAGGTCATAATACGAACGGATTTGGCGCTCAATGCGCTGCGAAAGGTCCGAGGACGGAACCTGGGCGCCGACACCGAGACAAGTCAGAAGCAGAAGAATTAGAAAGCGCTTGCACAAGGTCAACAGAGACCGCCTAAACATTGAATGTGGAAAGAGTGATGAAAAATTATCTCACAGCTGGGGAGCAGTAATTGTCTACACGCTACGAGTTTACGCGAATTTGCTGGAATTCCGGTTACCCTGCGCGCCCGATCTGTTCCGGTGTAAGCAGCGCATTCATCGAGCCAGAGCGGAATCCTTCCAGGTCGAGGGTCACGAACTTGAACCCCAGCTTTTTGAAAATTCGGCTGAACTCCGCTGCCATCTCCGTGGTCATTGCGCGGGCCATTTCTTCGCGAGCAATTTCTATCCGAGCAATGTCTCCGTGATGCCGGACCCGAAACTGCCGGAATCCCATTTGCCGCAATGCATCTTCACCTTGCTCCACCATAGCCAGCGCTTCTGGTGTGACCTCGCGCCCATATTCAATTCGTGACGAAAGACACGCCGACGCCGGTTTGTCCCATATGCGCAATCCAGCGTCCCGTGCCAGGCTGCGGATCTCTTCTTTTCCCAGTCCCGCGTTCAGTAGCGGCGCCGCCACGTTGTGCTGTACCGCTGCAGCTTGTCCCGGACGGAAATCACCCTTGTCGTCCACATTGATTCCATACGCGATTGCCCGGAAATTGTGCGCCGCCGCAAACTCCGACATCACGCTGAACAGTTCGTCCTTGCAATGAAAGCAGCGCGACGAGTCGTTTCGAACGTATTCCGGCCGGCCAAGTTCCTGGGTGTGAATGATCTGGAACGGAATGTTCTGCTCGCGCGCAAATTCGACCGCATCATTAAGTTGATAACGCGCCAGGCTTGCCGAATCGGCGATGACGGCCAGCATCTCCTTGCCTAGCGCCTGATACGCCGCCCAGGCAAGAAACGCGGAGTCGGCGCCTCCCGAGTACGCAACCAACACCCGCTTCAGCGAACGAAGTTCGTTGTCGAGCGCCTCCCGTTTTCCCATCAGCTCAGCTGAGTTTGCCATGGAGATATGTTAAGCCAACAACCGCGATCAAAACAGCCGTTCGCCACGCCTCAAGTTTCCGAAAGCCCCGACGTTGGCGAGCGAAAACGTGAAGCGGTACTGGTTTTCGTTGCGCACCGAAGCCAGCGCGAAACGACGGTATTCTACATCCACGCCGCAGCAGTCCCACTTATATGCCAACTGCACCGCACCGTACTGCACCTGCCCCAGTTCCGCATCGAATCCAAGGTTGGTGGCTCCGCTGAAGCCGCGCTTGTTTGAGCTTCCATACCCTAAAACCGTTCGAAACTGGTTGAACTTCACGGCCACCGGGGCCACGCTGGTATTTGTGATTTCTCCTGGTACGTGCAGGAAAGCGTCGCCGGCGCCGACGGTGAACAGGCCGACGTGGTAATTAAATAAAAATGTGCTGGAGTTCATCCGGCCCGCCAGAAAGTCATAATCCGCGTCCCACTCCAGGTCGCTACTGCGGGTAGTTCCAATGCGCAGCCGGGAGGTAAGCGGTGAAAGATGGCGCGGCTCGGTCAAGAAAGCGATTCCCGTCAAATCCACTGTGCTGGTGAAAACGTTGCTTCTGCCCGGCACCAGCGCACCCCCGAATGTCGGATCCAGAAAATATTTTTGTGCCAGCTCCCAGCTCACAATCTCACGCGTGTCCGGTTGCTTCGAGCATGAGTGTTGCGTTCCGGGTTGCTGTGATGTTTGTTGTAGGGTCGATGCTTGTGGGTTCGCTAACGGTGTTCCATTACGTTCCCACGGAATGTGGCTCGGCGCGGGAGCGCCTCCCACGATCAGTGCCGGCATCCCGTCTGTGGGACACTTTTCTTCCCTGGGCGCGGTGCGCTTAGCATAAAGCCGATTTACAACTGAATACTCCACTTCATTGGTGTCGCTCAGAATGTCGCGTTCGTCAAAGCGCAGGACGTGGTCGAAATTGCTCACACCGGTGACATAGTCGTAGACGATCCGCGGCTCGACTACGTGTTTCCACTTACGGCCCAGGACCTCGCGATCAAAAATCCGGTCAATCGCCGGTGGCCGTAGCTCTACCGATCCTTCGAGAGACTTGCGATTGATATTGTTGGATACCGCTGTCCCAACCTGGGTGAGTGCCGTGCCTGACGCAGGCGCCAATTGCTGGGTGTAGATGGTGTCGCGCAGCGCGAGTTCAGGGCGAAACGCCCAGCCGCGAAATAGGCGAGGCAGTGAGATCGCCGGGCTCAGGTCAAATCGTCCCACCAGCGGCGCGGTCCTGAATCCCGGCTCGCTGCGTGAAAGACCTTCGGCGTCCGCGTCGAAGCTTCCATGGAACGGCGTGCCCCATAACTGCTGATCCACGCTCGAAACTTCTCCTCCCGGAGCGTGCAAAATCGTGATTACGTCCCCCGGGGTAGTGCTCTGAAAATCCTGATAACGGCTCGTCGCCCCATTGATGAACAATCCGCCGGTGGTGTTGGAAAGAAATGCCTGTGAGCGTACTTCCGAGTCCACAGCCTGCGCGAACACATCGCTGAAAGCCAGCCGGAACACATATGAGCTCAGATAGTCGATGTTTGCCACGCTGCGGAAATTGTGGGTAAACTCTCCCTCGGTGTTCAGACGGACCTCCGTACCCCCCTGATTCTCAACGCATGGATTCGCCTTAGTACACTCGTTTATCCCGCGATCAAAGACGCTGTAATACGTCAGGTCCGCAAAAGAGTTATCCGTTGGCCGCGCGCGGAATTCGACGTCGGGCGCCCATCCCCGCTTCGAAAAATATTCCGCACCTGCCAGCAGGTCCATGCTGCGGTTGATGGCCCAGAAAATTGACTCGCCCGCCGTGTTGCCGCGAGTCGATGACCGGCCGATGCTGGGAATTAGAAATCCAGACTCGCGCGGATTCTTCTGCACCGGGTGCGTGGCAAATGGAAAATACAGAATTGGAATGCCTTCCAGCCGGAAGTTGCTGTGGTAAATGGTGGCGTGCCCGCCGACCTCAATATTCACTCGATGCGCGGCGAACTCCCACTTAGGGCGCGGCAGTTCGCACGTGGTCACTGTCCCGTCCGTGACCATGTAGTGGTCCGGCCCGAGCTTATCGACCACCCGCCCAGTGAAGAAAAACGGATTGGTGGTGGTAAAGGCGACAGCCCTGCGGCTCTTAAGGTGAAATCCAACGCTGCCCACCGCATCCTCAAAGTGCCCAGTTTCGTCCTGCAGGTTATATTTCCCGCGTGACGCCTCGATATGCTCGTTATTCGGCCCACCCTCCAGCAGCAGGTGGCCTTCGCCGTCAACCTCGCCGGTGTCGGAGTTGTAATCGGCGCGATCGGCGTAAATCGTGTAGGTGCCGTAATCCACCTTTACTTTGCCGCGAAGCTTATAAATTTCCCCATCTTTTTCCTGCTCAATGGCTTCAATCCTTACCGGAACCCCGGCCTTGCTGGAAGGCGCATTCGGCAGCGCTTGTGCCCCATTTGCATCGGGACGCAACTGGCTGGTAACTAGAGCCGGCGCGAGTAGCAGATGACAAAGCAGCGTCGCCGTGATAACCAATCGAAGGGGAAGCATTTGCAGCGTACGAGAACATCGACTGAGCGTCGGCTTCTGCGCGAACCCAGCAGGTTCGCTATGCGAGGAACAAACCGCCCGGCTGATGATCACCTTGCAGTATAGGCATGAACTCGCCCGAAACCCAATCCGATTCTTCTTCGCAGGAAACCTACTTCGACCCCGAAGTAATGGATACCAGCGAGCAGGAATTTTCCGCCAGCCTTGAAGCGTCTGGCGAGGCACCCGGGTTTGTGGTCGATCCAGCCGATGATCCGAGGGGCCTGGAGCGACGGGCGACCGTCCTGAGCGAAGTCGAAGGGCCTCGCCCGTCCACCACTGACGCGACTCACGTAGGTGCTGATCCAGACCTCTCTAGAGATAGAGATGAAGACCAGTACACCTCGAGTTCTCAAACCGAAACTGAATCACACTCCGACTGGCGCGATCAAGTCAGCGCCAAAGTAAAGCATTACAAAACTCTGAAGCCGCGCAAGGAACGGTATCCTTCTTTGCAGTTACAGTTCGATACAGTTGTCCCCTGGAAATCCGACAAGTCGCCCCTTGTTGCCGAGCGGGAGAAGTTTCTGGCTTCGGCGCAAACCGATGCTGCGATTCCTGCATTCGAATCCGATCCCCGCATTTTATATCCCGCTTCAACTGAGGCCACGGCCCGTGTGTTGGAATTTCCGCGACCCGGTACGCTTCCCTTTAATCGTGACGAGCTCGCGGAGCCGGTCAATGACCGCCCTCGTATAGTAGAAGCGCCGGATCTTCTGCCGCCTCCGCCCGCCCTCGGCGGAATGATGATTGAATCCGCTCGTGAGCCCGAACCCCAACGCCAACCCGGTGTGGATATGCCGCTGCAAACCGCACGGCTTTCGCGCAGGGTGTTCGCCGGTGCCGTGGACGGACTTCTCGTTGCCGGCGCGACCGCAATCTTCGGCTACATGTTCCTGCGCTTCAATCCATCTTTTCCACAAATGCGCATGACCGCAGAAGTCGCGGCCGCGCTCACCGTGACCTTGTGGTTCGTCTATCAGGCCACGTTTCTGATTTTTTGTGGGACCACGCCGGGCCTGCGTGCCACCCGCCTGAAGATCTCCCGCTTCGATGGTGGGCCGGCTTCGAGAAATCTGCGTCGCTGGCGGGTAGTCGCATCGGGTCTTTCCTTCGTCTCGCTCGGCCTCGGATATGCCTGGAGCTTCCTCGACGAAGACCAGCTCTCCTGGCACGACCGCATCACCAAAACACATTTGGCGCCGAAAAGGTAGAGTCGTGTCTACTCCGCGATTTCGAGACTCATGGCTGATTCGTATCGGCCTAGGAATAATTCTCTTCTGGATGATGATTTTCTTGGCTTTCGCCGCAACCGACCTGTTGGGGCATCAGGTTGAGGTGTGGCCAACGAATCTCTGGATGGTGTTTTGGTTCATTGCTGCGCTTTTCCTCATCGTCATCGGAATCGGCCAAACAATCGTTAGGCGGCGGTCACAACCGCGGGGCTAGCTGTTTTCCTTCGTGGACCTTCGTGTCCTTCGTGGTTAATGGGTTTGATTTGCTTTCCTCTGTGGTAATGCTTTTGATTTTGGTTTGTTAACATCAACTCGTGCCTCAAACTCCCGTCCGCGTACGTTTCGCTCCGTCGCCCACCGGCCATCTCCACGTCGGCAATACCCGCACCGCTCTCTTCAACTGGCTTTTCGCGCGACAGCAGGGCGGCACCATGGTTCTCCGTATCGAAGACACCGACGTGGATCGCAGTGAAGCCCGCTTTGAAGATCAACTTATCGCCGACCTGAAATGGCTCGGCCTCGACTGGGACGAAGGCCCCGACGTCGGCGGCGCCTACGGCCCTTATCGCCAGTCTGATCGCCTCGATATCTATCGCGAACACGCCGAAAAATTGCTCAGCGAACACAAAGCCTACCTGTGCTTCTGCACCGAGGAAGATCTGCAGAAGGAGCGTGAGCGCGCCACCGCCGAGCATCGCCAGCCAATCTATTCCGGTAAATGTCGAAACATTATTCCGGGCGCGGCGCAAATACGCCGGGTGGCTGGCGAACCCTGCGCCATTCGGCTCCGCATTCCCGAGCACCCTATCCGCTTCCACGACATCGTCCACGGTAATGTCGAATTTTCGAACGAGGTGGTGAGCGATCCCATCATTCTGCGGTCTTCCGGCATGCCGGTTTACAACTATGTGGTCGTGATTGACGACGCGCTGATGAAGATCACGCATGTGATTCGCGGAGACGATCATCTCTCCAACACTCCGAAGCAAGTCGCAGTTTACGAAGCACTGGGTTGGCCGGTACCCGAGTTCGCGCATCTCTCAACAATTCTCGGCGCCGATCGAGAACGGCTGTCGAAACGCCACGGCGCAACTTCGATCGCCAACTTCCGCGACATGGGAGTCCTTCACGAAGCGCTGGTGAACTATCTGGCGTTGCTGGGCTGGGCGCCGACCGGAGGAACGCGCGAGATTTTTTCCATGCCCGAGCTGGTCAAAGAATTTTCGCTCCAGCGTGTCACGCCCTCGCCCGCGGTCTTCGACATGGAAAAGCTGTACTGGCTGAATCGCCATTACATTAAAGCCAGCCCGCCGGAGCGGATTGAAAAACTTGCTCAACCCTATTTTTCGCAACTGACCGGCGAGGTTTTCTCTGCGTCGGAAATGAACGAAACTGCTGCTTCTTCGGTGGTCCCGGATTCGGGGAACTGGCTAGCCTCCGTTGTCCAGTTGTTGGCGCCGTCGGTCGATCGTCTCGATCAGCTTCCGGAAAAGGCGTCGCTCATTTTTAACTACGACGCCAAAGCAGCGCTCGCCTCTCCCGACAATGCCGAAGTACTCGCCTGGCCCAATACTGATGCGGTGCTGGGGAGGTTCACCTTTAAAATTCTGGAAGACGAATCGGCGCGCGAAGGCAAGCTCACTGCGGAGCAGTTCAAAAAAATCGTCAACGAAGTGAAGGCCGAAACCGCAGCGAAAGGCAAAGAACTGTTTCATCCTATCCGGATCGTGGTGACCGGCTCGCACTCCGGCCCCGAATTCGACAAACTCATCCCGATCCTCGAAGAGGGAAGCCGCTTGCCGCTGCCCAAGCCGGTTTTGAACGTGTACCAGCGCGTCGAGCAGTTCGCAAAAGCCCGCGGCAAATGATCGCCTCGCCCAAATGACTGCGGGCAGGGAGGCGCAGGAATTGAACAGCAAGAAATTTAAGCATGTGGGGGACAGCCGCCCCCGGGCTGTCCTCGGGCCGCAGGCCTGTTCTTTCGATGTCCATCAAATTGCACAACCGTGGAAGAGCGGCGCTTTAGCGCCGCGTAACGGGAAAGCTGGCGATAAACGCGGCGCTGAAAGCGCCGCTCTTCCACGCTGATCCCCGGCCTACGCTAGAATTCGCGCTAATGCCGACTCCAATTCCGCATACCGAAACTGAAACCCGCTCTCTTCCAATCTCTTCGGAACCACTCGCGCGCTCGACAGGATCCCCTCCTCCGCGAATTCTCCGAAAGCCAGCTTGGCCGCAAACCCCGGCACCGCAAAAATCGCCGGTCGCTTCATCGCAGACGCCAGAACTCTAGTGAACTCTGCATTGGTCACAGGATTTGGCGCAGTAATATTTATTGCGCCACGCAAAAAGTCAGTCCGCAGAATGTGCATGACCGCTGAGACGACGTCATCAATATGAATCCAACTCCACCATTGGCGCCCGTTTCCGATTTTTCCACCCAGGCCGAGACGAAACGGGAAGAGCATTTTCTTGAGCGCTCCCCCATTTTTACTTAACACTATTCCGAAGCGCAGGTTCACAATGCGAACTCCTGCGATCCCTACGTGTGTCGCCGCTTCCCACTCCCGGCACGCCTCTGGCAAAAATCCCGCGCCCGGCGCACTGTCTTCCGTCAAAACTTCATCGCCCCGATTTCCGTAATATCCAATCGCGGAAGCGCAGACAAATGTTCGCGGAGGCGCTTCAGCTTTTGCGATCGCCCAGGCCAAATTCCGCGTGCTCACCACCCGGCTCTCGCGAATTTTCTGCTTCTTCTCCGCCGTCCATCGTCCGGCGACATTTTCGCCTGATAAATGGATCACGGCATCGCATCCTGAAACCAGCGCCGGAGAAACTTCGCGCATCGGGTCCCAGACCAAATCAGTTCTGCTCTTGGCCGAACCGCGCACCAGCCGTGCAACTTCATATCCGCCAGATTCAAGCGCCGGCACCAGCGCCGACCCGATCAATCCCGAAGCCCCGCTGATAAGAACTCGCGCCATTACCAAAGAATTCTACTTCTCCACTGACCATGTGGGGACCGCCCTCGGCTGTCGATGTTGAGTTCTTCACAAACGGGAAGGGCACGAGTTTACTCGTGCCGCCTGTCGCCATTACAAAATGGGCTTTAGCCCCTGAGGGAACTCCCCGCGCTTCCACCAACCACCTCAGCGGCTAAAAGCCAGCGCTCATAGCCACTCAATCGGCACGAGTGAACTCGTGCCCTTCCCGTGTATCGGCATTAATCGCCGATATAATCAGAAACAACGAATGACCACCCTGCGCGAACAAATCGCGACCAACGTGCTCACGGTGACCAAGTTCCGCGAGCTGTTGCGCGACATGCGCGAAAACCGTCCTAACGACGATCTGGAATTGATCCGCAAAGCCTACGAATTTTCTCAGCGCTACCATTCCGGCCAGCAGCGCGCCTCCGGCGAACCTTACCTGGTGCATCCTCTCGAAGTCGCTCTCGTCCTCGCCGAAATGAAGATGGATGCGGTTTCCGTGGCCGCCGGCCTGCTCCACGATTCCGTTGAAGACACTTCGATCACCATCGTCGATATCCGCAAAGAATTCGGCGAACAGGTCGCGCACATTGTCGAAGGCGTCACCAAAATCAGCCAGATCGATTTCTCGTCGCAGGAAGAGCAGCAGGCAGAAAATCTGCGCAAGATGATGCTGGCCATGGTTGATGACATTCGCGTCGTGCTCATCAAACTCGCGGACCGGTTGCACAATATGCGCACCCTTGAGCACCTGCCGCCCGACCGCCAACAAAAAGTCGCCCGCGAAACCCTCGACATTTATGGTCCCATCGCACATCGGCTCGGTATGGGAAAAATTCGCGGCGAGTTGGAAGACTTAGGCTTCCGCTATCTCGACCCCATCGGTTACCAGCAAGTCCACGATGCAGTCGAAGCCCGCCGTAAAAAAGGCGAGCAGTTCCTCTCCGCCATCGAACGCGAATTCAGTGAAAAGCTGCGTGAAGCCGGCATCACCGCGAAAGTCGAAAGCCGCATCAAGCGCCTTTACAGCATTCACAAAAAGCTGATCAAGCAGCGCATCTCCGTCGACCAGGTTTACGACCTTTACGCCATGCGCGTAATCACGCGCTCCGTGCAGGATTGCTACGCCGTCCTCGGCATCGTTCATAACATGTGGCGGCCGGTTCCTGGACGGATCAAAGATTTTATCGCTATGCCACGGCCGAATCTGTATCAATCGCTGCATACCTCAGTGATCACCGAAGAAGGCACAAGCTTCGAGATTCAGATTCGCACCGAGGAAATGCACCGCATGGCGGAGGAAGGAATCGCCGCCCACTGGAAATACAAAGACGGTCCGGTCTCGGTGAAAGATGAAGAGCGACTCGCCTGGTTGCGCCAGGTGGTCGAATGGCAGCGCGACGTTTCTGATCCCAACGAATTTCTTTCTACCCTCAAAATCGATCTTTATCCCGAAGAGGTTTACACCTTTACTCCCAAGGGCAAAGTAGTGGTGCTGCCGCGCGAGTCCACGCCTATCGACTTCGCCTACACCATTCACACCGAAGTCGGACACACCTGCGTGGGCGCCAAGGTCAACGGCCGCATGGTGCCTCTGCGCCATAAGTTGCATAGCGGCGACATCGTCGAAATCATCACTCAGCCTGCGCACAAGCCTAGCCGCGACTGGTTGAGCGTGGTGCGATCATCGCGGGCGCGCAACAAAATCAAGCACTGGCTGAACGTTCACCAGCGCGAGCGCGCCATCGAGATCGGCAAGAAGTTGATTGACAAAGAAGCCCGCAAATACCGCATCTCGCTGAAAGACATAAAAGACGCGGACTTTCAGCGCATCGCTTCCGACTACGGCCTGGGCCAGCCTGACGATCTGATGGCCGCCATCGGATACGGAAAATATTCTGCGCGCCAGGTCCTGGGCAAACTCACGCCCGCAGGCGAACCGACCGCTGCCGCGCCCGCCGAAGAGGACACCGGCATCGGTAGCGTGGTGCGCCGCGTTTTTGGCGGAGACAGCAACGCCATCCGAGTGAAAGGTCAGGGCGACCTGCTGGTTTATCGCGCTCGCTGTTGCAATCCAATTCGTGGAGAGTCGGTGGTTGGCTACGTCACCCGCGGCAAAGGCGTCGCGGTGCACTCGGTGAACTGTCCCAACGTGATTAACTTGATGTATGAGCCCGAGCGCCGAATTGACGTCGAATGGGGCAAAGAAGAAGGGGCGCCAGTTTCATTCCCCGTCAAACTCACAGTTTTTTGTGACGACCGCTTCGGCATGTTGAAGCAGATCACCGCCGTCATCAGCGACTTCAAGACCAACATTCGCAGCATTGGCGCGCGCACAGAAAACGGCCAGGCCAACGTCGATATCGTGATGGAAATCGAAGACCTGAAGCACCTGGAAAACATCATTAACGGCGTCCGCAAAATTCCCGGCGTGCACGATGTGCAAAGATTGCAGAGGGTGTGAGCTGTCCGAGGTCTTGGGAAACGACACTTGCCATCAGTCGCGATGCTTAGAAGAGTAACATTACCTTTGGAAGGTAAGGCCATCCGCTTTGCCCCAGGCCGGGAGCTAGAACCCGCTGCTTGGTTTTGGAGGGTCTGGACAGAAGGTAATGAAATTTACGCGTTAACTCGCGTCTCCGGAGGGATAGTAAAGCTCAGTGTGCATGCAAGTGGTCAGATCCACTATCGCCTGGGACCGAAACACAAGCAAGATCTCGCGCCGGTAATGCAGTTGGGTTCTTCGCCTTGGTTGCACGCCTTTGAAATCCGCTTTCTCACGAATGAAGGCGCCCGCACTCCACCAAGACAAAGAGAATCGCTCAAGAACAAGTCGGCTTATGTCATCCCTGTACTCTCTGGGAATTTCCTAATTGTTAACCTCATCCTAGGCCGTCCGGGTACGTCATCAAGTAGTCCACTCCCTGCTCAGTTCTCGGGAGCAAAAGTGCTTTGGCGTTCGAAACTTCCCGACCATCGCCTTGCCGTACTGATCGCAAGGATGCTGGAATTAGACGATGAAAACCGGAAGAAAATTGACTACTATCGCAAAGAGCTTAAACCTACTGCCACGTTTTCCGGCACGCCAGGAGAATCCTACATTGAACTTCAACATTTGCACTGGTCGACAGGTGGGAACATCATATTGGTGATACCTATGGGTGACGAGGCACTTCGCTCTGAGCAGGAGGCGATAGCGCCAACGATGGCTGGGATATCTCGAATTTTCCGCTACCAAGGGCCGCATGCCGTCGCGGAAATCATCGCTCCAAATGGCTTGCCAGTCGCAGTGCTAGAAATCGACGAGGTCGATCAGAAGGTTGAACTCGCAAAGGGTCAGCCAAGCACCCATGAACTTGGGACATTGCGGATGCGACTCGAACCTTCTAACCTCATCGAAGGTAGTGAATTCATTGCTTCTCCATGCAGACTCGTGTGCATTCCAACTGTTGCAGGAGCCAGGCCCCGTGACTGGACCTATATGGTTTACTCGAGATTCAACGGCTTCATCCTATCCGCAGAAGTCATGCAGATATCGATTTCTTTTCAGAATAAAAACTTCTCCATTCCACTGAGTCATCTTAGTGACCGAGAAGAACTCGTCATCCAAATCCCATCCGAAAAGTTGAAGATACTCGCTACTATGGATGCTCCAGCGACAGCCGCAAAGGTCCTCGGTCGTTTCAATTTGCGAGACCGGCGATAGGTATGTTTTTCTTTCCTTGTACCCCCAACGTTGTGTATGTCGTGTTTTACGAAGACGCGATTACACCCAATACCCTAGTGACTAGCTATAATCGCGATTCATCATTTACGCCTGCAAAACGGCGCTCGAAGGAAGAACATGCGTGACATCATCTCTACCCCTGACGCCCCCAAAGCCATCGGCCCGTACTCTCAAGGCATCCGCGCCAACGGATTCGTTTTCGTTTCCGGCCAGATTGCCATCGATCCCTCAACCCAGCAAGTCGTCGCCGGCGACGTGGCTGCACAGACCGAGCAGGTCATAAAAAATCTGTCTGATATCTTAAAAGCCGCCGGAACCAGCCTTGACCAGGTCGTCCGCTCCACCGTCTTCCTTAAAAGCATGAACGACTTTGCCACGATGAACGAAGTCTATGGGAAGTTTTTCACATCTTCACCGCCAGCCCGATCCACGGTCGAAGTCTCACGCCTACCAAAGGACGTACTGGTTGAGGTTGATGTAATTGCGCTGAGCCCGGTGGATGAGGGCGGCGATTTTTACAAATAGGAGCGAAACTTGTTCAGGAAATTCCTTGTCGTAGCGCTAACTATGTTCACTGCCGCCCTTGGCGTCACGCAAACCACAAAGAAGTCGACGAAGATCGTTCGGACCCGTCCCAACACAAAACTTCCGACCAAAGTCACGGGCGACGGCGTCAAAACCGACTCCGGCCTGCAGTATTGGGACATCACCGTCGGCACTGGCAAAGTCGCCAAAGAAGGTGACGGTGTGCGCGTGCACTACACCGGCTGGCTCACCACTGGCAAAAAATTCGACAGCTCGGTTGACGCGGGTCGTCCATTCACCTTCGTGCTCGGCAACGGAGAAGTGATCAAAGGGTGGGACGAAGGCGTCGCTGGAATGAAAGTCGGCGGGAAGCGGCAGTTGCATATTCCACCGGATCTCGGCTACGGCGAGAACGGCACGCCCGACGGCACCATCCCGCCCAATTCCACGCTGATCTTCGACGTGCAACTGCTCAGCATCCAAGACCCGCCGCAGTAGACTACTGTCTGGCGACCGCGCAGACAGGCTTTCCTCTGTGAGAGTTTTCCTCTGTGAAACTCTGTGCCCTCTGTGGTTAAGGTTTTGATTTTGCGCAGCTCCAGCATGCACACGAATGCGCGGCTTCTTCGTGTACCGAGTCTGTCCTGAGTAAAGTCGAAGGGTGTACTTCGTGGTTAATGCCTTTGGGTTCTACGCCTTTACGACTTTGCCGCTGCGCAGGCAGGAGGTGCATACGCGGATCCGCTTGCTCGCGCCCTTCACTTTGGCGTGCACCGGGCGCAAATTGACGTTCCAGCGCCGCTTGGTCACGTTGTGGGCGTGGCTGATGTTATTTCCAAATTGCGGCCCTTTGCCGCATATTTCGCAAACTTGTGCCATGACTGCTCCGAATGAAATCAGAACTTGATCGTTGAATCTACATTTTACCGGATATCATCACTTTGCGCTACGTCGCCGCGGGAATCTTTGGTCATCGGGAACCCGGCGGCTCAAAGTTGAGTCTATATAACTGTATAGCGCAAATTGTCCGGAGCGAAGCCATATGGCTCGTTTCTTCCTCGCCGCTCTGCTCGCCCTATTCGTCCTTACTACGCCATGCGTGTCGCAACAGTCCTCTTCGTCCGAAGCGATCCCGAACACGCCAAAGGGCGCCCATCGCGTCACCGGCGTCGTCATCGATGATTTAACCGGAAAGCCTCTAAGCGGCGTCGCTGTCCAGTTACAAATCGTGGTTTTTTATGTCAATTGCATGAACTGCAAGGCCCCGCTTACTCCCCAGTCTCCGGCCCAGTCCGAGCCGCCGCGCCATACAATCACCGGCGCAGATGGAACTTTCGCCTTCGATGAACTTTCCGAAACAAATATATCCATCACCGCGACCAAGCCGGGTTACTTTGACGCCTGGAATGCGAGAAGGCATCCAGACGAACCGAGTAGCGCATATTCCGTGAAGGAGCTAGTCGGTCCCATCATTCTGCGGCTTGCGCCCGAGGCAGCGATTAACGGCACTCTTCGCGATCACAATGGGGATCTCGAACGCAAGGACGCTTATGTCACCGTCTGGCACCTCGCCAGTTGGAGCGGTTGGCCTCGCCTTGAATACGATAATTCCGCCCAGGTTGAGCCTGACGGCAGTTATCACTTCCGCGGCCTGCGGCCGGGGCACTATTATCTGATCGCGAATCCTCCCGTTAGCACCGGGCCTCCTTCAGTTGATGCGCAAGGTCACGCCGTCGGCGAAGTACCCATTCGTTATCCTGAATCTGCTGTGGATCGCGCCAAATCATTTTTCAGCTTGCGTGCAGGCGAGTCGGCGAACCTAAACTTTCACTTTGCTCAGCGGCCGCTTCACCACGTCTCCGGCGTTCTACAGATGAGTCAGCCGTATTCATTCGACATCATCGATCAAAATGGCAGCGCGGCTTATTTATCTAAAGCGTCACCCTTCGATAAGAAATTTGAGGCATGGCTGCCGAATGGACATTACTGGGTTAGCACCGGGAGAGATGGCGAAGTTACAGGACCAGCGCCGTTCGAGGTCAATGATTCCGATCTGCCTGATTTGTCTTTTTCTATCGCGACTCCGGGTAGGATAGAGGTGCCTGTCGAAATTTCGAGCGTGGCGACCAACCCTGCGACTTGTCCCGATCCCCTAATTCCGGCTTGCGGCTTCTTTCTTGCTGACTTGGTCCGCTTCAATCCCGGCGGCTACGTTGAGGTGGTCGGTGAGTCCTCGCAGACCAACAAAGTCGAGGCCAGCCCTCCAAGGCGAGTGGAATCTGTTTCACTTATTCCCGGCGATTACACGGTGTCGGTCGCGGTAACGAACAATGTTTATGCCAAATCAATCGTAAGCGGGGCCACGGATATAGCTGTCGACTCCCTCGTCATCGGAGCAGGAGATTCGCCCCAACCGATTCAGATCGTTCTTGCGGAAGGAGCCATAGTCGATGGCAGCGTATTTCGTGACGATAAACCCGCGCGGGCATGGGTGTACGCGGTCGCCCAGGACATCGAATCCAAAGCTGATTTCCGTGTCTTCCAGCCTGTGGCATCACAGGCAGATGGTAAGTTCCGAATCGAGGGATTGCCGCCAGGGTCTTATTTGTTTTTCGCCAGTGACATCGAACTTCCGCTCGATGTGCACGATCCGGCGCAACTAGACTATTGGCGGCAACGCGGTCAAATCGCACGCGTCGAATCCGGGAAGACTACGCATCTGCGTCTGGATTACGCTTTCGCCCCCGAGGTCCCGTAAAACTCTAATCGCAACGATATGACGGAATAGGCGATTACACCGCGGGGTCGTGGTTTCCCCGCGCCCGCGGAAACTCCGCCGTCCCCGCCTTCGCAATATTTTCTTCGGCAAAAATTCGCACCCGGTCAAGCGCACCTTGCAGTTTCTGAAGATATTCCTCGTCCCCGCCATTCTTCGGCACCTGAATTTCCCGGCTCACCCGCATCAGCGCCCGGCAAAATGGCTTCGGGATCATGCACCCGTCCCAGGTTTTCAGCACCCACGCCCGATCGAGCGCAATGTGAAAGACAACCATGGGTGCTCCGGTACTGCGCGATAGAACCACCGGCCCCGGCTTCGCCACATACCGCGGTCCCTTTGGCCCATCGATGGTGAACGCCGCCGTCCATCCCTGCTCAATCTCGCGCCGCATGCCCAGCAGCGCCCGTACCGCGCCCTTCGAACTCGACCCGCGCACTTTCACAAAGCCGAATTTTTGCATGATTCGCCCGGTGTATTCGCCGTCGAAGCTGTCGCTGCTCATCACTCGTACCTGCAGGTCGCGGCACCAGTACATGGCGGGAATCATGCAGTTATGCCAGAACGAATACACTTTCGGCCGTTCCGCCAGGCTTTTAGGCGAACCTTCCTCCCATGAAACTGAGAAGCGTATCGTCGGCCCCAGAATGCGGATGGCGAGAAACCCTGCCCACTCGATCATCCACAGCAGAATTCGCTGTTTAAGGGTAAATTTCCGCCACGGCTTATCGATCTTCGGAGTGGCAGGAGTAACAGTAGCGCTCACGGGATAATTGTAGCTTCTGATTCCAACAGTTCCGGCAAGAGTACTTCTTCCTCCGAGTGTCATCCCGAACTAGTTCGCCGAAGGCGGACGAGAGAGAGCCTGCCCTGAGCGTAGTCGAAGGGGACCTTACGATGCGAATGAGTCAGCACGAACGTACTTAGGATAACCACGCTGCGTGCACCCCCGAGCATTTCTTCGACCGCTGCGCTACGATTTTTCCCACCGGAGAAACTCCCTGCATCCAGCACTAAAATTCACCCATCACCGCCCTTGGCCTTTACCGGCCGGCCATTGGATCATGGAGCAGACCTGGAACGATCTGCTTTTCGCTCATTGGCCAATCGCGCCGGATATTATGCGCTCGCTGGTTCCTTCCGTCCTGCCACTCGATACTTTCGACGGACAGTGCTGGATCGCGGTCACGCCCTTCCACATGAGCGGAATTCGGGGCCGCTGGCTACCGAGACTTCCCGGCCTCTCTGCCTTTCCTGAGCTGAACGTTCGCACTTATGTAAATTACGGCGGAAAGCCGGGGGTGTACTTCTTTAGCCTCGACGCCGGCAGCAGAGTGGCGGCTTGGACGGCGCGAGCGACCTACCACCTCCCATACTTCTACGCCCGCATGAGCAGCCTCGATCAAGACGGATCGATTCAATACCGCTCCGTTCGCCGCCCAGCTACGGAACTCAGGTGCAAGTTCCGCCCAGTCGCTCCGGTTCAGCTAAGAGATCCTGGAACCATCGAGCACTGGCTCACCGAGCGTTATTGCCTTTACACCGTGCACCGCGAAACTATCTATCGGGCTGAAATCCACCATGAACCCTGGCCACTGCAAGATGGGGAAGCTGAATTCTCCATAAATTCTATGGCCGCTTCCGCCGGCATTCAGCTGCCCAGGATCCAGCCGCTGCTGCACTTTGCTAAGCGGCTGGAGGTGCTGATCTGGCCGCTGAAAAGGACTTGACAAGCCTTATCTCTTCTTCTTTTCGCCAGTAACATCCAGCTCACGAGTTTTATTGCGTGCCATTCTGCCTTTCCATATCCTGCAAATAGCGATGATGACAGTTACACCCCACGCGACCGAATCACTGCTGCTCTACCTTTTCGTCATCTTCGTGACCACAAAAATGCTGGCCGAAGTCTTCGAACGGCTCAGCCTGCCCGCGGTTCCCGGAGAGATTCTCGCCGGGATGGCTTTGGGCCCATACGCCCTGCGCTGGATTCCATCCAACGTGACGCTTTCTTCGCTGGCGCAAGTGGGCGCCATTTTTGTCCTATTCAGCGCCGGCTTAGAAACCAGTCCGCGCGATCTCATTCGTATCAGCCGCAAGGCGCTCGTCGTGTCCATTGCCGGCGTCATCGTTCCTTTCATCGTCGGATTCGTGTACATGCGGCTGCGTCACCAAACTACCGTGGAGTCAGTCTTCGTGGCCGCAGCGATGGTGGCCACCAGCATTGGAATAACCGCGCGCGCTTTGGGAGACATGAAAGTTCTCTCCACGCGCACTGCGCAAATTATTCTGGCGGCTGCGGTATTCGACGACATTCTGGGCATGGTGGTGCTGGCGGTAGTGGCGGGTGCGGCATCTCCGGCGGGAGTGGAGTGGCTGCATTTAGGCGTACTGACGGGTGAAGCCGTCGCCTTTGCTCTTTTCATGATGTTCCTCGGCCCGCCGCTGGTGCGGCAATTACGTCCGCACGTAGAGCATCTCTCCACCCAAAACGCTTCGCTGGTTGTGGCGCTGGCGATTTGTCTTCTACTCTCGTGGCTGGCCGTACGAATCGAAATGGCTGCCATCGTAGGCGCCTTCTTTGCCGGCCTTATGTTTGCCGACTACGCTCCGCGGTGGAACCTGATTCCACGCGTAGGCGGCATCACCGCTTTTCTGGCTCCCTTCTTTTTCTTCGACATTGGCGCTCGCTTCAATACCCGCCTGCTCACCGGAAATTTTCTGACTATGGCGCTGGTTATCTCGCTGCTGGCGATCGCTTCTAAAGTCATCGGTTGCGGCGCGCCGCTTATAGGCGAAGGCTGGCCGACCGCAATCCGGGTGGGAATCGGCATGATGCCGCGCGGCGAAGTCGCACTCATCGTTGCCCTCGTGGGATTGCAGACCGGTATCTTGAGTCAGGCGACTTACGGCATCGTCGTGATTATGACCGTGGTGACTACGCTCCTCGCCCCGCCCATTTTGCGCTATCTCTTCCGCAATGAAATTAGTCATCCCCACGAGCAAACAGAAAACGTTCCTGCCGTTGTCCGGTTATAATTCCGCCTTCGTACTGTTCTCTCTGCGATCTCCGCGAATACTCTGCGACTCTGCGGTTAAGAGCTTTTAACCGCTGAGATAAATAGGGGAAGCGTCGAGTTCGCTGGGAAAATCTCTGGTATCGAGCATGACCCTCACTGGACGCGTGGCCGTGGTCACTGGCGCCTCTCAAGGCATCGGGCGCGCCTGCGCTTTGAAGCTGGCAAAATGCGGAGCAAGTGTAGCGCTGGTCGCACGCAACCGCGAGAAGCTCGAAGAAGTGGCGCGAGAGATTCAAAGCTTGAGTCGTGATGGGGGCACGGGCGTCCCCGCCCGTGCAAATGATGAAGATCCTGAGGGCACGGGCGCCCCTGCCCGTGCTTACGTTGCCAGCGCAGACATTGGCGACGAAGACCAAATTAAGGCCGCCTTCAAATCCATCATCGGCGAATTGGGCAAGATAGATATTCTCGTCAACAATGCCGGCATTACCCGCGACCAGCTTGTTATGCGGATGAAGCGCGCCGATTGGGACTCAGTGCTGAATACCAATCTGACTTCCGCATATCTCTGCACTCAGCAAGCCATCAGTTCAATGCTCAAGCAGCGCTGGGGACGCATCATCAACATCACTTCGATTTTCGGTCAGATGGGCCAGGCCGGGCAGGCAAATTACGCCGCGTCGAAAGCTGGACTCATCGGCCTGACCATGGCAGTGGCGCGCGAACTTGGATCGCGGAGCATCACTTGCAACGCCGTCGCTCCAGGATTTGTTGAAACCGCCATGACCGCACAATTGCCGGAAGAACTAAAACAGAACGCGCTGAAGATGATTCCGCTCGGCCGCATTGGTTCGCCCGAAGATGTAGCCAGCTGCGTGGCGTTCTTGGCCTCTGAAGACGCGGGTTACATCACCGGCCATGTGCTGAACGTAAACGGAGGAATGCTGATGGGCTAGCTGCGTCTCGGATTTCAGCGCTCGGAATTGCCGCTGCCTTTCTCGGCGCTCTCGGGTGTTTTCTCTGCGATCTCTGCGGTTAAAAGCTTTTGATTTTGCGAGAAACTAGAAATGAAAATGGACGATCGCCAATCAGTGAATCCTTCGTCTTCTTCTGCGTCCTCGGCGGTTAATAATTTTGACTTTCAACGCGCCGCGTCGCCAGAGCAGATTAACTCTATCCGCAAGCTTTTCCTCGAATATGGCCAATCTCTCGGCTTCAGTCTCTGCTTCCAAAGTTTCGATCAGGAGCTCGCATCTCTGCCCGGCGACTATGCACCGCCCGGTGGCCGGTTGATCCTTGCGACCAGTAACGGCGAACCAGCTGGTTGCGTCGCGCTTCACAAGCTCGAACCAGAGATTTGCGAGATGAAGCGTCTCTATGTGCGGCCAAGATATCGAGGAAAAAGCTTAGGCCGCGAGCTGGCGGAGAAAATCATCACAGAAGCTCGCCAGCTCGGCTATAAGAAATTACGCTTGGATACGGTCGAGCCGATAATGAAAACCGCCGTCGCCATGTACCGCCAACTAGGTTTCCGCGAAATTCCGCCCTATCGTCCCAACCCCATCGATGGCGCGCTCTACATGGAACTACAATTGTGAACTCAGAAAGGATCCCATGAAATCCATTCTTGTCTGCTGTGTTCTCATGCTCTTCGAAATCTCTGCCCTTGCCGCCACGCCCAAAGACGTCACCTACCAAAGCGGCAGTGACACCGTTCACGCCATTATCTATGCCCCGGCAGGGAAGGGCCCATTCCCCGGCGTTGTTGTTATTCATGAATGGTGGGGATTGAATGATTGGGTCAAAGAGCAGGCCTCAAAGCTCGCCGATCAGGGTTACGTGACCCTCGCCATCGATCTTTATCGCGGCAAGGTCGCGACCACTCCCAATGAAGCCCACGAATTCATGGGTGGAGTGCCGCAGGACCGCGCCAAACGCGACCTGGAAGCCGCTTTCAATTTTTTGCAATCACAATCTAACGTTAAGAAAGACCGGATTGGCGCTATCGGATGGTGCATGGGCGGCGGATATTCGCTGGGCCTGGCCCTCGAGGAGCCGAAACTCGCAGCTGACGTGATCAATTACGGAGTCTACGATTACGCGAGCCTGGCCAAAGACCCTGCGGCGATCCAGAAAATTCACGCCCCGATCATGGGATTTTTTGGCGCTCAGGACCGCGGCATTCCAACTGATGACCTGAAGAAGTTTTGGGATCAACTGTCCAAGCTGGGAAAGAAGGCTGACTTTTCAATTTATCCGGATGCTGGCCACGCCTTCCAAAATCCGAACAACAAAGATGGCTATCGTCCGAAAGACGCGCAGGACGCATGGAAAAAGACGATTGCGTTCTTCGCCGCTACGCTAAAAAAGTAGATCGGAAACAAATTGCTTGTGAAAATCCGTTGGATCGCTTTAGCGCCACGATTGTAGGAGACAGAGAAATAAGCACAAGCGAGCTGCTGCTGATATCATAACTTTTCGCTTGCCATCGTGTACTACTCTGATTACCATTCACGCTGACCTTTCGATGAATATTGGGGTAACAATCCGGAGTTTCCGGCTGCAGAAGGGAATGTCGCAAGGTGACATCGAAAAACGGACCGGGCTACTCCGCTGCTATCTCTCCCGGGTTGAAAACGGCCACACCGTCCCTTCCCTCGATACGCTTTCAAAAATCGCCGGCGCCATGGAGCTTCCGCTCTCCCATTTTTTTGCCGAACCAGGCAGCGGTAACGGATCGAAAGCCCTCCCGCAACTCTCCGACGACGAACTCCGCTTCCTGACCCAGATCCGCCGCTACTCCGGCAATCTCAATGACAGCGACCGCAAGCTGGTCATCGCCATGGTCAAGAAAATGGCAGTGAAGTAGAAGGCAGCTCTTAGCCGTCAGCTTTCAGCCATCAGCTCTGAGCTCTAAATCCCCGCTGTGTGTAGTCGGCAATCACCGGGCGTGTAAAGCCACCTCCATCCCTTGGCCGCTTTCCTTCGTGTACCTTTGTGTCCTTCGTGGTTAATGATTTTGTCTTGGTTTTCACTGACGGCTGACGGCTTACTTTCGTACCATCCCTCCCGTGCCCGAGGGGTACCTCGCCGCGGTTACCAATCTCGCCTAAACTGACCATTAGGTCCCAGCACGCGAAAAACCGCGCCTGCCGCAGACCGCGAGATCCCATGACAGTTGACGAAGAGCTCACCCTACTCGAAGCGCACTTGCGGCGGTTGAAAATCGAGTACGAAATCTATTTCAACAGCCCGCAGAAGAAGCCGCCTTCTGATCTGGAGTGGAAGGTGCTCGCCCTTTTGCGCAAGTTCTCTGACGGCGGCGGCCGCATGAGTTTTTCCCAGCGCTTCCGCTATAACGAAATTGCCCAGCGCTATGCCGTTTACAGCGACCTCTGGCGCAAAAAGACCCGCATTCGAGAAGAAGGCTATCGCCGTCCGCAAGACGCGCTACTCTCCGTCGGTGGCGTCCGCCCCGAGGAGCACCAGCCCGCCCACAAAATCTATGGGGTGCACGCCCACGAAGAACCCTTCGTAGTAACCGATGTCAAAGCCGAGCATGAAAAAGTAGAGAAACTTTTCGTGGCCTTGAGCGAAGCCAAAAAGAAAGCCGGCGAAAACGTCTCTGGCTCGCTTGAAAGCTTCAGTTCGTTCGTTCAAAAGAAGACCAAAGAAATCAAAAAGCAGTACGGCTGCGAACAAGTCGAATACTCAGTCGACGTAGCTAACGGAAAAGTGAAGCTCACCGCCCGCGCAAAAACCTAAAGGCCTCATCGGGACGGGCACAAGCTTTGCTCGTGCCGGTATACCTTAACAACCTTGTCATTCCGAGCGAAGCAGGATTGTTCGCTTGCGAATGATCCTCTGCAGTCGAGGAACCTGCTTTTTTCTTACCCACCCCTAAGCAATTTGCGATCCTGTTTCCCCGTGCCCTCCGTGGTGAACTGGTTTGTAGCCAGCACACGACTTATCTAGCTGTTAAAATTCCCTTATTCCTTCCGCCACGAAAATTCCCGACTGAGGCCCCTAATGTCCCAGAAAATCCAGCGCGCAATCCTTAGCGTAACCGACAAAACCGGCCTGTCCGATTTTGCCCGCAAGCTCTCCTCTATGGGCGTGGAGCTCATTTCTACCGGCGGGACCGCCAAGATGTTGCGCGATTCGGGAATTCCCGTCCAGGACATCTCCGACCTTACCGGCTTCCCCGAGATGCTCGATGGTCGCGTGAAAACTCTGCACCCGAAAGTGCACGGCGGAATTCTGCATCGCCGCGAAGATCCGGCTCACCGCGCAGCGGTTGCTGAGCACGGCATTCAGCCCATCGACATGGTCGTCGTCAATCTTTACGCCTTCGAAAAAACTGCTTCGAAATCCGGCGTGCACTTCGACGAGCTCATCGAGAACATCGACATCGGCGGTCCCTCGATGATCCGTTCCGCCGCCAAGAACTTCCACGATGTCGCCGTCGTCACTTCCCCATCAGACTACGAATCCATCGCCGAAGAAATGTCGCGTTCCAAAGGCGAGCTTTCGTCTGAAACCAAGTGGCGTCTCGCGCAAAAAGCTTTCGCCACCACCGCCGCCTACGATTCCGCCATCGCCTCAACTCTCGAGCGCGTAAGTTCCAACGGCAATTTCCATCTGCAGCCCACCGAAACTTTCCCCAACACTCTTCGCCTCTCTTTCAAAAAAGTCAGCGACCTGCGTTACGGCGAAAATCCTCACCAGAAGGCCGCCATGTATTCCGACGGCTCGGCCACTGGAGTCGCCAACGCCCGCCAAGTTCAGGGCAAGGAGCTTTCCTACAACAACATCGTCGACCTGCAGGCCGCCTGGGACCTCGCCCAGGAATTCGATCAGCCCTTCTGTGCCATCATCAAGCACACTAATCCAGCCGGAGCCGCGAACGGCGCGAACTTGGCCGAAGCTTACAAGCGCGCGCTCGAGTGCGATCCCGTCTCCGCCTTCGGAGGCGTGATCGGCGTTAATCGTCCGGTCGATGCCGCCGCCGCCGAGGAAATGGCGAAATTATTTCTCGAAGTCATCGCCGCGCCATCTTTCGACAAGGCCGCGCTCGAAAAATTTTCCGCCAAGAAAAATCTGCGCCTGGTCGAAATCGCCGACAGTCCGCAGAAGTGGGTCCTCAAAAATGTTTCCGGCGGCATGCTCGTGCAGGACGCCGACCTCCACCAGCTCCGCGATTCCGATCTCAAAGTCGTCACCAAACGCCCGCCCACGCCCGAAGAAAAGCGCGCGCTGCTCTTTGCCTGGAAGGTTTGCAAGCACGTCAAGTCGAATGCAATTCTCTATGCGCGCGACGGCCAGACTGTCGGCGTCGGCGCCGGCCAAATGTCCCGCGTCGATTCCTGCCGCATCGGCGCGCAAAAAGCCGTGCTGCCGCTCAAAGGCACAGTCGCCGCCTCCGACGCTTTCTTTCCTTTTCCTGACGGAGTCGAAGAGATCGCCAAAGTCGGCGCCACCGCCATCATCCAACCCGGAGGCTCAGTCCGCGACCAGGAAGTAATCGAAGCCGCCGACCGCCTTGGCCTCGCCATGCTCTTCACCGGCGTCCGCCACTTCAGGCACTGATTGCTTGATAATTGAAGTGTTGTTTGGGAAAATCTGCCGGTGCTCGCGATCTATGCTGTCCAGAAGACGATCGGGAGTCTGTGATGCATGTCACATGCAGGCTGTGGATATTCCAAACTCGCCGTTTGGAATCAACTTTGTCAATGGCCCCTTGCGCTCAGCACCTGCTAGTGATATAAAAGACAGACCGTCGAGAGCAAGTGTGGCAAGCCGGGTTTTTGAATCTCTCGTATCGTGCCCGGCATCTGAGTTGGTATACCAGCAAAAGTAAGTCTCAAGCTGGAATCGGCCTCGGCCACGGGGCTACACATTCGGGGACAGAGTTCCTCGAAGGGTTTAGGCGTTTTTCGCAAGAACCTCCATAGGATCTTTTCTTAAACCAATCATCTTCCGACTCGGCTCGTGCCGATTTTGGCGCTGGAGCGGGGAGGAAGGTGCGTTTGCTGCGCAATAGCTATCAGCTTTCAGCCATCAGCTCTCAGGAAGCCCTGATCGAGTGAGATGAAGGCTGATGGGTTTGATGAAGGCTGATGGGTTTGATGAAGGCTGAGAGCTGACGGCTATTTTGTGGAAATCCTGTGAGTCGGGTCGATTGACAGGGCAGTGGCAGAACGATATTTTAAACAGGTTTCGAGGACAGGCAGATTTGCTCTTGTAGCAGATTTGCTCTGGACTGAAAACGCGCCGCTCAGGCGGAAACGCGATTCGGTCTTTGACAACTAGGTTGAACGTGCCAGTCGTGAGAAGAAAAGTTCGGGCCAAAGTCCGAGCGTTCTCACAACATTAGCTAGCGCCTGCCTCGTCGGGCGCGAAGCGAGTCGCCGTGGCTTACGCTGCGGTGGCGAATTTGTTCATTCCGAACAAATTTCAGGTTTCAAACGAGAGTTTGATCCTGGCTCAGAATCAACGCTGGCGGCGTGCCTAACACATGCAAGTCGAACGAGAAAGTGGAGCAATCCATGAGTAAAGTGGCGACCGGGTGAGTAACACGTGA